>OATO01000108.1_pt1 | contig 50854 bp, 42 predicted proteins | sample 1495011 | NCBI WGS metagenome assembly OATO01 (sample SAMEA2579961, study PRJEB22360) | human gut metagenome | biome: human gut; feature: human-associated habitat; material: faeces | place: Denmark | collected 2008/2010 | reverse complement strand
GGTCATCGGGCATTATCTGAACATAAAACACTATCAGTAAGTTGGAGTCACTACCGTCAAACTCAGGAGATAATCACGCAAGAATGCAATATTAAAATTCAGATACTCATTTTTGGTAATAAAGAAGTAGTTGGACTATTTCAATATTTATAATTTCCCACTACATACTGGCATCCATTCATGAGCAAAGGCGCATTATATGAATTTAACAATCCAGATCAACTGAAAATACCTCTCCCTCATAAACACATAGCGTCAACATTCAATGACATAATGAGTAAAGATGTTGGTTATGCATACGTATCATTACTCTATGCCTGTCCCTTAAAAACCCACTCATTAAGACTGAATCCATTCAGCAAATGATAACCAATATTATAGCAATGCCAATAAAAACAATATTTAAAACATTCAATAAAATATCACACACAGATAATTAAACCTTAAATAACAAATGGTTGCGTTAATTTCAGTTGATTTACGATACACATTTCTCATGAATAATGCGTCATTTCAAATGATCAGCAATATTTACATTAAATAAGACTAAACTTATTGAACATTCGCAACAGCCCAAATGTAGGTTTTGGGCTGCAATAGTTCTTTTCTTTTTTATTATCTGTTGTCTGGTAATCATCAATAGATACTAAGGGCTTAACCGTATAGATATAACGTATCAAGAGGTAGGAGAAACAGCGCCATATGCAGACATGGCGCGGTTTTATGCAATAACAATCACGCGTCCGGGAACATCACGCTATGGCCCGGCGCTTCACGATGGAGATGAATAAAGTTAAGGTGCCGCTCGTACTGGTCAAGAATATCGGTGATCACCTGCTCTTTGCTGTAGTCCATCAGGTCGTTGCCCTGGCTGCCTTCTAACAGGAAAGTTTCCAGCCGGTAGTAAGTCGATTTACCGCTACGTGCGCGGTAGGTAAAGCCCGGCACCGAATATTGCTGCGGCCAAATCTGATAGACAAAGTTTTGCTCTTCGCCCATATGCACCAACAAATCCAGATGCCCCAACTGTTGTCCCTCTTCCGGCGGCAGGCTTTTTAGCTCCACGTACGCGCCGCGCAACCGCAACTCCTGCGCCACTTCTTCCATTGCCGGGTAACAGACCGTCTCCATCATCTGTTTAGTGTAACGCGTGCCCGGATAATTCATCAGGCGCGAGAGACGTTTTTTCCAGCTCAGGCGATCCTGAAGCCCCAGCGGTCGCGGTGCGGTATCGCGGTTGGCACTTTCACGGCGGTAATCTTCTACCTTCAGAGATTTATACAACCCCGCCATCACGAAGAAGATCACAAAGCTGAACGGCAGCCCCATAATCACCGTGGTGTTTTGCAGCGCGGATATCCCGTTGGTCATCAGCATGCCGAGCGTCAGCAGGCCAATCGCCACCGACCAGAAGACGCGCAGCCAGCCGGGGGCGTCGCTGTTGATATCTTTAAGCTGCGAGGTGAAATTCCCCAGCACCAGCGCCCCGGAGTCCGCCGAGGTCACATAAAACAGCAGGCCAGTAATGGTGGCGACGGAGGCGCTAAAGGTAAACGCCGGATACTGCGCCAGCAGGCTGTAGAAGCCGCGCTCAGGATGGACCATCGCTTCCTCGGCAAATGCCGCGCCGCCGTGGATAATTTCATACAGCGCGCTATTGCCGAACACCGAGAGCCATAACAGCGTGAAGGTAAACGGAATAATCAACGTGCCCAGCACGAACTGGCGAATGGTACGCCCACGCGAGATACGCGCCAGGAACAAGCCGACAAACGGCGACCATGCCACCCACCATGCCCAGAAGAAGAGCGTCCAGTTATTCATCCACTCAACTGGACGGTCGAAGGCAAAACTGTTGAGCGTCATGCCCATAAAGCGATTCACATAGTCGCCAACATTCAGCACCAGTGCATTAAGCAGGAACGAAGTGTCGCCCATAAACAACACGAACAGGATCAATCCCAGCGCCAGCGCGACATTAAGCTCCGATAACACGCGAATGCCCTTATCGACACCGGATGTCACCGAGATAGTGGCGATTATCACCGACAAGGCGATCAGTGCCGCTTTTGCCGCCATCGAATCGGGAATATCAAACAGTACGCTCAAGCCATAGTTAAGCTGCACCACACCGATACCGAGCGTAGTGGCAATACCGAAGATAGTGCCGATCACCGCTGCAATATCCACTGAGTGACCTATCGGCCCGTTAATCCGTTTACCGAAGATCGGGTACAGCGCCGAGCGGATGGTGAGCGGCAAATTATAACGATAGCTAAAGTATCCGAGCGCCATGCCCATCAGCGCATACATCGACCAGCCGGTTAAGCCGTAGTGAAACAGCGTCCAGACCATCGCCTGACGCGCGGCCTCAATCGTCTGTCCCGCGCCTTCCGGCGGCTGCATATACTGCGTTACCGGTTCGGCTACGGAAAAGAACATCAGATCGATACCGATCCCGGCAGCAAACAGCATCGCCGCCCAACTCAGCAGGCTGAATTCCGGTTTGGATTGTTCTGGCCCGAGCTTCACCGAACCAAAACGCGAACAAGCGATACAGACCACAAAGACAATATAGAGCGTTGCCGCCAGCAGATAATACCAACCGAAGGTTTTAGAAACCCAGTCCAGCGTGCGGCCAATCCACAGGGCCGAGAAGTCGCGAAACAGGATCGTTGTCAGGGAAAACAACAAAATCAGTCCGGCGGAGGTGTAAAACACCACCGGATTGATTTTGTCCTTTTCCCTGCTGTGTGAAAGGTCTGTCATCCAGTATCCCCACTGTTATTGTTACCATTTAAAATCAAATTCGTAACAATTAAGACACATTTTATATTGAACGTCCAATCAATAACCGCTTTAATAGATAAACAACGCTGATGAATGGAGTGGCGAAAATGCCCAAATTGGGGATGCAGTCGATCCGGCGCAGACAACTGATCGACGCCACGCTGGAAGCAATAAATGAAGTGGGCATGCACGATGCAACGATCGCGCAGATCGCCCGCCGTGCAGGCGTTTCTACGGGGATCATCAGCCACTATTTCAGGGACAAAAATGGTCTGCTGGAAGCAACCATGCGCGATATCACCAGTCAGCTGCGTGACGCGGTTTTGAATCGATTACATGCACTTCCGCAGGGCAGTGCAGAGCTGCGATTACAGGCGATTGTTGGCGGAAACTTCGATGAAACGCAGGTGAGCAGTGCGGCGATGAAAGCCTGGCTGGCGTTCTGGGCCAGCAGTATGCATCAGCCGATGCTCTATCGTTTACAGCAGGTCAGCAGCCGCCGCTTGCTGTCGAATCTGGTGAGCGAGTTTCGCCGCGAATTGCCGCGCCACCAGGCACAGGAAGCGGGCTACGGCCTTGCCGCGCTGATTGACGGATTATGGCTGCGCGCGGCACTGAGCGGCAAACCGCTGGATAAACCTCTCGCACACTCGCTGACCCGTCACTTTATTACTCAGCATTTACCCACCGATTAACCGAGGAGACGTGATGTCCCGAATGGCAGAACAGCAGCTTTATATACATGGTGGTTATACCTCCGCCACCAGCGGTCGCACCTTCGAGACCATTAACCCGGCCAACGGTAACGTGCTGGCGACCGTGCAGGCCGCCGGGCGTGAGGATGTCGATCGCGCCGTGAAGAGTGCCCAACAGGGGCAAAAAATCTGGGCGGCGATGACCGCTATGGAACGCTCGCGTATTCTGCGTCGGGCCGTTGATATTCTGCGTGAACGCAATGACGAACTCGCAAAACTGGAAACCCTCGACACCGGAAAAGCATATTCGGAAACCTCAACCGTCGATATCGTTACCGGTGCGGACGTGCTGGAGTACTACGCCGGGCTGATCCCGGCGCTGGAAGGCAGCCAGATCCCGTTGCGTGAGACGTCATTTGTTTATACCCGCCGCGAACCGCTGGGCGTGGTGGCGGGGATTGGCGCATGGAACTACCCGATCCAGATTGCCCTGTGGAAATCCGCCCCGGCGCTGGCGGCAGGCAACGCAATGATTTTCAAACCGAGCGAAGTCACCCCGCTTACCGCGTTAAAGCTGGCTGAAATTTACAGCGAAGCGGGCCTGCCGGACGGCGTATTTAACGTGTTGCCGGGCGTGGGCGCGGAGACCGGGCAATATCTGACCGAGCATCCGGGCATTGCCAAAGTGTCATTTACCGGCGGTGTCGCCAGCGGCAAAAAAGTGATGGCTAACTCGGCGGCCTCTTCCCTGAAAGAAGTGACCATGGAACTGGGCGGTAAATCGCCGCTGATCGTTTTCGACGATGCGGATCTCGATCTCGCCGCCGATATCGCCATGATGGCAAACTTCTTCAGCTCCGGTCAGGTGTGTACCAATGGCACCCGCGTCTTCGTTCCGGCGAAATGCAAAGCCGCATTTGAGCAGAAAATTCTGGCGCGCGTTGAGCGCATTCGCGCGGGCGACGTTTTCGATCCGCAAACTAACTTCGGCCCGCTGGTCAGCTTCCCGCATCGCGATAACGTGCTGCGCTATATCGTCAAAGGCAAAGAGGAAGGCGCGCGCGTACTGTGCGGCGGCGATGTACTGAAAGGCGATGACTTCGATAACGGCGCATGGGTTGCACCGACCGTGTTCACCGATTGCAGCGACGATATGACCATCGTGCGTGAAGAGATCTTCGGGCCAGTGATGTCCATTCTGACCTACGAGTCGGAAGACGAAGTCATTCGCCGCGCTAACGATACCGACTACGGCCTGGCGGCGGGCATCGTGACGGCGGACCTGAACCGCGCGCATCGCGTCATTCATCAGCTGGAAGCGGGTATTTGCTGGATCAACACCTGGGGCGAATCCCCGGCAGAGATGCCCGTTGGCGGCTACAAACACTCCGGCATTGGTCGCGAGAACGGCGTGATGACGCTCCAGAGTTACACCCAGGTGAAGTCCATCCAGGTTGAGATGGCTAAATTCCAGTCCATATTCTAACCAGGAGGTTTATTTGCAATTTGACTACATCATTATTGGTGCCGGCTCAGCCGGCAACGTTCTCGCTACCCGTCTGACTGAAGATCCGAATACCTCCGTGCTGCTGCTTGAAGCGGGCGGCCCGGACTATCGCTTTGACTTCCGCACCCAGATGCCCGCTGCCCTGGCATTCCCGCTACAGGGTAAACGCTACAACTGGGCCTATGAAACGGAACCTGAACCGTTTATGAATAACCGCCGCATGGAGTGCGGACGCGGTAAAGGTCTGGGTGGATCGTCGCTGATCAACGGCATGTGCTACATCCGTGGCAATGCGCTGGATCTCGACAACTGGGCGAAAGAACCCGGCCTGGAGAACTGGAGCTATCTCGATTGCCTGCCCTACTATCGCAAGGCCGAGACGCGCGATATTGGTGATAACGACTATCACGGCGGTGATGGCCCGGTGAGCGTCACCACCTCCAAACCCGGCGTCAATCCGCTGTTTGAAGCGATGATTGAAGCGGGCGTGCAGGCGGGCTACCCGCGCACGGACGATCTCAACGGCTATCAGCAAGAAGGTTTTGGCCCGATGGATCGCACCGTGACGCCGCAGGGCCGTCGCGCCAGCACCGCGCGTGGCTATCTCGATCAGGCCAAATCGCGTCCTAACCTGACCATTCGTACTCACGCTATGACCGATCACATCATTTTTGACGGCAAACGCGCGGTGGGCGTCGAATGGCTGGAAGGCGACAGCACCATCCCAACCCGCGCAACGGCCAACAAAGAAGTGCTGTTATGTGCAGGCGCGATTGCCTCACCGCAGATCCTGCAACGCTCCGGCGTCGGCAACGCTGAACTGCTGGCGGAGTTTGATATTCCGCTGGTGCATGAATTACCCGGCGTCGGCGAAAATCTTCAGGATCATCTGGAGATGTATCTGCAATATGAGTGCAAAGAACCGGTTTCCCTCTACCCTGCCCTGCAGTGGTGGAACCAGCCGAAAATCGGTGCGGAGTGGCTGTTTGGCGGCACTGGCGTTGGTGCCAGCAACCACTTTGAAGCAGGTGGATTTATTCGCAGCCGTGAGGAATTTGCGTGGCCGAATATTCAGTACCATTTCCTGCCAGTAGCGATTAACTATAACGGCTCGAATGCAGTGAAAGAGCACGGTTTCCAGTGCCACGTCGGCTCAATGCGCTCGCCAAGCCGTGGGCATGTGCGGATTAAATCCCGCGACCCGCACCAGCATCCGGCGATTCTGTTTAACTACATGTCGCACGAGCAGGACTGGCAGGAGTTCCGCGACGCAATTCGCATCACCCGCGAGATCATGCATCAACCCGCGCTGGATCAGTATCGTGGCCGCGAAATCAGCCCCGGTGTCGAATGCCAGACGGATGAACAGCTCGATGAGTTCGTGCGTAACCACGCCGAAACCGCCTTCCATCCGTGCGGTACCTGCAAAATGGGTTACGACGAGATGTCCGTGGTTGACGGCGAAGGCCGCGTACACGGGTTAGAAGGCCTGCGTGTGGTGGATGCGTCGATTATGCCGCAGATTATCACCGGGAATTTGAACGCCACGACAATTATGATTGGCGAGAAAATAGCGGATATGATTCGTGGACAGGAAGCGCTGCCGAGGAGCACGGCGGGATATTTTGTGGCAAATGGGATGCCGGTGAGAGCGAAAAAATGAGTCGTGATGTGAACTAACGCAGGAACCGATCAGATTGAGAGTTACCGTTCCAGAGAGGGGGACCGAATCCTTATATAAACACTGAGGTAACTCTCATGCTTCATATCCAGTATTCATGATGCGGGCTTTTTGCTGATATTTAACCCGAACATTCCTGATACAGACTATTAATACAACCTTATCTGCGACAGATTTTATTCTCTGGATATATTATGCGTGAACAAATCAAACAGGATATCGATCTGATTGAGATTTTATTTTATCTGAAGAAAAAGATTCGTGTTATCCTTTTTATTATGGCTATATGTATGGCTATGGTGCTGTTGTTTCTGTATATCAATAAAGACAATATAAAAGTGATTTACAGCCTAAAAATAAACCAGACAACGCCAGGTATACTTGTTAGCTGTGATAGCAATAATAATTTTGCCTGTCAGACTACAATGACTGAAGATGTTATTCAGCGAATTACTACATTTTTTCACACCAGCCCAGATGTCAAGAACAGAGAAATAAGGCTGGAATGGTCAGGAGATAAGAGAGCTTTACCAACTGCTGAAGAGGAAATATCTCGCGTGCAGGCCTCTATTATCAAATGGTATGCGTCAGAATATCATAATGGCAGGCAAGTTCTCGATGAGATACAAACGCCTTCAGCAATTAACAGTGAGCTTTATACAAAAATGATATACCTGACCAGGAACTGGTCATTGTATCCGAACGGTGATGGCTGTGTAACTATAAGCTCACCAGAAATAAAAAATAAATACCCTGCTGCCATTTGCCTGGCTCTGGGATTTTTTCTAAGCATTGTAATTTCTGTAATGTTTTGCCTTGTCAAAAAAATGGTAGATGAATACCAACAAAACTCTGGGCAGTAATAAACAACATTCTGATAGAGAGTGCCTGTATAAAGCTGAAGTGACAATGACCGGGAAGGGAACCCGTTTTCAGGAATGGATGCCTGTCTTTTTCACTGTAAATATCCTGGCATTGGTAATACCAGGATATTTACAGAAGAGCAGCATAACCATGACGGAACGGGGTTAAGTCAGGTTGTCCTAAACGCTATTTTCAACCTCGTATGCCTTCTTCAGGTTTATGTCCAGACTTCATATCTCTCTCAACAATCCTCAATAATCAGATACACCGCTTTCACCGGGCCATGAACTCCGACGACTTTGATAAGCTCAATATCCGCCGTTGAACTGGGGCCGCTAATGATGTTAATGCAGGAAGGCATTCGTTCACCGGCCTGCGCTTTCTGATGCAATTTTTCTGCGAGTTGCGCTACACGCGGCAGGATAGTGCTTTTACGCAGGATAAAAAGAGAATATTCCGGGAGCAGGCTCAATGAACGCCCGCGCTCGGCGGCGGAAAAAAGAACCACGCCTCCCGATTCGGTTAAACCATATTCAGCATACACAACACCCACTTTAGCCTGCTCTGCCTGCGAGATATTCTCGGCACCTTTCGCCGGATCCCAAACAACGGCATTGCATTCCTGCTGCAAACGTTCGCTAATCCCCAATTCCTCCAGCCTCGTGTCACCGCTAATCACGACCGACTGATCTCCCAGCTCTTTACACAGACGTATTGCAGCTTCTGCCGCCTTCGCCTCGCTGGTCAGCTCACAGCGCGTCAACATAACATCGCTGGCAAACTGAATAAACGCGTCACAGCGCTGCTGTTGGTTAAGTTGGGTAAGCTGCTCGTTAGCATAGTTGTTAAGCGGCGCATCTTCTGCTTGCGGTTCAAGTCGCAGCGGGCGACCCAGTGCCTGAGCAACGTTATTCAAAAATTCGCCTCGATTATCCATTCTTTTTCTCCTGCGCCTGATGTTTCTTAAACCAACTACGGAAACTCTCTCCGTCAGCTTCAGGAAGATCGCGTGCTTCCATCCAGTCGCTAATCGCGCCAAATTTGAGTGGTGTTTTGCCGCCATTGATAAACCAGCTTGCCGCATGAGCACCGGCCATCATCCCGACTTTCCACAATCCTGGATGACTATTGGCATAAGCGAACATTTTTATCGCCCGTTGCTCTGCTTTTGCGGTGATCCCTTTTTCAGCCATCACCCGACGATGACGCAAAATCAGTTTTGACAGCGGAATACGCACCGGACACACGTTGTCACAAGCTGTGCATAAAGAGCAGGCGTAGGGTAAATCTTTAAAATCTTTATAGCCGCCAAGTAGCGGAGAAATCACCGCACCAATTGGCCCTGGATAAATAGAGCCATATCCATGACCGCCAATATGGCGATATGCCGGACAAGTATTCATACAAGCCCCGCAGCGAATACAGCGCAGCACATCCCGAAATTCAGAGGCCAGCACCTCAGAACGCCCGTTATCGACAATAACCAGATGAAACTCTTCAGGACCATCAACGTGCCCAGCTTCGCGCGGTCCTGTCAGCCAGGTGTTGTATCCCGTCAAACGTGCACCAACGGCACTGCGCGCCAGCATGGTGATCAATACATCTACCTCGGCAAACGTGGGGGCAATACGCTCCATTCCCATCACTGCAATATGCGTTTTAGGCAGCGTGGTACACATTCGCGCATTACCTTCATTGGTCACCAGGCATACCGAACCGGTCTCTGCCACCGCGAAATTACAGCCGGTAATACCTATTTCAGCACTGAGGAAATCTTCGCGGATTTTTTGCCGGATGAATAAGGTCATCGCTTCAGGCGTTTCCGGCCCCTCATAGCCCAGACGTTCGTGTAGCACTCGACGGATCTGATGGCGATCTTTATGAATTGCCGGGACCACAACATGAGATGGCGGATCTTGATCCAGCTGGAGAATATATTCACCCAGATCGGTTTCAATCACCTGAATGCCAGCATCCTGCAACACATGATTGACACCAATCTCTTCGGTCACCATCGATTTAGATTTCACCACCTTCCGGGCATTTTTGCGTTGGGCAACCTGTAAAATGTAGCGGGTAGCGTCTTCTTTGGTTCTTGCAAAATAGACGTGACCGCCGTTTTGCGTCACTTTTTCTGAGAGCTGGTACAGATAAGCGTCGAGATTACTCAGAACATGATCACGTATCTGGGCGGCCCGATCGCGCCACTCCTCCCAGTGCCCCAATTCATCGACCATTTTTTGCCGATTTGCCCCAATACGCTGCTGCGCGTTTGCCACCGCTTTGCGCATGATCGGATCTTCAATTTGCTGACGGATGCGTGTCTTAAAATCTGTATTACTGGTTTTGATCGACATCTTTATATCCTCAGCGGCTCATCAACACTTCAGCAATATGCATCACTTTGACTTTCTGCCCTTCCCGTTGTAATCGCCCACTGATGTTTAGCAGGCAACTCACGTCAGCACCAATTAAATACTCAGGGCGGACTTCCATCAGGTGCGCAACCTTTTCTTTCACCATCTCGCCGGATATTTCGGCCATTTTGACCGAGAACGTGCCGCCAAATCCGCAGCAGGTATCCTGTTCAGCAAAGGTCAACAGCTCCAGTCCACGCACATTTTTCAGCAGCGTAAGTGGCTCGTCCTTCACTCCCAGCTTACGGGCCAGGCTACAAGATGGGTGATACACCGCTCTCCCTTGCAAACTGGCACCTACATCGACTACCCCTAATTTATTAACAATAAAAGAGGTGAGATCCTGCATACGCGCGGCAACCTTTGCGGCACGTGATGCCCATTCAGGTTCATCCGCCAGATACGTCGGGTAACTTTTTACGGCATAGGTGCAAGAGCCAGCCGGTGAAATAATGGGATCGTCGTTATCCTCCAGTGCGGCGATCAGATTTTTCATCCCTGGAATCGCTTCTTTGATATAACCGCTATTGATCGCAGGCTGACCGCAGCATCCCTGTTTCTCCGGGAAATTTACGCGACAGCCGAGTTTTTCCAGTAGCAGCACGGAGTCTCGTGCCATTCTTGATTTCAGGGCGTCACCAATACAGGTGACAAAGAAATTGACATTCACAACTAATACTCCATTACTTCATGCCCATTTATGCCCGATGTTTCCCCCCCACCGGGGGATCAATCATCAATAAATATGGCGTTCTTTTTTAATTGGCTAGCAACATACCACCCCTCATTTGTATGACAAATGATAATCTTTCATCCAAACGTCAAATGCAATAACTAATTTTATTTCTTTCGGCATCGCTCACATTTTATGGGGAAATCGACGATCATTTTTGGCATAAGAAATCCATTTAAAAATGGCTACATCCCTTATACCTATTCAGAGCTACTTATTCAGGGGTTATTGAGATATACACTGATGGTGTACAAAAAAATCACCGACAATAATCACGTATCAAGTAATAGTCGGGATTTTATTTAATTGAAGCAATTTAGTTTGCATTTTTATTTAAAAACTGAGCTAGAGTCCATCAGAAAAAATATATAAAGCCCAAACCACCGTTGGAAATAGAAATAGTTGAAAGGCTCACAACTCCCGGAATGCGGATTATCTTTGCCCTGATTTCTGGCGGTTTTATTCAGGGTGCAAGCTGTCTGACCCTTTCCCGATATTCTCCCGGGGTACAACCAAACTCGCGGACAAACGCCTTGTGAAAAGATGATTCACTGGCATAGCCTACTGACTCAGCGATCACCACAACAGGGAGCGTTTCCCGGGAAAACATCTGGGCCGCTATTTGTAGACGCAACTTTGTTAATACAGCCAGCGGCGTGGTTCCGGAAACATCACGGAAAAGCTGGGCAAAACTTGCCCGGGACATGTGAGCGATGCTGGCCAGCGATTCGACGGTCCAGGCGTGTCCTGGCATTTCCAGCATTTGCTGTATTACCGCACCAAGACGTGGATGCAGAAGCAAACTGAGAATGTTTTTCTCAGTATTAACCTGTGCAATCCACTCACGCACCGCGAGGGTAAAGAATGTAGCGCAGATCTGGCTACACAGTGCATCCACTCCCGGCATTGCCGATCTGGATTCCTGTTGTAAAAACGGGATCGCCTCCCTCAGCCAGTTATATTCCACGCTGTGGTTAACCGGTGCTAAAAACAGCGTTTCCGGCAAAGACGTTAAAAAATAACGCGCCGAATGTTGCAACCGAAGAGTGCCGCAGACAATACAGGTCGATTCATTATCGACATGACTCAGGCGATGAGCTGAATTTTGTGGTAGCAGGACCACATTTCCCGGGCGTAATGTAAAAATCTCCCCCGTCGGCATTTCCAGCTTCGCCGCTCCTTGCGTTAACGCATGCCAACGAATAACCGATAATTCCCCGGCACCATGTGGAAGCTGCCAGTCACTTCCTAACACGCAATTCTTATCGATCGTTCCTTGTGGAGCGTTAAGCATCAACAAACGGCTAAGGGCATCCATATCAGACTCCTGAGTGGTTTTTGATTACAAACACCAACAATCTTAGTAAATAACTAATCTAATACCATCAAATAGTTAATCATGATTTTTGTTTTGTGATTCTGATTAAGAAAAAGAAAATATCAGACGATAAGACAAAATATCAAGCGTTGTGAAGAAATGTTATTTGCTCTTTTGCGTCTATAGTCATGATGTCAAATGAACGCGTTTCGACAGGAAATCATCATGAATAAATATCAGGCAGTGATTATTGGTTTTGGCAAGGCTGGAAAAACATTAGCCGTCACGCTGGCAAAAGCAGGTTGGCGAGTGGCTCTCATCGAACAATCAAATGCAATGTATGGCGGGACCTGTATTAATATCGGCTGCATCCCAACCAAAACATTGGTTCATGACGCACAGCAGCACACAGATTTTGTCCGTGCCATACAGCGTAAAAATGAAGTGGTTAATTTTTTACGTAATAAGAATTTTCATAATCTTGCGGATATGCCCAATATCGACGTGATCGACGGCCAGGCGGAGTTTATCAATAATCATAGCCTGCGTGTTCATCGGCCTGAGGGAAATCTGGAAATTCATGGCGAGAAAATTTTTATTAATACCGGTGCACAAACCGTGGTTCCGCCAATTCCTGGAATTACCACCACGCCAGGAGTATATGACAGCACCGGATTACTTAATCTAAAAGAATTGCCAGGGCATTTAGGTATTTTGGGCGGCGGATATATTGGCGTTGAGTTCGCCTCTATGTTCGCTAATTTTGGCAGCAAGGTAACCATTTTAGAAGCAGCTTCGCTGTTTTTGCCTCGGGAAGATCGGGATATTGCTGATAATATCGCGACGATTTTACGCGATCAGGGCGTCGATATTATCCTCAATGCCCATGTGGAGCGAATCAGTCACCATGAAAATCAAGTGCAAGTGCATAGCGAGCACGCCCAACTGGCGGTGGATGCACTGTTAATAGCTTCCGGTCGTCAACCGGCTACCGCTTCGTTACATCCAGAAAATGCCGGTATCGCAGTAAACGAGCGCGGGGCAATTGTCGTTGACAAGCGATTACATACCACCGCAGACAATATTTGGGCGATGGGAGATGTTACCGGCGGGCTGCAATTTACTTACATATCACTGGATGATTACCGCATTGTACGTGATGAGTTACTGGGTGAAGGCAAACGTAGTACTGATGATCGGAAAAATGTGCCTTATTCCGTATTTATGACACCGCCCCTGTCCAGGGTTGGTATGACAGAAGAACAAGCCAGAGAGAGTGGTGCTGATATTCAGGTGGTGACATTGCCTGTAGCTGCAATTCCGCGTGCCAGAGTGATGAATGATACTCGTGGGGTATTAAAAGCGATTGTTGATAATAAAACCCAACGTATGTTAGGGGCATCACTGCTGTGTGTTGACTCCCACGAGATGATCAATATAGTGAAAATGGTGATGGATGCCGGGCTGCCTTATAGCATATTACGCGATCAGATATTTACTCATCCGTCGATGAGCGAATCACTCAATGATCTATTTTCATTAGTCAAATAAACTCAAAATCAGACGCCAGAACAAATATTCTGGCGTCTCAGAGAAAAGAATCTTATTAATTCCCTGTTACTCTATAACTTCTTAATCACTTCATTGATGGTATTTTATATGTTTAAAAAATCCGTTTTATTTGCAACGCTATTATCTGGCGTTATGGCATTTTCCACCAATGCAGATGATAAAATAATTCTGAAACATATCAGCGTCTCGTCAGTATCAGCATCACCGACAGTTCTGGAGGATGCCATTGCTGATATAGCCAGAAAATATAATGCTTCATCCTGGAAAGTCACATCGATGCGAATTGATAATAATTCAACCGCAACAGCAGTATTGTATAAATAAGGATGTTCACAATGGAAAAATACCTGCACCTGTTAAGTCGGGGAAATAAAATTGGCCTGACATTGATTCGTCTGAGTATTGCAATTGTTTTTATGTGGATTGGGTTATTAAAGTTTGTCCCTTACGAGGCAGACAGCATTACACCATTCGTCGCAAACAGTCCACTAATGTCGTTCTTTTATGAACACCCGGAAGACTATAAACAGTATCTGACTCACGAAGGCGAATACAAACCAGAAGCAAGGGCATGGCAAACGGCCAATAATACCTATGGTTTTTCCAACGGTCTTGGCGTCGTGGAGGTGATTATTGCTCTGCTGGTTTTGGCTAATCCTGTCAATCGCTGGTTAGGTTTATTGGGAGGACTGATGGCATTTACCACGCCGCTGGTAACACTCTCATTTTTAATCACCACCCCGGAGGCATGGGTACCCGCATTGGGTGACGCTCATCATGGTTTCCCTTATTTATCCGGTGCTGGTCGCCTGGTATTGAAAGATACTCTGATGCTGGCAGGTGCTGTCATGATAATGGCAGATTCGGCGCGGGAAATTCTTAAACAACGCAGTAATGAATCCAGTTCAACGTTAAAAACTGAATATTGATAATCCGAACACTGTCTGTTGTTCACTTTTTCAGGCGTCAGGCCCCCTTTCTGATGATGAAGCCTGACGCCATATTACCGGAGATATGACAGAGTGAAGATCAATATCACTCCCCTGTTAAAAGGTTTTTGTCGTCTTAGGTAAAATACATGATTAATATCAATCATGTATTTTTACAGCAAGACAACCACGAACAAATTCAGGATTAAAATGTTTTACCGACTCCCCAACATAACCCAAATCAAGCGAACTAATTTGTGCCATTTCTTTATCTGTCAGTGAGAAATCGATTTTTGATGGGCATCTGCAATACTCTGAAGCAGACTATACGGAAAATTCCACTGTCAGTCCCTCCATTAGGCATGAACAATGAGTCTACGTTAAAACGTAACCTCAAAGTAGTATGTGGATTTTGATATCACTTATGCAAAAAATTCATTAATAATGTAGGACTGAAACCTCTCTATTTTCGGGGACAACGAAGCAGACGCTACCAGTGCTTTTGCCTTCGCCCTTGCTATTTTTGATACACTTAGGGCCCAGGGTATAACGAAAATGTGCGATATGACAAAGAATTAACGGAGAATGAGATGATCAGGCAGAAGATTCTACAGCAGCTCCTGGAGTGGATTGAGTGCAATCTTGAGCACCCTATTTCAATCGAAGATATCGCACAGAAATCTGGCTACAGCAGACGCAACATCCAGCTTCTGTTCCGAAATTTCATGCATGTGCCTTTGGGAGAATACATTCGCAAACGAAGGCTTTGTCGTGCCGCCATTCTTGTCCGGCTCACCGCGAAATCTATGCTTGATATTGCACTCTCTTTGCATTTTGATTCACAGCAGTCATTCAGCCGCGAATTTAAAAAGTTATTCGGCTGCTCTCCCCGTGAATACCGCCACCGTGATTATTGGGATCTCGCAAATATCTTCCCTTCTTTTTTAATACGTCAACAGCAAAAGACGGAGTGTAGATTAATCAACTTTCCTGAGACACCTATTTTTGGCAACTCATTTAAATATGACATTGAAGTGTCGAATAAATCACCGGATGAAGAAGTCAAACTACGACGTCATCATTTAGCCAGATGTATGAAGAATTTTAAGACGGATATCTATTTCGTTTCCACGTTTGAACCGTCAACAAAATCGGTCGATTTGCTCACGGTTGAAACTTTTGCTGGTACGGTATGTGAATATGCTGACATGCCAAAAGAGTGGACAACGACCCGAGGACTTTATGCCTCTTTCCGTTATGAAGGAAACTGGGAAAATTATCCTGACTGGGTGCGTAACATCTATCTGATAGAGTTACCTGCCAGGGGGTTAGCCAGAGTGAACGGCAGCGATATTGAGCGCTTTTATTACAATGAAGATTTCGTAGAAAAGGATGGCAATGATGTTGTTTGCGAAATTTTTATTCCCGTTCGTCCGGTTTAGTTGGTCACTATCTCTTATTGAGTTTTATCCTTGCCTGATACTATTTAATCAGTATCAGGCAAGGTATTCAGTGAATAATGGCGTTGAATATTTCAACACCATTATTCTTTATTAGATCGTAACTTTCATACTATTCAAATTATGGCATCTCCTCCTCGCCATTTTCAGTCTCTGCAGCAACGGCGTTAATTGTCACCTTCACAGGCGTCATTTCGTACCCGCCATACGTCAGTGCGTTGAATGTGAACGTATAGACACCTGGCTTGCTGGTACTAAATGTACGCGTGATTTTCCCACCTGAGAAATGGTCAGCCTTCGACGGCAGGAATTGATAATCCTTCTCCGTCACTCCTTCCGGAGCCTCAATGTCGACCCACATACTTCCTCCTACGGGATTGACTCCCGCCATCAGGGTAACCGTCATTGTTGCAGTAGTCTTCCCGTCCGCCACCAGAGAATCTACACGTTCTGGAGATGCGGCGAGCACCGCGTTTTTATCATCCGCGACGAATTTAGATTCAGCAGTTTTCGTCGATACCTGACCGTTGGCCTGTTCCACTTTCGCCGTGAGTGTATATGTCGCTGCGATAGTGGTAGAGCCGGTGAAAACAGCCTGTCCTTGCTCATTAGTTTTCGCCGTCCCTTTAGGATCCAGAACTAAATTTTCCGAGCTGGCAGTCAGCGTCACGTCGCTATCCTTCAACAGGTTGTTATTGGCATCAGTCACCGTAACTTTATACGTCTGTTTGGTTTTGCCATCCGCCACTGCACGGTTGCCAATCACCTCAATACTGGAGATGGTCGCCGTAGTCTTATCGGCCACAAACGTTACAGACTGCGCATTCGAAGGCTGGTCATTTCCTGCCGACGCCGTGATCTCATACGTTCCGGCAGTCACGGAGACCACTTTCAGTTCCGCTTTACCCTCCTTGTCGGCGTTCACCATGATATTACCGTCTGCAAGCGGTTTGACGCCCCGAGGCAGATTAAAGACGACCACAGCGCCAGGCAGAAGGTTGCCGTATTGATCCTTAACCGTTGCCGTCAGCGTAAAGGCATCATTGTCGTTTGCCACTTTTGGCGTGCTGCCATCAACCTCCAGGGTCGCCTGACCGGTACTGAAATCCGCCTTGAATTTCACCGTAACCGTCTTCTGAGCATTATTCACTGAGGCCGTGATGCTGTGTTCCCCCGCAACCGTTGACATAAGCTCAATGTCCACTTTCCCTGCCGCATTGGTTGTTACTGTATTCCCCGTCTTGCTGGTCACACCCTGCGGTAAAGTCAGCGTAACTTCTTGCCCCTGCAACGGGTTACCATAGCTGTCCACGACGGTCAGGGTTATCTGGTTAGCAGACTGTCCATTAGCCAGTTGGTTATTAACCTTCACTGTCATATCACGAATCTCAGCCTTAGATGCGTCACCTGCAACGTTCAGCACCAGTGGCTGAGCAACGGCATTTTGGCCGTTCACTCGCGGCATCACAGACAACTGACCCGCGGCAGATCCCAGCGTTAAGGTCGCCACGTAGACCCCATTACCTTTCTCTGTCCAGTTTCCTGCTGAAGGACGCTCACTCCCCGTGTTGGCGGCACCGCTAAACACTGGTGCATCTGGCTTCATCCCGGTGACCGGGTTCCCGTACGCATCCTTCACGGTGAAGGTGAGTTCCGTCGTCGTTTTGACGGTCGGAGCCTTATTGTCCGCAACAAGCGTAGAGTTCGCTGATGACATCTCTCCGGCGATGACCGTCAACTGCGCGGCTTCGGTGGCTGCTGGCTGGCCGTTGAATAGCGGCATGACACGAAGCTCGCCCGTCTTTCCGCCTGTAGTTAACGTAGCAACATAGGAACCGTCACCTTTTTCGGTCCAACTGGAAACGGTCGCCCCTTCAGAGGCGGTCCCCGTCAAACTTGCCGACAACGAAAGACCACTGATAGCGTTGCCATGCGCATCTTTCGCCACCAGCGTCACGGTTGTACTTTCGCCGGCTTTTACGTGATCTTCTGCGACAGAGACTTTCGACTGGTTTGAAGATAACGCATCAGCCACCACGGTTACTTTTGCCGCATTTGCTGCCGCATCCTGTCCATTTAGCTTCGGCATAACTTCTAATTCACCCGCCGTAGTGCCGAGAGAAATCTGCGCAGTCCAGGTCCCGTCGCCATTATCCGTCCAGCCTGATGCCGTAGAACCTACAGCAGCTGCGCCCGATAATGACGGTGCATCCGGATTGAGACCAGTTACAGGGTTGTCATTATCATCTTTTGCCGTCCAGATTGCCGTAACTGTACCGCCAACCACCGGTTTATCAGGATTCAGTGTGATGGACGAATGTGCTGCATCAAGCGGCCCGGCAACAAACTTCAGCGTTTGTTGTAATGTGCCCAGCTGATACTGCTCGCTGAAAGCACGCACAACAACGTTTCCGGCACGGGTCGAAGAAACCGTGGCGCTGTAAACGCCTGGTTTTATTTCCGAAATGGCACCAACGGTTACACCATTAGTGTCTTGCGGAACAAATCGCAAGCGGCTGGCTTCTCCCGTCACCGGATTACCCTCGGAGTCCACCGCAGTCAACGTCAACGTATAGGCTTGCTGACCATCAGCAACCACGTCACCTGACGGCTCGTTAGCGCTCAGGGTGGAGTTTGCCACATCCATCATCGTGGCCCGCAGTTCTGCAGTGACGGTTTTGCTCATGCCATCAACGCTAACAGTAATCGTTGCCTCACCTGACTGCGTTCCGGTAGTAAAGACAGACTGATACACCCCGGCTTCAGTTTCGGTGAACTCACCCAGTGTTGGCTTTGCCTGTGATTTAGTGGCCTTCAGGGTACGAGTCACAATATTTCCAGCCGGTTTGAAAGTTAGTTCAGTCTTGATCTGATCTTTCATACCCGTGACTGGCTGGCCCTCGGCGTCGCGCAGAGACAGCACCAGCGGTTTTTGCTCATTACCGTTAGCAAGCATTTGAATACGGCTCTGACCGTCAAGCGTTAACGCCGTGCGATCGGCGCTCATACCTGCTCCGGTAATGACCACCTCTGTCTGCACGCGTTTTGAGGCATTGCCTTTGTTATCGTAGGCAACCGCAGAAATCGCATAATAATTGTCTTTACCTGGACGATAAGCCGGGAGCGTTACTTGCCACTGACTACCCTGACCGGTAATTTTGCCACCTTCAGCCAGTAATGACGGCGCTTCCCACTGCACATTTTTCAGTCCGTGAGTTGCTTTGCTGACCACAAGCCCCAGAGAAAGTGTCTGACCGCCCTTGCCTTCAATACGTTCAGGCAGAGCAATACGGATCACTTCAGATTTGCGGTACTCAAGAACGATGTTGTTATTACGCTCAACCAGGTCATAGCGGCTGCCTGCCAGTACCCGACGCTCGCGAATGCTGTCTGTATCGAGTTGTTTCGCCAGAGGTTCGCCAATCCGATAATTAACTTCCAGGCCAAAGCGAGTGTCATTCTCACCACTCTTGCCCTGCTTATGCCCGGCGCTCAGTGTCAGAAGAGGCACTGGCGTATAGGTCACCTCGGCAGAAATAGCATGCGGGTCTTTCTGGCGCTTATCTTTACCAAACAGCCCGACTTCATCGCCATAATACTGTTCATACATCAGGCTTGCGCCAAGCTGCGGCCAGGCAGGTAAATAGCCCTCTGCGCGGATATCCCAACCATTCGCCGGGCGTTCCTGATAATCCTCAACATCCGGCGATTTTTTCCAGCCAGAAGCCCGGATATAACCATTGGCGCTCAGTTTCAAATAATCACGCCAGTATTCCGCACCAACACCAATGCGGGTATGACTACGGGATAAATCATGATCGATAAAAGTATTCACCCCCGCCATCCAGTCATTTCCTGAAAAATGACGCCAGCCAAAACCAATATTTGACTGAGTACGATCGTCGGTACGATGTATTGCTCCCTGAGTGAACAACATATTTGTTGGCGTATCATAAATCGGATAAAGCATTTCCAGCGAAGAATCCTTCAGCGAGAAATCTTTATCGACATTCAGTTTGACGCGCGCAGTACCATATTTCCCGAGCCACTCCTGTATTTCCTGGTTAGCTTTAGCTGTGGCCATTCCGGTAATAAAGTTACGTGTCGCATCGCTATCTGGCTGACTGCTTAAAAATGTCCCGGCATTTGCGGCAAACGACGCGACATTTTTCTCCACGTTATTATCAGCAGTTACCGTAGTATTTCCCATGCTCAACCGTGGCTGAACCGCATGCTGCGCACGTGCCGCCATTACTGGGGTAAAGGTGACAGCGAGTGGAAAAAGAACCTGAACAGAGATATTTGCCCACGCCACGCAGCGGGCCAGAACTGAATAACGAAATCGTGGTTGTTTATGACCTGTTTTATAATGTGACATTGAGATAATTTCCTGATGAACGAATTAACGAACATAGGCAGACACAAATAATGGCGTCTGCTTGTCAGAAAAACCGGGGATTTCCCGATTTCCTTTTCCGCAGAAAAGGAAATACCTTTATGTAAGAAAGTGCACCACCACCTAATATATCCAGTGCCTGTAGCCACTCATCAGGTGGTTGGGCGCGGGATTATATTTTTATTTATGGGGGGAAATTTAGCTTTTTGTGCAAGTCATTAAATAGATACCTAAGTTATATTTCTTACTCTGCGGACAGTGAATAATTCACTATTCAGAGTGAATAACAATGACCTGCCTTTAATTAAAACTATTGGAAATACGTCGAAATAGGTATATATGCCAGGATAAACCAATATATTTTTTATGGATATTCATTTTCCTTCATCGGACTGTAAATTGCGGAGATATCGAACTTGCACTACCCATCGCAACACTCAAACAGATTTATGAATTTCGTTCATAACCCCTGACAAATTCTGCCGTCTAATCGAGCTTTTCCCTTTACGTTATGCTTCTCATGAACGATAACACAACTTGTTCATGAATTAACCATTCCGGATAAACTATGGGATCAAATTCAGGCATCGAAAGGAACTGGCTGGTTTCCGTTAATGGATTAAATATCTATTATTCTCCCGAGAGTAAAACTATCAAATCAATGAGTAACCGATACAGCCTCACAAATTCTTTCAGATAATTAACCCGTCACTGCGGCACGTTCTCTCATAAGGCGTGCCTGCAGTGTAATCCAGTATGTATCCGGCATAGTTGACGGTTTAATAGAACTCAATTCCTCTCCCAGGTCACCAACAACGATATCTTGTATAACACCCCAGGAGATACGACATTATGATGAGATGCGATATGCTCCTCAGCACCAATCAACGCCCGGACTGGGCCAGTCTTGAGATCAGACTCATTCCCGGAACTGACTTCAGGCGACATATATCAATGACGTTGGTGCAATAAAAGATAGTTGATGTAATACATCTATTCAAATTTGTGATACATGTCAAAAAATTGGTTGACCAAACTCGTTATTTATATAAGGGCACTTACGAAGTGCACTCTTTTTTAAAGCGAGGAAGTACCAATGAAAGAGAATAAAGTACAGCAAATCAGTCATAAACTGATTAATATCGTTGTTTTTGTCGCAATTGTAGAATACGCCTATTTATTTCTCCATTTCTATTAATAACGGAAATAAACTGTTCACTTCAGTGATATTTAAAATATGCATCCTCTCCCTTTTTTGTAAGTAATTATTATATCCGTGGGAGAGGAATACACGCTGTCAGGTAATCAATCATACTGCGATAAATCATCGGCCAGTAAAGTGGAGATAACCTCCATTCTCGAAAAATCCATACTCTCAGCAAAACCATCATCAATCACTCATCCAGGCGTTTATGGGAGCGTCACCAATGGCTGCTAACAATGCCAGAGTTCCCCGTTGCGAAAATTCCACATCCACAAAGAGTCACAGGGATTGAGTGTTGAAATGATCCGGATGAGCATGTATCTTTATGGTTATGTTATAACATAACAGGTAAAAATGATGAAGCCCAATATCCATCCTGAGTATCGTACTGTGGTGTTCCACGACACCAGTGTTGATGAGTACTTTAAAATCGGCTCGACTATCAAAACAGACCGTGAGATTGAGCTGGATGGCGTAACGTATCCATACGTGACAATTGATGTCTCTTCTAAATCGCACCCGTTCTATACAGGGAAGCTGAGAACAGTGGCATCAGAAGGAAATGTTGCACGATTCACCCAACGTTTTGGTCGTTTTGTTAGCACGAAAAAGGGGGCGTGATGAAAGTTCTTAACTCTCTGCGTACCGCAAAAGAACGCCATCCAGACTGTCAGATTGTGAAGCGAAAAGGACGGCTATATGTGATTTGTAAATCTAATCCACGTTTTAAGGCCGTTCAGGGTCGTAAGAAAAAACGTTGATTCAAAATTCGACGGATTAACGATATTTGTCTGATTAATAATCAGATCGGATTAATGTTGGTGTGTTTATAACACCAACATTAATTTTCCTGGGGATATATTCTTCCTGTTCATTTGAGGCCAACTGCCTGACGTTTCTCTCCGAATATTCCATTATCTTAATGTTGACTTGTTGACCAGCTTCGCCCCTGTATGCTGGCATCAACCCTCTTTTAGACTGAACACGCCACTCAGTCTCCTCCCTTTGCGGCGCAGCCTGCATTTTCACTCAAACTGTTAAGATGATAAATGTGGTAAATCTGTTGGTACTAACATAAAAACGTTTACGCCACAGGAACAGTCTGATCCACCGGTAACCCCGTCGCCGACGTTCGAGTGCCAGTTAGAGTAACGCGCACAGATAACTGAATGCAGTGCCCTGACAAAAAGGCCATCGTTCCTGTGACAGCTGGCAGCCTTCGTTTAACTTCACTTAATCTGGCTCTTGGGGGCTTACCGAACAGATGACGTACATACGCCCGTTCAATTTTCCATTACTTATTGGAATGAACACCTGTAACCATTTTGTGCGGCATGTTAATCCATTAAAATATCTTACTGATTGGCAAATCATCTTCAATGACAGCTCATCATAGTTTTATATTCTATCCCTTACCCTTAAAACTTGTTTTTTTACTAGTCCATCACACAGCGCATTAAGACTATTCCTAACACTTCAGGGCAAAGTTCCTGACCAATATAAAATGCAAGTAAGAATTGAACGTTATATTGCCAATAACCTTATGAAACCAAATGTCTTTTTCTTCTTATCAAAAAAGCAATATTTTCAGTTTTTCTAAATATTGACTTAACCATTGAATTCCTTTTCCGTTCACATATTGACACTCATCGGGAAAAAAACATAAATTTAAGCCCAATCGAAAATAATTAAACTTAATCTCGTTTAACCTTTATTGATATGTACTACGTATCTTATTTACTTCCGGTTTACTAAGGAAACTGAATGCACCTGTAAAAATTACAGGTTTGGAAAGTAGTGACATGGCAAAGTGATTACAGTAGGGACTATGAGGTTAAAAACCATATGGAATGTCAAAACCGTTCTGATAAATACATCTGGTCTCCCCATGACGCCTACTTCTATAAAGGACTATCTGAACTGATTGTGGATATCGACAGATTAATTTATCTATCGTTGGAGAAAATTAGAAAAGATTTCGTGTTTATCAATCTCAGTACGGATTCTTTATCTGAATTTATAAACCGTGATAATGAATGGTTATCCGCGGTAAAGGGGAAACAGGTCGTATTGATTGCGGCCAGAAAGTCAGAGGCCTTAGCAAATTATTGGTATTACAATAGCAATATTAGGGGCGTGGTATACGCTGGACTGAGTCGTGATATTAGAAAAGAACTGGTCTATGTGATTAATGGCAGGTTCCTGAGAAAAGATATTAAGAAAGATAAAATCACGGACCGGGAAATGGAAATTATCCGCATGACGGCCCAGGGAATGCAACCTAAATCGATTGCCAGAATTGAAAATTGTAGTGTGAAGACAGTGTATACCCATCGGCGTAATGCTGAGGCCAAGCTGTACTCAAAAATATATAAGTTGGTTCAGTAAACTCCAGGCAAGTTAGTTTTAAAAAATGACTCACTGGGACATCACGTCCTCAATTCAACTCGGGAAGAAATGCAATGAAAAAAAGGTTCTGGCAATAGCTCTGGTAACGGTGTTTACCGGCATGGGTGTGGCGCAGGCTGCTGACGTAACAGCTCAGGCTGTAGCGACCTGGTCGGCAACAGCCAAAAAAGACACCACCAGTAAGCTGGTTGTGACGCCACTCGGTAGCCTGGCGTTCCAGTATGCCGAAGGCATTAAAGGTTTTAACTCACAGAAAGGTCTATTTGACGTGGCTATCGAGGGTGACTCAACGGCTACCGCCTTTAAACTGACCTCACGTCTTATCACCAACACATTAACCCAGTTGGATACCTCAGGTTCCACACTGAATGTGGGCGTGGATTATAACGGCGCGGCAGTCGAAAAAACTGGCGATACCGTGATGATCGATACCGCCAACGGCGTACTGGGCGGCAACCTTAGCCCGCTGGCTAACGGTTACAATGCCAGCAATCGTACCACCGCACAGGATGGTTTCACCTTCTCCATCATCAGCGGTACCACCAATGGTACCACCGCAGTAACAGATTACAGCACTCTACCGGAAGGCATCTGGAGCGGCGACGTTAGCGTACAGTTCGACGCGACCTGGACCAGTTAATCTCTCTGATGTACCAGCAGGGGTAGCCACCCTGCTTTATTCCTGGACGGAATTGTTATGAAAAAGCACCTTCTGCCTCTCGCTCTGCTGTTTTCCGGAATATCTCCGGCCCAGGCGCTGGATGTCGGCGATATATCATCGTTTATGAACAGTGACAGCAGCACGCTGAGCAAAACGATCAAAAACAGTACCGACAGTGGTCGCCTTATCAATATCCGTCTCGAACGGCTCTCTTCACCGCTTGACGACGGGCAGGTTATCGCAATGGACAAGCCGGATGAGTTGCTACTCACTCCCGCCAGCTTGCTGCTACCCGCCCAAGCCAGCGAAGTGATCCGCTTCTTCTATAAGGGACCCGCAGATGAAAAAGAGCGCTACTACCGCATTGTCTGGTTTGATCAGGCCCTCAGTGATGCGCAGCGCGATAATGCCAACCGCAGCGCTGTGGCCACTGCTTCCGCCCGCATCGGCACCATTCTGGTCGTCGCACCCCGCCAGGCAAACTACCACTTTCAGTACGCCAACGGCTCCCTGACAAATACAGGAAATGCGACGCTGCGGATCCTCGCCTACGGCCCCTGCCTGAAAGCCGCCAATGGTAAAGAGTGTAAAGAGAATTACTACCTGATGCCGGGCAAGTCGCGTCGTTTTACCCGCGTGGACACGGCGGATAACAAAGGACGGGTTGCACTTTGGCAGGGTGATAAGTTCATTCCCGTGAAATAGATAGCTGTGCAGATGGATAACGACAATGCCTTTACGACGGTTCTCCCCAGGACTGAAAGCCCAGTTTGCCTTCGGCATGGTCTTTTTGTTCGTTCAGCCCGATGCCAGCGCTGCTGACATAAGTGCGCAGCAAATAGGTGGGGTGATTATTCCGCAGGCCTTCAGTCAGGCGCTTCAGGACGGCATGAGCGTCCCGCTCTATATTCATCTCGCCGGTAGCCAGGGTCGCCAGGACGATCAGCGAATCGGCAGCGCTTTTATCTGGCTGGATGATGGACAGCTACGCATCCGGAAAATACAGCTGGAAGAGAGTGAAGATAACGCCAGTGTCAGCGAACAAACTCGACAGCAGCTGATGGCTCTGGCGAACGCCCCGTTCAATGAGGCCCTTACCATCCCCCTGACTGACAACGCGCAGCTGGATCTCAGCTTGCGCCAACTGCTGCTGCAGCTGGTGGTCAAGCGCGAAGCGCTGGGCACCGTACTACGCTCACGTAGCGAAGACATCGGGCAGTCCAGTGTTAACACCCTCAGCAGTAATCTGAGCTATAACTTCGGCATCTATAACAACCAGTTGCGTAACGGCGGGAGTAACACATCCAGCTATCTGTCGCTGAATAACGTTACTGCACTGCGCGAACATCATGTGGTGCTCGACGGCTCGCTGTACGGGATCGGTAGCGGTCAACAGGACAGTGAATTATATAAAGCGATGTATGAACGCGATTTTGCCGGTCACCGATTTGCCGGTGGAATGCTCGACACCTGGAACTTGCAGTCCTTAGGGCCGATGACCGCCATTTCAGCAGGGAAGATTTACGGCCTTTCCTGGGGAAACCAGGCCAGCTCCACCATCTTCGACAGCAGCCAGTCAGCCACGCCAGTGATCGCCTTTTTACCGGCGGCGGGCGAAGTACATCTCACCCGTGATGGGCGGTTACTAAGCGTTCAGAACTTCACCATGGGCAATCATGAAGTGGATACCCGGGGTCTACCGTACGGTATTTACGATGTGGAAGTTGAGGTGATCGTTAACGGTCGCGTGATCAGCAAACGCACTCAACGGGTCAATAAGCTGTTTAGCCGGGGGCGCGGCGTCGGTGCACCACTGGCGTGGCAGATATGGGGCGGTAGCTTTCATATGGATCGCTGGTCGGAAAACGGGAAAAAGACGCGACCAGCTAAAGAGAGTTGGCTGGCAGGTGCCTCGACCTCCGGCTCACTGAGTACGCTTAGCTGGGCGGCAACGGGATATGGATACGATAATCAGGCGGTGGGTGAAACCCGTCTGACGCTGCCGCTTGGGGGGGCGATCAACGTTAACCTGCAAAATATGCTGGCCAGTGACAGCTCATGGAGCAACATCGCCAGCATCAGCGCCACTCTACCGGGAGGCTTTAGTTCGCTGTGGGTTAACCAGGAAAAAACCCGCATTGGCAATCAATTGCGACGTAGCGATGCCGACAACCGTGCAATCGGCGGCACACTCAACCTGAACTCACTGTGGTCGAAGCTGGGCACATTCAGCATCAGCTACAATGATGACCGCCGTTACAACAGCCATTATTACACGGCAGATTACTATCAAAATGTCTACAGCGGTCCCTTTGGTTCGCTTGGCCTGCGGGCCGGTATTCAGCGCTATAACAACGGCGACAGCAACGCCAATACAGGGAAATATATCGCTCTCGATCTCTCGCTACCACTGGGCAACTGGTTTAGCGCAGGGATGACTCATCAAAACGGCTACACCATGGCAAACCTGTCAGCACGCAAGCAGTTTGATGAAGGGACCATTCGCACTGTTGGTGCCAATCTGTCACGAGCCATCTCCGGCGATACCGGTGATGACAAAACTCTCAGTGGTGGGGCGTATGCACAGTTCGACGCTCGCTACGCCAGCGGAACGCTGAACGTCAATAGCGCGGCGGACGGCTACGTCAATACCAACTTGACCGCCAATGGCAGCGTCGGCTGGCAGGGTAAAAACATTGCTGCCAGCGGGCGGACTGATGGCAACGCTGGGGTGATATTCAACACCGGGCTGGAGGACGACGGTCAGATCAGCGCCAAAATCAACGGGCGGATTTTCCCACTTAACGGCAAGCGTAACTATCTCCCACTCTCTCCCTATGGAAGATATGAGGTGGAGTTACAGAACAGCAAAAACTCCCTCGACAGCTACGATATCGTCAGCGGCCGCAAAAGTCATCTGACTCTCTATCCAGGCAATGTCGCTGTCATTGAGCCAGAGGTGAAGCAGATGGTTACCGTCTCCGGTCGTATCCGTGCGGAAGACGGCACACTGCTGGCTAACGCACGGATTAACAACCATATCGGCCGAACCCGAACCGATGAAAACGGCGAGTTTGTCATGGACGTGGATAAGAAATACCCCACTATCGATTTTCGCTACAGTGGCAATAAAACCTGCGAAGTGGCTCTGGAACTCAACCAGGCGCGCGGTGCCGTCTGGGTCGGTGATGTGGTCTGCAGCGGCCTCTCATCGTGGGCGGCGGTGACGCAGACAGGAGAAGAGAATGAGAGTTAACCTACTAATAACGATGATAATTTTCGCGCTAATCTGGCCAGTAACTGCGCTCAGAGCGGCAGTGAGCAAAACAACCTGGGCGGATGCACCGGCACGCGAGTTTGTGTTTGTCGAAAACAACTCAGACGACAACTTTTTCGTCACGCCTGGCGGGGCGCTGGATCCGCGCCTGACCGGTGCCAACCGCTGGACCGGTTTAAAATACACTGGCTCAGGAACCATTTATCAACAAAGCCTCGGCTACATTGATAACGGTTACAACACCGGCCTTTATACCAACTGGAAGTTTGATATGTGGCTGGAAAATTCACCAGTTTCATCTCCTTTAACTGGCTTGCGCTGCATCAACTGGTACGCTGGGTGTAATATGACCACCAGTCTTATCCTGCCGCAAACCACCGACGCCAGTGGATTTTATGGCGCGACGGTGACCAGCGGCGGCGCGAAGTGGATGCACGGCATGTTGTCAGACGCGTTTTACCAGTATCTGCAACAAATGCCCGTCGGCAGCAGCTTTACAATGACCATCAATGCCTGCCAGACCTCTGTGAACTATGACGCCAGCAGCGGCGCACGCTGTAAGGATCAGGCCTCCGGCAACTGGTATGTTCGCAACGTCACCCATACGAAAGCAGCAAATCTACGGTTGATAAATACCCACTCGCTGGCGGAAGTATTTATCAACAGCGACGGAGTACCGACTCTGGGCGAAGGGAACGCCGACTGCCGGACGCAAACCATCGGCAGCCGTTCAGGATTAAGTTGTAAGATGGTTAACTATACCCTGCAAACAAACGGACTCAGCAACACCTCAATCCATATATTCCCGGCGATCGCCAACTCGTCGTTAGCCTCGGCCGTCGGGGCGTACGATATGCAGTTCAGTCTGAATGGCAGTTCATGGAAACCGGTGAGCAATACTGCCTATTACTACACCTTCAACGAGATGAAGAGCGCAGACTCGATCTATGTTTTCTTCTCGAGCAACTTCTTTAAGCAGATGGTGAACCAGGGAATCAGCGATATCAACACCAAAGATCTATTCAACTTTCGCTTTCAGAACACCACATCACCGGAGTCTGGCTGGTATGAATTTTCTACCTCCAACACGCTGATTATCAAACCCCGTGATTTCAGCATCAGTATTATCTCCGATGAATATACTCAGACACCGTCGCGGGAGGGATATGTTGGCAGCGGCGAGTCGGCACTCGATTTCGGTTATATCGTAACCACCAGCGGTAAAACAGCTGCCGACGAAGTGCTGATCAAGGTGACCGGACCCGCGCAGGTGATTGGCGGGCGCTCCTATTGTGTCTTCAGCTCCGATGACGGTAAGGCGAAAGTACCGTTCCCGGCGACGCTTTCCTTTATTACCCGCAACGGAGCTACAAAAACCTACGATGCCGGGTGCGATGATAGCTGGCGGGATATGACCGATGCGCTGTGGCTGACCACACCGTGGACTGATATCTCTGGCGAAGTGGGGCAGATGGATAAGACCACAGTCAAATTTTCGATTCCAATGGATAACGCCATTTCGCTGCGTACGGTAGATGATAACGGCTGGTTTGGCGAAGTCAGCGCTTCAGGAGAGATTCATGTTCAGGCGACGTGGCGTAACATTAACTAAGGCCCTGCTGACAGCGGTCTGTATGCTGGCGGCACCTTTGACACAGGCGATTTCGGTCGGCAATCTGACATTTTCGCTGCCGTCCGAGACTGACTTTGTCAGCAAACGTGTAGTGAATAACAACAAAAGCGCACGGATATACCGTATTGCCATCAGTGCTATTGATAGCCCGGGCAGCAGTGAATTGCGCACCCGACCGGTGGATGGTGAGCTGCTTTTCGCCCCCCGCCAGCTGGCGTTGCAGGCTGGTGAGAGCGAGTATTTTAAATTTTACTATCATGGTCCACAGGATAACCGCGAGCGCTACTACCGGGTCTCATTTCGCGAAGTCCCCACTCGTAACCAGACAAGACGTAGCCCAACCGGCGGCGAGGTCAGCACGGAGCCGGTGGTGGTGATGGATACCATTCTGGTAGTACGACCACGTCAGGTTCAGTTTAAATGGTCCTTCGACAAGGTGACAGGAACGGTAAGTAACACTGGCAACACATGGTTTAAGCTACTGATTAAGCCAGGATGTGATTCGACCGAAGAGGAAGGCGATGCCTGGTATCTACGTCCGGGAGACGTGGTTCATCAGCCTGAGTTACGTCAGCCGGGGAATCATTATCTGGTCTATAACGACAAATTCATTAAGATTAGCGATTCCTGTCCGGCTAAGCCCCCTTCGGCGGACTAAGACTTATCCATCGGTCGAGGGAAGAATTCCACCTCAGAGCTCCAAAAATCGTTTAAATGATGTGGAAGCGATCGTCAATGTCACCTGTAACGATGGGCTTTCTCATATGCACACCATAGTGTTCAGGAGACACGGAAAGGTATCAGGCAGCCTGCTAATGAGTGGTTTAATCACGAATTAGTACGTAAAATCGGTAACGGCTGGAAATCATTCAATACTCACACTATCGAAAGTTCCCCAGCCAACCGCGGTACGTTCTTACATACGATGTACCGCTGTTCTCTTTACGATTTTTAGCTGTACTGGTGAATTATGAGCAATCTGAATCCATGCATGACGTGTGGTGCCTGTTGTGCATTTTTCCGCGTCTCTTTTTACTGGGCCGAAGCCGACGATGCTGGCGGTACTATTCCCGCCAGGCTCACTGAACAAATATCCCCTTTTCACCGATGCATGAGCGGTACCAATCAGAAAAACCCCCGATGTATTGCCCTTGCAGGAACCCCGGGCAAAAATGCCTGCTGCACGATATATAAAAATCGATCGTCCACATGCAGAGAATTTGCCATGTCTGGTGAGAACGGAGTCGTCAATGAGGCTTGCAATCGTGCAAGGGCTAAATACGGGCTGACACCGTTATAAACATACAATAATTAATTGCACTGCCCCGCCTACTGTAATAGCGGGGCTTCGTTTTTAGGGGCAACAAAACCCGATACTTCTTCTATTTGCCAGCAACAATGCCTCTCTTCTGTAGCGTTCTTCGGATCTACATCATCCTGAAGTAGCGCGATATACTCACTGACTATCTGAATCAGAATATAAAAAGCAATGTTTTTAACCTGTAAAAATGGCGCTGTATTTGCGCCATTTTTATCATTCAATGCATTATCTGTTTGAGCCTAAAGGGATCTCAGGGTCTGGCTCATGAGTAATTCTGTTTCGTAAATCTCTGCGAATAATTTCAATAGACCAGAACCAGACTAAATGTCCAAAAATTTCAGAGACATTCTCATACCACGGAAGATCAAACAGAGGTGGTGTCAGTCCCATGAGAGGGAAAGAAATCATATGAACAAAAAGTTGGGCTAAAGCACCTGCCAGTAAGCCCTGCCAGAGTTTAATTTTTGGAAATACTTCAGCGACCACACAATAACCGACAGCAAACACTATCGAAAAGATAATGTGCGTAACACCAACCCAGTTAAAGACATGCCCGGCAAAGGTATAAACAGCCGCATTGGGATCTGTCAGCCCCAGCCAGTCTCGAAGAAAAATATACGGAGGATTGAGAAAATTACGCGAGCAATCAATTTGCCCAGCAGCCCTGATTAATGATTCCGGGCCACACGCTGCATTAAACATATCCACCGGGCTACGTGGCGGCAATGGAACTTCAGCCCCCCACTTCACAAATGCGGAAACAACGCCAGCAATCAGCCCAATGAATGCAGCAAGACCATAACGTCTGCGGTTCGGTGGAGTTTGTTCAAATATATTCATATCTACCCTGCTTGTACCATTATGTTATACACCTCTTTAGGAGTATTCATAAAACAAGGCAAATGTAAAGAACTGTATTGTTTTGTATAACAAGATTGTTTCCTAATCGCCAATGAATATAAGCACCATCATTTCTCCCTATTTTTATATTAGAAGTGACAAAGATTTGCAGGGTGATGCAGAGCTGACAATCACAGGTTTCCTTATCGGTTTTGCATCGTACAACTAAAGCAATAAAACAACTCCCATCCTCATCAACATCCCGGCGAACATGAATTTATTAGCCGGGCTCATAGCTGCATTCGCGTTTTAAGAATAATCCTCCTGCTGTCGCCGACTATGCTTAACGTTTAAAAAAGCATCAGCACTCTCGCAACGCACTCTTATTTTCCCCTTTAGAATACCGGAGGCCTGGTATGAGCAACCAAGGCGAATACCCCGAAGATAATCGGGTTGGGAAGCACGAGCCGCACGATTTTAGTTTGACCCGTCGCGATCTGATTAAAGTGAGCGCCGCAACGGCGGCGACCGCCGTGGTTTATCCTCATTCTACGCTTGCGGCAAGCGTTCCGGCAGCTACACCCGCGCCAGAGATAATGCCCCTGACACTTAAGGTGAACGGCAAAACGGAGCAGCTTGAGGTGGATACCCGAACCACGCTACTGGACGCTTTGCGTGAAAATCTGCATTTGATCGGTACCAAGAAAGGTTGCGATCACGGACAGTGCGGAGCCTGTACCGTGCTGGTCAATGGTCGCAGGCTTAATGCCTGCCTGACGCTTGCAGTCATGCATCAGGGGGCCGAGATCACCACCATTGAAGGCCTGGGTTCACCAGATAATCTTCACCCCATGCAGGCGGCCTTTATCAAGCATGATGGCTTCCAGTGCGGCTACTGCACCTCCGGGCAAATTTGCTCATCAGTAGCGGTGCTAAAAGAGATTCAGGATGGCATTCCCAGTCACGTCACGGTCGATTTGGTTTCCGCTCCAGAAACAACTGCCGATGAGATCCGTGAACGTATGAGCGGCAACATCTGTCGCTGTGGTGCATACGCTAACATCCTTGCCGCCATTGAAGACGCTGCGGGGGAGATAAAATCATGAAGGCGTTTACCTATGAACGAGTGAACACCCCCGCCGAGGCGGCACTTAGCGCTCAGCGCGTACCCGGCGCAAAATTTATCGCGGGCGGGACCAATCTGCTGGACCTGATGAAGCTGGAAATTGAAACGCCCACCCACCTTATCGATGTGAACGGGCTCGGGCTCGATAAGATTGAAGTGACCGACGCGGGTGGGCTGCGCATCGGCGCACTGGTACGGAACACCGACCTGGCGGCTCACGAGCGCGTGCGTCGTGATTACGCGGTACTCTCCCGCGCCCTGCTCGCTGGCGCGTCTGGTCAGTTACGTAATCAGGCAACCACCGCAGGTAATCTGCTCCAGCGCACGCGCTGCCCCTATTTTTACGACACCAATCAGCCCTGCAATAAGCGCCTGCCCGGGAGCGGCTGCGCGGCGCTTGAAGGCTTTAGCCGTCAGCACGCGGTGGTAGGCGTAAGCGAAGCCTGCATTGCCACCCATCCGAGCGATATGGCGGTCGCAATGCGGTTGCTGGATGCGGTGGTGGAAACCATCACGCCGGAGGGAAAGACTCGCAGTATCACACTGGCTGATTTTTATCACCCACCGGGGAAAACGCCGCACATTGAAACCGCCCTGCTTCCCGGTGAGCTTATCATTGCGGTGACGTTACCTCCGCCGCTCGGCGGAAAACATATCTACCGTAAGGTGCGCGATCGCGCCTCCTACGCCTTTGCCCTGGTATCGGTCGCAGCGATTATTCAGCCTGACGGCAGCGGGCGCGTCGCGCTGGGTGGAGTAGCACATAAGCCCTGGCGCATTGAGGCTGCGGATGCTCAGCTATCCCAGGGGGCACAGGCCGTGTATGACGCGCTGTTCGCCAGCGCCCATCCCACCGCTGAAAACACCTTTAAACTCCTGTTGGCGAAGCGAACGCTTGCCTCCGTACTGGCTGAAGCGAGGGCACAAGCATGAAATTTGATAAACCCGCAGGGGAAAACCCGATCGATCAGCTGAAGGTTGTCGGTCGTCCCTATGACCGCATCGACGGACCGCTGAAAACTACCGGCACGGCACGCTACGCCTACGAATGGCATGAAGAATCCCCCAACGCCGCCTATGGCTATATCGTCGGTTCCGCCATGGCCAAAGGACGCCTCACCGCCCTTGATACGGACGCCGCGCAAAAAGCGCCGGGCGTACTGGCTGTCATTACCGCCAGTAACGCCGGGGCACTCGGCAAAGGCGACAAAAACACCGCCAGGCTGTTAGGCGGTCCCACTATTGAGCACTATCATCAGGCCATTGCGCTGGTAGTGGCCGAGACCTTCGAACAGGCGCGAGCGGCGGCCTCGCTGGTGCAGGCGCACTATCGCCGTAATAAAGGAGCTTACTCCCTGGCGGACGAAAAACAGGCCGTCAGTCAGCCGCCGGAAGACACGCCCGACAAAAACGTCGGTGACTTTGACGGAGCTTTCACCTCCGCTGCGGTGAAGATTGATGCTACCTACACGACCCCGGACCAGAGCCATATGGCGATGGAGCCGCATGCCTCGATGGCCGTCTGGGATGGAAATAAGCTTACTCTCTGGACCTCAAATCAGATGATTGACTGGTGCCGCACCGATCTGGCAAAAACGCTAAAAGTGCCCGTGGAGAATGTGCGTATTATCTCCCCGTATATCGGCGGAGGGTTTGGCGGCAAGCTGTTCCTGAGAAGCGATGCGCTGCTGGCGGCCCTCGCCGCCCGAGCGGTGAAACGTCCGGTTAAAGTGATGCTCCCCCGCCCCACTATTCCCAATAACACCACGCACCGCCCCGCCACCCTTCAGCACCTGCGTATCGGTGCCGACCAGAGCGGGAAAATCACAGCTATCTCACATGAAAGCAGGTCCGGAAACCTGCCCGGCGGCACGCCGGAAACGGCGGTACAGCAAAGCGAATTACTCTACGCCGGGGCAAACCGTCATACCGGCCTGCGGCTCGCCACGCTTGATTTGCCGGAAGGGAACGCCATGCGTGCGCCCGGCGAAGCCCCCGGTCTGATGGCGCTCGAAATCGCGATCGACGAACTGGCGGAAAAAGCGGGCATCGATCCCGTCGAGTTTCGCATCCTGAATGACACTCAGGTTGACCCCGCCGACCCGACGCGCCGCTTCTCTCGCCGTCAGCTTATCGAGTGCTTGCGCACCGGAGCGGATAAATTTGGCTGGAAGCAGCGCAACGCCACACCCGGACAGGTGCGCGACGGGGAGTGGCTAGTCGGCCACGGCGTCGCGGCGGGCTTTCGCAATAATCTGCTGGAAAAATCGGGGGCTCGGGTTCACCTCGAACCAAACGGCACCGTTACCGTGGAAACGGACATGACCGACATTGGCACCGGCAGCTACACCATTCTGGCCCAGACGGCAGCGGAAATGCTTGGCGTACCGCTGGAGCAGGTTGCGGTTCACCTCGGCGATTCCAGTTTCCCGGTTTCTGCGGGTTCTGGTGGACAATGGGGCGCGAATACCTCCACCTCCGGCGTTTACGCCGCCTGTGTGAAGCTTCGCGAAATGATTGCCTCGGCAGTCAGGTTTGATCCTGAGCAGTCGCAGTTTGCCGACGGCAAGATTACCAACGGTACCCGAAGCGCCATGCTACATGAGGCCACCGCAGGCGGCAGACTGATAGCGGAAGAGAGCATTGAATTCGGAACACTGAGCAAGGAGTACCAGCAGTCGACCTTTGCCGGGCGTTTTGTGGAGGTCGGCGTGCATAGCGCGACGGGAGAAGTTCGGGTCCGGCGTATGCTCGCTGTGTGTGCTGCAGGACGCATCCTGAATCCGAAAACTGCACGCAGCCAGGTCATTGGCGCAATGACTATGGGCATGGGCGCGGCACTGATGGAGGAGCTGGCGGTGGATGACCGTTTGGGCTACTTCGTTAATCACGATATGGCGGGGTATGAGGTGCCGGTTCATGCGGATATCCCAAAACAGGAGGTGATTTTCCTGGATGATACCGACCCCATCTCCTCCCCGATGAAGGCCAAAGGTGTCGGTGAGCTGGGCCTGTGCGGCGTGAGCGCGGCTATCGCCAACGCGGTGTATAACGCCACCGGTATTCGGGTACGGGATTATCCCATCACTCTGGATAAGCTGCTCGATAAACTGCCGGATGTGGTTTAAGGAGGAACAATGTCATACTCGCTTTTTGACAAAGACGAGCACTGGCATAAGCCAGAGCAGGCGTTTCTCACCGATGACCACCGGACCATTCTGCGCTTCGCCGTAGAGGCGCTAATGTCCGGTAAAGGAGCGGTGCTGGTGACGCTGGTGGAGATACGCGGCGGCGCGGCGCGCCCGCTCGGGGCGCAGATGGTGGTGCGCGAAGATGGTCGTTACTGCGGTTTTGTCTCTGGCGGCTGCGTGGAGGCCGCTGCCGCTTTTGAAGCGCTGGAGATGATGGGCTCAGACTGCGATCGCGAAATTCGCTATGGCGAAGGTTCGCCGTGGTTTGACATCGTTCTGCCCTGCGGCGGTGGGATCACGCTGACGCTCCATAAACTACGCTCGGCACAGCCTCTGCTCGCCGTGCTGAACCGCCTGGAACAGAGAAAACCGGCGGGGCTGCGCTACGATCCGCAAGCACAATCGTTGGTGTGCCTGCCCACGCAAACCCGAACGGGCTGGAATCTCAATGGCTTTGAGGTGGGGTTCAGGCCATGCGTCAGGCTGATGATTTACGGACGTTCTCTTGAGGCGCAGGCAACCGCGAGTCTTGCAGCAGCCACAGGCTATGACAGCCATATCTTCGATCTTTTTCCGGCCTCAGCCAGCGCTCAGATCGATACCGATACGGCGGTCATTTTGCTGTGCCATGATCTCAACCGGGAGCTGCCAGTGTTGCAGGCCGCGCGAGAAGCAAAACCCTTTTATCTCGGCGCATTGGGCAGCTATCGAACCCACACGTTACGTCTACAAAAGCTCCACGAGCTGGGATGGTCCAGGGAGGAGACAGCGCAAATTCGGGCACCCGTCGGGATATTCCCCAAAGCCCGGGATGCGCATACTCTGGCACTCTCCGTGCTGGCAGAAGTCGCCTCTGTACGTCTCCATCAGGAGGAGGATTCATGCCTGCCCCCGTCGTCCTGATCCTTGCGGCCGGGCGTGGAAAGCGCTTTCTCACCTCCGGGGGAAATACCCATAAGTGTATCGGCTGGCGTCAGTCCCCGGAGGTTGCGCCTTATCGCTGGCCATTTGAAGAAAACGGGAGAACTTTCGACCTTGCGATTGAACCACAGATTACGACTAATGATCTGCGTCTGATGTTGAGGCTGGCTCTTGCCGGCGGAGGAATAACAATTGCCACTCAGGAAACTTTCAGGCCATATATTGAAAGCGGTAGGCTTGTATCTCTGCTTGATGACTTTCTTCCACAATTTCCGGGCTTCTATCTGTATTTCCCACAGCGTCGCAATATTGCACCAAAGCTCCGCGCCCTGATTGACCACGTCAAGGAATGGCGGCAGCAATTGGCTTAAATGTCTGCACCTGCATTGCCTGATGTCAGAACAGTATTTTGATTAATTGCCAGGGTTACAATGGCACAAATACGGCACAGGAGGAAACGTGGTGTATTTAAATATGGGGTAACTACTTGATTTAAATGGTGCCGATAATAGGAGTCGAACCTACGACCTTCGCATTACGAATTATAAGAATCCGCTTCTAATTCAAAGTATTACCCCATCAACACTGCGCTCACACGTCCCACCACATCAAAACATGTAAAGCCTTGCAAGCCATTGTGAGGCCTTATGTGTCTCAGTTTTGTCCCACCTTGTATTATGACTTGCATAGCCAATGAAGATAAAGGTGACGACAAACAGCGCAGCAGTCTTCTTTTCTTTCACACTTTCCCCAATCAGCATACATAGCAGTCCTAGAGACAGTGGCGTAAAGTCATGGATGATCGGTGGAAGGAGGCGCTAATCCTTTCATACAAAAAATATGTAAAATCAATAACGGCTGTAAATCATTCAATACTCGCCCTATCGGAAGTTCACCAGCCAACCGCAGCACGTTCTTGCATACGACGTGGCTGCGGTTTCAACTCCCGCCAGCTCCACCAATCATGATTGGACGGTGTAAGGACAACACCAACAAAAACAGGAAGTTAGCAGTCTCAGCAGGACACCGACCAGACGGTGAGGAGACAAAAAAGGATACGCAAAGGAGCCGCGGCTCTCGAGTGACACAAAAGCCCGCTTATGCGGGCTTTTTGTTTTTCCCTTAAGTTCCTAGCCGCTTATCTATAACTATGGAAAAATGTTAACCCTGACTGTATGTTAACAAAGGGATGTATATGTCGGTTTTTCATAACTGGCTGCTTGATATCGCAAGCGGGAATTACTTTATCTACATCAAACGCCTTTCTGCAAACGACACAGGCGCAACAGGTGGCCATCAGGTCGGACTTTATATCCCCTCAAATATCGTTGAAAAGCTTTTTCCATCTATCAATCATACTCGCGAACTGAACCCTTCAGTCTTCCTTACTGCGCATGTATCATCCCATGATTGCCCTGATACCCAAGCACGCGCAATTTATTACAACAACCGTTATTTTGGTAAGACCCGAAACGAAAAAAGAATTACGCGCTGGGGGAGAGGAAGTCCATTACAGAACCCTGAAAATACAGGAGCCCTCACAATTCTTGCTTTCAGGTTAAACGAACAGAACACTGACTGTTCCGAGGTAGATATATGGGTCTGCGTCAATCCCGATGAAGAGGATATCATCGAGTCTGCTATTGGCGAAATCATACCTGGAACCCTAATTTCCGGCCCTGCCGGACAAATTTTGGGCGGATTGTCTCTTCAGCAAACTCCAGTAAATCATAAATATGTTATTCCTGAAGACTGGAAGAAGCGTTTTCCTTCTGGAAACGAAATTATTCAATATGCTGCTGGCCATTATGCTAAAAACTCCAAGGATCCAGATGAGCAACTGATTGACCGTCGGCGTGTCGAGTATGATATTTTTCTACTCGTCGAGGAATTACATGTTCTTGATATTATTAAGAAAGGATTCGATTCTGTAGATGAGTTTATTGCATTAGCCAACTCTGTCAGTAATCGACGTAAATCAAGGGCAGGCAAATCACTTGAACTTCACCTAGAGAAGCTTTTTATCGAGCACGGACTACGGCATTTCTCCACTCAGGCAGTTACTGAAGGTAATAAAAAACCAGATTTCCTGTTTCCTTCAGCAGAGGCATATCATAACGTTGAATTTCCTGTAGAAAACTTACGTATGCTGGCAGTAAAGACCACCTGCAAAGATCGCTGGCGTCAGATACTGAATGAAGCAGATAAAATCCATCAGGTACATTTATTTACACTGCAAGAAGGTGTTTCTTCAGCACAATACCGAGAAATGAAAGATGCGGGTGTCAGACTCGTTGTACCATCAACTTTACATAAAAAATACCCAGAAGCAGTTAGAGAAGAATTAATAACGCTCGGAGCATTCATTACTGAGCTGATAGAGCTTTACGCTGAACTATCATAGGCTGACTCCCGGCTTAAAAGGCCGGGAGATGTTCTCAAGGCTGCCCAGTCTTACCAGCATCAGCAGAAACAGCTTTGAGGATATAGGGTTCCAGAAGTCTGGCAACAGCTTCAAATACTGGCACCACAACTGAGTTACCGAACTGCCGATATGACTGAGTATCTGAAACCGGAATACGGAATGGTTTCCCTCCAGGTTTTTCAAATCCCATAAGGCGTGCGCACTCTCGGGGAGTCAGCCTGCGTGGTCGACGAGCCTGATTACTCTCATTCATAAAGTCAGCCTCTCCCGTTGCCATATCCCAACCACGATCAATAAGAATTTCTGATCCGTCTTTGTGATATCTGGCAGAAAGTGTGCGTGCAATGCTTTCCTTATTCTCAGGATTGACCAACCCAAAGCCAAAACCATTCCCCTTGGCTGCATGCTTTTTGGCGTAGTTATAAAGGTACTCCCATAGTTTTGGCGTAAGTATATATTTACTGTCGACTACAGGCTCCAGCAATTCACCAAATGATGGGCGGTGTTCCGGATAAAAACGACTGATATCACGCAAGGTAAACCCCTTGTGAATATTCAGATCTCGTCTAAATCCGACCAGAACAATGCGTTCACGATGCTGAGGCAAAAAATGCTTCCCATCGATAATCTTTGGATCGTTTTTTCCCATTTCTGCAGCATCGGCAACTTCGTAGCCCAGCTCGTCAAGGGTCTCCATAATGACTTTGAAAGTTTTACCCTTATCATGGCTCTTCAGATTTTTGACATTTTCCAGCACAAAAATTGCCGGTTTTTTTGCTCGTATAATACGTGCCACGTCAAAAAAAAGTGTTCCTTGTGCTTCACATTCAAAACCATGCGCACGACCAAGTGAGTTTTTCTTACTAACACCAGCAAGGCTAAATGGCTGGCACGGGAACCCCGCAAGAAGCACATCATGATCCGGCACATGCTCATCAATATATGCATAAGCATCCGTTTCCAATACATCGGTTTTATCACTCAGCGTGACTTCCCGAATATCGAGATTGAATTTATGCACCTGTTCATCGTTAAACCAGTTGGCCTTGTATGTACGCACAGCATCTTTATTCCATTCACTGGTAAAAACACACTGGCCTCCAATGGCCTCAAAACCTTTCCGTATCCCTCCAATTCCAGCAAATAAGTCAATGAAGCGGAAAGCATATTCCGGATGGTTTGCAGGTGGTTCTGGTAGCATCTTACGCAGAAGAGACTCTTCTACTGAAGTCAACGATTTTGGTAAACACTTGCCATTAATCCAGCGGTTAATGGTTTCACGGCTCCACTCATTTTTTCCGACTTTTCTCAGTAATTCAGCCACATACTTCTGATCATAGATTTCCAGCACTTTCTCGATAAGCTTTTTATCATTTTCCTGTCGCAGCTTTTCTTCCGCCTCGGCTTCCTTCAGCAGATGCTGTGCCAACACTTCAAATTCAGACATAATTCCTCCAAGGGGTCTAATGGGTGAAACTTTATCACTCATTCAACCCAGAAGGAAATGTTTTATCTGGATATTTAAACAGTGACTACAACGTAATCTAGCACTGGTGATGCTTTGTTAGGCATAGAGAATCATTCTATATACGACTAATGACAGAAAAACAGCAGACAAGTAGTTTGTTCATAAATTAACGCATACTATGTGTCTACGGTTTTCGAGACCGGTCCAATCATCAAACGAAACATAAAATTAGCTCACATTATGAGGAAAAGTATCTTTTTTGTACTATGTAAATTCAAAGGCTTAGCCTCATTTCTCCGATGGTTTTCTCAACACTACTGGTTGTGAGCCCTTGCAATGATCATTAATATACGTCTCACAAATAATTCTTCATAGATATTGCAAAATGGATATTACTGAGTTTCCTTCTGGAGTAATTGAACACCTTGGCTGGTATGTATACCGATTGATTGATCCGAGGGACGGAAGCACCTTCTATGTAGGGAAAGGCAAAGGTAACCGCGTATTTGCCCATATGCGCGGTGAAGTGGCAGCGACTGATGATGACGAGTTACTGAGCAACAAGCTAAAGCAAATTAGAGAAATAAGGTTAGCAGGACTTGAAGTTATCCATGTCATCCATCGACACGGAATGACTGATGAAAAGACGGCGTACGAAGTTGAAGCTGCACTTATTGATGCCTACCCTGGGTTAACGAATATCATGAATGGTGCTGGCAGCAATGAATTCGGCGCCGCGCATGTCAAAGAGTTGATAGCAACATATCAACCCGAAACCATAATATTTCATCATAAAGCATTAATGATTTCCGTTAACAGAAGTGCAAAGGATTCAGAGCTTTATGATGCGGTTCGATTTAGCTGGCGCATTAATGTCTCTCGCGCCAGCCAAGCAGAAGTCATTCTTGCTACTGTAAGGGGGATCGTTCGAGGGGTTTTCATTGCTGATAAATGGCTCAAATCAACACGTGAAAATTTCCCTACGATGAAATACTGGGACGAGGATCCTGACTTTGAGGCAACACAAAGTTCTCGCTATGGTTTTGAAGGTCGAGAAGCCCCACCTGAAATAGCAAATCTTTATCTTGGAAAAAAAATACCAGATGAATTAAGAAAAAAAGGAGCTATGTCCCCGGTCCGTTACTCACCTAATTTTTGAGTCTTTAAGTGATAAGCATAAACCGCAGCACGATCTTGCATACGACGTGCTACGGTTTCATTTATCTCCGACCGAAAACTTCTTATACAGTGTCGATATACCAACATCATAGATGATCGCCACCTTCTGGCGAGGAACGCCTGATGCAATTAATCGCCCGGCCTGCGCCCATTGTTCTGGTGTAAGTTTGGGACGACGTCCACCAATTCGTCCCTGTGCGCGAGCAGCTTCCAGTCCAGCTTTTGTTCGTTCAACAATCAGTTCACGCTCCATTTCAGCCAGGGCACCCATCACATGAAAGAAAAAGCGCCCCATTGGGGTACTGGTATCAATTGAATCCGTCAGACTACGAAAGTTGATGCCTCGTTCGCGCAACTCCTCCACCAGCACGACAAGATGCCGCATACTGCGCCCCAGTCGGTCCAGTTTCCAGACCACCAGCGTGTCACCTGCCGATAATGTCCTGAGCAGCTTTTTCAGTCCTGGTCTGTCGGACTTTGTACCGCTTATCTTGTCTTCAAAAATCAGCTCGCATCCTGCACAGTTCAGCGCATTACGTTGTAGATCTGTGTTCTGGTCATTTGTTGACACACGTACATAGCCAATAAGCATGGTAGATCTCCCTGACAAAAGCAGGAATGATGCCATTTGCTCGTTATTTCTGCATTTTCATAAACGTTGGTTTGGGAGAAGGCTCTGCATTACCTGTTGGTGTGCCTGTTCCATGGCCTTCAGCCACACCGCCAACAGGCTGGCTGAAATGCAACGGTGCGGCTTTTTCTGCTGAAGAATACCCGGAACTGGCAAAGGCTTATCCGACAAATAAATTGCCTGATTTACGTGGTGAGTTTATTCGTGGCTGGGATGACGGGCGTGGAGTGGATGCGGGACGTGCCTTGCTAAGTCTTCAGGATGACTCTTTTGAAGCGCACAGGCATGAGTCCTTTTTTTACGCGGGTATTTCTCGCAATGAAATACCATTAAAAAATCTTCCAAGTTCAGACGAGATGCTGACTTTAAGTTCTACAACTAATGCCTTGTCCCCGGACGGTATTGATGCCACTAATTCGTTAATTGGTAATGATGATTACAACTGTCTGATTGAAGGAAATAAAAATAACAAACGAACAGCGACGGGGTTGAGTACCAGTATTGTCGGTGCAGCAGAGACACGCCCACGTAATATTTCATTTAATTACATTGTGAGGGCTGCATGATGTATAACGCCATCTTGAATAGTAAATTTATTGCCACAAAGGCAGGAGAGATTACCGTTTATAACTATGACAGTGAGACACGGGAGTATATTTCTGCATCAACTGAATATCTTGCTGTGGGTGTCGGTATCCCTGCATATTCCTGTTTAGATGCTCCTGGCACACATAAGGTTGGTTACCCGGAATGGTTTTGCCGACCACGTTGCCGATACACCAGGTCATGATGGGATTGCCGTCATGATGAAAGCGCCCCGATTCAATTGCCGCTTCCAGCTCTTTCATCGGGTCGGACATGTTGGTGTAGTTCTGAATGATGGTGATGGGATTCAGGTCTTCATCAGCAAGGTCATGTGACAGCCCGGTCGCCCCGAAGGGGTCGATGGGTGACTCGCTGACCGGGCTGATTTTGTTCGCTGCTTTGGCCTCTTCGAGGATGTAGCGATAATCCACCTCTGCACCATCGGTAACGGTCAGGACGCCCATTTCCACCCATTTCTGAAAGCGTTCGGCTGTCCGGCGATCTTCATTTTTCTCGACGCTGTACACCGTGTCATACGGTACCCAGAAACGCGGGGCCACACTGTAGTAATGCGTTTTACCGTCAATCTCGCGGGTATAAAGTCGCGCCATGCTGTTCATATCCAGCTTACGCGCCAGGTCAAAGGCCAGAATGCACGGCTGCCCCTCGAACTGCTCAAGGGTCAGTGATTTATCCTCGCAGCTCTGCCAGCTCACCAGGTTGAAATACGCCGAACGCGCCGACACCCAGATATTGAGGTGTTTTGTTTTAAAGACGTTTGCCAGACGGGCGTTATTTTTCGCACGCTGCTGCTGACTTAACAAAAATTCGCGATAAACCGACACGCCAATATTTGGATTGGCTTTTTCCAGCACCTGCGGGTCGGTCCAGTCGTCACCTTCATCAACGGTATAGATGATCCCGAACAGTTCATCGTTGGGCACCGAGCCGTTGAGCATCTCGATGACTTCCCGCCGCTTGTCGTAGCACGGCCCCTCAATGTTGTACCCGGCAGTAGTAATGGCCCACATCAGTGGCTGACGTCGCGCCCCCATCCCGGTAAGCATCGTGGTGTAAAGCGCATCGGTGGCGTGCTCGTGATATTCATCCACCACCGCACAGTGGGGTGATGATCCATCACCGGGGTTACCGATCAGCGGTTCAAACCGCGCGCCATCCTCCGGACGGTTCATGTTTGAGGCGTTAACCTCAATCCCGAACGCTTCCGTCAGCATGGGCGTGCGTTTACACATCAGTCGCGCCGGGCGAAAGACTTCCCACGCCTGTTTCTCTGTCGTGGCACCGGAATACACTTCCGCGCCAAACTCGTTATCACAGGCAAAACAATACAGGGCGACACCGGCAGAGATTGCCGATTTGCCGTTCTTACGGGGGATTTCGGTATACACCTCCCGGAAGCGGCGCAGCCGGGAGCCTTTATTGACCCAGCCAAACGCACAGCAGATCACAAAGAGCTGCCACGGCTCCAGCGTGATGGGCATCCGTTTGAATGCCCACTCACCCTTGGTGTGCGGCAACAGCTGAATAAATTTGGCGGCCCGTTCAGCCAGGTCCTTGTCGAAGCGGTAACGAAACGACTTACTTTTTTCCGCCATCAGGTCATCAAGATGGCGCTGGCAGGCCTGAATCACAAACTGGCAGGCCACAATCTTTCCGCGAACGACATCCCGGGCATACTGATTGGCAGCATTTACGTTGGGGTAAGATTTCCGGCTCATGATTCGATGATTTTCAGAAACGGGTTAGTAGCTTTCTTCTGCCCCGCCAGGCCAATCAGACGCTGGCGGCTGCTGGGGTCGAGTCCGAGCATTGCCCCCGTGCTGCTCATCTCGGACTCCTGTTCTTTTTTGGCGGTCAGCTCAGGATTTTTGACCATACCGCCCATTGCACCGGTGATGGTGTTGCCCTGTCTGGCAATATTTTTCACGGCACGTCGCCAGAACTCATAGGCCACACACCACCGCTCAAGCACCGCGAGGTCAGTCACGCACAGCAGGCCCTGACCGCAAAGTTCTTTAGTTGTCAATTGCCACATGATCGTGGCGAGAGGGAGATCTTCTTCAGCGAACCACTCCGGTGGCTCAACACCTTTGATGGGCGTAAAAACAGGTTCATCTTTATTCAGGGCTCGCTTGCCGGGGTTTCCGGCCAGCGCCTTGCGCGCCGTTGGCTTGGGGCGACGCCCGGAACGCCCCGCCGTTCCAGCCATATGCGGCACTCCTGGTTAAATTTCATTTTTCGCGGGTATAAAAAAACGATGGGGCGGGCAGTCCGGAAGACGTCAGGTCACAGGGATTTGACCCGCCCCTCCCCCACAGACAGTTGAGAATTATTATCACTTTAACCGTTCACGGGCCGTCTTCGCCTTATGACACGGCCAGCACAGACTCTGCAGATTACTGTCGGCATCAGTGCCGCCATGTGCTTTAGGGATGATGTGGTCAACGGTTTTCGCCTCACGCACCACACCGGCACGCAGACATAACTGACACAGGCCTTTGTCACGTTGCAGTACACGTTCACGGATAGCATCCCATTTCGAACCGTAGCCGCGCTGATGACGGGACTGGCCTGGCTTGTATTGCTTCCAGCCTTCGCTTTTGTGGCTTTCGCAGTAGCCTGACGGGTCTGTGGTGGTATGGCGGCAGCCACGAACACGGCAGGCTTTTGGGATTCGTGATGGCATATGTACTCCAATGAAGAAGCCACCGACATAGCCTCCTCCATTCATCGTGAAACTATTTTCATCTACCCAGTAATGAATTCTTTGTAGAGTTGTGATCAATACAACTCACTAATGGAGAGGCTTGTCCAACACGTTGGACAAGTTTCCTGTTTGATTTACTGGACACTACAGAAGGACAGAATGCCTTCATCACTCGAATAACATCAATTAAGGAGGTTAAACATGTTTCGTTCCAAAAGTCAGTTGACTGTAATTATTATTACGTCACCTTATGCCAAAGAGCTTTTCCGCTTCACTTTGAGCCTGATTCACTTCTACCTGACCGGCTCGCCTCTATCTTTCTAATCCCCGCTTTATCCAAATTGCACTGCCATAATGCCGACAATAAACTGACATTTAAATCTAGGCTACCTCCATAAGTCAGAGGATTGGGGATAACTGGCTGTGGAGTTTCAGCGAGCAGGTTCGCCGGTAACGGCATCGTTGGAACCTGCACGTAAACTGTCCGCGTACTTCCGCAACCGGTCAGCAGCGGCAGCAGGCACAGCACGTGAAGCGCAATCATCATTCTCAACAGCCACTTTGATATCTTCCTGGGTTCTCTGTGACTCCAGTGCGATCTGCTGTTTTGCATGCTGGTTAGCCTCCAGAACTGTATTGACGATTTGTAGTGATTGCAGGACGTTATTGGTAATGGCTGTTGCTGATTCAGCATTTCGTACAGCCTCATCAGCACGTTTCTTTTCGTGCTGATATTTGCTGTAGTAGTGGTTGGCAGACCAGATGAAAGAACCGATGACGGTAAAGAAGAATGCAGCGATAACCAGCTTATAGCTCAACTTCATTTACCACCCCACCAGCCTCTTTAAACCGGGAAATCAGGTCACCGATTTTATGTTCATACTGACCGTAACCTGCACCAGGTAGCGACGCCCAGATATTGCTGCAACGGTCGATAGCCTGACGGATATCACCGCGATCAATCATCGTTAAAGCGCCACACTCTTTAATCTGCTGTAATGCCACGGAGTCCTGGCTTCTGGGAGAGAAGTCTTTCAGCCCTAGCTGCTTGCGGTAGGCATCCCACCAACGGGAAAGAAGCTGGTAACGTCCGGCTGCTGTTGATTTGAGTTTCGGGTTTAGCGTGACAAGTTTGCGAGGATGATCGGAGTAATCAGTAAACAGTTCACCACCGACAATAACGTCATAACCGTGGTTACGTGTCGGTTGTCGCCCGTTATCCGTTCCTTCTGACCATGCCACCATATCGAGGAAAGCTTTACGCTGGGAATTTAGTGCCTGCATAAATTACTCCTTCGTGCTACCAAATTTGTTACCGATTACTCGCATTGCAGCCCCACGAATAGCATCGACACCGATCAGCCCAACACCGCCACCAATGGCAACAGAAAGCGATTTAGGCCATCCGACATACTCAAGAGCGGATGCAAAGGTCAGCGTCAAAGCGCCACAGAGCAAAATCTCGAGCGTTTTTCGCTTCCAGCCACCACCACCGCCAAAATAGGCAATGCGCAAGCCAGCCATAACGATCGACATAATCACTGCGCCCAGCGGTGTGTCTCCACGCCACCAGCTCTGGACCAACTCCAGCCAGGTATTTGGGTTATGAGGCATTTGTAGTTATCTCTCACCTCGCCGATACAGGAGGTGCAAATTGAGGGAGTACCACGAACCGCAAATCAGAAGCGGAAACGTAAAAGAAGCCGAGCCACAGGTAACTACGGGATAGACCAACCCCAACGAACACCCAGGCCTAGAAACAACAAAACCCGCTCATCGGCGGGGTTAATCTGCGTGGCAAAGTAACCACTCTTAACAGATTACAAGAATTTTTGCGTACGCGTTAGATTTTTGCTATGTTTCTTATGCACTATAACGTTAGACATCAATAGGTTATAGCTATCAATCGGATTGTTTTATTAAAAACAGTCGTGCGGTAGCTATGCCTAAATGCACTTAGGTTTTCATTCTGAGGGCCAAGAACAATTTATGACTTTCAAACTTATTAAGCATACGATTAATGTTGTATGGATCTCTAACATCATTACTCCATTGATGTTTTCATCTGAATGGTTTAGAAGATACGATTTGCTAAGAGAGGAAGATATAGCAAATTCAAACACAACTTTTGATGGTGATTCAATAACAACAGATTACGGTTGGATTGAGATTACGTGCATACCAACAAAAGTAGTATTTCAACTGAAAAAAACAGGGCTTGAAAATTCCTTGGCAGACTTAGTGTCATCAATATTTTCTATGTTTCCTCATTCTGAGACACAAGCTGTTGGAATAAACACCCTTTTTGATTATCATTTTAATAATGAAACCAACTGGAATCAGTTAGGAGATGCATTAGTCCCCAAAATTTATTGGCAAGAACACAATAAATCAGAAATACTTCAGGATGAAGTTGAATATCATTATGGGATGAGAAATTTAGTCATTGCAATAGAAAACTCTAACAAGGAAGATAAATCAATTTACAAAGAGGCTATCAATGTCTCTTATGCTTCGTATAGAAAAGTTAGTCCAGATGTATTTGGTTTAAATGTTCAATACAATCACGATCTAGCTTTGAAAGATATTCGTGACGCTGTTGCATTCACTCAATTACTCCCAAATATAATTCAAAAACATATTTCCGCAGCAATTAAGAATGATATCCTCAGCCATGAACAAATGTTTAAGCGGATTCTATCATGAATATATTAACCTATCCTGAAAATTCTTCCAGCCTTAGTAATACACGTTGCGTAACAAAAAAAGAAAAAAACATTGAAACATTTGTAAAGACCCACAACATAACTCTTTCCTGTATAATTAAGACAGGTTTTGAAAATTATTCTGAAACATTTGAACAGCAGCAAGAAACTTGCAGCACAAAATATTCAACAAATATAATTGAAATACCTACTCCGCAACCATTCCCATCTACACAAAAAGGAGTGAAAAATAGAACTCAGCATAAAAAACTCAAGGCAAGACTTAAAGAAAAAATAACCTTTCTTGAAAAGGCATTAGATACTTATGGTATAATTGACAAAATTGTCAATATGAAATCAAATAAAGAAATACATGCTAGAGTATATGATATAAACTCTCATGAATTCATTGATGAGATAACGTTCTCTTCAGATGAATTTAGTAAAAGCGATCAACAAAAACTTGTCGAAAACGCTATTTTTTATTGGTATGTTGGTATGGAAAAAACTTTATTTGGACAAGAAAAAAGAGTATCCGAATTTCGCCTAAGAAGAATTTTTAAACAATAATTAGAAATTACGCAATACGGTGAATGCAGGTGCCTACTGTTCAAAACTCTATCTGTGAAACAATTGTTTTTGGTAAAGGTATTGGCGAATCAATTGCCGTTCGTCTTGGGTTAAATGAATGGATGATTATTGATTCCTGTTTAAATGATAATAAACGCCCCGCAGCATTAGATTATCTGAAAGAAAAAGGTGTTAATCCACAAGATGAAGTAAAACTGATAGTCATTAGTCATTTTCACGATGATCATATTAAAGGGATAGCCGAAATTATTAATAGTTGCAAAAATGCAAAAGTTGTAATTAGCGCAGCATTGAACACATCTGAATTTAGAGGATATATTAATGCACTAAGTGTTAATGGTGAGGATATGGCAAAAACTAAAGAAATAAACAAGGTCATGTCTTTATTCTATGATTTGCACAAAAATGATCGTCTTGTCCATGCAAAAAAAGACTGCATACTATTCAAAAGCAGCGAGAATATTCAAGTACATTCGTTATCGCCTTCTGATATGGATATAACAAACTCTGATCTTGAATTCGCAAACTCTACAAAATTATCATCAAATTTTAGCGAAATAGCCATGTCTGCTAAATTAGTTAATCCTAATCACTACTGCGTTGTAATCAGAATATGCTCTCCAACATCAGAAAATAATGAAGTATTATTAGGCGCAGATTTAGAAGTTAGTAAAAACACTGGATGGAATTCCGTTTGCAATGCAATAAATCGTCCAGAACCAAACTTAGCAGGTATTTTCAAACTTCCACACCACGGTTCCCAAACAGGCTTTCATGAGGAAACATGGAACAAGCTAATCAAAAAAGGCCCTATTTCGATTTTAACCACTTATGATAAATCATCACTACCACGGCAGGATATGATCGACCTCTACAAATCAAAATCATCAGCATTATACTGTACATCGATGCCTAAAAGTGATAACGCTCAAGAAAAATCACCTGCGATTGCTGAAGCACGGAGCATATTAGCGAAGATGAAAAGTTCAGTTTCATTTTCAAATAATAACAATAAATTTGGAATAGTTGCTGTTAGTAATTGCTTAACGTCTAGTCCTAAGGTTGAAACACATTACGCTGCTGTTTGCTTATAAGGGGCACCGCCCCTTACATATTTAAAATACTAAATACGCCTTCCACAAATCCAATTGCGGCTTGCAATTCTTTTCTGACAGTCCCATCTGAACATTTCCTTTTCTTTGCAATGGTACGTATTGATACTCCTATAACAAAATGGGCAACGATAAGTTCATACTCTTCTGGTTTGTACTTTCTTAATCTAGCTACGCACCCATCGATCATGAGCCCCTCATCATCATCACACTGAATCCGGGACTTTTTGCCATGAGGTAAAAGCCCCTTGAAGCCTGCTGCTATCGGCTGCCAGTCCACGCCACTGTTATCTGCTGCAGCCCATGCTCCCCAGCGGTCCAATACTTCATACATATCACGCATCAACTTTCTCCACAAAATCAGGCCAGCACGCCAATTGCCAGCGCACGATCGATAAAACGAAATATCAGCTCCAGCTGGGAGCCATACTTCTCTTCAAATGCCACGGTATCCGCATGCAGCTCGTCGTGATGCTTTCTGCACA
>OATO01000103.1_pt1 | contig 53599 bp, 42 predicted proteins | sample 1495011 | NCBI WGS metagenome assembly OATO01 (sample SAMEA2579961, study PRJEB22360) | human gut metagenome | biome: human gut; feature: human-associated habitat; material: faeces | place: Denmark | collected 2008/2010 | reverse complement strand
AACTCATGGTACAGTTATTTGGTCGAATACTGATCCATGAATAATTCAGGTTTATTAAAAATTACGAAAATATTACGGAAAAATGAATAAAATACTGTTAAAATTAAGTTTGTGCTTGTCCATTGAAATAAAGTATTGTATTATATCATAGATAATGTGTTTTTATAAGTAAGATAACGGAAGGTCGTATTATGATAAAAGAAAATCAGAAATTATTAAACCGTATTCAGGTTGTGCTGGATGCAGGAGTGATCATTGTAGCATATGTGCTGTCCTGGTATATCCGTTTTCGGAGCGGATTATTTGACCTGGATCCATGGTATCTGTCACTGAGAGAGTATATGAAGGTACTGTTCTTTCTGGTGCCGTCCTATTTGATCCTGTATTACGCATTTCAGCTCTACACGCCGAAGCGGGTACAGGGAAGAAGGCTGGAAACCTGGCATGTAGTACAGGCGAATGTGATCGGCCTGATGGGTGTGACCATGGTATTTTTCCTTGCAAAGCTTTCGGACAGATATTCCAGATGGGTAGTATTTATCTTCTACTTTGTCAATATTACCATGGAGGTATTCGCCAGAAATATGGTGAGGATGGTTTTGCGCAAGGCGAGAAAGAACGGATATAATCAGAAACATATGATTCTGGTTGGCTACAGCCGCGCGGCAGAGCAGTATATTGACCGGATTCTTGCAAACCCGGAGTGGGGATATGCCGTGCGGGGAATTCTGGATGACCACCAGCCGAGAGGAATGGAGTATAAAGGGATCAAGGTGATCGGGAGTATCGACAATCTGCTGGTCATTCTTCCGCAGAATCAGATCGATGAGATTGCAATCACACTGGGACTGGATGAGTATCACAAGCTGGAATATATTGTAAATATGTGTGAAAAATCAGGTGTGCATACAAAGTTTATTCCGGATTATAACAATATCATTCCGACAAAACCATATACAGAAGATATTCAGGGACTTCCTGTGATCAACATCCGTCATGTACCGCTTAATAATGCTTTGAATAAGTTTGTGAAGCGCGCAGTGGATATTTTTGGTGCAATCGTTGCGATCATTCTTTTTTCACCTGTGATGCTGGTTGCATCTGTGCTGATCAAGCTGACTGCACCGGGACCGCTGATTTTTAAACAGGAGCGGATCGGGCTGCAGAACAAGCCGTTCTACATGTATAAGTTCCGTTCCATGATCGTACAGAAAGAGAGCGAAGAGAAGAAGGGCTGGACGACAAAAGATGATCCGAGAGTGACTCCGGTAGGAAAATTTATCCGGAAGACCAGCATTGATGAGCTTCCACAGCTATTCAATGTGCTCAAAGGAGATATGAGCCTGGTTGGTCCGAGACCGGAGAGACCATTGTTTGTAGAAAAGTTTAGGGAAGAGATTCCAAGATATATGATCAAGCATCAGGTGCGTCCGGGACTGACCGGATGGGCACAGGTGAATGGCTATCGTGGAGATACTTCGATCCGGAAGCGGATTGAGTGTGACCTGTATTATATTGAAAACTGGACGTTGGGACTGGATTTTAAGATTATCCTGCTGACGTTCCTGAAAGGATTTATCAACAAAAACGCATACTAAGACGGAGGCGGATCTATGTTTCGCAGAAGAGAGCGAATATCGCTGCAGCAGAGAAAACGATTGAATAAAAAAAGACAAAGGCGGGGAATCCTGTTTTTGGTCCTGGAATTTCTGATACTTGCGGTTCTTGTTTTGGCGGCATTTATGATGTACAAGCTGGATCATCTCAACCATAATACACTGGATGAGAGCAGCCTGGAACTACATGAGACACCGAAGGGATACACGAATGTGGCATTGTTCGGGTTGGATTCCAGAGACGGAGAGCTAAGTGGCGGCGTGAGAAGTGACAGTATTATGATTGTCAGCATCAACAATAAGACCGGAGATGTAAAGATCATTTCCGTATATCGGGATACGCTGCTAAAGCAGCAGGATGGTTCTTATGAGAAAGCAAATGCGGCGTATTCCTTTGGAGGTCCGCAGGAGGCAGTGGCAATGCTCAACCGGAACCTGGATCTGGATATTACAAAATATGCTTCTGTAAATTTCAATTCGCTTGCAGATATCATAGATATCCTGGGTGGGGTGGAAGTAGAGCTGACCAGTGAGGAAATATTCTGGCTGAATGGATATACGGCAGAAACCTCACAGGTGGTAGGACGGCAGACACATACCCTGGATGAGAATTCTCCGGGAGTTCACAATCTGGATGGAATACAGGCAGTTTCCTATACCAGGATCCGTTATACAGCCGGAGATGACTTTAAGCGTGCAGAGCGCCAGAGAATCATATTGCAGAAGATGATTCAGAAGCTGAAGACAGCAGGACCGGTAAAATGGAATAAGATTCTGGATCAGGTACTGCCGGAAATATCAACGAATATGACGACACCGGATATCATGAAACTGGGACTGAATATATTCCGATACAAAATTGGAGAGACAAAAGGCTTTCCGTTTGATATTACGACCAGTGAAAATGTCATTGGACTGGAAGGCTCTTATGCGGTTGCGATCGGACATGCGGACAATGTAAGACAGCTCCATGAGCAGCTTTTTGGAGAGACTGGATACCAGCCTTCGGACGAAGTACAGCAGATCAGTCAGGATGTGGCTTATCTGACGGGGGTTTATCCGGAAAATTATGCACAGTAGCGAAAGAGGAAAAGAATGTTACGAAAAATGATCGCAGACAGAAAAATCGAATATAGTTCTTATACTTTAGTTTATGCGGCAGCGGTATTGGCTGCAAAGGCACATCTGGATTATGTGACTGCAGTACTTCTGATGGCAGAGGCAATGTTTTTGTTTATATGGAATTTTAGAAAGACAAAAAATCTTGTGGATATGCGGGGGCTTTTTACGCTGGCATGGGTAGGCGGAGAAGGCATCGCATGCCTGAAGCTCAGCAGGCTGCAGAGTGACTGGAGCAATGTGACATGGCTGACCTTTTTTCTGATCTATGTGTGTTTCAATCTGGGATATGATCTCTGGCTTGGCCGTTTTTCGAAAGAACAGAGGCAGGAAGTAAAAAGAGATGAGATCTCGGCAAAGCGGATTCTGATCTGCATCTTCGGACTGATGGCAGCTTCCATTGCATGTTTTACGTTGGAGGCAGTGGTGGTAGGTTATATTCCATTGTTCAATTCAGCGCCTCATGCATATTCTTATTTTCATATTTCGGGAGTGCACTATTTTACAATCAGCTGCATTTTGATTCCGGCACTGACTGTATTGTATACCAAGGTTACAGAAAAAATTTCGGTCAGGACATGGATACTTTTAATTGCAGGAAACCTGACGGCAGTGGCGATTCCTATTTTATGTGTCTCCAGATTTCAGCTGTTGTTTGCGGTTGGCTTTGCGGCAGTGATGTATCTGATGTTGTATAAAAAAATCACATGGAAGATGATCGTCACAGGTTTATTGATCATGATTCCAGTGTATGTACTTCTGACAGTTGCAAGACGGCATAATGTGACTTATTTAAATGGAATTTTTGAGATGAAAAATTCCAAAATGCCGATTTTTATTATACAGCCTTATATTTATGTAGCCAATAATTTTGAGAATTTTAACTGTATGGTAGAGCAGTTGACAGCGCACACATGGGGTCTGCAGATGCTGTTTCCGTTTTTTGCACTGACGGGATTGAAATTTGTATTTCCACAGCTGGTGACAATTCCGGATTTTGTCACAAAAACAGAGCTTACGACGTTAACGATGTTTTATGATGCCTACTATGATTTTGGAATCATCGGAACCGCTTTGTTTGCGTTTATAATCGGTCTGACTGCAGCAGCAGTTTCAATTCTGGTGCGTCAGAAGAAAAATCCGATGACGTATATGTTTTATGGACAGATTGCGATTTATCTGGGGCTTGCCTTTTTTACGACCTGGTTCAGTAATCCGACGACCTGGTTCTGGCTGGCACTGGCTTTGATGATGTACTGGTTTGTCGGATATCGCAGGAAAGGAAAAGGTTCACATGGAAGGAAATAGAACAGTGGATGTGCTGATCCCTACGTATAAGCCGGATCAGAGATGCGTACAGCTGGTAAAACGTCTGTTAAGCCAGAGTGTTCAGGTCAATCGGATCTATCTGATCGATACAGAGAGCGGGATCTTTCCAAAAGAGTTGTATACGATTTCTGACAGAGTCAAGATCCACCGGATTCTGCCGGAAGAGTTTGATCACGGTGGAACGAGAAATCTGGGAGCTGAGATGTCAGATACGGAGATTCTTGTCTACATGACCCAGGATGCTATGCCGGCGGATGAATTTCTGATCGAGCGTCTGCTTTACGGATTTGCGGATGAAAAAGTAGCAGCAGTTTATGCAAGGCAGCTGCCGGCAGCGGATTGTCAGTTTATTGAGCGCTATACAAGAGAATTTAATTATCCGAAAACCAGCAGATTGAAATCCAAAGAAGATCTTTCCAAACTTGGAATCAAAACCTATTTCTGCTCCAATGTCTGTGCAGCATACCAAAAGGATGTATACGAAAGGCTTGGAGGATTTGTACGAAAAACGATTTTCAATGAAGACATGATCCTGGCAGGCAGGATGATTCAGGCGGGATGGAAGATTTATTATGCGGCAGATGCAAAAGTGATCCATTCTCACAATTATAACTGCAGACAGCAGTTTCACCGGAATTTTGACCTAGCGGTCTCACAGGCAGATCATCCGGAGATTTTTGAAGGAGTACCTTCTGAAGGAGAAGGGATACGTCTGGTGAAGGATACAGCAAAATATCTGTTGAAGTCGGGCAGACCATGGCTTCTGGTATCTCTTGTATGCAAGAGCGGGTGGAAGTACATAGGATATAAACTGGGGAAAAATTATAAGAAACTGCCCCGGTGGCTGATTTTGAAATGTACGATGAATCCACGATACTGGAGAGAAACTTGAAATTCACAGTTTTTTCATTGATGTTTGAAGGAAAATATTGTATGATGTTAAAGTGCATATTTTAGGCAATCTATGATGTATGCCATGAGAAAGGATAGAATTATGGGAGATACAAGAAGGCGTTCGAGAGCAGTAATGTCCGGAGCGGACAGAAGAAGTTCTCAGAGGTCGGGGCAGCCGCGCCGCCGTCCGGAGCAAAGAAATCAGATGGGAGACGACAGGGACAAAACGCAGAGACAGCGGTCCGCCCAGAGAAAACGACCGTCCGGCAGCACTTCTGCCAATGGAAGGCGGTCTGCGAACGGAAGACCTTCACAGAAGGGGCGTTCGAGAAAGCGGGCAAAGAGAGGATTTGCATCCTGGTCTACAGGGAAAAAAGCAGTGGCGATTCTGATGGGGGTTCTGATCCTGCTGATTACAGCAACCGTTGCAGTGGTTGCGGCAAAATGGGGAAAAATTGGCGGTGTTGCATTAAATCCGGATAAGCTTGCGATTTCGGAGGAAGCAGAGATCAGCGGTACCGGTTACCTGACTGTTGCACTGTTTGGTCTGGATACGCGTGAGACAGATGAGGAGATGGGATCCCGAAGTGATACGATTATGGTGGCGTCTCTGAACCGTGAGACAAAGGAAATCAAGCTGGTTTCTGTGTACAGAGATACGCTTCTGCAGCTTTCAGATGGAACTTACAATAAAGCGAATGCAGCATATGCTTACGGCGGTGAAGAAGAAGCGGTTGCTATGCTCAATAAGAATCTGGATCTGAATATTGAGCACTATGTGTCAGTGGATTTTTCCGTTTTAGTTCATGTGATAGATGCCCTTGGCGGAATTGATATTAATGTAGAAGAAGCGGAAAATGGCATGGACATCATTCCGTATCTGAACAACTATGTTGTAGAAGTGATTAAAAATACAGGAGTGGATTCAGCTCCGTTTACGCAGTTAGGACAGCAGCATTTGAATGGAGTACAGGCAACGGCTTATGCCCGTCTCAGATACGGCGGCGGTGACGATTATAAGCGAACAGAGAGACAGCGGCAAGTACTGGAGCAGATTGCGATAAAAGCGCAGAAAGCAAAACTTTCCACGATCAACAAGATCATTGATAAAGTGTTTGACAACGTGAAGACGAATTTTACACTGACGGAGACGATTGCTTATGCAAAAGACGTGAAGTCTTATAAATTTGGAGAGACGCAGGGATTTCCGTATGAAAGTACAACGGCTGATCTTGATGTTGGAAATTCTGTTGTAGCGACAGATCTGGCATCCGATGTGACGAAGCTGCACCAGTTCTTATTTGGAGAGAACGATTATACACCGTCTTCTACGGTACAAAGTATCAGTGAGGATATTTCCAACTCCACGTATGATACGGGAGAATCTTACGATACAGAATATGATGAGTATGGATATTCTCAGGATTATTCCGGATATGACAGCGGCTACACAGATAACAGTTATGGAACTGGCGGATATCAGGACAGTGGCTATGGAGATGGCAGCTCTGGTAATGGGTATACAGAAGATACCGGCGGTGATTATGTACCTCCGTCAGATGGCGGCGGTACAGACAGTGGAAGCAGCGACAGTAATTCCCAGATACCGGATACCGGAACCGGCGACAGTGGTGATACCGGTGGAGAGAGCTTAGAATAAGGGAAAAACAGTTTTTATTTATACGAAGAAAAGTCGAGAGACGGGAAAGAGGAGATGTACATGAAGTCGTTGAAAAAGATAGGGATTCTTTTGTTTGCAGTGTGCTTTCTGATGCTGTATCCTTCAGTGTCTGTACATGCGGCAGAAGGAACGCTTCAGTTTTCGGATCCTACAGCAAAAGTAGGAGAGGATGTTACAGTCAAAGCTAAGATCAGTACTGGTGGAGAAGCAATCGGGGATGGTTTTGTCACAGTAACATATGACAAAGCAGCACTGGAGTTTGTCAGCGGAACCAATGCAACCGGTGGGGACGGAACGGTGAAGCTGGAGGCTACCGGGGATGGAACTGTTTCAGAGCTGGAGTATACCATGGTCTTTAAAGCGCTGAAAGAAGGAGCAACAAAGCTGGAGGTGTCAGATTATACCTCTTATCTGCATTCTGATGAAACTTTAAATCTGACAACAGGTAATTCCACAGTTACCGTGGAGGCAGGGGACGGAACATCGTCAGAGAGCTCAGCAGGGACCACTGCGGTGGCCACAGGAACGGGAAGTGTAGAGATCGACGGAGTCACATACACAATTTACAATGATTTTTCCGACGCGCTTGTTCCGGACGGATGCAGCAGAACTACGATGGAGTATAACGGAGAAACTGTAAACGCGATTTTGCAGGAAACTTCCGGAAAGTATTTTGTGTATCTGGTTGAGGGAGACAAAGACCCAGTGATGGCACTTTACAATGAAAAAGATAACTCATTTGCGATTACAGAGATGGTGTCGATTACAGATTCCAGTTATATCTTTTTGTTGGGAACAAATGATGGAAAAGGACTGCCGTCTCAGTTTAAGAAAACAAAACTGACAGTCGGCACACTGACTTTCCCGGTATGGCAGAATTCAGAGAGTGAGGACTTTTATCTGATGTATGCGATGAACGAATCAGGAGAGGAATCGTTCTACCAGTATGATACAAAGGATGAAACGTACCAGAGATATCCAGTCACAGATGTAAAAGAAAAGAGTACAAGTTCTTCGACAACACTGATAGATAAAGTAAAAAACTTTCTTCAGGATCAGGTGCTGATTGTTGTAGCAGCAGCCTGGGCGGTTATTTTAATTTTGATCATCATTATTATTGTAGTCGGCGTGAAATTACGCAGAAGAAATGAAGAACTTGATGAATTCTACGATGAGCATGAATCCATCGGGAATTCAAAAGGAAGTCGTGCAGTTGTTGAGAAAAAATCTCGTAAACAGTTCAAAGGATATCAGGACGAAGAGGATGATTTTGTAGATGACTTCGAAGACGAAGAGGAAACAGATGACGAAGATCCTGATGAATACGAAGGGTACGAAGATGATGACGAATATGGGGAAGATGATTACGACACATACGAGGACGATTCGGATGAATATGAGGATGATTTTGAAGAGTACGACGATGACGAGTATGAAGATGATGATTATGACGACGAATACGATGAGTATGAGGACTATGATGATGAAGAAGAGGATGATGTTCCAGAGTATCAGCCAAAACGAAGATCGTCTGCTCGTGAAGAAAAAGACAGCTATGATGTAGATTTTATAGATTTATAAGAAATTGGGGCAAACAACAGGGAGAGTCTGTGGTATGCCCCGATTTTATTTATAAATAGTCACTTTAAGGAGAGTATAAGGAGGAGAAAGATATGTGTGGAATTGTAGGATATGTAGGAGAAAAGCAGGCAGCGCCGATTTTGCTGGATGGATTATCAAAGCTGGAATACAGAGGATATGACTCAGCCGGAATTGCAGTCTATGACGGAGCAGAGATTCAGACAGAAAAATCAAAAGGTCGTTTAAAGGTGCTCAGTGAACTGACACATGACGGACAGACAATGCCGGGAACAATCGGGATCGGTCATACCAGATGGGCAACACATGGTGAACCGTCAGATGTAAATGCACATCCACATTATAACAAAAATAAAAATATTGTTGTTGTGCACAATGGAATTATTGAAAACTATTTGAAACTCAAACAGAAGCTGGAGAAAAAAGGGTATGAGTTTGTGTCGGAGACAGATACCGAAGTACTGGCACATCTTCTGGATTACTATTATCAGGGAAACCCTCTGCAGGCGATTACAAAGGTAATGCATCGAGTAGAAGGGTCCTATGCACTTGGGATCATGTTCCAGGATCATCCGGATGAACTTTATGCAGTGCGAAAAGACAGTCCGTTGATCGTGGGAGAGACAGAAAACGGATGTGTGATCGCATCCGATGTTCCGGCAGTGCTGAAATATACAAGAGATGTATATTTTATTGAAAATGAAGAGATTGTACGTATGGAAAAAGATTCGATGCAGTTTTTCAATGTAGATGAAGAAGAAATCGAGAAAACTCCTGAGCATATTGAGTGGGATGCCAATGCAGCAGAAAAAGGCGGATATGAGCATTTTATGCTGAAAGAGATGTATGAGCAGCCAAAAGCAATCCTGGATACGTTTTCACCGCGCATCAAAGGAAATGATATCGTGATCGAAGAGCTTGGGATGTCTGATGAGGAAATCAAGGCAATCCGCAAAATCATGATCGTGGCCTGTGGATCTGCATATCATGCGGGAGTTACTGCAAAATATGTGATGGAAGGAATGGCTCGGATTCCGGTGGAAACAGATCTGGCTTCTGAGTTCAGATACCGTGATCCGATCATGGGGGACGGAACATTGGTTGTGATCATCAGCCAGTCAGGAGAGACTGCAGATTCTCTGGCGGCACTGCGTGAAGCAAAGCAGAGAGGGGCAAAGGTACTTGGAATTGTCAATGTTGTCGGAAGTTCTATCGCAAGAGAGGCAGATAATGTCATGTATACATGGGCGGGACCGGAGATTGCGGTTGCGACAACAAAAGCATACTCCAGTCAGTTGATCGCATTGTATCTGCTGGCCATGAAATTTGCATTTGTGAGAGGGAAAATCACAGATTCGGAAATGCGGGGATATATTGAAGATCTTCAGAAACTTCCGGAGCAGGTGGAGCTGTTATTAAATAACAAGAATCGCATCCAGAAGTTTGCCAACCGTTATCTGGCAGCGAGAGAAGTATTCTTTATCGGAAGAGGAATCGATTATGCGATTTCCATGGAAGGATCTCTGAAATTAAAAGAGATTTCTTATATCCATTCAGAGGCATATGCTGCGGGAGAATTGAAACACGGAACCATTTCTCTGATCGAAGAGGGAACACTGGTAACAGCGATTCTTACACAGAAAGAGCTGTACAAAAAGAGCATCAGCAATATCGTGGAAGTAAGGACCAGAGGAGCATTTGTTCTTGCCATTACAAATGAAGGAAATCATGAGATTGAAAAAGCGGCAGATTACGTTGTATACATTCCGCAGACCAATCGATATTTTGCAAATTCTCTGGCGATCATTCCGCTTCAGCTGTTCGGATATTACATTTCCGTCGGAAGAGGATGCGATGTGGATAAACCGAGAAACCTGGCAAAATCTGTAACAGTAGAATAAATAAAGCTGGTTTCAAGAATTGTTAAAGGATTGAACACAGTTTCATCACAAAAGGACGGTATGATAGCAGTATAAAATACAAGAGAAAGAAGGAATTGATATGGAGAATCAATACAATTATTACCATTCTGAGGAACCGCAGAATGATTCATCTTATAGCAGTCAGCCGAACCCGGAGCATCATGAAAAACCAAAAAAGAAGATGCCAAAGGCCGTTGTGGTGACAGGATGCGCGTTGCTGTTCGGAGTGGTTTCAAGTGCCACATTTTTAACAACAAATGTAGTCGGAAACAAAGTGCTGGGACTGGATCAGAAGGCTGCAAAAGAAGTATCTAATACAACACAGAATAAAGCGACACTGACGAAGACGTCCAGTGTAGTTACATCGGATGTTTCCAGTGTTGTGGAATCTGTGATGCCATCAATTGTATCCATCACAAATATGAGTGTTCAGCAGGTGCAGAGCTTCTTTGGAGGAACCTCCCAGCAGGAAGTGACCAGTGCAGGAACAGGAATTATCATTGAAAAGACAGATTCAGAGCTTTTGATCGTTACAAATAATCATGTCGTTGCAGACAGCAATCAGCTGACAGTGACATTTGACGATCAGAGCAGTGTGGAAGCAGATATCAAAGGAACAGATTCCGCACATGATCTGGCTGTGATCGCAGTTCAGCTGGATAAGATTTCGGATGATACACTGGACAAAATTTCAGTAGCGACACTTGGAGATTCTACAAAATTGAAAGTAGGAGAACCTGCCATTGCAATCGGAAACGCACTGGGATACGGACAGTCCGTTACAACAGGAGTGATCAGTGCAACAGACAGAGAGAGCCAGACAACAGACAGTGCAACAGGAGAGACAACAGGATCTTCTGATGTAAAACTGATTCAGACAGATGCAGCGATCAATCCTGGAAACAGTGGAGGAGCTCTTGTGAATGCAAATGGAGAAGTCATTGGAATCAACTCTGCAAAACTGATCGGAGAGAATGTAGAAGGAATCGGCTATGCAATTCCAATCTCAGATGTCACAGACATTATTACAAACCTGATGAATCAGGGGACAAAGACAAAAGTATCTGAGGCAGAGAGAGGATATCTCGGAATTACAGGACTGGATGTAGAAGATTCTGATTCTCAGCGTTTTGGAATGCCGACAGGTGTTTATATTTCCGAAGTATCACGCGGAGGCGGAGCAACTGATGCAGGAATTACAAAAGGAAGTATCATTGTAGGATTCAACGGAATCACAATTGACAGTATGGAGTCATTGCAGGAGCAGCTCCAGTACTATAAGAAAGGCGAAAAGGTAACACTGACGCTTCAGGTTCCCGGAGATGGTGGAGAATATCAGGAACAGACAGTTGATGTGACATTGGGAAGCAAAGCTCAGTAAAAAAGATAACATGTAAAAAGCGGAAGCAAATAGTCAGGCTTCCGCTTTTTTTGTGGCTGTAATAAAGCAATGGAAAAGTCGCCGCATCTTTTCGCTGCTTCGAAACATACATTCCGGATGCCACTGAACTCCAATGGCAAAAGGATGAGAAGAATGCTCGATGGCTTCTATCGTCTGATCCGGGGCAAGAGCGCTGACTTTCAAATTAACTCCCGGTCTGTCGATCGCCTGATGGTGGAAGCTGTTGACGTAAACAGATCGGCCAAGACAGGAAAAGAGTCTGGAAGACCTTTCAATCCGGACAGGATGGCTGACATCACTGCGGGAGTCAGATCGCTGCATATGATCAAGAGATTCTCCTGGTTGGTATCGGATATCCTGAAACATGGTTCCTTGACAGGCGGTATTGAAAATCTGCATTCCACGGCAGATGGAAAATACAGGCTTTGTAGAAGACAGAATCAGCTTCATCAGGCGGATCTGAAATAGATCCAGTGTGATATTGGTGTTTCCGATGCCTTCTCTGGGTTCTTGACCAAATAACAAAGGCGTGATATCATTTCCGCCGCAGAAGAGAAAACCATCGCACAGCCGTAAATATTGTTGAAGCATGGAATCTGAGCGGATCAGCGGAAGCAGGATGGGGATGCCGCCGGAATACCGGACAGACTGAATATAAGGATTGGATACAAACTGGCGGTTGTCCGACAATCCGCAGACAACAATGCCGATCAGAGGTTTTGCAGATTCAGATTTCATTTTTGCGTCTCCTGTCATATAATAGTGGTGGTTTTAGCATATGTAAAAAAAGAAGAGCTTATACGTAAATCAGGAACAAAAAAGGAGAGGAAAATGAGAAAATGGATCGATATGCACTGTGATACATTGAGTGAGCTGCTGCCGGCAGAAACGCTGGAAGAGAACAGTCTTTGTGTGGATCGAAAGAGAATGGAACAGACCAAAATGCTGGCTGAATTTTTTGCCTGTTTTGTATACGTGCCAGATGGAAAGTGGGAAGAAGCATACCAGAAGGTGATGGAGATGGTTGCCCGTATGGAGTGTGAGACAAAAGAAAATAAGAAATTAAAGCTTATAAAAACAGCAAAAGATTTAGAATATGCAGAACGGGAGGAACTCAATCTGGCTCTTCTGACCGTGGAAGAGGGCGGCGTTTTAAATGGAAAAAGAAACCGCCTTGAAGAACTGTATCAGAGAGGCGTCCGCCTGATTACACTGACATGGAACTATGAAAATTGCATCGGATATCCGAACAGCAGAAATGCACAGGAGATGCAAAAGGGATTGAAATCCTTTGGAAAACAGGTAGTAGAAGAAATGAACGAAAGAGGAATGCTGGTGGATGTTTCTCACTTGTCAGACGGCGGCTTTTGGGATTGTATCCGGCTGAGCAAAAAACCGATCATAGCGTCTCATTCTAATGCCCGCGCACTTTGTGCGCACCCGCGAAATCTTTCGGATGAGATGCTTTGTGCACTCGGGGAATGCGGAGGTGTTGTGGGACTTAATTTTTATCCGCAGTTTTTACAAAGCGATCGGTCAGCGGAGGTTTTGGATATTGCAAAGCATGGGATGCATATTCTGCAAAAAGCCGGAGAGGATTCTGTGGCACTGGGAACAGATTTCGATGGATTTGAGGCAGGGCAGAACTGGCTTCGCGGGATTGAAGAGATCGAGTATGTATGGGATGCTTTGAAAAAGGCAGGAATGACGGAACGTCAGCTGGATAAGCTTTCGTATCAGAATGTCAAAAGAGTGCTTGAGGAAGTGCTTTAAATATTTCTCAAAACAAAGTCTGGTTATCGGCAGGAGAATCTGGTACAATAGGAAAGATTGAAACTACAAAGGAAAAGGATAGGGAGGATTTTTCAATGGAAAATCAGAAAATCATTCAGGTGGAAGAAAAAGTGCCCTTTAAGATGCTGCTTCCACTGAGTATTCAGCACATGTTTGCCATGTTCGGGGCATCCGTGCTTGTTCCGTTTGTGTTCGGGATCAACCCGGCAGTTGTACTGTTTATGAACGGAATCGGAACACTGCTATTTATCTTGATCACAAAGGGAAAAGCTCCGGCATATTTAGGTTCCAGTTTTGCATTTCTTGCTCCGGCAGGAGTTGTGATCAGCAAATGGGGATACGAGTATGCGCTGGGTGGATTCGTTGCAGTCGGATTTCTGGGCTGCATTCTGGCGCTGATCATCTATAAGTTCGGGTCTGACTGGATCCATGTAGTACTGCCGCCGGCAGCCATGGGACCGGTTGTTGCACTGATCGGTCTGGAACTGGCAGGAACTGCGGCATCCAATGCAGGATTAAAAGACGAGGTGATCGATCCGAAAAATGTGATTGTATTTCTTGTAACTTTAGGAGTTGCAGTGCTTGGATCAGTGGTATTCCGTAAGTTTTTTGCGGTAATTCCGATTCTGATCGCGATCATTGCCGGATATGTGGCCGCTGTTATCTGTGGAATTGTCGATTTCTCAAGTGTGAGTACGGCGTCCTGGCTGGCAATTCCGAATTTTTCTGCACCGAAATTCAAGTGGGAGGCAATCGTCATCGTGCTGCCGGTTCTTCTTGTGATCGCTTCCGAGCATATCGGACATCAGATCGTGACGAGTAAGATCATCGGCAGAGACTTGCTGAAGGAACCAGGACTTCACCGTTCTCTTTTTGCAGATAACTTTTCCACTATGATCTCCGGATTTATCGGTTCTGTACCGACAACGACTTACGGGGAAAATATCGGAGTGATGGCAATGACAAAGGTATACAGTGTATACGTGATCGGAGGAGCAGCTGTTCTTTCTATCATTTGTTCCTTTATTGGAAAACTGACAATGCTGATCAATTCCATTCCTGGACCGGTGATCGGTGGAATTTCGTTCCTGCTTTACGGAATGATCGGAACTTCCGGTATCCGTATCCTGGTAGAAGAGCAGGTGGATTACGGTCGTTCCAGAAATATGGCAATGACATCCGTGATCTTTGTGACAGGATTGTCCGGAATTTCCGTAGAATTTGGCGGGATCCAGCTTTCCGGAATGGTACTTGCCTGTGTGACAGGAATGCTGATGGGACTTCTGTTCTTTGTACTGGATCAATTAAAACTGACAAATGACAGAGAGGCAGAATAAACAGCTGCTTCCAAATAAAAAGATGGCGAAAGTTCGTGTATGAGCTTTCGCCATCTTTTTATTTTATCTTATTTTTCTAATTCCTGCATTTTCATTGCACGCACTTTCAGAGGAAGTCCGAACAGGTTGATAAATCCTTCTGCATCGTGGTGGTCATAAAGCTCTCCGGTTGTGAAGCTTGCAAGGGATTCACTGTATAATGAGTAAGGGGAAGTTGTTCCCGCTTTGATGATGTTTCCTTTGTAAAGCTTGAATTTTACTTCTCCGGTCACATACTGCTGTGTGACATCCACAAATGCCTGGACTGCTTCGCGAAGCGGTGTGAACCATTTTCCTTCGTATACGATCTGTGCCATTTTATTTCCCATGTCCTTTTTTACTTCATAGGTTGCACGGTCGAGTACAAGTTCTTCCAGCTGGTCATGTGCTTCCATCAGGATCGTTCCGCCAGGAGTTTCATAAACACCGCGGGATTTCATTCCGACAACACGGTTTTCTACAATGTCAACGATTCCGATTCCGTGTTTTCCGCCAAGTTTGTTGAGTTCTGTGATAATCTCAGATACTTTCATTTCTTTTCCGTTCAGACTTTTCGGAACACCCGCTTCAAATGTCATAGTGACATATTCTCCTTCATCCGGTGCTTTTTCAGGAGAAACACCAAGAACAAGAAGGTCATCGTAGTTTGGCTCACATGCAGGATCTTCCAGCTCCAGTCCTTCGTGGCTGATATGCCACAGATTACGGTCACGGCTGTAGCTGTGTTTTGCATCAAATGGAAGATCAATACCGTGAGCTTTGCAGTATTCGATCTCATCTTCACGGGACTGCATGGTCCATACATCTGTCATACGCCATGGAGCAATGATCTTTAAGTCCGGTGCAAGCGCTTTGATTCCGAGTTCAAAACGGATCTGGTCATTTCCTTTTCCTGTTGCACCGTGGCAGATTGCAGTAGCGCCTTCTTTGCGGGCGATCTCTACCAGTTTTTTCACGATCGGCGGACGAGCCATGGAAGTTCCAAGCAGATATTTGTTCTCATAGACTGCTCCGGCCTTCACACATGGAACAATGTAGTCGTCGCAGAATTCGTCGATGATGTTTTCGATGTAGAGTTTGGAAGCGCCGGATAATTTTGCACGTTCCTCTAATCCATCCAGTTCTTCACCCTGACCGCAGTCGATACAGCAGCAGATGACTTCGTAATCAAAATTCTCTTTCAGCCATGGTATGATGGCAGTCGTGTCAAGTCCTCCGGAATACGCCAATACAACTTTTTCTTTACTCATAATGATATCCTCCTTAAAAAATCTCTATTGTCTGATATGTTGTTGCCAATCGTGTATGACAAAACCGTTACGCTTTAGAAGCTAATCAGTAATATACACCTTAATTCATAAATATGCAATAGAAAAATGGAAAAAAGTAAAAAATATACAATAAAATTCAAAAAGTATGCATAAAATAAAAAGGAGAATAAAAAGAGGATGCAAATATGTTGTTGGAAAGCGATCCAATATCAGTTATAATAAGAGTATTGTAAATTGTGGATTAGGAGAGAATGTGTATGAATATATTAGTTGTAGTAGATATGCAGAATGATTTTATTGATGGTTCTCTGGGCACAGAAGAGGCGCAAAGGATTGTTCCTGAAGTAGTGAAAAAGATACAGACATTTGATGGAATTGTGTTTGCGACAAGAGATACCCATGAAGAGAACTATCTGGAGACGGCAGAAGGAAAAAAACTTCCGGTCAGACATTGTATCCGTGGAACAAAAGGCTGGCAGATCAGACAGGAGATCGCAGATCTTCTGACAGAGGCGCCTGTTGATAAAGAAACGTTCGGAAGCAGGGAGCTTGTGAAAAAGCTGGAGCAGATCCAGGAAGAGACTTCGATCGAGAGCATCACGCTGATCGGGCTTTGTACAGATATTTGCGTGATCTCCAATGCCATGCTCTGTAAGGCATTTCTGCCGGAGGTTCCCGTACAGGTGGATGCGTCCTGCTGTGCAGGAGTGACGGTGGAGAGTCACATGCAGGCGCTGGAGGCGATGAAGATGTGTCAGATCGACATTTTATAGAAGATACAGGAATGAAAAAAGAGGGTACAAAAAGATGGACAGAAAAGACATACTGCTGAATAAGCAGAGGATTGTGATCAAAGTGGGAACTTCCACGATCACTTATGAAGAAACAGGAAATATCAATCTGGAGAAGCTGGAGAAGTTTGTTCGTATCTTGATCAATCTCAGGAATAAAGGAAAAGAAGTGATCGTTGTCTCATCCGGTGCAGTCGGAGTTGGGAAAAATGCCCTGGGAATGGACAGGCGTCCTCAGACGGAGTCTGAAAAACAGGCATGTGCGGCAGTCGGTCAGGGGAAGTTGATGATGATCTATGAAAAGCTGTTTAACGAATACGGACAGCTCACGGCACAGGTTCTGCTCACAAAAGAATCTGTGACAAATGCCAAATGCCGCAAAAATGCAAAACAGACATTTGATGAGTTGTTTAAGATGCAGGTTGTTCCGATTGTGAATGAGAATGACGCCATTTCGGTGGACGAGCTTTCTTATGGGAACTTCGGAGACAACGATACACTGGCGGCATATGTGTCCCGGCTTGTGGATGCGGATCTTCTGATCCTGATGTCAGATATCGACGGGCTGTACACAGATGACCCGCGAAAAAATCCGAATGCAAGATTTATCCATACGGTCGGCAAGATCGGGCGGAGCCTGGAAAACATGGCAAAAGGAGCATCCAGTGACTGCGGGACAGGCGGTATGGCAACTAAGATCAAGGCTGCAAAAATTGCCACTGCAGCAGGGGCAGATATGATCATTGCAAACGGGGATAATATTTATTCGATCAATGATGTGATGAATGGTAAAAAAGTAGGAACGTTGTTTTTGTCAGAGCAGCATCAGAAAGAGATGTCAGAAGAGGTGGCGCCTGAACGGGCAGAGTTCCGCAGACAGGCAAAACGGGAAAAGAAGGTTTAGATGGTATCAGGAAAGGAGACTGTATGGAAACGTATATGGAGACATTGGGATGCAGAGCAAAAGAAGCATCAAGGGCAGCGGCAAAGCTGACGACCGTTGAAAAGAACAGAGGGCTTGAATTTGTGGCAGAAGAATTATGTCTGCGAAAAGAAGAGTTGCTGTCAGAAAACGAGAAGGACATGGAGGCTGCAAGAGAACAGGGGATGTCCGAAGCACTTCAGGACAGATTGAGACTGACCCAAGCACGGATTGAGGCAATGGCGGAAGGTTTGAGACAGATTGCAGGGCTTTCAGATCCGATCGGGGAAGTCCTTTCCATGAAAAACCGGCCGAATGGACTGCGTATCGGGAAAAAGAGAGTGCCGCTCGGTGTTGTTGGTATTATTTACGAATCCAGACCAAATGTCACAGCAGATGCGTTCGGGCTGTGTTTTAAGACCGGAAACGCAGTGATCCTGCGGGGAGGCAGTGATGCGATCAATTCCAACAAAGCAATCGTACAGGTGATCAAGGCCGGACTTCGCAAAGCCAGATTATCCCAGGATCTGATCCTACTTGTAGAGGATACGAGCAGAGCAGTTGCCACGGAGATGATGCGCCTGCATGAGTATATTGATGTTCTGATTCCAAGAGGCGGTGCCGGGTTGATCTCTACTGTGGTGCAGAACAGTACAGTGCCGGTAATTGAGACAGGAACCGGAAACTGTCATATTTATGTGGATGAGAGTGTGGATGTAACGATGGCTGCGGAAATCATTGAAAATGCGAAGACACAGCGTCTTGGTGTGTGTAATGCATGCGAATCTCTTGTGATCCACGAAAATGTTTTAGAGCAGGCATTGCCGGGTATTGTAAAGCGCCTGAACAATCATCAGGTGGAGATTCGCGGAGATGAGAAGGCGAGAGCAGTCTGCACAGAAATTCTGCCTGCATCAGAAGAAGATTGGGGAATGGAATATCTGGATGCCATTATTTCCGTGAAGACAGTGGCCTCTCTGGATGAGGCAATCCGCCATATCAACCGGTATAATACCGGACATTCCGAGGCGATCATTACAAAAGATTATGACAGTGCGCTGCGTTTTCAGGATGAGATCGATGCAGCAGCAGTGTATGTCAATGCGTCCACCAGATTTACAGATGGATTTGAATTTGGGTTTGGCGCGGAAATCGGGATCAGTACGCAGAAGTTGCATGCAAGAGGACCGATGGGACTGGAAGCGCTGACGACAACAAAATATATTATTTTCGGAAACGGACAGATCCGAAAATAAAAAAATAAAAAACCATGCTTGCATAATATACAAAAAGGATGTATACTTATGCAAACGTGGTTTTTATTTATACAGAAATATGAATAAAATACAAAAAAATGCATACTAAATGAAAAAAATATGAATAAAGTGAGAAAGGGGATTTCAGAATGATAAAAGCAGGAATTATCGGTTCAACAGGATATGCGGGAGGAGAACTGGTCCGTATTCTGACAGGACATAAAGAGGCAGAGATCAAATGGTACGGTTCCAGAAGCTATATCGATCAAAATTATGCAGATGTATACCGCAATCTTTTTCAAATCGTGGATGCGAAGTGTATGGATGATAACATGGACGCGCTGGCAGATCAGGTGGATGTGATTTTTACGGCAACCCCGCAGGGGCTGTGTGCATCTCTGATCAATGAAGAGATTCTGTCAAAGACAAAAGTGATCGATCTGAGTGCAGATTTTCGGATCAAAGACGTGTCTGTCTATGAAGAGTGGTACAAAATAGAGCATAAAAGTCCTCAGTTTATCGAAGAGGCGGTGTACGGACTTTGTGAGATCAACCGGGAAAAGATCAAAAATGCAAGATTGGTAGCCAATCCGGGATGTTACACAACCTGCTCCATTCTCACAGCCTACCCCCTGGCAAAAGAAGGTCTGATCGATATGAACACACTGATTATTGATGCAAAATCCGGAACGTCAGGAGCCGGGCGGGGTGCAAAAGTGGCAAATCTGTACTGCGAAGTGAATGAAAATATCAAAGCATATGCAGTTGGAAGTCACAGACATACCCCGGAGATTGAAGAACAGCTCGGGTATGCGGCGAATGAGACCGTGAAATTGAGCTTCACACCGCATCTGGTTCCGATGAACCGGGGAATTCTGGTGACGGAATATGCATCGTTGAAAAAGGAAGTCACCAAGGCGGAAATCCGGGAGATTTATGAAACTTATTATGGAAAAGAGCCGTTTATCCGGATTCTGGATGACGGAGTCTGCCCGGAGACAAAATGGGTGGAAGGAAGTAACTATGCAGACATTGGCTTTCAGATCGATCCGCGTACCAACCGCATAATTCTGATGGGAGCCATCGACAACCTGGTAAAAGGAGCAGCAGGGCAGGCGGTACAGAATATGAACCTTTTGTTTGGATACAAGGAACAGGAAGGCCTGGAATTGATTCCGATGTTTCCGTAAAGATCCTATAGGCAGAGGTGAGAAGATGATTCGAACAATGATGATTGAAGATTATGAGCAGGTATATGCACTCTGGAAGAAGATACATGGTTTTGGATTGCGAAGTATCGATGATTCCAGGGAAGGCGTGGAAAAATTTTTAAAACGAAATCCAACGACCAGCGTCGTGGCGGTAGAAGACGGAAAAATCGTAGGTGCGATCTTGTGCGGCCATGATGGAAGACGAGGCTGTCTGTATCACGTCTGTGTGGATGAAGCGTATCGCAGACGAGGAATTGGGAGAGCAATGGTCGTACAGTCCATGGAAGCTTTAAAAGAAGAAGGAATCAGCAATGTATCTCTGATCGCATTTACGCAGAACGATATCGGAAATGCATTCTGGAATACCATCGGATGGAATGAGCGGCAGGATTTGAACTATTATGATTTTGTGTTGAATACAGAAAATATTACAGCATTTAATGCGCAGTAAATGAGGAGGCATGCACGATGAAAAAAATAACAGGCGGAGTCACAGCAGCAAAAGGATTTGAAGCAGCGGCAGCGGCCGCAGGGATCAAATATGAAAACAGAACAGATATGGCACTTGTATACAGCGTAAAACCGTGCAAAGTGGCAGGAACTTTTACGACCAATGTAGTAAAGGCGGCTCCGGTGAAGTGGGACCGCCGGATTGTGGAATCTAAGATCAAGTCTCAGGCAGTGATCATCAACTCCGGAATCGCAAATGCCTGTACAGGAGAAGAGGGGATGCACTGTTGTCTGGAGACTGCGAAAGCTGCAGCAGAGGCTCTTGAAATTCCGGCAGACGGTGTTCTGGTTGGCTCGACAGGGGTGATTGGGATGCAGATGCCGATTGAAAAATTAAAAAAGGGTATTCAGATTCTGGCAAAAGAAAAACAGTCGGGGGCAGTGGCAGCAAATGCGGCGGCAAAAGCAATCATGACCACAGATACTATGGAAAAAGAAGTGGCAGTGACCGTGGAGATTGGAGGGAAGACCGTTACCATTGGAGGGATGGCCAAAGGATCAGGTATGATTCATCCGAATATGTGCACCATGCTGGCTTTTCTTACAACAGATGCGGTAATCTCCAGAAAAGCGCTCAAAGCAGCACTTTGCGCAGATGTGGAAGAAACGTATAATATGATCTCTGTAGACGGAGATACGTCAACGAATGACACAGTACTTCTTCTGGCGAACGGAATGGCAGAAAATCCAAAAATCAAAGAAGGGACAAAAGAATTTGAAATATTTGCAGAAGCTCTGCATGAGGTCAATGAGACACTAGCAAAAAAAATGGCAGGAGACGGAGAAGGCGCCACAGCATTGTTCGAAGTGACGGTAAGAGGTGCAGATACGAAAGAACAGGCGAAAACACTGGCAAAATCCGTGGTCTGCTCCAATCTGACCAAAGCGGCGATTGCCGGTCATGATGCAAACTGGGGACGGATCTTGTGTGCTATGGGCTATTCCGGTGCCGAATTTGATCCGGAGAAAGTAGATCTGTATTTCAAAAGCAGCGCCGGAGAGTTAAAGATCATCGAAAACGGAGTAGCGCTGGATTACAGTGAAGAAAAGGCTACGGAGATTTTATCCATGCCGGAGGTGACAGCCATCGCAGATCTCGGACAGGGAGAGGAAACAGCAACCGCATGGGGATGTGATCTTACCCACGGCTATATCGATATCAATGCGGATTACCGCAGCTAGTACACGGTATATTCAGTAAAAAAACAGGCAGGAGGAGTGAGAATATGAATGAAAATATGAATCAATATCTGGAGAAGGCGAAAGTACTGATCGAGGCACTGCCGTATATCCAGCGTTTTAACCGAAAGATCATTGTTGTAAAATACGGCGGCAGCGCCATGACAGATGAGGCGTTAAAGCAGAAAGTAATCGAGGATGTTACCTTATTAAAGCTGGTCGGCTTCAAACCGATCATTGTGCACGGAGGCGGAAAAGAAATCAGTAAATGGGTCGAAAAAATCGGCAAAGAACCGCAGTTTATCAACGGACTTCGAGTAACTGATGAAGAGACTATGGAAGTGGCGGAAATGGTACTTGGGAAAGTGAACAAAAGTCTGGTACAGCTTCTGGAAGGACAGGGAGTACGTGCCATCGGAATCAGCGGGAAAGACGGCGGACTTCTGAATGTGGAAAAAAAATATTCCAAAGGAGAAGATATCGGATTTGTCGGGGAGATCAAAAAAGTAGATGCACAGATTTTGCATGATCTTCTGGAAAAGGATTTTCTTCCTGTAGTCTGTCCGGTAGGAATGGATGATGAATTCCATACATATAATATCAACGCAGATGACGCAGCCTGTGCTATTGCAAGAGCCATGAAGGCAGAAAAACTGGCATTTCTGACAGACATTGAGGGAGTATATAAAGATCCGAAGGATCCTGCTACTCTCATCTCCGAGCTTCTGGTAAAAGAAGCAAAACAGCTGATCGAAGAGGGCTATATCGGAGGAGGAATGCTTCCGAAGCTGAATAATTGTATTGATGCCATTGAAAACGGCGTTTCCAGAGTGCATATTTTAGATGGGCGGATCCCACACTGTCTGCTTCTGGAATTCTTTACAAACAAAGGAATCGGTACGGCAATTTTACATGAAGAAGAAAGCAGGTATTATGATGGTGAATGAGAAGATCAAAGCAGCAGAAGAAAATGTAATACACGTATACAATCGGTTTCCGATCGCGCTGGAGAGGGGAGAAGGTGTTTATCTGTATGACACGAACGGGAAAAAATATCTGGATTTTGCAGCCGGATTTGCAGTGTCGGGACTGGGATACGGAAATCAGAAGCTGAATGCGGCATTAAAATTCCAGATCGATCAGCTGTATCATACGTCCAACCTGTATTATCATACCAATTGTGGAGAGGCAGCCCAAAAACTGAACCGGATTTCGGGGATGGATCGGGTATTTTTTACGAACAGTGGGGCTGAGGCAAATGAGGGGGCTCTGAAAGCGGCAAGACGATATGCGTATAATAAAAAATCCGGCAGATATCAGTTTATCGCCATGGAAAATTCGTTCCACGGGCGCAGCTTCGGTGCCGTTTCTGTGACAGGGCATACGGCCTACAGAGAGCCTTTTGAGCCCATGCTCCCAGGCGTTTCCTTTGCAGCGTTCAACGATCTGGACAGTGTAAAAGCGCTGGTGACGGATCAGACCTGTGCAATCATTTTGGAACCTTTGCAGGGAGAGGGCGGGATCAACCTTGCCACACAGGAATTTATGGAAGGTATCCGCAGGATCTGTGATGAGAACGATATCCTGATGATCTGTGACGAAGTGCAGTGTGGAATGGGAAGAACCGGCGCTATGTTTGCATGGCAGAAATTCGGGGTAAAACCAGATATTCTGACTATGGCAAAGGGAATTGGAAACGGTATTCCGGTGGGAGCCTTTGCCATGACAGAAAAAGTGGCACAGGCATCGTTAAAGCCGGGAGATCACGGGGCAACTTATGGCGGCAACCCGCTGGCATGTATGGCAGTCAAGACGGTGATCGACATTTTTGAGGAAGAAAAGATCGTGGAGCATGTCAATGAAGTGTCAGAATATCTTACGGATCGTCTGGAAGAACTGGTACAACATGTGGATGGCGTGCTGGAACGAAAAGGAACCGGACTGATGCAGGGTATTGTGTTAAAGCAACCGGTCGCGCAGGTAAATAACCGTGCCATTGAGGAAGGACTTCTTGTGATCCAGGCACAGGGCAATGTACTGCGTCTGGTACCTCCGCTTATCATTGAAAAAGAGCATGTGGATGAAATGATCCCAAAATTGACAAAAGCATTGACAGAGTGATAAATGAAAAACTAGGATTCGGGAAATACTAAAAGAAATTGAGAAAAATTTCAGGAGGTAGAAAACAATGACTGGTTTTTTAATTGCCCTTCTTTCCGGGGCGCTGATGAGTGTTCAGGGTGTATTTAATACACAGGTAACAAAGACAACCGGATTGTGGGTCAGCAATATCTGGGTGCAGTTAAGTGCTTTTCTGGCATGTCTGGCGGTATGGTTTCTGGCAGGAAGAGCGGATGTGACGGCACTTGCGAAGGTGGAACCGAAATATATGCTCTTAGGAGGCGTGATCGGAGCAGGGATTACCTGGACCGTAGTTAAGAGCATGGCATCCTTAGGACCGGCAAAAGCAGCACTTCTGATCGTAATTTCCCAGCTGATCGTGGCGTATGTGATCGAGCTTCTGGGGATGTTTGGTGTGGAAAAATCGCCGTTTGCATTCCGGAAGCTGGCAGGGCTTGTTGTGGCACTGATCGGGATTGCAATCTTCCAGTGGGAATAGAGCGTCAGAATTGTAATAAATGCGTAACAGGATTGTAAAAATGTTATTGTAATTTTGAGCGTTTTTCGTTACAATATTACTGTCCAATATAAAAGGGGATTCCTTGCGTCTGAGATTGTGAGGAAATATGAGGGACAGATGGAAAAAGAAAGCTTATTATACAGTTGTTATGATCTTGACTGCGTTGTGCCTGATCAGCGGGTGCGGGCAAGAGTCGGGGGAAGAACTTAAGGAGATTTCTCTGGAGGAGACACAGAAAGAAAAAGAAGAGTCCTCTGCAGAAGAAAAGAAGGTTGAAGACAAAGAACCGAAGAAAGAGACAAAGATTTTTGTCTATCTGTGCGGAGCAGTCGGAAAGCCCGGCGTGTATGAAGTGGGCAGTGACGACAGGCTTTATGAAGTCATTGCCATGGCGGGCGGACTGACAGCTGAGGCTGCACAGGATGCAGTGAATCAGGCAAGGGTTGTTGTGGATGGAGAGCAGATCTACATTCCTACCAAAGAGGAGATGCAGACACAGGCAGCAGCACCGCCGGGGGAAAGTCTGGTAGAAGGGACAAAGCCGCAAGACGGAAAAGTCAATCTCAATACGGCGACAAAAGAGGAACTGATGATGTTATCCGGTGTAGGCGAGTCCCGTGCGGACAGTATTATTGCCTATCGGGAAGAGAACGGCAGATTCCAAAATACAGAAGAGCTGATGCAGATCAGCGGAATCAAAGAAGGTCTGTATAATAAGATCAAAGATAATATTACAGTATAGCAGGAAGTTGAAGGAAGAAAGTATGAGCAAGAAGATCTTAGTAGTTGACGATGAAAAGTTGATCGTGAAAGGGATACGGTTCAGTCTGGAACAGGACGACATGGAGGTGGACTGTGCCTATGACGGTGAGGAAGCACTGCAATATGCAAAGAACTGCGAGTATGACCTCGTGCTGCTGGATGTGATGCTCCCGAAGATGGATGGATTTCAGGTTTGTCAGGCCATCCGTGAGTTTTCCGACATGCCGATCGTCATGCTGACTGCCAAAAGTGAGGATATGGATAAGATACTTGGGCTGGAGTACGGAGCGGATGATTATATTACGAAGCCGTTCAATATTCTGGAAGTCAAGGCCCGGATCAAAGCGATTATGAGAAGGACTGCGAGAAAAGAGGAGAGTGCGCAGACTGCCAAGATTCTGGTCAAAGGTAATATGCGGATCGACTGTGAGAGCAGGAGAGTGTTTATCGGAGAGCGTGAGATCAATCTGACAGCAAAAGAATATGATGTGCTGGAGCTTCTTGCCATGAATCCGAACAAAGTCTACAGCCGTGAGAATCTGCTGGATCTTGTATGGGGTGTGGATTATCCGGGGGATGCCAGAACAGTGGATGTACATATCAGAAGGCTTCGGGAGAAGATCGAGCTGAATCCGAGCGAGCCGAAGTATGTACACACAAAATGGGGGGTAGGTTATTATTTCCAGGGATAAATTACATATCAGAGTAAAGAATCATATATTTAAAAGCATGCGGTTCTGGCTGATCGTGCTGTTTGTGGTGTTTGGGCTGATTCCATGTCTGGCTTCTTATGTCTGGACAGTGAAAACATCTGAGCAGCGTGCTATTTCAGTCAGAACAGCAGAAATTCAGAATCAATGTACTATTCTAAGCAATCAGCTGAACAGTTATCAGTATCTGACGAACCCGTCTTCAGAAGTGATCGATGCAAATTTAACCCAACTGACCAATATTTATAACGGACGCGTGATGATCATCAACCAGAACCTGGATGTGATCAAGGATACGTATGGTCTGGATGAAGGAAAGACGATGGTATCTGAAAATGTGATCCGTTGTCTCAGGCAGGGCAAGAGTATGAGCTACTATGACAAAAAGAACCGGTACGTCGAGGTAACCGCACCGGTCATTTCGGAAGAAAAAGCAGTGACAGGAGTGATGCTGGCCAGTGTTTCTATGGACACGGTCCTGGATGGGACTCGTATGCTGCGCGCGCAGGGCGGTGCAGTTCTGATCGTAGTCTTTCTGGTCGTATTGTCCCTTGGGATACTTGTGGCAGGTTGGTTTGTACGTCCGCTTGGAAGGATCACTGCGTCTATTGAGAATGTGACAGAAGGGTATGAAAGTGAATGGCTGCATGTAGGAACATTTTCGGAGACCGGGCAGTTGTCTGACGCTTTCAACAAGATGCTCGGAAGGTTAAAGCAGCTCAATGATTCCAGAGAAGAGTTTGTATCCAATGTCTCTCACGAGTTAAAGACACCGCTGACATCCATGAAAGTGCTGGCAGATTCCCTGCTTGCCCAGGAAAATGTGCCGATTGAGCTGTATCAGGAATTTATGGGAGATATCGCAAAGGAGATTGACCGGGAAAATGACATTATCAGTGATCTTCTGACGCTGGTCAAGATGGACAAGACAGTACAGGGACTGAATATCAGACAGATCAATATCAATGAGCTTCTGGAGGCAATCTTAAAACGATTGAAGCCGATTGCCGATAAGAAAAAAATCGAGGTGGTACTGGAAAGCTTCCGACCCGTTTCTGCGGAGATCGATGAGATGAAGCTGACACTCGCCATTTCCAATCTGGTAGAGAATGCAATCAAATATAACCGGGACGAAGGATGGGTAAGAGTTTCCCTGAATGCGGATCACAAGTACTTTTATGTGAAGGTGATGGACTCCGGCATTGGAATTCCGGAAGAGGATCAGGCACATATTTTTGAGCGGTTTTACCGGGTGGACAAGTCTCATTCGAGAGAAATCGGAGGAACAGGTCTGGGACTTGCCATCGCCCGTAATGCAGTGATCCTGCACAGAGGATCGATCAAAGTTTACAGCAGTAAGGGAGAGGGAACCACATTTACCGTCCGGATTCCTCTGACCTATGCAGCATAAGGGGGAGCAGATGAAAAAAGTCAGAAAAATTTTCCTCATCTTTCTGGGGATCTGTCTTGCGTGCACGACAGTTTCCTGTGCCAAACGTACGGAAGTAAAGAAAGGAGATTCTTATATTTATTGTTTAAACAGTGACAGGACCGGTCTTCAGAAAGTGTCCTATGAGAGCAAAGAAAAGGATCCGCTCAAGGCGGCAAAAGCAATGATAAAAGAGTTGAAAAAGCCGTCAGAGGAGATTGAGTATACGCCGCCGATCCCGAAGGATGTGAAAGTGAAGCATTATGAACTGGAGGGAGGAATCCTGTACCTGGATTTTAATGCAAAGTATAAACAAATGGATACCGTAGAAGAGACTCTGGTGAGGGCGGCTCTGGTAAAATCCTTAGTCAGGATTGAGGGGATCAACAGTGTCTGGATCAAAGTGGAAGGTGCGGATCTGACCGACAGCTCGGGACAGGTACTCGGATATCTCAATGAAGATGATTTTGTGCAAAGCGAAGGCGCTTCGCCGAGTTCGTATCAGACAGGGACGCTCACTTTATATTTTTCCAATGAAGCAGGAGATGCGTTGGTGGAGCAGACAATGGAAGTCCGCTATAACAGCAATATTTCCAGGGAGAAGCTGATCGTGGAAAAGCTGATGAAAGGTCCGGAGACGTCGGTCGCAAAAGCAACGATCAATCCGGACACCAATCTGCTGAGTGTGACAACAAAGGATGGAATCTGTTATGTGAATTTTGATAAGACCTTTTTAAAAGGTGCCTATGATGTCAAACCGCAGGTGACGATTTATTCTCTGGTCAATTCACTGACACAGGGAACCGGAGTCAGGAAAGTGCAGATATCCATTAACGGCGAAAACGATGTCAAATATATGCAGACTGTAGATTTGAGTCAGCCATTGGAGGCTGACCTGGGATGGAATGAGGAGAAGAAGTAGTTTTGAGAAAACGACCGCTTTGTACGGCGGCAGTGGCAGTTCTGATTCTGCTGGCAGCAGTGAACATCTGGTTTGAATCCGCGATTTCAAATCCGTGTACACTGCGCCGGATCATCCCGGATGCTTCACAGGTGACTGTGACAGGGCAGGTGAAGAGGTGGGAGGAAAAGCCTGATTACAGGATGTTTTATCTGAGAGACTGCCAGGTGCTGCAAAAAGAGAACAATACCAATTCTGACAGGCAATCTGTCAACAAGCAATTCAAAGAACAAGTCAAAGCAAAGGTGATACAAGAGCCGGAGCTTCTAATTTATATCGAACAGGATCAAAAAGAAACTCAAACAATCAAACTTGGAAATCAAATACAGATTCAGGGGGAACTTTCGTATTTTGAAGAGGCGAGAAATCCCGGAAATTTTGATCAGAAAATTTATTATGAAAAACAGGGACTTCATGCAAGTATATGGGCGAAAAACTGCCGGATTACAGATCAGGAAACGTGGAAATTCCGGGAATGGCTGGCAAAATTAAGAAGAAACTGGAAGAGACTTTTAGTCAGTCAGATGGGAGCACGTCACGGAAACAGCATGAGTGCGATCTTACTGGGAGAGAAAAGTGAACTGGATGCACAGATGAAAGCATTGTATCAGAAAAGTGGGATCGGCCATATTCTGGCTATATCAGGACTTCATATGTCATTTATCGGAATGGGATTTTACGGGCTTCTGCGCAGGGGCGGATGTCCTGTGAAACCGGCGGGAGTGCTGGGAATTTTGTTTTTACTTGGCTACACCGTAATGATCGGAGGCGGGGTATCTGCAATCCGGGCATTTGTTATGTTTGGAATCCGGGTAGGAGCAGATCTGTGCGGCAGAGCGTATGACATGGCTACCAGTCTGGCTGTGGCAGCGGCACTGATCGCGATGGAGAGTCCGATGTACCTTCGGGATGCCGGATATCTGCTCTCTTTTGGAGCGGTGCTTGGAATGGCGGCAGTGTATCCGTTAATGATGAGTCAGGGAAAAACAGAGTCAAAGATCTTGCAAAGTTTTCAGGCAAGTCTTGCTGTCAATCTGGTCCTTTTTCCGGTCATGCTTTCTTTTTATTATGAATTTCCCCCGTATTCCCTTCTTTTGAATCTGGTGATCATTCCTCTGATGTCTGTAGTTTTGGGCGCAGGGCTTCTGGGTTCTTTTTTGTGTCTTTTTTTCAAACCGTTAGGAGGACTTGTATTTCTTTTATGCAGGGGAATTCTCAATCTGTATGAATGGAGCTGCAATTTGAGTATGAAACTGCCGTTTTCCAGAATTGTTACCGGAAAGCCGGAAATTAGCTGGATCGTGCTGTATTATGCAGTATTGCTTCTGGTCTGTCTGTACTGGATGCTTCGAAAAGAAAAAACAGGAAAAAACTGTCTTGCGTGGGGAATGCTGGTAGTGGCCGGAATCTGTCTGGCAGTAAGCAGTCAGATGAAACACCATGGGGTGTTTCAGGCGACGATGTTGGATGTGGGACAGGGTGACGGAATTTTTCTGAGAACCCCCAATGGGAGAACCTGTTTTGTAGATGGAGGCAGCAGTGATATCTCCAAAGTCGGGGAGTATCGAATTGTTCCGTTTCTGGAATCTCAGGGGGTAAAAGAGCTGGATTATGTTTTTATTTCTCACGGAGACGCAGATCATATGAGTGGAATCGAGGAAATCCTTCAGAATCAGACCCTTGGAGTACGAATCAAAAATCTGGTGCTGCCGCCGGTAAGGCTTCATGATGATGCGTTGAAAAAACTGGGAAAAACGGCAAAGGAAAACGGCACGAAAGTATTTGGAATGGAGGCAGGTCAGCAGATGAGCCTGGGAGAGATGAGTCTGACTTGTATGGCGCCTTCACAGGAATATCAGGGTGAAACTGGAAATGCAGCGTCTATGGTGTTGTGGATGGAATGTAAGAATCTGGAGATGCTGTTAACCGGAGATGTGGAAGGAGCGGGAGAAGTGCAGCTCACAGACTGGATGAGAGCACATGGAAAAACAAAGTGTGATATTTTGAAAGCCGCTCATCACGGCTCTAAGAATTCGACACTGCCGGAATTTTTACAGCAGCTGACACCGAAATACGCATGGATTTCATCGGGAATCGGCAATCGGTACGGACATCCGGCAAAGGAGACGGTCGAGAGACTGAGAGAAAAAGGATGCCAATTGTATGGGACGCAGGAGTACGGGGCGGTCACCTTAAAAATAAAAGGGGAAAAAGCTGTGATAGAAACATTTTGCAAAAAGTAAAAGTTTCCGATATAATAGAAATTATGAAAAGTTTGAATGAAGATTTAAAAACAGGACAATTTAAGCAGATATATCTTCTTTATGGAGAGGAAAATTATCTGAAGAAACAGTATAAGGAGCGGTTTGTCAAGGCAATGCTTCCTGATGGCGATACGATGAATTACGCCTATTATGAAGGGAAGGGTGTGGATATCAAGGAAGTCATTGACCTGGCGGAAACGCTGCCTTTTTTTGCAGAGCGCCGGTTGCTTGTATTTGAAAATACCGGATTCTTCAAAAGTTCGGGTGCGGATCTGGCAGATTATATCAAGGAAATGCCTCAGACCACATCTTTTATTTTTGTGGAGGAAGAGGTGGACAAGCGCAGCAAACTGTATAAGGCAGTGAAGGCAAAGGGACATATCGTGGAGCTTCCGTTTCAGGATGAAACGACATTGAAACGCTGGATCCTTGGCAATGTCAAACGGGAAGGAAAGCAGATGTCGGAGGCGTCGGCCGGCTACCTTTTAGGAAAGGTCGGAACCGATATGCAGAATATCCAGGGAGAACTGGAAAAGCTGTTCTGCTATACGCTGCACCGGGATGTGATTACACCGGAGGACATTGACGCAGTCTGTATCAATCAGATTGGAAATCATATTTTTGAGATGGTCAACGCAGTGGCGGAGAAGAAGCAAAGGAGGGCATTGGATCTCTATTATGAACTGCTGGCGTTAAAAGAGCCGCCGATGCGGATCTTGTTTTTGCTGGTGAGACAGTACCGGATTTTGTTTCATGTGCAGTCGCTGCAGGTGAAGGGATACGGAAGAAAAGAAATTGCGGCAAAGGCAGGACTTCACCCGTTTGCAGCCGGAAAGTATATGGAGCAGACAAGGTATTTTAAGATGGAAGAACTGCGTGCCGTACTGAATGAGAGTGCTGAACTGGAAGAACGAGTTAAGACCGGACGGCTGACAGATACGCTGGCGGTGGAGCTGTTTTTGGTAAAATACTCGTCCTGAACGACAGATATTCTTGTCAAAACAAGAAAGGCATGATAGTATATCTTTGCACAAAAAACAGAAGAACATTACAATAGAAGCAAATAGAAAAAGACAGAGTTACTGGAGGAATGAAAGTGTCATCAATTGATCAGAATAAAATACGAAATTTTTGTATTATCGCACATATCGACCATGGAAAATCTACGCTTGCAGACCGGATCATCGAGAAGACCGGACTTCTGACAAGCCGTGAGATGCAGTCTCAGGTTTTGGATAATATGGACTTGGAAAGAGAGAGAGGAATCACCATCAAAGCACAGACTGTGCGTACGGTATATAAGGCGAATGATGGGGAGGAGTATATTTTCAACCTGATTGATACGCCGGGACATGTAGACTTTAACTATGAGGTGTCCAGAAGCCTTGCAGCCTGCGACGGAGCAATTCTGGTTGTGGATGCGGCACAGGGAGTGGAGGCGCAGACGCTGGCGAATGTGTATCTTGCGCTGGATCATGATCTGGATGTATTTCCGGTTATCAACAAGATCGATCTGCCAAGCGCTGAACCGGATCGTGTGAAAGAAGAGATTGAGGATGTGATCGGAATTGAGGCAGATGATGCTCCCCTGATCTCGGCAAAGACGGGACTCAACATTGAGGAAGTGCTGGAGCAGATCGTGAAGAAGATTCCGGCACCGGAGGGAGATCCGAAAGAGCCGTTAAAAGCATTGATCTTCGATTCGGTTTATGATGCCTACAAAGGTGTAATCGTATTCTGCCGGATCAAAGAGGGAAGCGTGAAAAAAGGAACAACGATCCGGATGATGGCAACAGGAGCCCAGGCTGATGTAGTCGAGGTCGGATATTTCGGTGCAGGACAGTTTATTCCATGTGAGGAATTAAGCGCCGGAATGGTTGGGTATATCACAGCCAGCTTAAAGAATGTAAAAGATACCCGTGTGGGTGATACGATCACAGATGCCGCACGTTCTTGTGCAGAACCTCTGCCAGGATATAAAAAAGTCAACCCGATGGTGTACTGCGGGCTGTATCCGGCAGATGGAGCAAAATATCCGGATCTGCGGGATGCACTGGAGAAATTGCAGCTGAATGATGCAGCACTGCAGTTCGAGGCAGAAACTTCCGTGGCCCTTGGGTTTGGATTCCGCTGTGGTTTCCTTGGACTTCTGCATCTGGAGATCGTGCAGGAGCGTCTGGAGAGAGAGTACAATCTGGATCTGGTGACAACGGCACCGAGTGTTATTTATAAGATCCATAAGACAAACGGAGAAGTGATTGATCTGACCAATCCGACGAATATGCCGGATCCAGCGGAAATTGATTATATGGAAGAGCCAATGGTGAAAGCGGAGATCATGGTGACTTCAGAATTTATCGGTGCAATCATGGATTTGTGTCAGGAGCGCAGGGGTGTGTATCAGGGAATGGAGTATATCGAAGAAAAGCGTGCAGTGATCCATTATCATTTGCCATTGAATGAGATTATTTACGATTTCTTTGACGCGTTAAAATCCCGTTCCAGAGGATATGCGTCTTTCGATTATGAGATGCTGGGATACGAGCAGTCAGAGCTGGTAAAACTGGATATTCTGATCAATAAAGAAGAAGTGGATGCACTTTCCTTTATTGTACACAGTGCAACAGCATATGAGCGTGGAAGAAAGATGTGCGAGAAGCTCAAAGAAGAAATTCCAAGACAGCTTTTTGAGATCCCGATCCAGGCAGCAGTGGGAAGCAAGATCATCGCAAGAGAGACCGTCAGAGCAATGCGAAAAGACGTGCTTGCCAAGTGCTACGGCGGTGATATTTCCCGTAAGAAAAAGCTGTTGGAAAAACAAAAAGAAGGAAAGAAGAGAATGCGCCAGGTCGGAAACGTAGAGATTCCGCAGAAGGCATTTATGAGTGTGTTGAAATTGGATGAAAATTAGAGAAATACAGAAACCCTCGCCAAAGAGAAGGAAGAATCTCTGGGGCGAGGGTTTTGCTTTCATTTCATTTGATTATTCTGCAGCATTCACAAGCTGTTTCATTAATGTATAACATCCTTTTTCCTGAGTAAGAGTAAAGTCATTTACAACAGCTTCTTCCAGTCCGGCAAGTGTTGTCAGATCTTTTCCCCAGAAGGATGTTTCACTTAAGACGGCGTGAACATAGTCAGCGGCAGAATCGTCTTTGTGTGCGTCATAGAATTCCAGAACTTTCGGATCATCAGAAATCGGATACTGGTTTTTGCCATTTCGATCTCCGGTAAAAGTTGCGTCCACAAATCCAATGCCTTTATAAAATGCCAGGTAAAAAGCGAGGGAGGCACTCAGGCAAGGGGGAACCTGTCCTGTTTTTTCCAGGTATCCTTCCAGAGAAGGAAGCACACGGGCTTTCCATTTTGCAGTCGAATTCAGAGAAATGGAGAGCAGTGCATGATCGATAAACGGATTCTGGAAGCGATCCGTCACGGACGCAGCAAAGCTCATCAGTTCTTCTTCCGGCAGAGTCAGTGTCGGAATGATCTCTTTATAGATTGTCTGATTCATGTAACCACGGATGACATCATCCTTCATACAGTCTCTTACAATGTTCTGTCCGGCAAGGTAAGCACCGAGTACCATGGAAGTATGAGCACCGTTTAAGATGCGGACTTTCCGCTGTTTGTATGGTTTGTGGTCATCCGTGATCAGGATCGGAAGATTTGCCGCATCACAAGGGAATTCCTCTTTGATGGACTGCGGTCCTTCGATTACCCAGAATCCGAAGATTTCACCGGTGTTTAACACCTTGTCAATATAGCCGTTTTCCTGATTTAAAGCGTCCGCATCAGAGCGTGGATAACCGGTTACAATCCGGTCTACCAAAGTAGAGCAGAAGAGGTTTGCCTTTTTGATCCATTCAGTGAAAGCTTCGCCCAGATTCCAGTCGGCAGCGTGTTTTAAGACGCATTTTTCCAGTTCTTTTCCGTTGTTGTCGATCAGTTCGCAGGAGAGGATGATAAATCCTTTTTTGACATCTCCCTGAAATGCCTCAAAACGTTTATACAGAAACTGTGTCAGCTTTGCCGGGAAACTGTTTGCCGGTGTATCAGTGAACTGACAGGCCGGATCATATACGATTCCGGCTTCTGTTGTATTGCAGGTGATGAAACGCAGTTCCGGATTTTTTGCACATTCCATAACTGCCTCATAGTCGCTGTATGCATTTAAGCAGCGGCTGATACAGGAGATTACCCGTTTGGAAGAGACTTTCTGTCCGTTTTCGGAACCACGTAAATACAGTGTGTAGAGACCTTCCTGTTCATTGATAAAATCTCCCACATCCGGAGTTGTGAATTTTGGAATTGGCTGTACCAGTACAACCTTGGAATTAAAATTTGCAGTTTCATTCATTTTATCGATAAAGAAATCGACAAATGCGCGCATAAAGTTTCCTTCTCCGAACTGTAAAACGCGTTCCGGAGCTTCGTTTAATAAATATCCATCATAATTTAAATCCTGTAAGGTCTGGTAATTTAACTGTTTCATAGCAAAAATTATCCTTTCTGAAAATCATATTCATCTATTGTTACAGAGTCACACCCTGTTTGAAAATCGCCATATCGTGGAATCCTGCTTCTTCGGCTTTGACCGGACGTCCGGAAGCAACCGCCAGAACATAGTCAAAAAGAGATTCTCCCATCTCCGGGATAGAGCCGACGTCTACCAGTGCACCGCAATTGAAGTCGATCCAGTTTTTCTTATTCTCATAGAGTTTTGAATTGCTGGATATTTTTACAGTCGGAACCGGAGAGGCAAAAGGAGTTCCGCGTCCCGTTGTAAACAGTACAATTTGTGCACCGGAAGCTGCAAGTGCAGTAGAGGCTACCAGGTCATTTCCGGGAGCGCTCAAAAGATTGAGTCCTTTTGTCTGCACAGGCTGTCCATAGGAGAGCACATCAGCGACCGGGGCAGAACCGGATTTCTGGGTACATCCAAGAGATTTATCTTCCAGTGTGGAGATACCTCCCTTTTTATTTCCCGGAGAAGGGTTCTCGTAGATGGTCTGATTGTGGCTTTTAAAGTAGTTTTTAAAAGAATTGATCAGGTCTACTGTTTTATCAAAAACAGCTTCATCCCTGCAGCGGTTCATCAGCAGAGTCTCTGCCCCAAACATTTCCGGTACTTCTGTGAGGATTGTAGTACCGCCGCAGGCGATGAGCAGATCGGAAAAAGCACCAACTGTCGGATTTGCGGTGATTCCGGATAATCCATCAGAACCTCCGCATTTCATTCCTATGACAAGCTCTTTACAGGAAATTTTTTCTCTCTGGAAGGTGGAGGCATAATCACAGAGCTGTCTGATGCAGGCAAGAGATGCTTCTATTTCATCCTCCACTTCCTGAGCGACCAGGAATTTGACGCGATCTTCATCCACGGTTCCGATATATTTTTTTAATTCCTCAATATTGCTGTTTTCGCATCCGAGGCCAAGGACCAGAACGCCGGCTGCATTTGGATGTCGGATCAGATCTGCAAGGATCTGGCGGGTGTGCTCCTGATCATCTCCCATTTGAGAACATCCGTAAGGATGCGGGAATGCGACGATCGCATCTACGCTGTCCGGCTGAAATTCTTTTGCCCTGGCAGCAACAGAGGTTGCGATACTGTTGACACAGCCAACCGTTGGGATGATCCAGATTTCATTGCGGACACCGGCTTTTCCGTCCTTCCTTCTGTATCCTTCAAAGAACCGTTCTTCCTGTGGTTCTAAAGAAGTGAATTCTTTCTGATAAGAATAGTGAAGAAGATCTCCAAGTCCTGTTTTCATATTATGAGTGTGGATCCAGGAACCGGCCGGAATATCTTCTGTTGCATAACCAATCGGGGAACCGTATTTGATCACGGCATTCCCGGCGCTGATTTTTTCCAGTGCAAATTTGTGTCCCTGGGGAATGTCTTCTAATAAAGTATACATGCGCCCATCCAGATTTAATACGCTGTCCTTCTTTAAAGAAGTGAGTGCAACTGCTGTATTGTCTTTTGGATGAATCTGAATAAAAGTGTGTGTTGAATCCATAAAAACCTCCATAATGATAATAGAAAGAAAATAAAAATGTAAGCATTTACAATTAAAATACAACCTTTTTGATTACAAGTCAATGGAAAAATGTACAAAAAATCAAGAAAAATATTGTGCAAAACGCTAACAAAAGAGTGATTGACTTTTTATTAACGAAGAAATATAATCTATAAATGTAAGGGCTTACAAGAAAACAAGGAAAATAACAAATCAACAGGAGGAATAAGAGATGAAACCATTTATGGATGAAGAATTTCTGCTGAGCACTCCTACAGCACAGAAGTTGTATCATGATTTTGCAGAAACAATGCCGATTTTGGATTACCATTGCCATATTAATCCGGAAGAGATTGCGAAAGATGTCTGTTTTGAAAATATTACCCAGGTATGGCTGGGCGGAGATCATTACAAATGGAGACAGATGCGTTCGAACGGTGTGGATGAGTACTATATCACAGGTGATGCGCCTGCACGGGAAAAATTTCAAAAATGGGCGGAAACGCTGGAAAAAGCTGTGGGAAACCCGCTGTTCCACTGGAGTCATTTGGAATTAAAGAGATATTTTGGTTATCATGGCGTATTAAATGGAGAAACTGCAGAAGAGGTGTGGAATCTCTGCAATCAGAAATTGCAGGAGCCATCCATGAGCGTACGGAATCTGATCCGCCGTTCTGGTGTTACTTTAATCTGTACAACAGACGATCCTGCAGACAGCCTCTACTGGCATAAAGAACTGGCGGCAGACGATAGCTTTGAGGTACAGGTACTTCCTGCGTGGAGACCGGACAAAGCAATGAATATCGAAAAGCCGGATTATGCAGAATATCTGAAAAAACTGGGACAGGCTGCAGAATGTCAGATCGAAACATTTGCAGATTTAAAAATGGCATTAAAGAAGAGAATGGATGCATTTGAAGAAATGGGATGTCGTGCCAGCGATCATGCGCTGGAATATGTGATGTATGTGCCGGAAACAGAAGAAAATCTGGAAAAGATCTTTGCAAAACGCAAACAGGGTGAAATGCTGACAAAAGAAGAAGAACTGAAATTTAAAACAGCATTTATGGCATTTGCAGCAGGGGAGTATACAAAGAGAAACTGGGCAATGCAGCTTCATTATGGATGCAAGAGAGACAACAATGCAGCCCGTTATGCACAACTTGGACCGGATACCGGATATGACTGTATCAATAACTATGCACCGTCCGCACAGATGGCAGATTTTCTCAATGCATTGAACGAGAAAAACAGCCTTCCAAAGACGATTATCTACAGTCTGAATCCAAATGACGATGAAGCCATCGGAACGATTCTTGGATGTTTTCAGGATGCGGGTGTGGCAGGAAAGATTCAGCAGGGATCTGCATGGTGGTTTAATGACCACAAGACTGGAATGATCAAACAGATGACATCTCTGGCAAACCTGGGACTTCTTGGAAATTTCCTTGGAATGCTGACGGATTCCAGAAGCCTTTTGTCTTATTCCAGACATGAGTATTTTAGAAGAATTCTTTGCGAATTAATTGGGGACTGGGTAGAGAATGGAGAATACCCGGATGATGAGCGAATGTTGGGGAAAATTATAAAAGATATTTCATATAATAATGCGGTACGTTATTTTGAGTTTGACTTAGAAGAAGTATATTAAAGGAGAAAAGTTAAACTATGAAACCGAATTGTAAAATTGCACCAATTACCCGTTTTGCATACGGAACAGGTAATCTTCTGGGAAGTGGAAGATGAGAGTGTAGCAAACGTATTTGAAGGATTCAAAAAGTTGTGCATTGACATCCTTTCTATGCTTCGCATCCTTATATTCCGTGACTATCTTGGGATGTATCTGGTCATTTATAAAGATAAACATCACAAAGCAGTGGCAGAATAAAGAACAAAAAGGCGTTTCCCGGTGGAGGCGTCTTTTTTGTTTTGAAAATAAAGATATACAAAAAATATAGAGTTATATATAATCCAATTATAAATACAATAGGAACGGATATGGAAGGAGAAAAAACAGAATGAAATTAAAAAATATATTGATCGTTGTGAAAGATATTGAAAAATCAAAGCAGTTTTATCATGACTTGTTTGGCCTTAATGTGGTGCTTGATAATGATGGGAATATGATTTTAACAGAAGGTCTGGTACTGCAGGAAGAAAAAATCTGGAAGAAGTTCCTTGAAAAAGAAATTATTCCAGAGAGCAATTCCTGCGAACTGTATTTTGAAGAACGTGAGATAGAAAAATTTGTTCAAAAATTAGAAAATTTGTATCCTTCTATCCAGTATGTCAATCGTCTTACGACACATAGCTGGGGGCAGAAGGTGGTTCGGTTTTATGATCTGGACGGTAATCTGATCGAGGTGGGAACGCCGATGTAAGTCTTGTTTGTGAAAAAGAGTAGGCAGTGTATGGTGACAAGTCGCAAAAAAACATTGCGAAAGAATCAAAGAGAACTGGATAGGTAAATTATGATTGGGGTGTCGATTTATAACGGGGGGTAATTGGGTTATGAGTCGGTATTTCTTTTATCCTACAAAATGAGCGAATTCTTTTTTAGGCAAATAGCAGTGATGTACATAGAACTCAGCAGAAATACACCACTTCTTGTGCAATTATTTTTTATTAATGATCAAGACGACAAGTCTGATATTGATGGTGCGAAAGGAAATGAAACGTTGTTAAACTGGATCAATGAGGAAATTCAATCTCTGAAAGAAGAGCAGTTCTTCCATAAAGATTATGATGAGACACTGGTAGCTACTTATGGAGAAGAGTACAAAGAAGAATTGGTTGTAGAAGGTGCAAAAATAAAATAGCTTTTAAAATGATGGCAGAAGCCTTACGCTCCTGCCATCATTTTGTTGTCTGCTTTTTTACAATATTTCCGGAAAACATTGTTCTGGAAGGCGGAATTTCTTTCTGAAATACCTGCATCATCTGTGACACGGCAGTGACGCACATATATTCTACCCGGTTGTCGATGGTTGTGATCTCTGGTGTACTGCAAGCGGCGAGTACGGAATTGTTGTATCCGGTCACCTGAAAATCCTCGGGAACTCGAAGGTGCTTTTTCAGTGCGTATTTTACAGCGCCTGTGGCGAGTTCGTCATCTGCAGCAAGGACACAGTCAAAAGAAATGCCGTCTGCATCGAGTTGTTCTAAGATAGAACATGCTTTGTGCAAGTCTCCTGGTGCGGAAAACGCATTTTTCTGAGATATGTCCAGTCCATGTTCCGCACACGAATCCAGGAATCCCTGGATTTTTTTCTGTCCGCTGTAATTGAGCGTTCGGTATAAATAAATCGGGGATTCAGATCCTCTGGCGAAGACCAGGTCTGTCATATCTTTCAATGCCATATAGTCATCGCAGAGAATGGAGTATATATTGTCTCCTTTTAATTCTCCGTTTAAGATAAAAACAGGGATTTTGGAAGCGGCCTCCAGAATATAGCGGTTTTCCTCCGGAGAGTTCTCGATAAAGTGAGAACCGATCAGAAGGACAGCGTCTACATTGCGGGACAAAAGCAGGTTCAAATAGCTCTGTTTCTCCAAAAGCTCATACCCTGTGCAGCAGAGCATGGATGCATAGGAATTCTTGCGAAGCTCCCGCTCCAGATAATAAATTGCCTGTGCCTGGTAAACGTCCGAGGAGTCGGAACAGAGAATCCCAACAGTGTGCATGGAATTCAGTCCGAGACTTCTGGCAAAGGCATTTGGTGTGTAGCTGTTTTCTTCCATGACAGCAAGGACTTTTTTTCGGGTTTTTTCGCTGACTTTTTCACTGCCGTTTAAAACCCGCGAAACAGTGGCAATGGATACCCCTGCCTTTTGAGAAATATCATATATATTCATAACTGAATGCTCCTTAAAAATTTCAGAAACCAATCCAAAATGTAAGTGCTAACACTAATTGCAAAGAAGGAGAGTGGTTTTCTACTATAATAGCATATGATTTTCGAAAATGGTATTGTATATTTTATATAAATCTGCAGGTGATTATTATATAAAATACATAATTGACAATTAAAAAACACAATGATAACATACGATTGATAAGGAAATAGAAATGTGAATAGGTGGAAATAAATAATGTAAGCTGTTACAATGTGTGGAAAATACATAAAGGAGATCAAAATGGAGTTAAACGTAATTTGGAAACATGCACGTACAGCGGCTCTGGAATGTTGTGAAGGAAGTGTTTACGAGATGGAAGAACCCTGTCGGATATCTTTAAATGGAGTGTTTTACAAAGAGAGCAGGCAGGTTGTGAATCTCCTGCAGGGTCTGGAGCCTGGCAAAGAGTATCATGTTTCTGTAGAAAGAGGGGAAGAAGCAGCTGAGATTATGTTCTGCACAGATACACAGGATTATACATTGAATGTGCGTGATTTTGGTGCAAAGGGAGATGGCGTACAGGACGATACGACATATATTCAGGCAGCGATCATGTCATGCCCGAGAAACAGTCGTGTGCTGATTCCGGAAGGAACGTATCGAGTGACCAGTCTGTTTCTGAAAGATCATCTCACAATGGAGCTGGCAAAAGGTGCAGTGCTTTCGGCATATACAGAGCGTGAGAGGTTTTCAATTCTAAGGGGAACTTACCAGAGTGAGGATCAGGAAAACGAATATATTCTCGGAACCTGGGAAGGAGAAGCCCAGAATATGTTTGCCGGAATCATGAATGGAATCGGCATAAAGGATGTGACGATTTGCGGAGAAGGTACAATTGATGGAAATGCTTCCTGGGAAAACTGGTGGCTGGATGCAAAAGAGGTTCGTGGTGCTGCAAGACCGCGTATGATCTTTTTGAATCGATGTGAGGATGTGACAATTACCGGAATCACAGTACAGAATAGTCCGAGTTGGAATATTCATCCGTATTTTTGCAGTCATCTGAAATTTATTGGAGTGACGGTGCTTGGACCAAAGGTTTCCCCGAACACAGACGGATTGAATCCGGAATCCTGCGACGATGTAGAAATCACAGGATGTCTGTTCTCTCTGGGCGATGACTGCATTGCCGTGAAGTCAGGTAAAATTTACGTGGGAGCAAAATACAAAGTTCCTTCTTCCAATATCAGAATCCGCCAGTGCTGTATGCGGGATGGGCATGGTTCAATTACGTTGGGGAGTGAGATGGCGGCAGGAATCAAAAATTTGCAGGCAAGACAGTGTGTGTTTCTCAATACAGACCGGGGGCTTCGGATCAAGACAAGAAGAGGACGCGGTAAGGATGCTGTGATCGACGGTATTTTGTTTGAAGATATCAGGATGGATTCTGTGCTGACTCCGTTTGTGATCAACAGTTTCTATTTCTGCGATCCGGACGGACACAGCGAGTATGTACAGTGCAAGGAGCCGCTTGCGGTGGATGAGAGAACTCCACAGATCAAAGAACTGTGTTTTCGTAATATTCAGGCTAAAAACTGTCATGTGGCAGCTGCGTTTTTCTACGGTCTCCCGGAGCAGAAAATTGAGCGTGTGGAAATGAAGCACATTCAGGTCAGCTATGCAGAAGATGCAGCCAGTGGACAGCCGGCGATGATGGATGGAATTGATCAGAATATTTGTAAAATGGGAATTTTTGCGAGAAATATCAAAACTCTGGTACTGGAGGATATTCAGGTGGCAGGACAAGAGGGAGAGGTAATTTCTATGGATGGGATTGATTCTCTGGAATGGAGGAAATAAACGATGGATTATAGAATAACAGACTATGGTGCAGTCGCAGACGGCACAACAAACAACAGAGCAGCGATTCAGGCGGCAGTGGATGCCTGTACAGTGGCAGGAGGCGGACGTGTCATTGTCCCGACCGGTCAGTTTTTAAGTGGAACGATCGTATTGAAAAGTAATGTGACACTGTATCTTGAAGGGGGGACAGAGCTGATCAGCAGTCTGCGCAAAGAAGATATTCTGGACTTTTTTGGAAGCAGCGAATTTGAAGATCCAAGCGAAGCGACCGGTTGGGAAGGCGGCGACTTTTTGTGTACGCTGCATGAGCACGACATCAGTATTTTGGGAGAAGGTACGATTTACGGTTAGGGTGACAAAGTGTTCGAGGATGACGGAGCCGATGGTGGACTTGGTGAATGTCCGAAGAATGTTATTATGGCAGACCGTCCGAGAACAACGTATTTTGAAGATGTGGAAAATCTGACGGTCCGTGGGATCACATTCCGCGATGCTGCATTCTGGACGCTCCACATGGCAGGATGCCGTCATGTTGTAGTAGATGGTATCCGGATCTTGAACGATCAGAGAGGTACCAACAATGACGGGATCAATCCGGACACTTGTCAGGATGTTGTGATCAGCAATTATGTTGTGAAAGCAGGAGATGATGCGCTTCTCCCGGCATTTGAACAGTGTGAAAAGCGTGTCAAAAAAGAACTGGAGAGCGGTAATATCCTGACAGGTACATTGTGCAGATATCAAAATATGTTACTTTTCTATGTGGAATATATTGGAAAAAAGTTCCGGAGCTGTCAGAGCATCTCTGGGAAAAGAATATGGAGCAGATTGCAGAAGGGTGGTTTTTAGATCTGCAGGAGTTTTTGGAGGTGTGGCCATCCGTAAAAGGCGGGGGAAATACAAAACGCCGCTGGCTGTATATGTATCCGGTCTTCTGGTTCGATGAGCCGAAATCCGTGGAGGTGTGGAAGCGGAAAAAACGCCGGAAGCACGGTGCGGACGAATTGCAGTTTTATATCCGTAGAAGGTAAGCTCCTATGTTGGTCATCACCAGTCGATTGTGCGGGAAGGTCTTCTCGTGGGGGATCGTTACCAGATGATTTCTCTGCATGAAAATCTGCTGTTCTCATATTTTGAGACACCGAGGGATCGGGAGCAGGTGAATATCAGCAGAAGACCAGAGCCTTCAGAAGCAACCAAAGAGTGGGAGGCAGTTGTTCCGGAAAGTCATTTTTACCATTTCCCGGAGGCAAATGGAGAAAATTTTCTGATCATTTTGACTGTTTTTTCTGTGGGATAAAGGTATACAGCAAAAACAGATTGTATTATACTGTACCTATTAAAAAAGAAAGAGGACTGTATGATGCAGAAATTAGAATTATATATCCACATTCCGTTTTGCGTACAGAAATGTGCCTATTGCGACTTTTTGTCTGCACCGGCAAATGATGCAGCCAAAGCGGAGTATGTGGATGCATTAAAAAAAGAAATACAAAGATACCGCGAGGTTGCTTCATCTTACCAGGTATCTTCTGTTTTTGTGGGCGGAGGAACTCCGTCCATTTTGTCGTGTGAACAGATGGGTGAGATTTTTAAAATGCTGAGACAGGTATTTACCATCGACAGGGATGCGGAGATTACAATCGAAGCAAATCCGGGAACTGTGACGGAAGAAAAACTAGAAGGATGGAAACAGGCGGGAATCAACAGGATCAGTTTCGGATTACAGTCTGTCAACAATGAGGAACTGAAAATGCTGGGACGAATCCATACGTATGAAGAATTTCGGGAATCCTATGACATGGCACGGCAGGCAGGATTTGATAATATCAACATTGATCTCATCTCAGCCATTCCCGGACAGACCGTAAAAAGCTGGGAGCACACCCTTCGTACGGTGGCAGAATTACATCCGGAGCATATTTCTGCGTACAGTCTGATCATTGAGGAAGGAACCCGATTTTATCAGTGGTATGGAAAAGGACAGACAGATCAGGAGAAATATCCGCCTCTTCCGGATGAAGATGCAGAGCGGCAGATGTATGAGCGGACAGAGGGAATTCTGGAAGAATATGGATTTCATCGCTATGAGATTTCCAATTATGCACGGGAAGGAAAAGAGTGCAGACACAATCTGGGGTATTGGAGCAGAGTAGAGTATTTAGGGATCGGTCTGGGAGCCTCGTCTTTTATTTCCAATACCAGATACCATCTTTGTACAGATATGATCTCTTATATAGAAAGAATAGGATCAGGAGAAGATCTGCGGGAAGAAATCGAAGTGCTGACAAAGGAAGATGCCATGGAAGAATTTATGTTTCTGGGACTTCGAAGGATGCAGGGAATCTCCGGAACCCAGTTTGAGAACTGTTTTGGAAATACGATAGAAGAAATCTACGGAGACGTGATTGAAAAACTGGAGCAGGAAAAAATGTTAGAAGTGAAAGAGGATAAAATCCGGCTGACAAAAAGAGGGATTGATGTCAGCAATTATGTGTTCTGCGAATTTCTGCTGTAGGAAAAGATTTTGAAGCTTTTAATAATTCAGAAACAAATATCAAACATTGGATAAACAAAAGAGTGCTATTCTCATACCATCAAACAAAGAAAGGCAGGTATGAGAATATGAAAGAAAAGAACAAGGCAGGCAGAGTGTCCAAAAAGACGATAGCTACAGTATTGATTGCAATGATTGGTACAGTTGGAATCGGGATGTGCATGAGTATTGCATGGAGTTATGCAGCACCAGAGATTGCAAAGGAGTTGTGGATTTACTTTGTCTCATTTAATTTATCAAATCTTTAAAATAAAAGAGTCAGAAACAGGTGCGTCAGAAGAAAAAATTGACCGCACCTTGTTTTTTGTTTACAATTTGTACATAATTCAAAAACAAAACGAAAACAAAAATGTGTTAGGATCGTCCTGTATTTTAGGAAAATGGGAAGAGATACAAAAGGAGAAGATAAAAATGATTCGTATACTTGTAGTGGAAGATGATGAAAAATTAAATCAGATTGTATGTACCTATCTGAATGACAGCGGTTTTCAGGCGAAGGGGTGTCTGTCGGCAGCTGCGGCATATGAGGAAATGTATCATACGGTGTACCAGCTGATTATTTCTGATATTATGATGCCGGAGATTGACGGGTTTGAGTTTGCCGGGACAGTTCGCCGGATAAATGAGACGATTCCGATCCTGTTTATGTCGGCAAAAGATGATCTGCCGTCCAAGCGGAAAGGGTTTCAGCTCGGGATTGACGACTATATGGTAAAACCGATAGAACTGGATGAACTGCTTCTTCGTGTAAGGGCATTGCTTCGCAGGGCAAATATAGAGATGGAAAGAAAAATTACGGTGGGAAATCTGATACTGGATGCGGATGCTATGAGTGCAGAAATTGACGGAGAAGAGATCAGTCTTACTACAAGAGAGTTTAATATTATTTACAAGCTTTTGTCTTATCCGAAAAAAACGTTTTCCAGAGCGCAGCTCATGGACGAGTTCTGGGGTGTGGAGACAGATACCAGTCTGCGGGCTGTGGATGTCTATGTTACAAAGCTCAGAGATAAACTGTCGGCCTGTGACGGATTTAAGATTGTGACAGTTCGCGGGCTTGGATACAAGGTGGTGCTGCAATGAAAGAACGAGAGGAACAAAGGGGAAAAGTAAAGCAAAGTTTATTTCCGGTTTCTTTATTTGGAATCTATATTGGGGTTCTGTTTCTGATGTCGGGGATACATACCGGACTGATCGTGTTTATGAATTCGGCAGGCTGGAATAAAGCGGTGATGACCGTGGTGCCGATGTGTTACTGGGGAATGGTTGCCATGGGACTGACGCTGTTTACCAGATGGAAGGTAAAAAGAACCTACGAAGAACCACTGTATAAAATGGCAGAGGCTACCAGAAAAGTGGCGAACGGAGATTTTTCCGTCTATGTACCTACATTTCATACAATGGAGAAACGGGATTATCTGGATGTCATGATTCTGGATTTTAATAAGATGGTGGAAGAACTAGGGAGCATTGAAACGCTGAAAACAGATTTTGTGTCAAATGTTTCTCATGAGATGAAAACACCGCTTTCTATTATTAAAAATTATGCGGAACTTTTGCAGAGGGATGCGTTGTCGGAGGAACAGCGCAGAGAATATGGGGAAGCCATTGAAAATACAGCAACGCGCCTGTCTGATCTGATCAGCAATATTTTAAAGCTGAATAAGCTGGAAAACCAGAAAATACAGCCGGAGGCAGAAGTGTATGATGTGTGCAGACAGTTATGTGACTGCATTCTGCAATATGAATCTGCCTGGGAGAAAAAAGAGATCGAGATGGAAGTAGAAATGGAGGATCGGGCAGAAATTTATGCGGATCAGGATCTGATGGAACTGGTGTGGAATAATCTGTTGTCTAATGCGGTCAAGTTTACCGAGCTGGGTGGTGTGATCACGGTTCGTCAGCTGTCGGATGAGCAGGGGGTGACAATCTCTGTATCGGATACCGGCTGTGGTATGAGCAAAAATACCATGAAACATATATTTGATAAATTTTATCAGGGAGACACGTCTCATTCCAAAGAGGGAAACGGACTGGGGATGGCAATGGTAAAACGGGTGCTGGAGCTTATGGATGGGGAGATTCAGGTCTTAAGCGAAGAAAAACAGGGCAGTACGTTTATTGTGACACTGCCCATGGCGGGAAAGGAGTTTGGTCAGTTATGAAAAAGACAGAAAAGCCACAGAGAAATTTTGTGGCATATGAATATAAAGAAGTGAGTGCAAACAGCAGTCAGGCCTCCTTTTTGTTAGATGGATATGAGAATTTTGGGTGGGAACCGGATGACAATCTGCCGCAGAGCAGCCAGAGTCGTCATCCGGGGGCGGAGAAGATGATGACTCTGCGATTGAAACGTGATCGGAAAATTGTAAATAAAACGGAGCTTACAAGGCTGCAGCGAAACTTTGAAGCCTGTGTCCGGGAAATTCAGTCGCTGGAAAACAGTAAGACATCGAAAGCGACAATATGGGCGCTGGCAACAGGAGTGATCGGAACTGCTTTTATTGCATGTTCTACGTTTGCGGTGACAGCAGTTCCGCCGAAAATCCTTTTGTGTATTATTTTTGCGATTCCCGGATTTCTGGGATGGATCCTGCCGTATTTCCTTTATAAGAAAATTGTGAGAAACCAGACGGAAAAACTGACGCCGATGATCGAAGCGAAGTATGATGAGATTTATGAGATTTGCGAAAAAGGAAATAAGCTGTTGTATTAGAAGTGAAAAAAGTACAGGGTTATAAATTGGAAACAACGGGAAATATAAAAAGTATAAAGAATATATAAACATGGTTGACAAATACAGACCATGGTGCTATCTTAATATACGGAAGGTGTTAGCACTCAAAACAAAGGAGTGCTAATAAGAAAAACCACAGGTGAGAGAAAGGAAGGTCTGATGGGATTGAATACAGAACTTGGCGAGCGTAAGCTCACGATTTTAAAAGCGATTATCCAAAACTATCTGGAGACCGGAGAGCCTGTTGGTTCCCGAACACTTTCCAAATACACGGATTTGAATTTGAGTTCTGCGACGATACGCAACGAGATGGCTGATCTGGAAGATCTGGGATACATTTTCCAGCCGCACACTTCGGCAGGAAGGATTCCTTCCGACAAAGGCTACCGCTTATATGTGGATATGCTGATGGAGGAGAAGGAGCACGAGATTACAGAGCTGCGCAACACGATGCTTGAAAAATCCGATAAAGTGGATCAGGTGCTGAAGCAAGCTGCGAAAGTGCTTGCTGTGAATACCAATTATGCAACGATGATTTCCGCTCCTGTGAACAGCCGGAACACATTGAAGTTCATTCAGCTTTCACAGGTGGATCAGGAACAGGTTGTGGCAGTGATCGTGATGAATGGAAACGTGATCAAGAACAAGATCATACAGGTTGGTGAGGTGCTTGCCAGTGAGACGCTTCTGAAGCTGAATATGCTTTTGAATACAACACTCAACGGCATGTCGATCGAACAGATCAATCTTGGTCTGATCGCACGATTGAAGGAGCAGGCAGGAATTCACAGCCGGGTGATCAGTGATGTGCTGGATGCAGTGGCGGAGATTATTCATGTAGATGATGATATGGAGATCTACACGAGTGGTGCGACAAACATTTTCAAATATCCGGAGCTGAGCGATAAGCAGAGTGCTCAGGAGATTATCAGTGCATTTGAAGAGAAGCAGCAGCTGGCGGATCTGGTGACAGAGACACTGGCAAGTGAAGAAAATCACGGGATTCAGGTCTACATCGGGGATGAGACTCCGGTCAAGACAATGAAAGACTGCAGCGTCGTAACAGCAACCTACGAATTGGGAGAAGGCATGAAAGGTACGATCGGTATCATCGGTCCCAAGCGTATGGATTACGAACATGTCATGAAGACGCTGAAAACTCTGCAGAGCGAGTTGGATGCAATTTATTATAAAGACCCGGAAGAATAGGAAGGTGATTGCTGGTGGCAGAGAATATGAGTAAAGAAGAGATGGTCAAAGAAGCGGTGGAAGAAGCAAAAGCCAAAGCTTACAAAGAGGCCGAAGAACAGGACACAGAAGAGACTGTGGAAGAAGCAGAGAAGGAAGCGGCTGAAGAGGCTGCAGAACCAACAGAAGAAACGGAGGGTTCTGAAGAGGGATCCGGTTTCATGAAGAAGTTTGGAAGAAAGAATAAAAAAGATAAAAAGGACGAGAAAATTGAGGAACTGACTGACAGACTCACTCGTCAGATGGCAGAGTTTGATAACTTCCGCAAGCGTACAGACAAAGAAAAATCTCAGATGTACGAAATCGGTGCGAAAGATATCATAGAAAAGATTCTTCCGGTTGTGGATAACTTCGAAAGAGGAATCGCAGCTGTACCGGAGGAAGAAAAGTCCAACCCGTTTGCAGAAGGAATGGAGAAGATTTACAAACAGCTGATGACTACACTCGAAGAGATTGGCGTAAAACCGATTGAAGCGGTTGGCCAGGAATTTGATCCGGATTTTCACAATGCAGTGATGCATGTAGAAGATGAAGAAGTTGGAGAGAATATCATTACAGAAGAATTCCAGAAGGGATATCTGTACAGAGACAGTGTAGTAAGACATAGTATGGTAAAAGTGGCAAACTAATAAGGAGGAAATAATCATGGGAAAAATCATTGGTATTGATTTAGGAACAACAAACAGCTGTGTAGCTGTTATGGAAGGTGGACAGCCAACAGTTATCGCCAACACAGAAGGAGCAAGAACAACACCATCTGTAGTTGCATTTACAAAAACAGGAGAACGTCTGGTAGGAGAGCCTGCAAAACGTCAGGCAGTTACCAATGCAGACAAGACAATCTCTTCTATCAAAAGAGAGATGGGTACAGATTATAAAGTAGCGATCGATGATAAAAAATATTCTCCACAGGAGATTTCTGCAATGATCCTTCAGAAACTGAAAGCAGACGCAGAAGGATATCTTGGAGAGAAGGTAACAGAAGCAGTTATTACAGTGCCGGCTTATTTCAACGATGCACAGCGTCAGGCAACAAAGGATGCAGGTAAGATCGCAGGTCTGGACGTAAAACGTATCATCAACGAGCCAACAGCAGCAGCACTTGCTTATGGACTTGACAACGAAAAAGAGCAGAAGATCATGGTATATGACCTTGGTGGTGGTACATTCGACGTTTCCATCATTGAGATCGGAGACGGAGTTATCGAAGTATTATCTACAGCAGGTAACAACAGACTTGGTGGAGATGACTTTGATCAGAAGATCACAGACTATATGCTGGCTGATTTCAAGGCAAAAGAAGGAGTAGACTTGTCAACAGACAAGATGGCTCTTCAGAGACTGAAAGAAGCAGCAGAGAAAGCAAAAAAAGAACTTTCTTCTGCAACAACAACAAACATCAACCTTCCGTTCATCACAGCAACAGCTGAAGGACCGAAGCATTTTGATATGAACTTGACAAGAGCAAAATTTGACGAACTGACACATGATCTTGTTGAAAAAACAGCAGAGCCAGTAACGCGTGCGCTTTCTGATGCAGGAATCACAGCAGCAGAATTAGGTCAGGTACTTCTTGTAGGTGGTTCTACACGTATTCCGGCAGTACAGGAAGAAGTAAAACGCCTCACAGGAAAAGAGCCTAGCAAATCCTTGAACCCGGATGAATGTGTTGCTTTAGGAGCATCTGTTCAGGGTGGTAAACTTGCAGGAGATGCAGGTGCAGGAGATATCCTTCTTCTGGACGTAACTCCACTGTCACTGTCTATCGAGACAATGGGAGGAGTTGCTACAAGACTGATCGAGAGAAATACAACAATTCCTACAAAGAAGAGCCAGATCTTCTCTACAGCAGCAGATAATCAGACAGCAGTTGATATCAACGTTGTACAGGGAGAAAGACAGTTCGCAAGAGACAACAAGTCTCTCGGACAGTTCAGACTGGATGGAATTCCTCCGGCTCCACGTGGAATCCCGCAGATCGAGGTTACATTCGATATCGACGCAAATGGTATCGTAAATGTATCTGCAAAAGATCTGGGAACAGGAAAAGAACAGCATATTACAATTACAGCAGGATCTAATATGTCTGACTCAGATATCGATAAAGCAGTGAAAGAAGCTGCTGAATTCGAAGCACAGGATAAGAAAAGAAAAGAAGCAATCGATACAAGAAACGAAGCTGATGCGATGGTATTCCAGACAGAAAAAGCACTCAAAGAAGTGGGAGACAAACTGGATGCAGCAGATAAATCTTCTGTAGAGGCTGATGTACAGGCACTCAAGGATATCCTTGCAAAATCTACACCGGAAGATACATCCGATGCACAGGTTGCTGAGATTAAAGCAGCAAAGGACAAACTGATGGAAAGTGCACAGAAACTGTTCACAAAGATGTATGAGCAGGCAGGTGCAGCAGGAGCAGGGGCTGCAGGCGGACCGACACCGGAAGCTGGTCCTGCACCGGAAGGATTCCAGGGAGATGACGTAGTAGACGGAGATTACAAAGAAGTTTAAGAGACCAATCTGACGGGAGAGAGCACTCTTTTTCCGGAGTCTGGAAGGCATGTCTTTCAGGCTCCGGCGGTGTGCCCTCGCCTGTTTGGTTATGAGTTGGATCAAGGATGAAAGGTAGATTATTATGGCGGAGTCAAAAAGAGATTATTACGAGGTGCTTGGTGTAAGCAAGGATGCTGACGATGCTGCGATCAAAAAGGCGTATCGTGCACTGGCGAAGAAGTACCATCCGGATATGAATCCGGGCGATGCCGAAGCAGAAAAGAAATTCAAAGAAGCATCCGAAGCCTATGCGGTACTGAGTGATGCTGAAAAACGTCGTCAGTACGACCAGTTCGGTCATGCTGCGTTTGAAGGCGGCGCAGGCGGTGCTGGCGGATTTGGAGGCTTTGACTTCAACGGCGCAGATTTTGGAGATATTTTCGGAGACATTTTCGGCGATTTGTTTGGCGGCGGCGGAAGAAGAGGCGGTCGTGCGAACAATGGCCCGATGAAAGGCGCGAATATTCGAAAGAGCATCCGTATTACATTTGAGGAAGCTGTGTTTGGCTGCAAGAAAGAACTGGAAGTGATTTTAAAAGATCCATGTACGACATGTGGAGGAACAGGTGCAAAACCGGGGACTTCTCCGGAGACGTGTCCGAAGTGTGGAGGAAAGGGTCAGGTTGTCTATACGAGTCAGTCTTTCTTCGGAACGGTACAGAACGTCCAGACCTGTCCGAACTGTGGTGGTTCCGGTAAGGTGATCAAGGAAAAATGTACATCCTGCTCAGGAACAGGATACACTTCAAGCAAGAAGAAGATTGAAGTGACCATTCCTGCAGGAATCGACAACGGACAGAGTGTACGCATCCGCGAAAAAGGAGAGCCGGGTACAAACGGAGGTCCGAGAGGAGATCTTCTGGTCGAGGTGAACGTATCCAGACATCCGATCTTCCAGCGTCAGGATATGCACATTTTCTCAACAGTGCCGATTTCATTTGCACAGGCAGCACTCGGTGGAGATGTGAAGATTCAGACTGTGGACGGAGCGGTGATCTACAATGTTAAGCCAGGTACAAAGACCGATACAAAGGTACGATTAAAAGGCAAGGGAGTCCCGTCCCTGAGAAATTCCGCAGTGCGTGGAGATCACTATGTGACACTGGTGATCCAGACGCCGGAAAAACTCAGTGCAGAGGCAAAAGAGGCACTGCGCAGATTTGATGAACTGAGTGGAAACTCACTGCATCAAAATGACAGTAATCCGGAAAAAAGCGAGAAAAAAACCAAAAGAAAAGGTTTCATGGATAAAGTAAAAGAAGCCTTTGAAGGGGAAGAATAAAATTCAGAATGAAGCCAGGCAGAGACAGTCTCATAGAGAGGCTGTCTCTGCTTGTTTCATGCCTGCAAATACGATAACAGATCGCTCTCCCAGCAAAACAGTCTGTCCTGCAGTCGGCATATCGTTCCCGGAAAATGTCTGATGCAGCAAGTCCCCGGTATTGACTGTAATCTTCCAGACATAACCGTTTGGAATGGATGGGAGCACAAGTTGTTTTGCAATCCAGTGTGCGTTGACTGCAAGAAATACAAGATCTTCCTGTCTGGTCTTTTCATCAAATCCTGCGAACATCACGCAGGCAGTGTGAGAATCTGAGGAAGGAACAGGCGGCTCTGGGGTAAGTCTGTGGCTGCTCATGGAAGGGTATGAGGTGTAGCTCGGCTCCAGATCTCTGCGGATGGATGGGTGCTGCTTACGAAATGCGATCATATATTGAAAGAACGCAAACAGGGCCTGATTTTTGGACAGCAGACTCCAGTCCAGCCAGGAGATTTCGTTATCCTGACAGTATGGATTGTTGTTGCCAAATCGTGTATCTGCAAATTCATCTCCGGATAAAAACATTGGTGTACCCCGGCTGCACATCAGCAGTGCACAGGCATTTTGCATCATTTTCAGCCGCAGGCGGAGGATTTCGGGATTGGAAGTTTCTCCTTCTTCTCCGCAGTTCCAACTGTGGTTGTCATCACAGCCGTCGGTATTGTTCCAGCCGTTTGCCTCGTTATGCTTCTGGTTATAGCTGTATAGATCGCACAGTGTAAATCCGTCATGACAGGTCAGAAAATTGACGGAAGCATTCCCCCCCAGCCCGTCCGAAAACTTGATTCTCTACCATAAAAATACCCCTTTTCTTC
>OATO01000100.1_pt1 | contig 55295 bp, 39 predicted proteins | sample 1495011 | NCBI WGS metagenome assembly OATO01 (sample SAMEA2579961, study PRJEB22360) | human gut metagenome | biome: human gut; feature: human-associated habitat; material: faeces | place: Denmark | collected 2008/2010 | reverse complement strand
GCGCCGGAGCCAGTCGCGTAGTACCAGGTCCCGCCGTCGAGGACCCACCCGGTCGCCATCGCGCCGGACGCATTAAACCAGTACAGGGAGCCGTTGCACTCGTGAAGGCCGGTAGCCATGGCACCGCCCACGTCGGGCTCGAGCCAGTACCACGTGCCACTCTGAAACAACCATCCGGTATACGCCTTGCCGTTGGAGGCTGCATAATACCAGGTGCTGTCAATTAGTTGCCAATGATAAAGGGAGACATCAACATACGCGTAGTTCATATCAACGTTGCCGTTGATTCCAGGGACTTTTCCGTTGCTCTTATACTGCCAAAAACTGTAATTGCCGGTATAGTCACATTGCGAGTTATATTGAGCAATCCAATGATCCCAAGAGCTACTCTTAAATACAGAGTCAGTCAAAATGTTGTTAAACCAATTTAAATTTGCATAAATACCAGGCTCATATCCTGCGGCAGAAATCCTATTACAAAAAACCTGCGCCCTCGATGCAATTCCGGTTTGACGTCCATTTGCAATTATCGAGTTATCCTCAAGATCGTAATACACCGGCAATCTTGGATTATGCCCAGAAAGGCAATTGATCACCATTGATGCCTCATCAGCTGCCTGCTGATTATCAAAAGCATATGAATAGATATAGACGCCGTAGGGAATTCCGAGTCGCTCGCACTCAGAAATATTTCGATTAAATTGATAGTCAACTCGACCGCCCCAAGATGGAGCGCCAAATCCAACACGCAGAATAGCGAAATCGATACCAGAAGCCTTAACAGCATTCCAGTCAATACGTCCTTGATGCTCGCTGACATCGATGCCCCGCGCCGTAGCCCCATCGGGAAGAATGTCCATGGACAATAAGGCTATTCCATCTTCTTCGGAAGAAGCATCCTCTGCGACCAATTGCCCATCCTCATAACGCCAGGAATTCTCAACTAGGGACCGCGCAGCTTCCGCGTTCGAGGGGAAAACAAACACAGAAATGGGCGCAAGGACCATCAGCACCAACAATGCCGAAAATAACTTAAGATGTTTGCTCATGTAAACCTCGTCATTCGTTCTTGTTTGCGTTTAGCTTACAGCATGGCTGTGAAAGATTTCCGAACATCCAACTGGACAAGATGCCATCTAGGACGACAAACAACTGCACGTAATACCATAATGTAAACAAGAACTTCCCAGCAGGGTGAAACCAAGGACTCCTAGTCCCTACTCTTAGCCCCAAAGAATGCCGACATCAGTTAGCTTTCAAACCAGATGTCAAAAAGGTAGGGGACCCAGAGAGTCCCCTACAACGCGGAATTCTAACGAATCAAGATTACTTTCGATGGGCCCAAAGCAGTCAAACCGGAGATGCGATTTCCATAACCATCACTATGCCAGAACAAATTTTCGCTCGGCGAATTGCCCCAGAAAAAGCCAATGTGGCTATCGTCCGCATATGGGTTGTAAGGATTGAAGAACACAATGTCCCCCTTACGAGCCAAACCACTGCGTAACAACTCATCAATAGAGTTGAAATAAGTCACGTTCGCGCACATATCGATAGCGTAGCCGTACCAACGATAAGCGTTTACGCAGCCGCCCCTTCCGGGACCTCCACTCCAAGGGGAATGGCTCTGCTCGGCGGCAATGGGAGCTAAATTCCCGCCCGCCTTCATATATGCATGCGATACAAATCCACCACAATTCATGCCCGTATAACCGTCCCAACGCGGATCACCCTTTGGGTACATGCACGTTTCCTGGCTGAGATGCGTGTCGTAGCGTGTTCCACGGTAATAGCCGTCGTTTTCGTGGCTCATAAGCCAATTGACCAAGCTGGACCTATTGACCCCCAAAACAGAACCAGACGTATTCAACCATGCACCACTTGCATTGAAGTAATAGTCAACGCCATCGATTTTCAGCCACCCGTTAGCAAACATGGCACCCGAAGGCTGGAGCCAGTACCACGTACCGCCGTCATTAAGCCATCCAGTTTTCATCTTGAATGTGGAAGGGTCCATCCAATACCACGCACCGTTGACATATTGCCAACCAGACTTAAGGACACCATTGGAAGATGCGTAATACCAAGTATTGCCACTTTCGTCAGAAGCGTCTTTCGACATAATCCAACCAGACGCCACGTTAACGACACCATTCGCATCCGCATAGAAAACCGCATCTCCAATATGAATCACACCTGGCAATGGAGACGAGTCAGTACGATCAGCGACTACAGGAGATCCATCAGATGAAGTAGGCAACGGCTCGCTCAGTGCTCCAGACAAATTCGCCCATGCCATACCATCGTTCAAGTTGATCCAGCACGAAGATGCCATTGCACCGGAATCATAAGAAAAATAGCGCTTGCTTCCTACCGCAAATTCACCAGTACGCATTGCGCCGGATACATCATCAAGGTAATACCAGGCGCTTCCGGACTTTATCCATCGCCCTCGTTGAATAGCTCCGTTTGATGCGGCGTAATACCAAGTACCATCAGCAAGTTCCCAGCCTGTTGCCATGGCACCTGAGCTCGTAAGGAAATAGGTGGACGAGCCCACTTGCACAAAGCCCGTGAGCATAATATGGCTTCCTGGATCCAGGTAATACCAAGAATTCCCTAGAAGTAACCAACCTCCATGCAGTAAGCCGTTGGAGTCAGCGTAATACCAGTTGTTGTCAATAAGTGCCCACTGGGAGGATAGCATGGCCCCTGAACTGTTAAAGATATAAGAGGTGCCATTGCATTCATTCAGCCCGGTGGCCATAGAACCGTCTGCAGGATCAAGCCAGTACCAACGACCCCCATCCGAGAGCCAGCCCTTTACCAGAGCGCCAGAACCGGAGAAATAACGCCAAGCAGAAGTGGGGCCTGTAGAATCTAGGTACCAGCCGACACGCATTGCACCCGAAGAGGAGAATCCATAAGTCGCACCCCCGACTTGAACCAATCCATCCTGAGCCATTCGACCTTCGTCGTCGAACCAGTACCAGCTACCGTTTATGTGTCTCCAAGAAGAAACAGCGATTGTTCCGTCGGACAAGCCCCAACGCCAATAACCAGCCCCTTCTTCGGGTGATATCCACCCCTGATGCCAAACAATTTGATTCGAAACCTCAGAAGGGGTCTCATTATCCACCTGAGAGTTCTGCTCGACAGCGAAGGTCGATTCGCGCTGAGCATCAACGCCTGACTCGACAGAAGCAATAGCAACGTTAGATGCGGGACCTTCGTCAGTGTTATTCGAATCAAGGGCGTATAACATCGAGGGCGAACCCAAAAGGAGTCCCAAAGAAACAAGGCTCGAAAAGACCAGCACCCCGAATGACCATTTCTTCATAGCAGCACAGTATCCAATCACGCAGTGGCCCCGTCACCTCAGGGCAACGGGGCCTCAATCAAAACTAGCTCAGTAATGTACTAGCCAATTTGCTGGCAGTTTTTGCACTCTCGTGAAGCGCCACGCCTCTGGGCCTCCTGGATAGAGATCTGCGAATAGCCCTTTGCGTCCTTGACAACGGTACGGCACTTATGCGTATGGTAAACATGGCTACCGCTCTTATACCAAACTAGGCCGTAGCCCGGAATCCACTTACCGTCCTCGCCGACATAATAGGAGCCGATCCAGGCATTCGTAGCCATGGCACCGGAAGACTGGAGGTAGTAGTCGCCGACCCAGGAGTCGTGGGCCATAGCGCCGGAACCGCTAAAGTAGTACCAGGCGCCGCCGATCTGACGCCAGCCGGTGGCCATCACGCCGGAATCGTCGAACCAGTACCAAACTCCACCAACGTTGGCCCAAGAGTTAGAGGCCATAGCGCCCGAACCTCCGAGCCAATACCACGTGCCGCCATTGCTGAGCCAGCCGGTTACCATGGCGCCCGAACCGCTCGCATAGTACCAAGAGCCACCTGCCAAGAACCAGCCGGTAGCCATCGCGCCGGAATCGCCGAACCAGTACCAGGAGCCGCCCAGGCTGCGCCAGCCGTTAGCAACCATGGCGCCCGAGCCATCGAGGTAGAACCACGTACCGCCGATATTGAGCCAGCCAGTGACCATCGCACCGGAAGCGTTGGCGTAGTACCACGTCCCCGAAACGTTGATCCAGCCGGTCAGCATGACACCATACTCGTCGAAAAAATACCAAGCTCCACCGATATTATGCCAACCGGTCAGCAGTTCGCCACTGGAGGTCGCATAGAACCACTTTCCATAGATGGAGTCATAGAGCCAGCCGCTATGCTGCATGCGGCCATCGGCGTTGGCACCAGGGGTGTTCAGGAAGTAGTTCTTGCCGTCAATCTGAACTCGTCCGTATGCCATATCATGGCTTTCGGGGTAAAAGTAATACTTGTCCCCACCGATAGACTGCCAGCCCGACACCGCGATCCCGTCAGCGCCAAAATAGTACCAGACAGCTTCGTATTCGTTATGCCACTGGTTCGTGACCATGGCGCCAGTTTCGGGATCGAAATAGCGAAGGTTGCCGTCCTCGCACCGAACGAGTCCAGTCTTCGGACGACCGTCGGAACACCATTCCGTAATCGGTCCACCGTCTCCGCCACCGCCAGCAATATCAGCAAATGAGGGCACCGGGGCAACCGTCATGCAGGCAGCGGCAAATGCAACAACTCCCAGCACTGTTAGTCCGCGCCATCTTTCTCGAAGGTTTTTCATACGACATCCTTTCTCCGAGATTTAAGGCTCTCTTAAATTATTTTTAAACTATCAATTCAGTATTTCAACGGGAAATCGATAAAAGGTGTCTTTGTGACTGCAATTTAAATATGAGTCGCCACACCTCAACCGTTACGCTGAATAGCTTCTGAGTCAAACCGAGCACATAAGCGAACCAATTTAATTAATACGGCCACCTAAAAAAATCCTGACACACGTTTTCGATATGACAAGAGCCGCTTCAACGAGGAGTACTTGAACCCCCACCGCTCTTGCAGCTCTTGAGGATACTTTGCCGGATCTTGAAATTACTTCGCTCTAAAGCGAGAAGTACTCACTGTCGGAGGATAGGTTTGGTCCGAGCCACGGATCGCCTCCCAAGAAGAACTCCGGCCAGCGCTGAATGAACAGTGCCTGTTCACGTTTCCAGCGGCGCAGCTTTTCCTCGTTGGCCTCTTCCCTGCCGCGCGAGGTGAACTCGTAGTGGTACAGCTCGGCATAGGGCGTAAAGATGGTGCGGTAGCCGGCCTCCCACACGCGCAGGCAAAAGTCTGCGTCGTTAAAACCGACGGCGAATTCCTCGTTGTAGCCGCCGACGCGCTCAAATACGTCGCGTCGCACCATCTGACAGGCGCCCGTTACGGCACTGAAGTTACCGGGGCGCACAGCGCGGGCAAGATAGCCCTCGCGCTTTGCCGAGAAGTCCTGGTTGGCATGGGCAAGTGCGCCACGCACGCCAACCAAAATACCGGCATGTTGCACCAGATGATCGGCAAAGTAGAGTTTGGCGCCCACCACGCCCGCATCGGGACGCTGCAGATAGCCCATCATCTCTTCGATAAAGTCGGGGCTTATGACCTCGGTATCGTTGTTCAGCAACAGAAGGTAATCACCCTTGGCATGCTCCACGCCAAAGTTAATGATCTGGGAGTAATTGAACTCACCCGGCCAGTACGCAACGCGCGCGATGCCCTTGCCTTCGGATGCTGCAGCCACGCGCTCTGGCAGGGATTCGTAATACGCAAACGTCTCCGGAGCTTCGCTGTTGTTCTCCACCAAGACGATCTCGTAGTTGACATACGTTGCCTTCTGGGCGATCGACATCACACAGGCGTCGAGCGTCTCAATGTGATCCTTGGTGGGAATCACAATGCTTACCAGCGGCGCAGGCTCCGGCAGCGCATAGCGCATGCGGTAGACAAACGGCGTCTCGGTCTCCTCGACCGTTCCGCAAATGCCCAGCGTGTTAAAGTGGCGCTGAAGCGCAAGGCGCCCGGCTTCAATAGCATACGGCTTGCTATCGGCAGAACCGTCGGCGGTCGATCCCGGATGCACGCGCCAGTGATACAGCACATGCGCAACGTGCTCAAAGCGCGCGCCGGCTGCAAGGCAGCGAAGCGTCAGGTCGTAATCCTGGGCGCCCGCGACGTCTTCTGGCGACATGCCGATACGATCGATGAGCGCCTTTTCCACCATCAGGAAATGCGTCACGCAGTTATGGCTATAGAGCAGGTCGACGTTGAGCCGCGTCTTAAAGACCGGCTGGCCCCACTCCCCCGTTTTCTGGAACATGTCCTCGTCGCAGAACAGGACCTGGGGACGCACGCCCTCGGCAGCCTTGTTCAGCGCGGAAACATAGTGGAATAACGCGTCCGGTTCCAGAATGTCGTCATGGTCCAAGAACGCGATGTAGTCGCCCATCGCCTGCTCAATACCTGCGTTGGTGTTGACCACGATGCCGCCGTTGCCGGGCAGCCCAATGCGACGAACGCGCTCGTCATTGGCGGCAGCCGCAAGGTCGGCCACCGCGTCCCATTCGGGCGAGGCGTCCATAAGCAGCAATTCCCAGTTGTCATAGCTCTGGGCTAGCACCGAGTCCAGCAGCTCGCGCAGGTAGACCCGATCAGTCTTGTAGCACGGCACCACAATGCTCACGAGCGGCCTATAGGCAAAGGCCGCCGAAGCGACACGTTGGCACGCCAAATCGCCCGGCTTTGCGCGATGCTGCTCAAACCAACGTCGATAAGCCGCGTCGTCTGCACGCGCGTCCTTCATGCGGTTCCAGCTGTCGTCGACCATGCCGTTGTACAGGCGACCATCCATGGCGCAAAAACCACTCTGAATCTGCTCCGTGGGATCGCTCGCAATCGCGACAAAATCTCGTATAACCTGAGGCATCTCAACGCTCAGATACGTTTTATTGACGTGGCATCCGTTCTGCTGCGGCACATCGACCTGCGATTCAAACACATGCACGGTAGCATCGATGGCATTCATATGCGTATCGAAGATCTGGAGCTCAGGCGCGCACTGGGGGTCTCCCGCCCACTTGACCTCAAAGCGCCACACCGCGCCGTCGTCTGCCGGTAAATAGCGAATGGCATCGATCTCGTAGCGACCGCAGCATTCGCTACGCTGCGCATCGCGGATAAGCGCGCACAGCGCAGGCTTTGCTTTGTAGTTAATCTTGGATTCCAGCTTGGCCACGCGGCTATCGAGACGAATGGCGCCCAACCTTTGACCACCGGATGCAAAAACGACATCCATCGACGTACCATCCAAAAACGGAAGCACCAAGACGGCGAGCTCGTGCTCGTAATCGGAAACGGAAGGGCAAAGCGCCAGCACACGGCCATGATCGACCGGGAGCACCAGCGACGGCACACAAGAACCGCTCGTCGTCGCATAGGCAAACGCTTGAGAACCCTCCCGCTCAATAAGCGCGGCGACATCCTGACCGGCAAAACGAAGCAGCACAAACAGACGGCCCTGACTGCGGCAAAGTGCCAAACGCTTGATACTCATCTACACTTCTCGCTTTCCCAGGGCGTTCGCTGCCATGCGTTTGCAGGCACCCAGGCGCCCAAACCTCAAGACGTCGTAATCGAACATGAGCTTTTTGCACTCACGGACATTGGGGGCCTTGCTGGTAAGCGCCGCGCGCACCATAGCAGCAACAGATGGAGCACATTGCGCGAGCGCAGCATCGCTACCCACGGCAGAACCGGCAAGCGCCGCGGCAACGGCAGCAAACACCTTGCCGCAGTCCGAACCCAGCAGCCTGAGCGCGTCGTACAGCACCAGATCGCACAGGAAATATGCCAGGTCATCGGCATGCTGGGCATCGAGACCGTCGCGCTGCCAGTCAGCCAGCACCGCGGAGTAAATCTTCACGTGCTCTAGCAGGCGCGTCTCGTCGTCATAGCGCATGGTGTCCATGAGCGAACCCTTGCGCGCCACGCGGTAGTCATACAGCTTGTTCGAGATAAGCGCGGTCTTATGCGAACGACCGTACACGGCAAAATCGAAGACCTGGTCCTCGCCATACTTAACGGTTTCGTCGAACACGATCCCGTTGCCCAGCAAAAACTCACGCTTGCAGGCGGTGCGCCATGCAAAGGGGCGAGATGCTTCCTTAAACAGTAGGTCGGAGCTATAGCCTTCAAACGACACATCGCGCGGGCTCAGCACATAGTTAAGCCACGGATACCCCGCCTCCAGCGGATACGGATTCGCACCAAAGGTCAAAACATCACAGCGCTCGCGCTCAAAGGCATCGACGATCACGCGGCATGCATCGGGCGTAAAACGGTCGTCTGAATCCAAAAATGCAACGATAGGCGCCGTGGACGCAGCGATGCCCGCATTGCGGGCGCTCGACAGGCCGCCGTTCGGCTTATCGACCAGCGTAAAACGCGCGTCCTTTTCGCAATAAGCGGCCGCAATATCGCGCGAACCATCCGGCGAGCCGTCGTTGACCAGCACGCCTTCCCAATCGGGCATATCCTGCGCAAGCAAGGAGTCCAGGCACCAGGCCAGACACTCCTCCACCTTGTAGATGGGAACGACAACGGAAATCTTAGGGGTAGCCATAATCACGTGCTCCTACTGCGCCGCCGGCACGTCGTCGGGATGCGGGTTATCGCCGTAGGCGCGCTGATACGTCAGCACGCGCCAAACCAGCGGCAGGCCGCCGATCTTAAAGTAGTGTTTAAACGTATTGAGCTTGCCCGGCTTCTTAAAGTCAAAGCGCGAATCGATATAGGCGCGGGGCGACTTGACCATCAGGCGCAAGTCGGTCTCGCCACGCGGATCAAACAGCGACAGGTCAAAGCGACCGGCATCCCAATCGGCCTTCAGCTCGGGTGAAGCCTTCTCCCAAAACTGCTCGCGCAACTCATCGACCAGACGCTCATCATTCCAGCGGTACGTATCGACCTTCATGCGCATTAAAATGCCCTGGAGCTGAGCCTTGAGCTCAGGACGCTCGTCCAAAAAACGTTGCATCTCGGCATATTCGTCGCACACGCAAAACACCTTGTTGGGCGAATTAACGGAGCTCTTCTCGTTATCCTGGCGATAGCACAAAATGGGGTCCGCAATAAACGCGGCGCGCTCGGCGCAAGCCCAAACCTTAAAGTTAAAGCCTGCGTCCTGATACGAGGCACCCGGCGTGGGAAGGAACCGAATCTGATTGTCGTTGAGGAACTCGCGCCGATAGATAGCCGACCAAATGGAAGGTTTGCGGTAGAAGATGCCCGGGCGATCGACAGGGCGATACGCGGCGCCCGTCATATGCTCGTCGATGATCCCAAACAGCTCACGGCGCTCGCTGGGCGTGGACCAATACAGGTAAAAGTCGCCCTTCACCACATCGGCATGCTCAGCATCGGCCTTGGCGACCAGCTTTTGGAGCGAATCCTCAAACATAAAGTCGTCGGACTCAAGGATGCCCACGTACTCGCCGCGCGCCATCTCCAGGCCGCGGTTCATCGAGTCACCGTAGCCGCTGTTGGCTTTGTCGATCATCTTTACACGGGGGTCGCGCTCCATGTACTCGCGAATGATATCCGGCGAGCTATCGGTGGAACCGTCATTGATGCAGATGATCTCGATGTCCTTGAGCGTCTGAGTCACGGCAGAATCGAGGCACTCGCGCAGGTAGCGTTCGACATTGCAAATGGGAACAAGCAGCGAAACTTTAGGGGTATCAGAGTTCTGCAAGAGAACCTCCTGTTGAATAGCGTGTAACAGGGTTATTTTAGCAGCCGGGTTGCGGCGGGCGGCAACGCTTGGAATTATATAAAGCGCTCCAGGCAGGCTTTGAGACCGCGAGTCGAAAGATAGAACAGCGTGGCATCTGCCATCGAAACGCCCGAGGTCGCCGCAACGAGCTTGTGGGCAACACGGCGAACGGCGCCCTTAGCAGGCATATCCGCCCACTCCGTTCCCAAAAACGTCGTGAGGTCCATGTTGACGCGAGCCGCCACGTGATGGAAGTCATCGGCATCCAAGCGCGCCAGGTCGAACACAATTAGGTCCAAAAACCAAGTTATCAGCTCGCCGGGGCACAGGTCCAAAAGACCGTAGGCCGCCCAGTCCTCCAAGACCTCCTCGAGCATCCTCATGTGGGCGTCAAGCTTTTTGGCGCGAGCCTCGGCACTGTTGAACTCGTGCGTCGCCGATTCACTCTCCATCACGTAGTGGTAGAACTTGTCCGGCATGACGACGGTCTTGTGGGCAAGCGCATAAGCCGCAAATTGGAAGACGACGTCCTCGCCCAAAGCCAGACCGGGGGCGAAGCGAATGCCTTCGCGATTGAGCAGCTCGCGCGAAAAAGCCGCACGGCAGGCATAGGGCTGCGCATTCGAATGGAACAGCAGTTGGGGATCACGGGCGCCGAAGGTGCCAGCTTTGGGGCTCATGAGTTGCTGGACGCGTTTGGGGGCAGCATCGGCAGGTTCACAGACGCCGCCAAAAACGGCGGCCTCGGCATCCGCAGACTCCATGGCATGCAGCACGCGCTCGACCGTCTGGGCATCGATGTAATCGTCGGCGTCCACAAAAAAGACGGTCTCGCCCTCGGCAGCATCGATACCGGCATTTCGAGCGCACGAGACGCCCGCGTTTTCCTGGTCAATCACCAGTACACGATCGTCGGCCTGCGCGATCTGGCGCAACGCGTTCAACGAATCATCAGTCGAACCGTCGTTGACGCAGACAACCTGAATCGAGCGCTCGGACTGGGCCAACAGCGAATCGAGGCATCGCTGAATCGAGCGCGCAGAGTTGTAAACGGGGACGACAATGGTAGCTTTAGGACACGAGGCCTCTCCCATGCCGACCTACCCCCTCAGCGATTCGATGAGGAAGGCGGCGACCACGCCCGGGCCTCCAACCGAGGCGTAATACTTAGCACGCCCCAAGGCACCATCCGTCGCAAAACTCGGATGCTCGTCAACCCAGCCCTCAGGATCTTTGAGGATGGCAGCGAGGTTCGCGCGCTTCCACGGCTTGAGGTCGTCAAGCGAAAAGTCCCCGGAGTCCAAGGCCGCCTGAAATTCCTTGGCCATCTGAACCAGGAACTCCTTATAGAACTTAGGCGCCAGTCGCACGTAGTTCCACATGTACGAATCGTACTTAATGAGCTGATTGAACTTGAGCATGCGCGCGACGTCATCACTTGCGTGATCACGGGCATAATCCTCTCGAATCCAACGCTCAATCTCGGCATACTCGGTATTGACGCAAAAGACCTTAGCCGAAGAATTGACCGAGGAATTCTCGTTGTCCTGGCGATACGACAACACGGCATCATGCAGGTAAACAGCCTTATCGGCACACGCGATAACCTTAAAGGCGAATGACGTGTCCTGAAAGGATGCCCCTGGAGTCGGCAAGAACTTGATGCCGTTGCGCTCAAGAAAATCGCGACGGTACACGGCCGACCAAATCGACGGCTTTTGCTTAAAGAACTGCGTCGTGTCGCTCGGGTGCACCGGCTTGTCGCAGTCCTTGGCCTTAAACATCTCGTGCAGCGAACGGCGCTCCTCGGGCTTGGACCAGTAGAAATCAAAGTTCGCCTTCGTAAAGTCGGCATTATTGCTATCGGCGGCCGAGACAAGCTTTTCGAGTGCGTCGGGCGCCATAAAGTCATCGGACTCCAAGATGCCAACGTACTTGCCACGCGCCATCTCCAGGCCGTGGTTCATCGAGTCGCCGTAGCCGCTGTTGGCCTTGTCGATCATCTTGACGCGCCCATCGCGCTCCATATACTCGCGGATAATCGCCGGCGAGTTGTCGGTCGACCCGTCGTTAATGCAGATGATCTCAATATCCTTGAGCGTCTGCGCCAGGGCGGAATCGAGGCACTCGCGCAGGTAGCGCTGAACATTGTAAATGGGAATAAGCAGCGACAGAACAGGGCTGCCAGAGGCGTTAGTAGACAAATGTGCTCCTTAGGAAATACCTGTCGTTTCATGGTATCAAAGGGTCAGCGCGCCAGCGGGCGTTTATATAATCTATGGAGCCTCTTGCGGGCAAAGCAGCCCCACGTCATGCGGCGGGCCCATGGCAGGTTCCTGCGTTTTATTCAAAGCTTGCCGCTAAGGTGCGCCGAGCCTTTACAATAGATGCCGTCCCAAGGACGTATTCGATAGCTTCCGTGCAGCGCATGCGCGCCGCGCGTGAAAGGATATATTGCCCCATGCCTTCAACCCTCCCCGCCCCCATCGATAAGCTCGCCATCGTCGTCGTTACGTACAAACGCCAGGAACTCCTGGCCAATTTGTTCGACTCCATGACCGAGCTCACGGCCGCGCCCTGGCGCATCGTGATTGTCGATAACGAGAATTCGCGCGAGACCGAGGCCATGTGCACCGCATTCAACGAGCGCCTGGCCAACCTGTGGGGCATCGACACCGAGCAGCCCGACGCGCAGGGCGGCACCGACCGTGTCATCTACGCCCCGCAGCTCGAAAACGGCGGCGGTGCGGGCGGCTTCTCCGCCGGCACCAAATGCGCCTACGACCTGGGCGCCCAGTGGTTCTGGGTGATGGACGACGACGTGCTCGTCATCCCCGAAGGCATCGAGCGTCTTGCCAAGTGGACCGACCGCTACGATGTCATCCAGGGTTCGCGCCTGGACTTTGACGGCGGCGCTTTCTTTTGGCAGTACCAGCTCATCCTTTCGCTCGGCATCCCTAACCCCATCGCCAAGTGGGATCTGGGTCCAGAGGGTTATCGCGCCATGAACCAGCTGTGCTTTGAGGGCGGCATGTTCTCGCGCCGCGTGGTCGACAAGATCGGCCTGCCCGATGCGCGATTCTTCATCTACGGCGACGATGCCTGCTATGGCTACGTGGCCAGCCAGCACTTCCCCGCCGCCGTTGTGGCCGACCTGGTGCTCAAGCGCGCCCGCGCCGTCTCAAACTGGGATATCGCCGGCAAGCGCCAGCTCAACTCCACGAGCGACACCAACCGTTACTACATCATGCGCAACCGCGGCTATCTGGCCCGCTACATGCAGATTTACGGCGACTATCACCCTATGCTGTTCCGCCTGGGCAATGCCGCGACCTTCTGCAAGGAATTCATTCGCCTGGCTGCCGTTGACAAGTGCTTTAAGACCGGCATCCCGGCGCTGCGACGCGGCATGAAGGACGCCCGCAAGATCGTTAAGGATCCTAACTGGAAGCCCATGCCGCCCATGAAGAACACCGAGTAACGGAAGCCGGAAACACCTCGGCGCTTAAAGCCGCTGGCACACCGCCGCCACGCGCCGCCCATCAAAACCGAACCCCCAGCGCATGCGACCCACGCCGGGGCGCGGCACACGGATTTCGTCGATGCCGTCGCGCTCTATGTCGAGTAGCGACTGCACGGCCAGCAATTCCAGGCCCAGCGCATCCACACCGGGGTCATACATCAAGTTAATCGTTATCAGCGGGCGCTCGCCCAGCATGCCAATCGTATCTGCTACGTCGAACACAGCACCCGTAGGGAAAACCTGAATGTCCCAGCGACCCGCACCACACTTTCGCCTCGAGGCAGGATTGGCATAGCCCGGCAAGCCAAAGCAGAGCCCCTGCAAGAGCAGATGATATGGTAGCGGCTTATCTGGGTCGGTCTCACCGATTCCCGCATCCCCCAGGATGCGGCTTAGCGCCCGCCTCACCGTATCCTCGTTCCCACGGCACAGCCCGTCGCGAAACGCATCGACGTCTCGAATGTCTTCGGCAGCGCACTCAAACCACTCAACAATCACTAGACGCAAGGCCTGGCGAAGCTCGTTATTGGGCAATCGCAAAGCACGGAGCCGATCGCCATGCTCTGGCTCCTCAGTCATATCCGTCGTAAGAAAACCGGACAGATACAGCGCTGTCCACATACCATCGTCAGGCGAGACATCTGGCTCTGCAGCGCCCAAACAAAGCGGGACCTCAGCGCACCCATGGGCCTCGAGCAAATCAAACAAGACCGAAAGGCGGTCGAGATTCCACCCGGCAACTACCCTACTCAGGCAATCGGCATATCCATACAGATCGGCACGCACAGGCGCCGTGCAGCCTCGGTCCAGAAAACCGATCACACGCTCTGGACTCGAGCAATAGGCCCTGCCAAACCGATACCCCTCGAGCCATTCACGCGCATCATCCAGGTATTCCTCGCGCCCAGCATGATTCAACAGAGCCTGGACCTCGGCATCCGAAAAGCCGAACCAACGGTCACACCACGTCGAAAGTGGCGTCGACAGACAATACGAGCAGCCGCGCGAAGAAAGCGCCGCTTCGGCAGGACCGGGACACTCCCCCATCAGACACGTCAGCCGCAACGAATCGCGCGCAGTGGCAATGGCGTCGAACAGCACGCGATCGAATAGCCCTGCCGGATCGGCGTCGGAAGCGTCCCTCGCGCTCGCACGGCGAGACCACGCCGTATCGTACCCATCAACGAGCAATACAACCTGCTCATCGCAGGCCATCTCCAGCAGCTCAATGAGCACACCGAGCACCGAGTCAACCTCGTCCGCGCTCGCCACGCCACGCGCAACACGTTCGATGTGACGCACCTTATCTCGAGCTAAATCAGGAGCCTCCAAGAGCGCCAACAAGCGAGCGCACTCGCCCGAAAGGGCATCGCGCACGACGTCGGCAATAGCGGCACCACGCCTCGCAGCGCCAGAAAAGTCCAGCGATATCACCGGATAGCAAGCATATTCATCCCGATAGCGCCCACCGTCTGCATCCCAAATCTGAGCATTGGCAAACAAACGCTGATCAGCGCGACCAACCGCTGGACGCTCCAGAAAAGCCCTGAGCGTCGACAAGTTCATGCTTTTGCCAAAACCCTCGGGTCGACAGCACACCACAACGGACGCGTCGCAGTCCAACACATCGGCAATAAACATGGTCTTGTCGACCAGCGTGCAGCAACCAAGAGCCTCCGCATAGTCGTGCATGCCAATGGGCAAAGCCGCATCGTCGGCACAGCCGATCAAACGCACGCCAAAGCCAGCAGCACAATCAACATTTGCCTGTTCAGACACCAAAACGTTCCCCCTAAATCGCAGCACGATGCCAATTGTAATGACCGCATCGCATGTACCGATGTCGCCGCGCAAACATATCGGGCAACGGTAGTAACAAGAGGTGTGAGGGGGCACAATTAATCGTTGCACAACAAAACGGGGCCCGATACATTCGCACCGGACCCCGTCCCGACTATTTAGTTATCTGGCAACTGAGAGCCTACTCCCCCGAGTCGTCCTCCCCAGAAGCCTTCTTCTGCTGATCGAGCTTATGCTTACCACTTACGATAGACGTAGCGCCCAGCGTGGCCAAGCTCGCGCTGGCAAGGCTCGCCATAACGATAAGGTCGCCCGTCTTGGGCATGTTACCGCCCGAAGTCTTAGTCGTTGTAGTGGTGGTTGTAGTGGTCACCGTCTTGGAGTCATTTTGCTCTTGGTTCTGGTTGTCGGTGTTGCCCTTACTGCTGTCCTCGCCATGCTGCTTTCCGTCCTCGGTCTTGTCCTTGTTCTTGTCCTTCTCCTCAGATTCAGACTTCTTGTCCTCGTCCTTCTTCTGAGCGGATTTGTCGTCCTTCTCCTCAGAGCTAGAACCCTTATCAGATTCGTTCTTCTCGGAAGCCTTGTCCTTGGAGTCGCCCTTTGCGGCTTCGGTCTTTTCCGTGGAAGCCTGATCAGAGTTGTCCTTGTTCTGAGTCGAGCCGTTATTGACGCCAGCCATCAGCGAAGAACCCAGCGTAGAACCAAGCTGCTCGGAGAAAGAAGGCTTCTTGTCCGGCGAAGCAACGGGAGCGTCCGGCGCCTTATTCGAGTCGTCCTTGGAAGCATCGGAATCAGGGGTTGCGTCAGAGCCGGAGCCGTTGTTAGAGCCGGTGTCAACGGACGAATCGCTCGAGCCAGTAGATGAGTTAGAGGTGTCAGCGTCGGTCGAACCAGAAACGTCGCTGTCCGTATTGCCGGCAGAGCTTGAAGACGAATCGCCCGCAGCAGAGCTGTTCGAATCGGAGCCGTTCGAGGTAGAACCGTCGTTGGTAGTGCCACCAGCAGAGCCATTACCGTCAGCATCGGTCGAGGGCGCATCCATCCTGTCATCGTTGGCATCGTCACTCGAGTCGTCATTCGAATCAGGTGTCGGCGAGGGCACCGGCGCAGGCTCGGGCTGCACGGGCGTCGCAGCGGCAGCCTCATCCTCGGCGATAAAAACCAAGCAGTCCTTCAGCTCATTCTTATAACGATTCTTCCAGCCCTCATGATACTGGGGCTGACTTGAAAACTTGGTGGCGACATTGTTGACCACGCTATTGGAGAGCGCCGTCACAAACTCGCGGTCGGACATATCGTTGGAAAGATTCGCCCAGCGGAAGAAGTCTCTGCAGCCACCGGTGCCGCACATGTTGGTGATGCTCCACACCATGCCCTTGACGCAATCGGCGCGGCCGGAGATGTCAATGCCAAGAGCGCTCTTAAGCCACGCCTCGGTCACCGCATAGTACGAGTTGTACGCATACGCATCCTGCAGAGCCGAAAACTCAGCAGGATCGGTGTTATAAGCACCTTGGAAGGCATCCTGCGCGATATGGCCCAACTCGGTGAGCTGGCCGTTCTCGTACATGGCATTGCTCGTGTTGGAAATCTCGCTGCCGCGATCAATCGCATCCTTAAGCATGCAGTATTTTTCAGGGTTGTAGTTGTAGGCCTGCTTCATAAACGGGATGAGCGACCAACGGCGGTCGAACTGGTAATAGCCCAGCGCGTTATAACCGTCGCCATACGAAAAGCCCTGGTTATAGTTGCCATGGCTCTCATATTTGGTGAAGTACTTCATCTCGGGAGTCACGTTGACAAACGAAACGCCCTGGACCGACCTCAGCACGCCCGAGAAGGACTGTTGGGTGTAAAGGCCCTTATCGATATCGGTGGCATCCGAGGCAACGCCCGGCGTGGGCTCCTCGGCGGCGGCGGGTGCCGGCGCGGAAACGGCACCAAACGAAAGCGCCAGCGTCAGGCCCGCGACAATCGCAGAATGCTTGGGCTGCATAAGATCCTCCCTGCATTGGTGTAGTTAAAGTGCAGTTTGCAAAGATAGATTTAAGTATTGCAGCTCGCCCGTTATTGCACAACAACCCCTCGGTAAACGGCAACAACCCTCCGCGAAATCTTAAGGAATTAGAAAAACTGGTCGTCGGGCGCCAACAGAAGCTCGCCGTAACGCTCCATCAGCCCGTCCCTCAGCTGGCAGAATGCGGGGATATAGACGTTCAAGATGCGCTGAATCAAATCTTGAGCGAGCTTGTTGTCATAGATATGGACGTTCGTATTGCGGTCTCTGAGCATATCCAGCCAGGCTGCCTCATCAATAAAGTCGTAGAATCGGTAGGACTCCTTCAAGATGGCACGAGGAGACCCCGACGCGGCAAGCGTGGCACCCTCATACTCGAGCAGACGCTTAAGGAGCGTAATTGAGATACCGAAAACCTGCTCATAGATATACGCACATCCGGAGACAACATAGTCGTTGTCGAAATCTTGGAATCGAGCTGTCTCTAGCAGTGCCAGACGCGAATCAAAGGCTTCGTACGACTTCACGAAAGCCGGCCCCTACAGTTTAATGTCAAAGTTGATTACGGGGACGGCGGCCAGGTCGGCCAACGTCACGCCGTCGACGTACTTTTCGATCACGTCGTCCAGCCCTCGCCAGAACTTGACCGTTGAGCACAGGTCACTGCGGGCGCAGCTGTTGTCGATGCCGTCGCACGCCACGGGCGCCGTGCTGCCCTCGACGGCGCGCAGGATGTCACCCGCACGTACCTCGGAGGGATCCTTGGCCATCATGTAGCCGCCGCCCTTGCCGCGCACGCTCTTAAGCAGGCCCGCCTTCATGAGCGGACGGACCAGCTGCTCCAGATACTTTTGCGAGATATGCTCGCGGTCGGCGACCTCGCGCAGGGCGATCTTGCCCTCGGCGTCGCCCAGCGCCGCGATATAGATCATCAGCCGGAGGGCATAGCGGCCCTTAGAAGAAATGAGCATACCTACCCTCCCATCGCATCTGGGACAACATAACCAGGTTTGTTTGTCCCAAATCTTAAGTAAGTGGGACAAACACAACAGGTTATTTTGTCCCAGAATTTGAAAAGTCGAGTGGATTAGTCGGGTTTTCCCTTGACTAACGCCGAACCCATAGTAACTTTATTCCGAGAAGATTCCTAGGGTTTAGTACACCTATGAGTACACCATATACAGAGAGGGACAGCATGAGCGCAAATCCGCTGCTTTCCATCGAAGGTCTGACCGCCTCCGTGGACGAGAAGACCATCCTCCACAACGTCAACCTCAACGTCGCCGCCGGCGAGACCCACGTTCTAATGGGACCCAACGGCGCCGGCAAGTCCACCCTCGGCCACCTGGTCATGGGCGACCCCGTTTACACGGTCAACAACGGCCGCATCGTCTTTGACGGCCAGGACATCACCGAGCTCACCACCGACAAGCGCTCGCGCGCCGGCCTGTTCCTGAGCTTCCAGGCCCCGGTCGAGATTCCGGGCGTGCCGCTGTCGAGCTTTTTGCGCGCCAGCATCGCCGGCCGCCCCGGCCTGGAGATGAAGGGCAAGGAGTTCCGCCGTCGCGTCAAGGAGCTCGCGGCCGAGCTCAACATGGATACCGCCTACCTCAACCGCGAGCTGGGCGTGGGCTTCTCGGGCGGCGAGAAGAAGAAGGTCGAGATGCTCCAGCTTCTGCTGCTGCAGCCCAAGCTCGCCATCCTGGACGAGACCGACTCGGGCTTGGACGTCGACGCCCTGTCCACCGTCAGCCACGGCATGGACGCCTACCGCAAGAGCTGCGACGGCTCCATGCTCATCATCACGCACAACACGCGCATCTTGGAGCACCTGAATGTCGACCGCGTCCACGTTATGGTCAAGGGCCACATCGTGCGCGAGGACGACGCCTCGCTCATCCCCTGGATCGACAAGAACGGTTTTGAGACCTTCGAGCGCGAGGCCGCCGAGCAGCGCGCCCAGGCCGAGGCCGCCGCTGCCGAGCAGCAGGCGTAAAGGGGCGACGCAATGACCAAGAACCGCACCGAGGTCGCGGACATCGACCGCAGCCTCTACGACTTCACCTATGGCGAGGAGGGATTCGAGCGCCTCGACGCCGGCATCACGCCCGACATCGTGCGCGAGATCAGCGCCAAAAAGGACGAGCCGCAGTGGATGCTCGACCTGCGCCTCAAGTCCCTCGAGATCTTCAATCGCTTCCCCGACCCGACGTGGGGCCCCTCCATCGAGGGCTTGGACATGGACAACATCGTCACCTACGTCAAGCCCAACACCGACCAAAAACACGACTGGGAATCGGTGCCCGACGACATCAAGAACACCTTTGAGCGCCTGGGCATCCCCGAGGCCGAGCGCAGCTACCTGGCGGGCGTCGGCGCGCAGTACGACTCCGAGCTCGTCTACCACAACATGCAGGACACAGCGTCTAAGATGGGCATCGTCTACTCCGGCATCGAGGAGGCCCTGCACGACCCGCAGTGGGAACCGCTCATCCACGAGAAGTTTATGACGCTCATCCCGCCCACCGACCACAAGTTTGCGGCCCTGCACGGCGCCGTATGGTCGGGCGGCTCGTTTGTCTACGTGCCCAAGGGCACCAAGCTCGACTTCCCGCTGCAGAGCTACTTCCGTCTTAACGCCAAGGGCGCCGGCCAGTTTGAGCACACGCTCATCATCGTCGAGGACGACGCCGACCTGCACTTTATCGAGGGTTGCTCCGCGCCCAAGTACAACGTAGCCAACCTCCACGCCGGCGCCGTCGAGCTCTTTGTGGGCAAGCGTGCGCACCTGCGCTACTCGACCATCGAGAACTGGTCCAAGAACATGTACAACCTCAACACCAAGCGTGCGCGCGTGGACGAGGACGGCGACATCGAGTGGATCAGCGGCTCCTTCGTTAGCCACGTGGGCTACCTCTACCCCATGAGCGTGCTCAACGGCCGTCGCGCCCGCTCGAGCTTTACCGGCATCACCTTTGCCGGCGCCGGGCAGAACCTCGACACCGGCTGCAAGGTCGTGCTCAACGCGCCCGAGACCTCGGCAACCGTCGAGACCAAGGGCATCTCCAAGAGCGGCGGCATCCAGACGTTCCGCAGCTCTATCGTTGCCACGCCCAAGGCCGAGGGCTCCAAGGCAACCGTGAGCTGCCAGTCACTGATGCTCGACGACCAGAGCCGCTCCGACACCATCCCGGCCATGGACATCCGCGCCAAGAACGTCGACATCGGCCACGAGGCCACCATCGGACGTATCGGCGACGACAAGGTGTTCTACCTGATGAGCCGCGGTATCCCGGAGGAAGAGGCTCGCACCATGATCGTCAACGGCTTTGCCAACCCGGTCTCCAAGGAGCTACCGCTTGAGTACGCCGTCGAGATGAACAACCTGATCAAGCTCGAGATGGAAGGAGCGATCGGATAATGAATCAGACCACCAACACCGCTGCTACCACCCTTGAGCAGGTCAATGCGATGCCGGCTGCCACATGGGGCTGGCTGAAGATGAATCAGACCAAGCTCGAGCTCTCTGACGAGCTTGCCGCCGCTCCCACCGAGACCGTTGAGGTCGAGGGCTTGGAAGAGCAGTTTACTGGCGTGGCAGACGCCTTCGACACCGCCATGGACGCCATGGCCGAGCGCTTCCCCGAGCGCCGCGCCTCCGCGCCCGGCGATGCCGCCGACCGCGCCCGCATCACGCCCGAGACCGAGCTCGACGTGCCCGCAACCTCCGTCTACCAGGCCGGCGCCATCAAGCTCGAGGAGGAGCTCTCCCCTGCTGAAGCCTTCGAGACCGGCATGGGCGAGGCTGCCTACACCTACTTGGCCGACCACGCCACCAAGCGCATCGTCATCGATGTGCCCGCATACAAGCACGCCACGGTTACCGTGCGCGTGAGCGGTGTCGATGCAGCCGCGGCCATCGCCGCCATCGACGTCGTCGCCCGTCCCCGGTCGACGCTCGATCTGCTTATTGCCCTGGACTCTCCCGTTGCCGGCCAAGGCGTCGTGGGATCCGTGCTACGCGTGTGCGCCCACGAGTACGCCACCGTCAACGTGACCTGCACGCAGACGCTCGACGATAGCTGGATCGCGCTCGACGACACCGGCCTGTTCCTGGACGAGGGCGCGCGCGTCAACGTGCAGCACACCGTCCTGGGTGCCGGCGCCAGCGCCACCGGCCTTGCCGGCGACCTGCTGGGCGATACCGCCAAGGTCACCATCGATACTGACTACCTGGGCGCCCGAGAGCAGGTGCGCGACTTTAACTACGAGCTGCGCCACCGCGGTCGCAAGACCGAGTGCGAGATCGACGCCAACGGCGTGCTGACCGGCACGTCCAAGAAGGTCTACCGCGGCACCATCGACCTCGTGCACGGTTGCAAGGGTGCAACCGGCACCGAGCGCGAGACGGTGCTTTTGGCCAACAAGGGCGTCGACAACAAGACCGTTCCCGTCATTCTCTGCGACGAGGACGACGTCGCCGGCAACCACGGAGCCACCATCGGCCACGTCCGCGACGAGCAGCTGTTCTACCTCGCCTGCCGCGGCCTTGACCAAAACGCCGCCGAGGACCTGTTCGTCCGCGCCAAGCTGGAGGACGCCACACTTTCCGCCACCGACGAGCGCACCCGCGCCGCCGTCGTCCGCCTGGGCAACAACCTGATCGACAACTTTGAAGAGGAGCTCGCATGATCGACACCGAGCACGTTAAATGCGACACCTGTACCGCACCGGAGCCTATGGAGCTCGACGCCAGCGACGAGGCTTCGCGCGGCTGGCCCACCGTAGACATCGAGACCAACCCCTACAAGGCGCAGTTCCCGCTCTTCCAGCAGCACCCCGAGATCGCCTTCCTCGATAGCGCCGCCACCGCGCAGCGCCCTGCCTGTGTGCTCGACGCCGAGCGCGACTTCTATCAGCGCATGAACGCCAACCCCCTGCGCGGCCTGTACTCGCTGTCCGTCGAGGCAACCGACGCCATCGCGAAGGTCCGCCAGCAGATCGCCGACCTCATCGGCGCATCACAGGCCAACGAGGTCGTCTTCACCCGCAACACGAGCGAGTCGCTCAACCTGGTCGCCAAGAGCTTTGCGCCCACAGTGCTCAAACCGGGCGACGAGGTCGTCATCACCATCATGGAGCACCACTCCAACCTGATTCCGTGGCAGCAGGTCTGCCGCGAGACCGGCGCCAAGCTCGTCTACCTCTACCCCACCAAGACCGGTCAACTCACCACCGAGGAGGTTCTGTCCAAGGTGGGCCCCAAGACCAAAATCTTGGCCGTGGGTCAGGTGTCTAACGTGCTGGGCGTCGAGAACCCGGTCAAGAACCTCGGCAAGCTCGTGCACAAGTACGGCGGCTACCTGGTCGTCGACGGCGCGCAGTCGCTGCCGCACATGCCGGTCGATGTGGCCGACCTGGGCGCCGACTTCTTTGCCTTTAGCGCGCACAAGGCCATGGGCCCCATGGGCATCGGCGTGCTGTGGGGCAAGATGGGCCTGCTCAACGCCATGCCGCCCATGCTCACCGGCGGCGAAATGATCGACTCTGTTACCGAGCAGGACGCCGTCTGGGCGCCCGTTCCCGAGAAATTCGAGGCCGGCACGCAGGACGCCGCCGGCATCTTCGCCACGGGTGCCGCCCTTGATTACCTGGTCAACACGGTGGGTTACGAGAACATCCAGGCCCGCGAGCAGGCACTCGTCCACTACCTGATGGGTGAGCTCATGCAGCTCGACTTTGTCCAGATCATCGGCTCCATCTATTGGGACAACCACCACGGCGTTGTGAGCTTTAACGTCAAGGGCATCCACCCGCACGACGTCGCGAGCATCATGGACATGGACGGCGTCTGCATCCGCGCCGGTCACCACTGCGCGCAGCCGCTGCTTACCTGGCTGGGCGTCGAGAACCTTGCCTGCTGCCGCGCCAGCGTGGCCTTCTACAACGACAAGGCCGACATCGACAAGTTCATCGCCGGCCTGCATCACGTTTGGAGCACGTTCAATGGGTAATCTGTACACCTCCACCACATTTATGGAGCACAACTCGCACCCCGACTATAAATACGAGATGGATGCTCCCACGCACGAGCACGACGGCATCAACCCCAGCTGCGGCGACGAGCTCACCTTGCAGCTGCGCGTCGAGAACGGCGTGATCGAGGAGGCCTCCTTTACCGGCCACGGCTGCGCCATCAGCCAGGCCAGCGCCGACATCATGGCCGACCTCATCACCGGCGAGACCGTCGAGGAAGCTCACCGCCTGGCAGAGCTCTTCCTCGCCATGATCCGCGGCGAGCAGCTCTCCGAGGAAGACCTGGAAGACCTGGACGAAGCCGCCCAGCTCCAGGACATCTCGCACATGCCCGCCCGCGTCAAATGCGCCGAGCTCGCCTGGCGCACCCTCGACGGCATGCTCACGGGACAAAAATAATCAGTAATATTTGTCTCAACTCTGAAGAATTCTGTTGGCCGAATCGCTTAACTTTCGCGATTCGGCCATTTTCTTTTCTGCCTTTATCTCGAGCCCTCGGCCTGCGCGTCCATCTGCGCATAAGCACGCACGATACGAGAGACGGTACTTTTGCCAATCCCGGTATACCGTTCAATCTGGCGCACCGTAAAGCCGGCATTGTTCAATCCAACAATAACGGTATCGCGCTGCGCCGGCGGTGCAGTTTTAACCCCGTTGAGCGGAACCCCGAGGCTCTTCGCCAACTTGCCGGCAAAGGCATGGCGTTCCCACTCCGTCTCTTTCATATCGCACAGCGCTGGTTCACTGCCGTCGGGCGTCGAAAGCGAATAGGCAATAAAGCCCTCGGCAGAGCCAAAAAGCTCAAGCACGCAAGAAGGATCGGAAAATCCCCTCGCGACATCAGCCGCGTCACCGTCGTAAGCGCACAAATGCTCCGCAAAGCTGCTCCAGGGATAACGCTCGATTAGGCTAACGCCCGCCTCCTGCGGATCGGCGTGTACGGAGCGAATAGCCTCCATCACCTGCCAGTCGGTATCGAGCGAGCGCCGGTCAAAACGGTTCTGGAACAGATGGCCCGTGCGCCCCGTGTGTTTATTGAACCGCCGCGCGTACGTCAAGAGCAGCCGGTGCATCGCCGCGCTCATCCTGTCCTCGTAATCTGCAAGCACCAAATGCACGTGATTGCCCATAAGGCACCAGGCGATAACCGTCACACCCTCCTCGCGGCAGCACTCGCGCATCAGCTCCAAAAACTCCCACCGGTCTTCATCGCCCTCAAAGATGAGCTGCTTGCCCGCACCGCGAGCACAGACATGGTAAAAGCCGGTAACCGTTCTCCAAACGCGCTGCATGGCGCTCCCTTCACCGGGATCTGCTTGCCATCCAATACAGCACGATTGAAGCGTGCCATCAAAACATTCACGCAAAACAATACACTCGCGCGGCCAAAGGCAGTAATCAGGCGGCGAACGGCACCGTTGCAACAGGTCAACCCCTGCAACACTTACAAGAGCCGACCAAAAGCTTGCCCAAGACGGACCCCCTCTACGGAAGTTCGCGACTACAGAACATAGCGTTAAACCGTTTCAATTAAAACTTCCGGACTTCTCGCTACGAAAACTGAGCCGTTCGCCGAATATTCCGTGCATTTCGCGGTATTATAGGGGCTGCATGTCATGTCCCTTTCGAAGGGTCGCCCGGCAATCGCCAGCCACGACCCCCAGACGGGACGCCAACACGATAGAGAGGAGAGGCATGCAGTACTCACAGGAAGTGGAGAACATGTGCCCCGTTGCCAAGGGTGCATACCACGGCCCCGCACCCATCCCCGAGGAGGGCAAGTGGGTCCAGGCTAAGGAGATTTCCGACATCTCCGGTCTTACGCACGGTGTGGGTTGGTGCGCACCTCAGCAGGGCGCCTGCAAGCTCACGCTGAACGTCAAGGACGGCATCATCGAGGAGGCCCTCGTTGAGACCATCGGCTGCTCGGGCATGACCCACTCTGCCGCCATGGCTTCCGAGATCCTTCCCGGTAAGACCATCCTCGAGGCCCTCAACACCGACCTCGTCTGCGACGCCATCAACGTCGCTATGCGCGAGATCTTCCTGCAGATCGTTTACGGCCGCAGCCAGACCGCGTTCTCCGAGGGCGGCCTGCCCGTGGGCGCCTCCCTCGACGACCTCGGCAAGGGCCTTCGTTCTCAGGTCGGCACCATGTTCGGCACCAAGGCCAAGGGCGCTCGTTACCTCGAGCTCGCTCAGGGCTACGTCACCCGCATGGCTCTCAACGACAAGAACGAGATCATCGCATTCGAGTTCCTGAACCTCGGCAAGTTCACCGACGCCGTCAAGGCCGGCAAGACCCCCGAGGAGGCCATCGCTGGCGCTATGGGCCACTATGGTCAGTGGGAGAACGCTGCCAAGTACATCGACCCGCGCACCGACGAGGAGACTCACTCCGTCGCCAGCGTGTTCCCGGTTCACGAGTAGAAAGGGAGGGAAATAACTATGACTGTTACGTTCGAAGGTTACGAGCGCCGCGCTGACAAGATCAACAAGTGCCTCGCCGACAACGGCATCGCCTCCCTCGAGGAAGCTCTGCAGATCTGCACCGACAAGGGCTTCAACCCGCGTGAGATCGTCAACAACACCCAGTCCATCGCCTTCCAGAACGCCGAGTGGGCCTACACCCTCGGTTGCGCTCTCGCTGTCAAGCGTGGCGCCAAGTCCGCTTCTGAGGCTGCCGCCATCATCGGCGAGGGCATCCAGGCCTTCACCGTCCCCGGCTCCGTCGCTGAGGACCGCAAGGTCGGTCTGGGCCACGGCAACCTGGGCGCTATGCTGCTCTCCGACGACACCGAGTGCTTCGCCTTCCTGGCCGGCCACGAGTCCTTCGCTGCCGCTGAGGGCGCTATCGGCCTGGCTCTGAACGCCAACAAGGCTCGTAAGAAGCCGCTGCGCGTCATCCTCAACGGTCTGGGCAAGGACGCTGCTCAGATCATCGCCCGCATCAACGGCTTCACCTATGTGAAGACCCAGTTCGACTACTACACGGGCGAGCTCAAGGTCGTCGAGACCATCCCCTACTCCGATGGTCCCCGCGCTGCCGTTAACTGCTACGGCTCCGACGACGTCCGCGAGGGCGTTGCCATCATGTGGCACGAGAACGTCGACATCTCGATCACCGGTAACTCCACCAACCCCACGCGCTTCCAGCACCCCGTCGCTGGCACCTACAAGAAGGAGCGCATCGAGGCTGGCAAGAAGTACTTCTCCGTCGCTTCTGGTGGCGGCACTGGCCGTACCCTGCACCCGGACAACATGGGCGCCGGCCCTGCCTCTTACGGCATGACCGACACCATGGGCCGCATGCACTCCGACGCCCAGTTCGCCGGTTCTTCCTCCGTGCCTGCGCACGTTGACATGATGGGTCTCATCGGCATGGGCAACAACCCCATGGTCGGTGCCACCGTCGCTTGCGCTGTCGCCGTCGAGGAGGCCCTCAAGGCCTAATCGCGCCCGCGCGATGCTCATATAGTTGAGCTTTAGAGCCGCTACCTTTCGAGGTGGCGGCTCTTTTTGTATGCGCTGTCGCAGGGTAGCTAATGCCGATATATCAGTTGGGGCGAAATACGAGATGTGATGAGACGGAGCGTCAGAACGCCTATGACGCCCACCTGCCATATTTGCCCTTTACCGATTTGCCGAGTCTTTGCGGCCCCATTGCCGATCACCCATGCGACAATGCGCCGGACGAGAAAGGAATCCGATGGAATCGACTGATGTACTGGTAATTGGATCTGGCATTGCGGGCCTTTGCGCCGCCATCGAAGCGGCACGCACGGGCGCAACCGTCGCTGTGGCAAGCGCCGGCAAGATTATGAGTGGGTCGAGCTTCTTCCCCGGAACCTGGGGCCTGGGGCTTATCGGACCCGTTAACGAAGACGACGAACAAGACCTCATCGACACCATCCAGACCGTCGGCGGCGGTGTCGCCGACCCCGAGCTTGTCCAGACGTTTGTCCACGGCATTCCCCAGGCAATTGAATGGCTCGAGCAAGACCTGGGCGTTGAGCTCCAGCGTCCGCAAAGCGCTGAGAGCGCTCAGCAAAAGCAGTTTATCCCCTGCTTTGACCACAAAACGCGCATGTGGCGCGGCCTCACCCGCAAGCCCCTTGATGACGCTCTGACGGCCCGGATCGAGTCGCTCGGCATTCGTCTGCTCCCCCGCCATGAGCTTATCGACCTTGTTGAGGACACGAACGGCAGAATAACCGGAACCGTGCTCTACGACCTCACCGAAAATCGAATCGTGCCCTTTGCTGCCAAGGCCACGATCATCGCAGCCGGTGGCACAGGCGGCCTGTTCGAGCGCAGCCTTACGTCGGCTGATGTGCTCAGCTCCTCGCAGGCCATCGCGCTGGCGCACAGCGCAACACTTACTAATATAGAGTTCATGCAGATGATGCCCGGCTTCATCGAGCCCAAGCGCAACCTTGTCTTTAACGAGAAGACCTGGCGCTACGTCAAGTTCTACCAGCCGGTCGATATCGCCGACGACAAGCTGGACGATCTGCTTGAACAGCGCTCCGGATATGGCCCCTTCACGTCACGCTTGGCCTCCCGCGCCATCGATCTTGCCATCGATCAAGCGGGTACCGAAGGTCTGGCGCTCCACTACGATTTCCCCCGCGAGGACGTCCCCGAGTTTATACAGACCTTTGCCACCTGGCTGCAAGACGAGCACGGCATCGCGCCGACCGACGAGATGCGCGTGGCGATGTATGCCCACGCCGCCAACGGCGGTATCAAAATCGACAAGACCGCGTATACGGGCGTTGAGGGCCTCTACGCTTGCGGCGAGGCGACAGGCGGCATGCACGGCGCCGACCGCATCGGTGGCTTGTCAAGCGCCAACGGCATAGTGTTTGGGCGCATCGCGGGCACATCGGCAGCCCAGGCAGCACAGAATGCACCTGAGGTGACCCCAAAGGCGGATATCGCCCTCCCCCAGTACGGCATTGCCACAACAGTCGCCGAACGCTTGACACGCAGCCTTAAGCACACGATGAGTACCCATTGCATGATCAACCGCACCGAAGGGGGCCTATCCGAGGCACTACACGAGCTTGAGGGCTTGAAGACGGAGGCAACGACCTTGAGCACACAGAAAGCTCAGGACAGCGAAGTCGCGGCCCTCGCCCGCCTGCAATCGCAGATTCAACTAGCACAGGAAATGGTCAAAGCCATGCGCAAGCGAACCGAAAGCCTCGGATCGCACTATCGAGCAGACTAAATCGATTCTCACTTTGAGTTTGATCACAACTTCTCAACATGCATCGAGCCCCGTGAGCATAATTCTCATAAGGAGAGCACGTTTATGGGGCTTTAGCCGTGTTTCCCTAAGGGAATCACGGTGCAGTTTCCCCAACTTCGCGCCCCGACGGGTTCGGCCCCATGAAAGGTCAACAAAAAAAGCGACCAGCCGAAGCCAGCCGCTTTACAATGCTTTGGTGGGCCGTCAGAGGGTCAGCCTGCTGCGCAGGCGGCCGCTGCGGCGCCAAGGCGCCTTGCGCGCTGCGCTGACAAACGCTTACGCGTTTCCTCAGCTCCGCGCCCTTTCGGGTTCGACCCCATGCGAGGTCAACAAAAAAGCGACCAGCCTGAGCCAGTCGCTTTAACAATCTTTGGGTGGGCCGTCAGGGGGTCGAACCCTGGACCTTGGGATTAAGAGTCCCCTGCTCTACCAACTGAGCTAACGACCCAAAGCTAAAGTCCGTTGTGGCGGACTTTAGAGAAGATATCGTGTGGTGGGCCGTCAGGGGGTCGAACCCTGGACCTTGGGATTAAGAGTCCCCTGCTCTACCAACTGAGCTAACGACCCGATATCAACACGAAGCAAGAACTGGGGTGGGTAAAGGGACTCGAACCCTCGACCTACGGGACCACAACCCGTCGCTCTAGCCAACTGAGCTACACCCACCATGTCCTGTGCGCTTCGCGCTCGACTATTATTGCAAGGAACGCCACGCGATGCAAGCCCCAATTTTCAAGAATTTTGAAAAGAGTTTTTCGAGACCATTTCGAGCAAATCCCACCAGTTCCATAGGAGTAAACTTGCCCCACTGCAAATGCTCGAAAGGACCGGCATGAAAGAACTCTCCAACCGCACGGCAACGTTTACCGATTCCGTCATCCGCCGCATGACGCGCATCTCCAACAAGTATGGCGCCGTCAACCTGTCGCAGGGCTTCCCCGACTTCGATCCCCCGGCGCAGCTGCTCAACAGCCTGAGCACCATCGCCGCCGATCCCAAGCCGCTCTATCACCAGTACTCCATCACCTGGGGCTCCCAGACCATGCGCGAGGCGCTCGCCGCCAAACAGGAGCACTTTATGGGCATGCCGGTGAACCCCAACGAGAATATCGTAGTCACCTGCGGCTCCACCGAGGCCATGATGGCCGCCATGATGACGGTCACCAACCCCGGCGACAAGGTCGTCATCTTCTCGCCGTTCTACGAGAACTACGGCGCCGACACGATCCTTTCGGGTGCCGAGCCCATCTACGTGCCGCTCAACCCGCCCACATTCGACTTTGACCGCGAGACACTCGAGGCGGCCTTCCGCGACAACGACCCCAAGGCCATCGTCCTATGCAACCCTTCCAACCCCTGCGGCAAGGTCTTTACACGCGATGAGCTCGCCTTTATCGCCGACCTCTGCAAAAAGTACGACACCTACTGCATCACCGACGAGGTCTACGAGCACATCGTCTACGCGCCCCACGAGCACGTCTATATGGCCACGCTGCCCGGCATGTTTGAGCGCACCATCAGCTGCAGCTCGCTGTCCAAGACCTACTCCATCACCGGCTGGCGTCTGGGCTACACTATCGCCCCTGCCGAAATCACCGAGCGCATCAAAAAGGTCCACGACTTCCTCACCGTGGGCGCCGCCGCCCCCCTGCAGGAAGCCGTCGTCACCGCCCTCAAATTCGACGACAGCTATTACGATGAGGTCCTCGACCTCTACACCGCCAAGCGCGACCTGTTCTGCCAGGGACTCGACAGCATCGGTCTTGAGCATAACGTGCCGCAGGGCGCCTACTACGTGATGATGGACATCTCTGAGTTTGGCTATGACAGCGACCTCGAATTCTGCGAGGACCTCGCGTCTAAGGTGGGTGTGGGCGCCGTGCCCGGCTCGAGCTTCTTCCGCGAGCCCGTCAACCATCTGATTCGTTTCCACTTTGCCAAGCGAGACGAGACGCTTAACGCGGCACTGGAGAACCTCAAGTCGCTACGTGATAAAATCAAGCCGCGCGGGTAAGGACGGCCCGGCAACTAAAGCAACCAAAGAAGCCTCGCACCGCCCGCCGCGTTGCGAGGCTTCTTTCTATAGCGCTTTCTTAAATGGTTTAGAGCTCTATACTTTAGTCACGGAGCAACTCGTCCCAGAGAGGAATACTATGGCAGAACAGCAGCTTATCGGAGCGCTCGAGGCCGGCGGCACCAAGATGGTCTGCGCCACGGGCTATGCAGACGGTACGGTCCTGGAGCGCGAGCAGATTGCGACCACGACCCCGCAGGAGACCGTTGAGGCCGTCAACGCATGGTTTGCCGACAAGGGCATCGCCGCGCTGGGCATCGGCGCATTTGGCCCCACCGCAGTCAACCCCGCTTCACCCCAATACGGCAAGATCCTGGAGACGCCCAAAACGGCATGGCGCTACTTTGACCTGCTGGGCACTATCCAAAACGAGCTCAATATCCCCTGCGGCTACGATACCGACGTCAACGTCGCCTGCCTGGGCGAGGTCACGTTTGGTTGCGCCAAGGGCCTCACCGACGTGGTCTACCTGACCATCGGTACCGGCGTGGGCGCCGGCGTGCTCTCGGGCGGTAAGCTCGTGCACGGCATGATGCATCCCGAGGCCGGCCACATCCTGGTCACGCGTGACCCGCGCGACACCATCGGCGAGCATAGCGCCTGTCCCTTCCACGACAACTGCCTCGAGGGCCTCATCGCCGGCCCCGGCGTTAAAAAGCGCTGGGATGGCAAGAGCGCCGGAGACATGGCCGATGACCCGGAGGCCATGGACCTTCTTGCCGGATACCTTGCGCAGGCGCTCATGACCTACATCCTGTGCTACGCACCGCAGAAGATCGTCATCGGTGGCGGCGTGGCCGACCACACCCCCATCGTGCCGCTCGCACGCAAAAAGTGCGCCGAAATGCTCAACGGCTATATCGTCACGCCCGAGGTCAACGACATCGATACCTACATTGTCAACAACAGCCTCGAGGGCAAGCAGGGCATCATGGGCTGCCTGGCCCTGGGCGCACAGGCGCTTCAGTAGCAGACGCACCCACAGGGCGTGGCGCGCTCGGCAAATCTAACCTACGGAACGACGCCACCACGCCCCATATAAGCCCTCAAATAAAAAAGGCCGCCTAGGACCAAACAATACGTCCTAGGCGGCTTTTTTGGCGTGCATCAGCGACCGTAAGAGATATCGGAGCACAACGCCCGTTGCCGCTCCACAGCAGTCGATCATCACATCGGTGATCATGCCGGCGCGTCCCGGCACAAAGAGCTGAATCGTCTCGTCGATCGAGGGAATCAGCAGCAGGAACACCGCCGTGGGCAGCAGCACGTCAAAGGTGCGCCGGCCCTCAAGATCAAAGGCGTGCGTTGCCAGGATGCCGAGCACCATATACTCGGTAAAATGCGCGCACTTGCGAACAACAAAGTTGGTCACCCATTCATATGGAAGTCCCACGCCGTGCAGGAAACCGCGGATAGCTTCCATGACCGTCAGGCTCAGCGAGCCCGACCCCGAGCCGGGAACCAGCGAATTGCCCCAGATCAAGAGCGCCATCAGGCAGGTCACGACCGCCCATTTTCGATTGATCTTAACCATGCAGAAGTTATGCCTCCGCGCGGAGCGGCGCGAAGCTGGCGGTACCGCCCTCGATAACGCTCAGATAGGCACGGCCCGTACGCTTGGCGGTAGAGGACTGCAGGCGCTCGATCTCTTCCTCGAGGATCTGATTGACGCGCTCGTGACGACGATTTTCCATAATGCCGGCGGCAATAGCCTCGGCCCGCTCGATGCTCTCGCGCGAGATACGGGCGGTATCCTCGGGGAACACAGCGCTGTGACGGCCGACATAGGCGGGGGCAGCAGGCTGAGGGGCAGCGACGGGAGCGGGAGCTGCAACAGGAGCGGGCTCGTCAATCTCATCCAGAATCGCGGTGGCGGCGGCCCACATGTCCTCGTGGCCCGAGTAATCAGCCATGGGGACATCAACCTCGAGCGAGGCGTCCGGAAGGTCGCCGGTGTCGATGCGATCTTGGGCATCAATCGATGCGGTGATGGCTGCAGGTTCATCGAGGTCGTCAAGATCGATGTCCGCGGCACCGGAGATGATAGGCATGCTGGCGAGGTTTGCATTGTACGGCGCAGCCTCAGCCGCCTGCTGCTGGGCAGGAGCGCCCCAAAGCGAGCTTTCGGCGGCACGGCGGGCGGCAACGGCCTCCTCGTCCGCAGTAATGGCTTCATCAACGTACGAATTATCGGCAGAAGCGTCCACGTCCGCCGAGGTAGCGCTGTAGGCGTTATTGGCTGCCGCGTTGGCAACGAGTGCCACGAAAGCCGCCGTGCTGCCCGCAGGGGCGGCCTGGGAGCCCGATACGGCACGTGCCGCGGCGGCGATGTCGTCACGATTGAAGGAACCTGTCTGCCCGCCGTTGGTGAGCTCGTCGATGGCGACTTGATAGACGTCGCGCGAGTGTGCAGGGTCGCAGCTCACCGGCGAATCGTCGTCGAGCATACTGTCGATCATGGACCAAGCCTCGTCCTCGTCCATAGCATCTGCGGCTCGAGCGATGGTAGGGACACCATCATCGGCATGACGGCGCTGGAACGCACCAGTCAGGCCGGAAAGGAATGCCGAGGTAGACTGCTCCGGCTGAGTCTGAGAAGCAGAAGCCGCAGTGAAAGGAGTAGCATCCTGCTGCTGAGCTGGAATCGAGGCGGTCTTGAACTCGCTTTGATGCTGATTGAGATTGGCGGCACCGCCCATGGCATCGGGCTGGAACAGACGCTCTTCACGCTGCGCACGGTACTCGGAGATACCCAGCGAGGCGGCATAGATACCCACGCCCGCCACCGCGCCCACGGCGAAGGGAACCGCACCCGCCACGACCGTCTCGTTCACCGACGAAAACGGTAGCGTCGCGGCATACATAACCACGGGAGCGGCAAGGCCGATCCCGCACGAAAGTCCGGCAAGGACTGCTCGTTGTGTTGCATCAGAAGAAGCCATGAGCTCTCCCCATCTTCCAGCACCCAAATCGCATCATTCAGTTGGCTGCGCGAGAGAAGATGAAGCGGGGCTATGCCCCAAAGCAACGGTATATGGTTCGTTTCATCTGCGTTTTCCGTCGCGAAGCTTAAAAGCTATTATGCGAAACCGCCCTGTCGATTGCAAGCGACGATGTCGGATTGAAACGGGAAACCTGCTGCTCGTCGTTCTTATGGTTAAAAATAAGCGCGGAGCGGCGATATGGAAAAGGGCCGAGGCTCAAAGCCCCGACCCTTTATCGCATTGATGACTATCGCTGCGCGTGGATGACAACCTAGAACGTCTGCTCGTAGTCGCTGTGTTTTTTAGCCGAACGCACCAGGAACTCCTGGTTGGTGTTGGTGCCCTTAAGACCCTTGATAAACGATGCGGCTGCGCGCTCGGTGTTGTTCATGCCGGCAAGAATGCGACGCAGACCAAAGACAAACGGACGCATCTGCTCGTCGACCAACAGGTCCTCATTACGCGTACCGGAGGCAACGGGGTCGATAGCCGGGAAGATGCGACGGTCGGCCAGGTCGCGGTCGAGCTTAAGCTCCATGTTGCCGGTGCCCTTGAACTCCTCAAAGATGACCTCGTCCATCTTGGAACCGGTGTCGATGAGGGCAGAGGCCAGGATGGTGAGCGAGCCACCGTTCTCGATATTACGGGCTGCGCCCAGGAAGCGCTTGGGAGGATACAGGGCCGCCGAATCGACGCCGCCCGAAAGGATGCGGCCCGAGGCGGGCGCCGCCAAGTTGTAGGCGCGGGCAAGACGCGTAATGGAGTCGAGCACCACCACAACATCGCCGCCCAGTTCCACGATGCGCTTGGCGCGCTCGATGACGAGCTCTGCCACGCGAGTGTGGTTGTCGGCGGGCATATCGAAGGTCGACGCCACAACCTCGCCCTTGATGGAACGCTGCATATCAGTGACCTCTTCGGGGCGCTCGTCGACGAGCAGGCAGATGAGGTGCACCTCGGGGTTGTTAATCGAGATAGACTGGCAGATCTTCTTGAGGATCGTGGTCTTGCCGGCCTTGGGCGGGGACACGATCAGGCCACGCTGACCCTTGCCAATCGGCGACACGATGTCGATGGCGCGACCGGTAATGGAGTCCTTGCCGTGCTCCATGCGCAGCGGCTCATTGGGATAGACCGGGGTGAGGTCGCCGAATTTGGGACGGTTGCGAATCTGCTCGGGGTCCAGACCGTTGACGGTCGTGATTTTGGCGAGGCCGGCGCGCTTGTCGCCGCCGCGCGAAGGACGCAGCGAGCCCTCGATGACGTCGCCCGTGCGCAGGCGCGCGGAGCGGATGAGATAGGCGGGCACGAAGGCATCGTCGTTGGACTTCATGTAGCCATGGGCGTGGATGATGCCGGAGCTGTCCGGGCGAATCTGCAGAATGCCCTTGATGTCGCGGAAGCCCTCGGCCTTCGCGGCGGTGGTGTAGATCTCCTCGACGAGCTCGGCTTTCTTCTTGCCGGTCGTCTCGATCTCGAACTCCTTGGCCTTCTCGCGCAGTTCGGCGACCTTCATGGCCGCGAGCTCCTCGCGCGAAAGCGTGGGCTCGGTGGGGACGGCGTTGCGCTCCTTGTTGCGCTGTTTGCGATCGCGTTGGCGGTTGCGACGGTCGTTGTTGCGCTCGTCCTTGCGGTCGTTGCGCTCGTCGTTACGCTTGTGCTGGCGACGGTTGGGGCGAGCGCCGTCTTCGGCCTCGGCGGGCGCGGCACCATCAGTTGCGGCGGCGTCAGCATTGGCCGAAGCGGCGCCATTGGCCTCGGCGCCGGAATCGACCTGTGCTTCGACATCAGCCTGCTGCTCGGACGCCTTGGCCTTAGCGGACTTCTTACGACCGCGCTTGGGCTTCTCGGACGCAGACTGTTCGACGTCTTGGGGCTCGGCGGCATCAGTCGATGCATCGGCGGTCGTCTCGGCCGAATCCTCGGACGCGCCCTTCTTGGCAGCCTTGGCCTTGGACGTGCGCTTAGCAGCAGTACGATGGCTGCGACCAGGGCGGACGTCGGCGGGCTCGACATCGGCGGGAGCGGCCTCGGAAGTCGTAGCATCCTGGACGGGTGCATCGGCAGCGGTTGCAGACTCGGCGGTCGCCGCAGCATCCCGAGCGGCTGCGGCTGCGGCTGCGGCCTTCTCTGCCTCGACGAAGGCCTTGGGCTTGCGACCGCGACGGTGCGGGCGCAAAGCCGGATCGACAACGGGAACTTCGCTGGCCTCGACAGGCGCAGCGGGCTTAGTTGGCGATGCGCCCTCCCCTGCCGCGGAACGGACCGAAGCCTCAGTGAGCTCGGGGGTTACCTGTTCAGAAACCTGCTCGGCCTTAGTAGCCGTGCGACGGCGTGTGCGCGATGCAGGCTTCTCGGTCGGTTGGTCGGCGGCAGGGGTCTCGGGCACAGACGGGGCTGCAAGCTCGGTCAGAGCCGCGGCCTCACGCTCGGCGGCACGACGGCGGGCGCGCACCACCTGGGCCTCGCTAATCTGCGCCAACGCACGTGCCTGCGCGACCTCATCGGAAATCGGCGCCGAGGAGTCAGCTGCAACGGTGCGCTTGGCGCGCGTCGTGCGCGTGGTACGGCGCTTGGGTTTGGTGACCTCCTCGCCGTCAGCGACAGGCTTGGCCGCGCGGCGCGTGCGCTTGGGCTTTGCCGGAACAGCCTCCTCACCAGTTGCAGGCACGGCCTTCTCAGCCGTTGCAGGCGTAGGCGTCTCAGGAGCCGAGGCTTGCGCGGGCGCCGCGACCTGGTCCGACGCAACCGGTGCAGCGGGAGCGGCCTGCGTCGTCGTTATTTCGTTTTCTTGCTGTTGATCAGACACAGTGTTTGCTCAACTTTCTTTTCAAGCCCTGTGATCACATGCTCCCTGCATAAACCTTCAGGGCGGCTAAACAGTCTAGCTCCGTCAAATACCGACGGACATCATTGATCTGTATCGAGATATTTGCGTCATATACGCAGCGTTAGTGTAACACAACCGCCGCCACCTGCAACTTAGTCATTGGGGACGTTCTTAAACGCCCAGTCATCAGGGACACTCCTCCTCAAAAGCGCCTTGAAATGTCGCGCCAGAGGAGTGAAGCCGTGGCACCCGGAATAGCCGCGCCACGAATCGCGCCCATCTACTACGTTTGCCCCCGAGCCCCTGACCATACCCTTGTTTTTTCAAAAACAACGAGTCTGCTACCTGCGGTTTTAATATCGTACTTTTCGGCATGGTTCGGGATATGCGTCCAGACGTAGGAGATGAGCCCAATTCGTGGCGGACGGTATCCCGCCACCCCTCCGCGAGACAAAAATGATCCATTTTCCTCCGTCCCCAAGGGACAATTTTCAAAACTACGCCGGATTACGGGGCCAGAATGCTGCAAGCCAACCATACCCTGCATTTTCAAGAAACATTAAACCGTCTACCTGCGGTTTTATTTTCACTGTTGTCGCTATGGTCGCCAGGCAGCGATTCAGCCCCGTAAAGCGGTATAGTTGCTTTTTTGTAGCATTTTCCAACACACCAAAAAGCACCGCCAAACGCAAAAAGCCCGACCTCCGCATGTGAGATCGGGCTTTCAAGGCTCAGCTAAACCAAGCCTGCGCGGTCAGAAGACCCGCAAATTACATCTGCTCGGGCGCAGAAACACCAACGAGGGTCAGCACCAGGGCGAGCGTCACGCGGACGGCGTCGCAAGCGGCCAGACGGGCGCGAGAGAGCTCGGGGTCGACGGGACGGCCCTCGCTCGGCAGCACCTGGCAGGCAGCGTAGAAGCTGTGGAAGTCGCCGGCGAGCTCCTCGGCAAAGTGCGTCAGGCGGAACGGAGCGCGATCGCGAGCGCAGCTGCCAATGAGGTCGGTGAGCTCGTTGAGCTTACGCGAAAGAGCGAGCTCGGTGGGGTCGGTGAGCAGCGAGTAATCGACGTTCTCACCAATAGCCTTCTCGGCGACGGCCTTCATACCCATCTCGGCGGCCTGCTCGGCGGTGACGTTGGCGGCACGGCGCAGGATGGAGCACACGCGCGCGTGAGCGTACTGCACGTAGTAGACCGGGTTGGAGTTGTCGCGCTTCTTAACAGCCTCGATGTCGAAGTCGACCATCTGGTTGGAGCTCTTGGAGATGAGCGTGTAGCGGGCGGCGTCGGAGCCGACCTCGTCGACGAGCTCCTGCAGGGTCACCATGGTGCCCTTGCGCTTAGACATACGGACGGGCTTGCCGTTGCGCAGCAGGTTGACGAGCTGGCCCAGCAGAACCTCGAACTTGCCCGGGTAGCCCAGAGCGTCGCAGACGCAGCGGACGCGCTCGATATAGCCGTGGTGGTCGGCGCCCCAAATGTCGATGACGTGGTCGACGCGCTGGAACTTATCCCAGTGATAGGCAACGTCGGAAGCGAAGTAGGTGTACTCGCCGTCGGACTTGATCAGGACGCGGTCCTTGTCGTCGCCCAGGTCGGTGGAACGGAACCACAGGGCGCCGTCCTTGGTGTAGAGGTAGCCCATCTTGTCGAGCTTCTCAAAAGCGCGGTCGACGGCGGAGGTGCCGGCGGTCTCGCCCTCGGTGTCCTTCACATACAGCGAGCGCTCGGAGTACCAACGATCGAAGTCGCAGTTGACGGCATGGCAAAGGTCGCGCATGTTGTCGACCATCTTTACGTAGCCGCGCTCGCGGAAGCTCTCCATGCGCTCCTGCGGATCGGCGTTGACCCACTTGTCGCCGTCGGTGCGCCAGAACTCGGCGGCCTCGTCGATGATGTAGTCGCCGCCGTAGGAGTCCTTGCCCAGAGTCTCGGCAAAGTTGTCCTGATACGGATGGGTCTCGGGATGCTCGTCGCTCTCGTCGGCAACAAAGGCGTCGCGGTCGGCGATTAGCAGCTTGTGAGCCTCGTCGATATCCACGCCCTGCTTGGCGATGATGTCGGCAAGCTGCATATAGCGCGTGCTGATGGAGTTGCCGAAGGTGTTCATCTGAGAGCCGTGGTCGTTGATGTAGAACTCACGCTGGATGTCGTAACCGGCGTGGTCCATCACGCGGCAAAGGGAGTCGCCCAGAGCGGCCCAGCGGCCATGGCCGATGTGCATGGGGCCGACGGGGTTGGCGGAGACGAACTCGACCTGGGTCTTCAGGCCGCCACCGACGTTGGACTTAGCGAAGTCCATACCCTTCTCGCGGGCCTCGCCAAAGATGGCGTTCTTGACGGCGACGGAGAGATAGAAGTTGATGAAGCCGGGGCCGGCGATCTCGACCTTCTCGATCGCGGGGTCCTCGGGCATATGGGCAACGACGGCCTCGGCGATCTTGCGCGGGGCGCAGTGAGCCAGCTTGGCGGACTTCAGGGCCATGGTGGAGGTCCACTCGCCATGAGAAGTGTCAGCCGGTCGCTCGATGGCGCAATCGTCAAGTTCAAATGCGGAAAGGTCGCCGGCCTCCTGGGCCGCAGCAAGCGCAGCGCGTACCAGCTCTTCAATCTTCTCGGGCATAGATCCTCCTTGTGTTAAAGCCCCCGAGCTCTTGGTCACTCGTAGGGCAAAAGCCAGAGTTTGTAGCACTCTATCACAAGCGACGCGCACTGTCGCAGGGTAAAGCCAATCGATATTGCATATGCACAAAATTGACTACGGCTTATGCAGGGTTGCTCAAAGTTGGCGATCTGCCTGCAGATTATGCACGCGCTGGAACTGCATAAAGGCATGAATGAGCCGTGCCTTTTATCGAATACTCTTACCTATCGGAGTTGTGTGCTTTTCCTGCATAAAGTAAGGGTTTGCGCACGTCAGCGTGTTATTCTAGACATACGTAAATTCGTATAAGTTGGAGGTAGCATGTTCTCAATCGGTCAACACGTCATTCATCCGGGTCAGGGAGTCTGCACCGTCGTCGGTTTTAGGGACGACACACCGCAGCCCATGCTACTGCTCGAGACCAAGCAGGGACATGCGCAGACGATCCTCATGTACCCCGTGGCGCAGGCCGACCGTTTGCACGCCGCTATCTCGCAGCAAGATGCCGAGCACCTGCTGAGCCACTATGACGAGCTGGAATGCGACACTTTTACCGAGCGCAACAGCTCACTGGAGGAAACGCACTTTAAGCAGCAGCTCAAGCTGGGCGCACCCGAGACGGTCCGCGTGGCAAAAACCATGATGCATCGCATCCGCCAGGCCGAGGAAGCCGATAAGAAGCCCAGCTCCTACTACATGCGCGTGCTCAAGGAGGCCAAGCGCCGTTCGATAGAGGAGTTCGCCGTGGCGCTGGGCATCACCGAGGAGGCCGCCGAAGCCCGCCTAGCCCAAGCCGCCCTCAACTAACCCAACCGCGCCAAAAACCACCACAAAGGGGACAGGCACCTTTGTGGTGGTTTTCTTGTTCTAGTAGTATTCATTCTTATCGATACCCACGAGCACAAGGAGTCTCCTATGGCAGAGCCGCTTACCGCCGGAATCACCCGCGACCGCGCGTTCGAACTGCTCAACGAGCACAACAAGGACCCGTTCCATATCACCCATGGCGAGACGGTCGAGGGCACTATGCGCTACTTTGCGCGCGAGTTCGACCCCGAGAACGAGGAGTTTTGGGGCATCGTCGGTCTGCTGCACGACCTGGATTGGGAGGAGCATGAGGACGACCCCATGAACCACACCATCTATGCTGCCGAGATTCTTAAGGGCGAAGGTGCGTCTCCCGAGCTCATTCGCGCCATCCAGACGCACACGTCCGACTTCAACACCTCGCTGCCCAAGCCCGAGCTGCAGATGGAAAAGATCCTGTTTGCCTGCGATGAGCTCACCGGCCTGATCGGCGCTGCAGTCATCATGCGCCCGAGCAAGAGCGTTATGGACTTTACGACCAAGTCGCTCAAGAAGAAGTTCAAGGACAAGCGCTTTGCCGCCGGCTGCTCGCGCGACGTGATTTCGCAGGGCGCCGAGATGTTGGGCTGGGAGCTCCCCGAGCTCTTTGACCGCACCATCGCGGCCATGCAGTCCTTCGCCCCCGACCGCGATACCTTCCAGGCCTAACCTGCCGCTTCACCTAAATAACCACCACAAAGGGGACAGACACCTTTGTGGTGGTTTTCGTTTGTAACGGAAGAGACGCTACCCGGCTTTGCGGATCGACCACTCTCCCACGCCCGTCAAGCGCTGTATTTGACGAATTGAAAGCCCCGCTTCTCGCATTGCCGCAAGCACCTCATTGCGCTTGGACTTATCGAGGGCCTTGACAGCGGAAAGTTCGCTAAGGCCAAACGAGCGGATCAGCGACGCGCCCACATCCAGCGCTTCGTCCTCGCCAATTCGTCCTCCGGTCGGTGGTCGAACAACCGCTCCATTCGACGCATCCATAAAGGCCAGATAATCGCATATGCGCGGAAAAGCAAAGCGAGCAAGCGCCAAATCAACCGTCGCGATATCCGGATCGCGTTCGGCATAATCCAGATGACTGCTCCATCGATATACATCGTACGGACAAATACCAGCCTTTTGCGGATTGAAATGAACATATCGAATAGCGTCGAGAAGGTATTCCTCGCTCGAAATCGAAGCGCTCGAGAACCTATCCTGAAAAACATGTCCGACATGCCCATGCCGGCGGTTATACCACGTCGCATAGCAAGACATAACAAGATGCATGGCCTCGCTCATGTTGTCGTCGGGGTCACTTAGGACAAGATGAACGTGGTTGCCCATCAGGCACCAAGCAATAAGCCTAATGTTGAACCGCGCTATCGAAGACCGAATAAGCGATAAAATGCGTCTTCTGTCTTCATCATCCTCAAACAGAAGCTGTTTGCCGTTGCCCCTCATCGTAATGTGATACAGGCCAGTCTGCGATTTCTGTCGCGGCTTTCTTGACATGGGCGTCTCCTTGCTCTCATGCCAAAAATAACCTCACGGCACACGTAAAACGGCGAGAATCTACTCACCGATTAAGTCGTCCACCTGCCGAAATGTCACCTCTTGCGCGACGCAAATATGCTTAGATACAGTTAGTCAAAACCACCACAAAGGTGCCTGTCCCCTTTGTGGTGGTTTTTGTTTGCGCGGGCGTTAGGGGCGGACTTGGCCGGTGCCGCGGAGCTTGTATTTGTAGGTGGTGAGGGCCTCGGCGGCAAAGGGGCCGCGGGCGTGGAGCTTCTGAGTCGAGATGCCGATCTCGGCGCCCAGGCCAAACTCGCCGCCATCGGTGAAGCGCGTGCTGGCGTTGGCGTACACGGCCGAGGCATCGACCGCATCCAGGAAGCGCTCGCAGGCGGCCTCGTCCTCGGCAACGATGGCCTCGGAGTGCATGGTGCCGTAGCGGTTGATGTGCGCGATGGCCTCGTCCTCATCGGCCACGACCTTCACGCTCATCTCGAGCGCCAGGTACTCGCGGCCCCAGTCCTCCTCGGTTGCGGCAACGTAGTCGTCGCCCTCGGCAAGCCCGGCGTCGGCGCACGCGGCGCACGTGGACTCGTCGCCGTGCATCAGCACGCCGTGGTCGTGCAGCACGGCCACGACCGCAGGCAGGAACGAATCTGCCACGGCACGGTCAACGAGCAGCGACTCGGCAGCGTTGCACACGCCCACGCGCTGGGTCTTGGCGTTGACGATAATGTTGAGCGCCTTGTCAAAATCGGCGGATTCATGCACGTAGATGTGGCAGTTGCCCGTGCCCGTCTCGATCACCGGCACAAGCGACTCGCGCACGCAGCGCTGGATCAGGCCCGCGCCGCCGCGCGGAATGAGCACGTCGACGATACCGCGGAGCTTCATGAGCTCGCCGGTGGCCTCGCGGTCGGTGGACTCGATCATCGAGACGGCCTCGCGCGGGAAGCCCTGTGCCTCGAGCGCATCGGCCAGCAGCTCGGCAATCATGGCACACGAGTGATAGGCCAGCGAACCGCCGCGCAGGATGCAGGCGTTGCCGGTGCGGATGCAGATGCCCGCGGCGTCGGCCGTCACATTGGGGCGCGCCTCGTAGACCATGGCGACCAGGCCCAGCGGCACGCTCACACGAGTGAGGTCCACGCCGCTTGCAAGCACACGGTGGTCGAGCACACGGCCGACAGGATCGGGCAGCTCGGCAAGTTTCTCCAGGCCGGCAGCCATGCCCTCGACGCGCTCGGGCGTCAGCAGCAGGCGGTCGAGCAGGCCGGCAGAGGTGCCCGCATCGCGCGCGGCGGACATATCAAGCTCGTTGGCGGCTACGATGGAGTCGGCACCATCGCGCAGCGCCGCAGCCATGGCGCGCACGGCCTCCTGGCGCTGCCCATCGCTCGCCGCGGCAAGCGAGGCCGACGCTGCCTTGGCGGCAACGGCAAGATCGTGGACATACGTGGCTATATCGACCGACATGGGCGGCCCTTTCTCCTAGAAGTTTGCCCACCATGGTAGCCGATTTGCGCATGCCCTCGCACGCGGCGGTAGAATTGGTCAACACGAAACACCGCAACGAACGGAAGTACCGCATGGCCCTCATCACTTCGTATCACGTCCCCGGCCTCTATGTCGAGGATCACAGCATCGATGTCCCCTTGGATTGGCGCGGCTTGGAGCCGATGCTGCTGGCCGTCGGCAGCACCATGCGCCGCGGCGCCATGCCGGCGCCCATCGCCGGCGCACCCGAGAGCATCAAGCTCTTCTACCGCGTGGTCTGCGCGCCCGACCGCATCAACGACGACCTGCCGCTGCTCCTGTTTTTGCAGGGCGGCCCCGGCGGCGAGAGTCCGCGCCCGCTGTCGCCCACAAGCGACGGCTGGATCGAGGAAGCTGTCAAGCATTTCCGCGTGGTCCTTCCCGACCAGCGCGGCACGGGGCGCAGCAGCTGCGTGGACGGGTGCACAATCGCGACCCTGGGCGAGCGCGCGACGGCCACTGGCTCCGATGCGGCGCGCTCGCAGGCGGACTTCCTCAAGCGTCACCTCGCAAGCTCCATCGTGCGCGATTTTGAGTACCTGCGCCTGGTGGGCTTTGGCGGCAAGCCGTGGGTCACGCTCGGCCAGAGCTACGGCGGCTTTTTGACGCTGAGCTACCTGTCGCTCTTCCCCGAGGGCGTGGCGGCAAGCTTTACCTGCGGCGGCATCCCGCACGTCCCGGCGAGTGCCAGCGAGGTCTACGCGCACACCTTCCCGCGCATGGCTGCCAAGACGCAGCAGTACTACGACCGCTACCCTGCCGACGTCGAGCGCGTGGCGGCTCTTGCCGATGCGCTCGATGAGCAGAAGCCCGTGCTGCCCGACGGCTCGCCGATGACGGTCGAGCGCCTGCAGCTCATGGGCAGCGACTTTGGCATGAAGCCGAGCTTTGAGCGCATGCACTGGATTATCGATCACGCTTTTGTTGACGGAGACGGCACGCTGAGCTGCGGCGCCTCGGTGTCCGACGGCTTTTTGATGCGCGCCTTTGAGCGCACCAACACGCGCACAAATCCGCTGTACTGGACGCTGCAGGAGTTCATCTACGCCGACGGCGACACCATGCCCATTCGCTGGGCCGCGGCCGAGGAGAAGGCCCAACGCGCCGAGTTCGACACGCTCGCGCGCCCGCTCATGTTTACCGGCGAGGCCATGTTCCCGTGGATGTTTGAGCAGATGCCCGAGCTTAAGCCCTTCAAGCCGGCGATGGATCTGCTGATGGAGGACACCAGCTGGGACAAGATCTACGACCCGCAGCGCCTGGCCTGCAACGAGGTGCCGCTCCAGGCAGCAGTGTACTTCGATGACATGTACGTGGACTCGGGCATGCAGCTCGACACGCTCAGCCGCGTGGGCAACTCCCACGCCTGGGTAACCAACGAGTTCGAGCACGACGGCCTGCACGGCAGCGTGGTGTTCAAGCACCTCTTCGACGAAGCCCTCAACCGCGGAGACCTGCGCCGCATCTTCTAGCGAAGGAGTGTCCCCAACTGCCGGCACATAAGGAACGTCCCCGAGTGCCAACCAAGTGCCGGCAACAGCGACATCGCAGGTAGAGGACGGAAAGCGAAAACGCCCCTAAGCGAGCAAGGTGACGTGAAAGAGGAGGGCATTGACCTTTTGGTCATGCCCGACGATTGAACGTCAGATTGCCGCTTAGGGGCGTTTGCAGCGTAAATTGGTTAAGCGAAGACGATTAGGTTATCTCGATGAATGGCCGGCTTCTCGGCCAGGTCCGCGAGCAGGCGGTTGCTGGCGATCTGGTCCTGGCGGCGGCCGGCCGCAAGCTCCAGCACGTCCGAATCGGCCTCGGCGATACCACGGGCGACGACCATGCCGCTGGGATCGCACACGTCGAGCACATCGCCCTCGGCAAACTCGCCGTCGACCTGGCGAATGCCCACCGCAAGCAGCGATGAGCCACGGCTGACCAGCGCCTTCGCGGCACCCTCGTCAACCGTCACCGAACCGTGGGCCTTGTCGCCTAGCGCGATCCACAGCTTGCGCGGCGCAATGTCCAGGCGCTCCGCCGGCGGATCGAACAGGGTTCCCACGCTCTCGCCACGGGCCAGGCGCACAAGCGCATCGGGCTCCTCGCCCGAGCAAATCACGCTCTGAATACCAGCCGTCATCAAAATGCGGCTCGCGCGGATCTTGGTGATCATGCCGCCCGTGCCCACCGACGTCGACGAATCGCCCGCCGAGGCAATGATCGCCGCATCGATCTTGTGCACGACCGGGACGAACTCCGCGGTCGGGTCCTCATGCGGGTTGGCAGTATAGAGGCCGTCAATGTCCGAAAGCGTCACGCACAAATCGGCCGAAACCAGGCAGCTCACAAGCGCCGCCAGTGTGTCGTTGTCGCCAAACTTGATCTCGTCGACGGTGACGGTATCGTTCTCGTTGACGACCGGCACCACGCCAAGCTCCACGAGGCGCAGCAGGGCGTCGCGCGCGTGCAGATAGGACGTGCGGCGCGCCGTATCGTGGCGCGTGAGCAGCACGAGCGAGGTGAGCAGGTCGCGCGCATGGAACTCCTCGTCGTAGGCCGACGAGATGATGCACTGACCGGCCGAGGCGCAGGCCTGCAGGCTCGGTAGGTCGCCGACCGGCTTGCGGTCGAAGCCCAACACGGGATAGCCACAGGCGATGGCACCCGAGCTCACCACGACCAAGCGCCAGCCGAGCTTGCGCAGAGCCGCAGCCTGATCGGCAAGTCCGCCGATAAAGGCGCGGTTGACCTTGCCATCGGCACCCACCACCGTGGAGGAACCGATCTTTACCACCATCGTTTTATAAGAAGTCGTCATACGTCAAACCAATCAACTGTTCAGCGAACGGCCGAGCCGGCGGCCAGGGAAGCGTGACTCGCCCCTACCGCCCAAGGAATTAGTGAGCCCAGGGAAAGGCAGAGGCCGCGGCCATGTTCTTGCGCACGAGCTCGTCGCGCACCTGAGCCAGGCCCTGCTCCATACCCACCACATAGGTCTGCGGGTACAGGAAGCGCTTGAAAGCTGCGTCCAGATGGTCGAGCGCCCAAGCACAGCGCTCGCGCGCGTCCTGGATGCTCTCACGCGGAGCCACCGCACTGCCATCGCGCACGATCGGCACCAGCAGCTCGCGATACTCAAGTTCGGACACGTCGGTCACCAGGGCGGCATCGTTCACGGCCACAAGGGTATTGCCGCGCGCGGCGCCCTCCCCTGCCAGATGGTCCTCGTCATAAATCATGTCGCAGACCGGGCCGCCAAAGCCGTCGTAATAACGGCGCACGCGTTGCACACCCGGGATCGTGCGCTTGTATGGCTGCTCAGAGAGCTTGACCACCGGCGTCCATGGATCTGCCTCGCTCGCACGACGGGCCGAAAGCTTGTACACGCCGCCCAGCGCAGGCTGATCGTAGCAGGTCGCGAGTTTGGTACCCACGCCAAAGCTGTCGATGGGCGCGCCCTGGTCGAGCAGGGACTGAATCGTGTACTCATCCAAATCGTTAGAAACCGAGATCCCCACATAGGGCAGGCCCTCGGCATCAAAACGGCCGCGCACATACTTTGAGAGCTTGGCGAGGTCGCCGGAGTCGATGCGAATGGCCGACAGGCGCTCGCCCACCGCTTCCATCTCCTTGGCAACCGTAATGGCATGTTCACAGCCCTCGCGCACGTCATAGGTGTCGATGAGCAGCGTGCAGTTCTTGGGGCTCGACTTGGCAAAGGCGCGGAAGGCCTCGAGCTCGGAATCGAAGCTCATCACCCAGCTGTGCGCATGCGTGCCAAAGACGGGAATACCGTAGCGGCGGCCGGCGAGTACATTGGACGTAGAGGAGCAGCCGGCAACGTAGCTCGCGCGCGCGACGGCCAAGCCGCCATCGGGACCCTGAGCGCGGCGCAGGCCAAACTCGGCAACGGGACGGCCGTCCGCCGCCAGCACCACGCGCGCCGTCTTGGTGGCGACAAGCGTCTGGAACCCAACGATGTTGAGCAGCGCCGTCTCGAGCAGCTGGCACTCCAGCGCGGGGCCGGTGACGCGAACCATGGGCTCGCGCGGAAAGACGAGCTCGCCCTCGGGCACGGCGTCGATGTTTACATGCGCACGAAAATCGCGCAGGTAGTCGAGGAATCCAGGCTTGAACATCGCGCCGCCGGCCGGGGCCTGGAGCGAGGCGAGGTAGTCGATATCCTCGGGCGTAAAGCGCAGATTCTCGACAAGCTCGGGCAGCTCGGCGGTGCCGCACATGACGGCATACGCGCTGCCGAAGGGATGGTCGCGGTAAAACGCCGTAAAGCAACCCTGCTCATTGGCCTTGCCGCTCTCCCACAGGCCCTGGGCCATAGTGAGTTCGTACAGATCAGTGAGCATTGCAATGTCGGTGGGATGCGAGATGTCGGTCAAAGCCATGGGGCGACCTTTCGGATGCGTTGTGCAGAGGTTGAGGGTTGGCGAGGCGGGCGTGCGGGCATGGAGCCCAGCGCGAACAGGCTAAAGCAGGCCCATGCTGGTCAGGATCGTGTAGCCCATAAAGATGACAAACGCGATGAGGGCAAGGACAATGATGATTTTTTGAGCCGGCGCCATGCCAGGGATCTCGTTCTCGCCCGTAGGCTCCTTGGAGGTAACCATGCGCTGGGCAAAGCTCATCTCGTCACGGCTCGGCTTGGGATCGACGGACTTGGGACGAGCGGCCCTTTTAGGCTGAGGTTTAGGTGCGGCGGGCGCGGGCTTCGCGGCGGCGGGCTTGGGCTCGGATGCGCCCTTCGCAGCAGCCTCCTCGGCCTTCGCACGCTCGGCACGCAGGGCGACCAGCTCCTCACGCTCGCGGCGTGCCTCTTCCTGGGCCTCGCGACGAGCTTTCTCGGCGCGGAGCTCTTCCAACTCGGCGCGTTCCTCGGCAGACAGTGGTTGGGACTCAAGCTCGGCCATGGTACAGCCCTTTCTTTTTAAAAAAAGCCGCCGACACAATGTCAGCGGCTTATCAAATCCAAGGGTGGAGACGAAGGGAGTCGAACCCTCGGCCTCTGCCATGCGACGGCAGCGCTCTCCCAACTGAGCTACGTCCCCAGGACAAGTTGATATTTTACCTACGGCTCGCCAACTGTCAACGCCCAATACCCAGTCTTTTTGGGACGGGGCTTTTTTGACTACTTTCGGATGCCGGTTCGGCCCCACACCGGGAGTAGTCTTTTTGGGACGGGGCTGTTTTAGCTACCCCTGCCGCTGTTCGGCCAAACCGTTCGCGCTGCCTGTCGGGGTAGCTAAAACAGCCCCGTCCCAAAAGACTACTTCTAATGATTTTTTAATCCCCGTCCCAGAAAAATCATCGGCGAACGCGCTACTTTGCGCTGGTGAGGACGCCGGTGGTGTCGAACGCCGGGGTAAAGCTCTCGTCTACCGCGCCGCCTTCTTGCCAAAACATCGTCGTAAAGCCCAGGTCGTCGGCATGGTCGAGCACCTGCTCGTACTCCTCGCGCGTCACGGCGCGCGCCAGGTCGCCGCCTTGTTCGCGCATGAGGGCATTGGGCGTGTACTGGTTCATGACCGAGATCGGCACGTCGCCCACCGTCTGCCACACCAGGTCCAACACGCGGCACGAATCGTCCGCATGCCCCGGCAGCACCAGATGACGCACGATTATGCCGCGCCTCATGAGCCCGTCCTCGTCTACCAGCTCTCCCCCGCGGCGCTCAATCTCGCGCGCCATCTGGGCCAGACCCGACACAGCCACGCGCGGGTAGTCCTTAATATGAGAAAGCGACTGCGCAAGCCCGGCATCGGCATATTTAAAATCCGTAAGCCACACGTCGACCAGGTCGCCCAGCGCCGCCACGGCACTCGCGCGCTCGTAACCACTCGTGTTGTAGACAATTGGGATGACCAACCCGCGCGTCCGTGCCGCGGCAATCGCGGCAGGCAACAGGTGCGCATAGTGCGTCGCCGTCACCAGGTTGATGTTATTGGCGCCCTGATCCTGCAGCTCCAGCATAATCTCGACCAAACGCTCGGGCGAAATCTCAAGCCCAAAATTTCCCGTCGAGATCTCGTGGTTCTGGCAATAGACGCATTTGAGCGAGCAGCCGCTAAAGAAGATCGTGCCCGAACCGGCCTCGCCCGAGATAGGCGGCTCCTCCCACATATGAAGTGCGGCGCGGGCCACCTTGAGCGTGTCGTCGGCACCGCATACGCCGTGCGCGCCCTCATCGCGCGCCGCACCGCAACGGCGCGGACACAAATGGCAGGCGGGCGAAAAAAGTTCGGTCAACGACGTCGGCATAAAAACATGCTCCAAAACAACGATTCAGCAGCTCAAACGCAAAAGGACCGACCGCATAGACGGCTCGAGCCCAAGGCGCCGTAATCGTCCGACACGATTTTTGTAATGTCAAGACTGGAATCCACAAAGTGCCGCTTTATGATGTAGATATTCCGCCCCCCGCGGAGCAACTGGGTGAACCGTCGCGTTTATTTAGGGAGCCCACACAGTCGTACCTAGTACAGGTATCCTTCGTTGTTAAGGACGCTGGAACAGTCGATGAGGGCACCCACCTGTTTTAGGTGGGTTCATTTTCGTAACGTGGGGGGTGGTTTTCTTTTGCCGAAAATCGCCATTCCAAATCCCGCCAAGATCCCCAAAAGGCACCAGGCAGAGCCCATTATCACCCCAATATCTGGTAAGCACGTGATTATCGCGCCGTGCGATTCCTCACATCCTCCTTGGTCGAGTATCATGGGTCAGCTATACCCTTTGCGGCATGGCATCCTTTAACCTTTTCCTTCGACGCTTGGCGGTTTTCGATTCATGGCTTCATCCACGAGCTTCATACCGTACCTATGCGTGGCGGCTGCGGCCTTTATCACGACCTTCCTCACGGTGCCCCTGGTCAAGCGCCTGGCGATTAAGCTCGACGCCGTCGACTATCCCTCCAAGCGCCGTATCAACACCAAGCCCATTCCGCGCATGGGCGGCACGGCAGTCTTTTTGGGCCTCGTCGTGGCCTGCATTGTGCAAATCCTGGGCACCTGGTACCTGGGCTGGCCGCCCGTTTTGGTGCCGCACCCGCGCCTGCACATCAGCTATCCCATGCTGGCGCTCTCCTTTACCGTAATCTTTGCGACCGGCGCGATCGACGACGTCTTCCAGCTCAAGCCCAAGCAAAAGCTAGCCGGTCAGGTGCTCGCCGCGCTCATCGCCTGCATCGGCGGCTTAAAAATCGGCGTCATCGTCAACCCGTTTGCCCCCGGCGAGATCATGCTCGGTTGGCTCGCCTACCCCATCACCGTGATCTACCTGGTGGCGTTCACCAACATCATCAACCTCATCGACGGCCTCGACGGCCTTGCCACGGGCATCTGCGGCATCGCGTCGTTCACCATGTTCACGATGGCCGTGCTTTCGGGCCGCATCGACGCCGCCGCGCTTTCCATCGCGCTCTTTGGTGCCTGCCTGGCCTTTTTGCGCTACAACTTCAACCCCGCGAGCATCTTCTTGGGCGACTCGGGGTCGTTGCTTCTGGGCTTTGCGCTGGGCTCCATCTCGCTGCTCAACGTGAGCCGCACCGCCGCACTCACCTCGCTTATCATCCCGCTCATCGTTGCCGGCGTGCCCATCATCGACACGTTCAGCGCCATCGTGCGTCGCAAGCGCGCCCACATTAGTATCGGGCAGGCTGACAAGGGCCACATCCACCACCGCCTGATCCAAGAAGGCTACAACCAAAAACAGGCCGTGCTGCTCATTTATGCCTGGTGCATCATGCTTTCGGCCGGCGCCGCCGCGATTAACCAGGTCGAGGTGCCCATGCGTGTGCTCATCTTTACCGTGCTCGCCATTGGCTCGGCGGCCTTTGCCAAGCATCTACATCTGTTTGAGCCCGTGCTGCGCCACCATTACAACAAGCGCACGCACGAGGACGAGCTCGTCACCCCCGACGACCCCGCCTTTAAGCAGGAGGAGCAGGCAGCCGAGGAGCGCAAAGAAGAGCGCCACCACAAGCTCTAGGGCAAGCTGCCGAGGATGTGCCAAGGCACCGTTAGCCAAGCACGGCCGCGCCGCACCCATCGCACATGCCGCACCACGCGCGTCCCTCTCCCGCCCCTCGCCTACTTACGCCCCGCCCCTCCAATAAACGCGTTATCATCTTGACCCATGAACATACGTTAGGAGCAATCATGCCAAACGAGAACAGCTACGAAGTCGCGCTGCAAAAGAGCAACGCCATTCGCGAGGGCCTGGCCAATACGCCCGAGAAGTTCACCATGCTCACCGGTGATCGCCCCACCGGACGCTTGCACCTGGGCCACTACTTCGGCACCCTCAAGGGCCGTGTTGAACTGCAGAACATGGGCGCCAAGACCAACGTGCTCATCGCCGACTACCAGGTCATCACCGACCGCGACACCACCGAGCATATCCAGGACAACGTGTACAACATGGTCATGGACTACCTTGCCTGCGGTATCGACCCCGACAAGACCATGATCTACGCACACTCCGCCGTGCCCGCCGCAAACCAGCTCATGCTGCCGTTCCTGTCGCTGGTGTCCGAGGCCGAGCTGGCGCGCAACCCCACGGTTAAGGCCGAGATGGAGGCCTCGGGCCACGAGCTCACCGGCCTTCTGCTCACCTACCCGGTACACCAGGCCTGCGACATCCTGTTCTGCAAGGGCAACGTGGTGCCCGTCGGTCGCGACCAGCTGCCGCACATCGAGCTCACCCGCACCATCGCCCGCCGCTTTAACAACCGCTACGGCAAGGTGTTCCCCGAGGTCGAGGCACTGCTGTCCGAGACCCCGCTGCTGCCCGGCCTTGACGGTCGCAAGATGAGCAAGAGCTACGGCAACGCCATCAATATTTCGATGACCGCCGAGGAGACGGCCAAACGCATCAAGAAGAGCCAGACCGACTCCGAGCGCATGATCACGTTCGATCCCGAGAACCGTCCCGGCGTGTCTGGCCTGCTTTCGACAGCCGCCATCTGCACCGGTCGCTCCGAGGTCGAGATTGCCGAGGAGATTGGCATGGGCGGCTCCGGCCAGCTCAAGAAGTACGTGACCGAGGCCGTCAACGAGTACTTCGCACCTATCCGCGAACGTCGCCAGCGCTACGAGAACGATCTGGACTATGTGAAGGACGTCCTACATGAGGGCAACCGTCGTGCTAACGAGATCGCCAAGCAGACCCTGGCAGAGGTTCAGGATGCCATGGGCATGGTGTACTAAGCAAAGCGCCTTCGCACAACATAGACGGTGAGGCTGAATCCTCACCGAAACAGGAACAGGCCCGCTGGCAGATAGTTGCCAGCGGGCCTGTTCCCGAAGTACACCGTTGAATCGCACAGAGGGGAGGGATGCGAATCAAACTCAACAGGGCAGGCTTTTTCATCGCCTATTGCCTGCTCCGTTGCTGAAACCAATATAGTTCACCGTGGTTTACTTTCTAGCGTCAATATGCGCCGCCATACCTTCTCCATAAGTTAGCTCCGGTAAACCTGCAACGGAAAACCACCACAAAGGGGACAGGCACCTTTGTGGTGGTTTTGGCCACGGCAGAGCCGCTAGAGTCCGGCAGGCCAGCGACAGGCGGCCAAGTCGACGTGCATGTCGTCCTTAAACGCCACACCCTCCCCTAGCAAAAGCTCACGTTGAGCATCGGGACCGCCAAAAGCAAAACCATCGCATATGCGGCCATCGGCAAACACCACGCGGTGACAGGGAATCTCGCCGGGGCGCGGATTGTCATGCAGGGCATACCCCACGTACCGCGCACTTCGTGGACGTCCAGCAAGCAGCGCCACCTGACCATACGTGGCGACCATCCCCTCGGGAATCTGCTCGACCACCTCGTACACCCGCTCAAAAAAGCCCTCAGACGCCATTGCTCGCTCCCTTCCACCCGGAATAGCATAAACCACCACAAAGGTGCCTGTCCCCTTTGTGGTGGTTTTGGCAGGTGGGCTAGTTAACGGGCTGGAAGAAGGCTACGGCTACGGCGCCGGGGCCTACATGGGTGCCGATGGTGGCGCCGATGGTGTGAACGGGCAGTTCGCCCTCGGTGTGGCCAGCCCACAGCGCCGCGCTGTCCTCGATATACTTCTTGAGCACGGCGTCCGAAAGACCCGTGTAGCCGAGCGCCAGCGGCATGGAGAAGTCGACGCCGCCCGCCTTCTCGACCTTCTGGTTGAGCAGGTTGCGGCCGTTTTTGGAACCGCGCGCCTTGCCCAGCTGCACAATCAGGCCATCCTCGGCGGCAACAACCGGCTTCACGTTGAGGAGCGTACCCACAGCGCCCGCCGCGGCAGACAGGCGGCCACCGCGCACCAGGTACTCCAGCGTCTCGAGCAGGCCAATGACCACAACGCGGTCGCGCACAGCCTCGACGGCAGCCGCGATCTGCGCGGCGCTCTGCCCCTCGTCCACCAGGCGCAGCGCATACTCGACCAGCACACGCTCGCCCAGGGTCACGTTGTTGCTGTCCACGACGAACACGTCGCCACCCGGCATCTCGGCAAGGGCCGTGCGCGCGCTCTGGTTGGTGCCCGAAAGCTTGGCGCCCACGGTAATAATCACCGCCTCATCGCCGGCCTCGCGCGCCTCGGCAATCGCCTGCGAAAAGGCGTACGGATTGACCTGACCGGTCTTGGGCAGCTCGTCGCGCTCCACGAGCATCTCGTAAAAGCGCTGGTGATCGATGTCAACGCCATCCATATACACGTCGGTGCCAAAGCTGACGGACAGCGGCAGAACGCTCAGAGCCGGATGCTCCGACGGCGACATATCGCTCGCGGAATCGGTAATAATGCGGACGGACATAGCGAATCCTTTCTTGCGTGTACGGCCTCAGGCCGCTCGGCACGGAAATTTTGACAGCAGAACCCCAGCACGGCGCGCGTGCTCAAAAAAGGGACTGTGCAGTTGTTAGTTGAATTGGTTGAGCCTAGCTGCCCTAGATCTCACGCAGGGTGTTGAGAATCGTGCGCAGCGACGCATACATCTGCTCACGCTGCTCCACGCCCATGGCCTTTCCAGTGGTATCGAGCACTTCGCGAATGATGCGATCGGCCTCGCTCATGCTCTCGCCGCCCAGGGCGGTCAGGCGCACCGGGGCACGGTACTTGACGGCGGCATCGCCCGAATCGTCGACCTCGACGTAGCCACCCTCCTCCAGGTGAGCTAGCGTACGCGAAACGGCGGCACGGGTCACGCCGGCCATGCGGGCAAGGTCGGCACCGGTCAGGCCATCCTTGCTGCGCTCAAGATAATACAGGCACATGACGTCGGAACCCTTGAGGCCCAGTCTTGCGCCCTCGGACGTCTTGATGCGCTGAATCTCCTTGTAGAGTCCGCTGATCAGTCCGACAAAATCCTCAAAACGTGTCTCGTCGTTCTGCTGCATGAGAGACGACCGCCTTTCGCTTGCATGATGCTAACGGGTAAACATCTTAGCGGCACTGGGCGACCCCCGTACCCAGATACTTCATTTGTTAACCCATCAACATAAAAACCACCACAAAGGGGACAGGCACCTTTGTGGTGGTTTTCGACGAATGTGGGCCGCGGGCGTCGCTACAGCTCCACACAAGGATTGTCGCGCGTCACAAGGGTCTTGGCGACAACCGTTGCTCCAAGATAACACTCAAGCAACTCGGCGAGGCGATCGATTGCAGCCTGGCAATCCCCCATCCGCTCGGGCTCCACACACTCAATCGCCAGGAACGCATCGGCCGAATCGTCGGACAGCGCCGTGCGAACGCCGTCGCGCCAGTTCCAGCAACGGCACACGGCACCCGCGTCGTCGATATAGGCAAGCTCGCCGGGCAGCGTCGGGTCATCCGCTTCCTCGCCAAGCGGCAGGAACGCGTCGCCGCCGTCGGTCACCGCCAGGCGCAGATTGCCCTCAATAGCATGCAGATCCTCACCGCCAACGGGCAGCGCGTAGGTCAGCGAAACCGTGTTGTAGATGTCAACCGCCGGCGTGATGTGGCCGACCGGCTTGCCTTTAAGCACGCGCTTGAGCAGGTTCTCGATTGAGCAACGGGCGCCCTTCTTGGTCTTGAACTTGCGATACGCCTCGCGCCATGCCTTGACCGGCGCATTCTCGCTGATGGTATCGCTCGTCAGGTGACGCTCCGCATCGATGTTGGCGCGGTCGAGCAACGCGGCGATCGTATCCACGTCCTCCTGGGAAATCTGCGCCGCGGGCTTCATGCCCTTTACGACCACAACACCGATAGCCGCTTGCGGAAAAAGCTCCCAAAACGAATCCTCGGCAACGAAACTCTTCATATGCTCTCCCTTCATAGCATGCGCCTGGGCGTGGGCGCCTAAACAAAAAGCGCCCTTACGACGGCCACCTTCAAAGTCCTACGGTGCCGCCACAAGAGCGCTTACGCTGTCCCCATCCGGAGAAGGGGACGATATGTCAGGCGTATTGTAACCCGAGTTATCCGCTCGAGCAAAACCACCACAAAGGTTCCTGTCCCCTTTGTGATGGTCCTTGAATATCAACTTCATCCGAACACCTCCCATATTCATCCGCACATGTACGGA
>OATO01000088.1_pt1 | contig 59395 bp, 46 predicted proteins | sample 1495011 | NCBI WGS metagenome assembly OATO01 (sample SAMEA2579961, study PRJEB22360) | human gut metagenome | biome: human gut; feature: human-associated habitat; material: faeces | place: Denmark | collected 2008/2010 | reverse complement strand
GCATTTGGACAATCTGACGTTCAACTTCAAGGGCGCGACCAGAAGGTCAGCGCCCTTTCGTTTCACGTCACCTTGTCTCAAATGCGGCCCGCTCGCTGCCGTTGCCAAAACATCGGCGTTGCCTTGCTTCGGGAATGCGGCAGATAGGGACGTTCCTTTTCTGCCGGCAGTTTGGGACACTCCTTACGGAGCGCCCCCCCCTCCACAGCGCCTATGCCAGCTTGTCGATTTGCCCAATCTCCCAGAGCGGAATGTTGACGAGCGTGCCCTCGTCTCTATATGCCGCTAACGATGTTCTCACGCAGCGCTCGAGCTTGAACTTCTCGCAGGCAATCCTCAGACTCTTTGCTTTGAGATTCTCTGCCGCCTTGACCTCGAGCGGAAGCACGGTCCCCGCATGGTCGATGGCAAAGTCAGTCTCTGCATTGCCGGAGGAGGATGACCAATACGCGGGAGTTTTGCCTTGGAGCAAAAGCTCCTGTGCGACGTATTGCTCGGTCAGCGAGCCTTTGAACTCCGTAAAAACAGCGGGCCCGTTCAGAACAATTGCTGGCGAGAGGCCGGAGAGTGCTCCGAGGATGCCAGTGTCGATGCAGAACAGCTTGAAGCCCGAGAGATCCTCGTAGCTTGTGAGCGGTGCTCTTAGGGCGGAAACACGTGGTACCTTATGAACGATTCCATAGTCCATGAGCCACTGGAGGCTTTCCTCAAAATCGCGTGCGCGCGCCCCGGGACGAAGCGCGCCGTAGACGAACTTCTTGTTTTCCTTTGCGAGCTGGCCGGGAAGGGATTTCCAAACCAGCCTCATGCGCTCGACGATGCGGGCTGGCGCATGCTTGCCAAAATCGGATTCGTAAGCTTCGATGATTTGCTGCTGGAGCCTGCGGGCCTCGATGAAATCGTGGGAGGCGGCGAAAGCGGAGACAACTTCTGGCATGCCACCGACAACGAGGTATTCCTTGAGCAGGCGCTCGAGCTTTTCAGAAACGTTTGCCAGCAGGTCCATGTCTGCGGCAAGGATGGCATCTGCGAGCGGATCGCCATCGACGGCACGAACGAACTCGACAAACCCCATGGGGCGCATGGTAAGCTGGTCGATCTTGCCGACGGGGAACGACTCGTTTTCGCGTCGGAGTGCGAGCCCCATATAGGAGCCGGCTGCCACGATATGGTATTCCGGCGCCAACTCGTTGAAGTATTTGAGCGAGGTGATGCCACGCGGTGCCTCTTGGATTTCGTCGAAGATGATGAGTGTGTCTGTCGGCGTTATGGTCTGGCCGCGCAGGAGCTCTATCTGGGAGATGATGCGTTTGGGGTCAAGGCTTCCGTCGAACAGCGAGCGTGCGCCCGGTTCGAGCATAAAGTCAAAACGGATGACGTTTTGATATTGCTGGCCTGCGAATTCGTTGAGAAGCCAGGTTTTTCCCGTCTGGCGGGCCCCCTTAAGCAGGAGGGGCTTGCGGTTTGCCCTAGATTTCCAAGCGATGAGTTCGTCCATTAGCTGTCGCTGCATACTGCCTCCTAACGATCATGGTTAGTATAAGACCGTTTTGGTCTTTCCATCGAATAATGTGGGAGTAAACCACGTTTCTCCATCGAATAATGTGGGAGGTAACCACGTTTTTCCATCGAATAATGTGGGGATTCAGGTCGGCAGGTGGGAGCGTTCCTTCTCTGTCGGCAGTTTGGAACACTCCTTGTTTTGGTGCAAATTAGCTACCCTTGCATCAGAAAACGGCGCCCGTCGGCGATGTTGCCGGCGGGCGCCGTGGTCGTGTAGGCGCTATTTGTTAAGTGCGTGCGTTCGAGTTCGCGTACTACAGCGAGTCGATAAAGCGCTGTTGGGCGGCGCGTCCTGCCTCGTCCCACTTGAAGACGCCGGCGTTGTCGAGCACGTGGCCAAACACCACGCCGACCTCCTCGTGCAGGATATCGATGGCGTTGTCGGCCGTAAGCTCGTCGGCGCGGCGGGCAAAAACGTCCTCGGCCCAAGCGGCGTGGCTGCGGCAAAGGTCGTCGCCCTCGAGCGCACCGGCAAGGTCGTAGCTGGCATCGGCCTTGGCTGCCAGCAGATGCTCGCGAACGGCACCGAGCTCGGGAACCAGGCGCGGCGGCAGAATCGCCAGGCCCATGACCTCGATGAGGCCGATGTTCTCTTTCTTAATATGGTGATACTCGGCATGCGGGTGGAACACGCCCAGCGGGTGCTCGTCGGTCGTGATGTTGCAGCGAAGTGCCAGATAGGCCTCGTAGATCTCGCCGCCGGCGTTGCCGCGCGAGTCGACGCGGCGGATGACGGGCGTCACGGTGTTGTGCGCCGCGCCATCGGCTGTGTGCGCGGTAACGCCCACGGACTCGTCGGACCACTCGCGCCAAGCGAGGATGATCTTCTCGGCGGCGTCGAGCAGCTGAGCGCGGTCGTGCGAGCGCAGGCGCAGCACCGAAAGCGGCCACTGCAGCACGGTGCCGCTGACCTGGTCAAATCCGGGCACGTTAAACTGCGAGACCTCGGCCACGTGCATCATGGGGAACTCGTGCGCGCCGCCCTGGAAGTGGTCGTGCGACAGGATCGAGCCGCCCACGATGGGCAGGTCGGCGTTGGAACCGATAAAGTAGTGCGGGAACAGGTCCACAAAGTCGAGCAGGCAGGAGAGGCCCTTGCGATCGACGTGCATCGGACGATGCTCGGAGCTCATGGCAATGCAATGCTCGTTAAAGTATGCGTACGGGCTGTACTGGAAACCCCAGCGTTCGCCGTCGAGCTGGATGGGGATGATGCGCAGATTCTGACGCGCGGGATGAGCGCCGCCGTCGGCCGCGGCGGAGCGCCCAGGGTAGCCCTCATTTTCGATGCACAGCTGGCAGGCGGGATACTTCTCGCCCGTGTTCTTGGCAGCACCGGCCGCGGCAATGTCGCGCGGGTCCTTCTCGGGCTTGGACAGGTTGATCGTGATCTCAAGATCGCCCCAGTTGGTGGGGGTGCTCCACTTGATGTTGCGTGCGATGGCGGCACGGCGCACATAGCCGGCATCGCAGCACAGGCCGTAGAACCAGTCGGTCGCGGCGCGGGGCTCGTTGACGCCCATGCGCCCGTTGAACTCCTCGTTTACGATTGAAGGCCTCGGCATGAGCACGCCCATGATGCGCATGGCGATGCGGTCGCGGCCCGATGCCGTGTCCTCGGCGGCACCGTTGGCAACGGCGGCCTCGGAAAGCGCGGCGAGTGTTCCTTCCAGATCAAAGTCGGGGAGTGTATCGGGGTGCAAGAGCGAAATCTTCTCGGTCTGCAGCGCCCAGGCCATGTCGAGTGCGGGGCCCGTGGCGCCGATGCACTCCAAAATGGTGTTGTAGGCCCAGATGCGATCGTCCTGACCGATCATCGATCGATGGATGGCGTATTCGATCAGGCCCTGCGCGGCCTCGCGCACTTCGGTTATTACAGCCATGCCGCGTAAGCCCCCTTGTCAGAAATTGCGTAGTGGCGGGCGGAGCCCTCGCCCAGCCAGCCGTTCATCTTGGCAATGAAGGTGTCGACCAGGTCGAGCGGTACGAAGGCCTGGATGGTGCCGCCAAAGCCGCCGCCGTGGATACGCACAGCGCCGCGGCCGTCGAGCACATGCTCGGCCAGCGCCAGGGCATACATGGAAGGCTGCTCGGAGCCCAGCTTGGCGACGACATTCTGCAGGTACATGGCAGAGCTGGCGCCGGACTCGCGCGTCAGGACCAGGAACTGGTCGATGTCGTCGGCGTTCAGTGCTGCCCAGCGCTTATCGACCAGGCCGTTCTCGTACCAGTAGTGAACGGCGCGCAGGCAGGCGCGGTCGCCCAGCTTGGCGCGCAGCTCGGGGAGCTTGGCGTCAAAGTCGGCAACGTTTACCTCGCACAGGCGTGCCTTACCAAACTCGGCGGCAACGTCCTGCATCTCGCGCGGAACGGCGGCGTAGTCGTCGGTGGCTGCCACATGGTCGGCGCCAACCTTAACGAGCACGAGCGCATAGCCATGATCCTCAAAGTTGAGCTCGAGCTTCTGAGTTTTAGGCTGAGCCTGGTCCTCAAAGTCCATGTAGGCAAGGCCGCCCAGGCACACGGCGGCCTGGTCCATCAGACCGCAGGGCTTGCCGTAATAGTTGTTCTCGGTGCGCTGGCTCATCTGCGCAAGCGTGACGGGCTCAATGGCGGGCGCGCCCCAGAGCGTCTCCATGGCGCGGCCATATGCGGCCTCGACGGCAGCGGAGCTGGAAAGACCGCCGCCCGAGGGGACAGAGCAGGTGAAGGCGAAGTCGAAACCGCGGGGCTCAACGCCCAGGGCTGCGACCTCGTGGGCCATGCCGCGGACGAGGCTCGCGGACGTGCCCTTCTCGGACTCCTGAACATCCAGCATGTCGAGCGTGATCTCAAAGGTGGGGTAGCCCTCGTCGGCAACGCGAACTTTGTTGGTGTCGGTTGCCACGGCAATGCCGTCGACGGCGACATCGAGCGAGCCGGCGATAACGTGGCCGCCCTCGTGGTCGGTGTGGTTGCCGCTGATCTCGGAACGGCCGGGCGCGTGCACGTAGAGCACCTGGCGGTCGCCGATGGGGCCAAACTCCTCCTCAAACAGCTTGGTGAGGGTGGCGAGCGTCTTTTCGTCGGGGGCGGTCATGAGGGTCCTTTCCTTGGCGCGAACAGGTAAGTTTTGCGTCGTTATGAGTACGTTAACAATTTGAAGCGGCGTGAACTCAGCATTCACGATGCCGCACGTTATGGGCTATGTTAACGTACTCATAACACAACGCATATTACTTTTTGAGAATCTGGTAATCGGTCGAAATTCGGCCGTGAACGGTAGTGCCGTATGGACTTATAGAGCAGAAGAGCTGCAGCTAGAAAAAGTAGAGTACGTTAACATGCGTCCGACGATAGCGGTCTTCCGTGCGGGTTAAATTCCCGCGCGGAGGGCATGCACGCTATTTTGATCTCGCAAGGGTGAAGGTGATCCTGTGGCAAGGCGCCCGTCCAACGATACAAGTTCCCGTCCGGTCTCCATGGCCGACGTTGCCCGCGCTGCCGGCGTTTCGCAGCAAACGGTTTCGCGCGTCGCCAACGGTCTGCCCAATGTGAACGAGCGGACGCGCCAGCGCGTGCAGGCCGCCATGCAAGAGCTCGGCTTTCGTCCGAGTTATGCCGGTCGCTCGCTGCGCGACGGCCGTTACCATTCGGTCGGCCTGTGCGTCAACGATGTCACCAAGTTTGGGAACCTGACGATGATCGACGGCATTGCCAGCGCCGCCCGCGAGCATAGCTGCGCCATCACGCTGGTCGAGATGTCCAAGACCGAGGAGTTTTCGCTTGCCGAGGCCACGCGTCGCATGGCGGCCCTGCCGGTCGATGGCATCATCATCGGCATGAGCCGCATGGCGCCCGACTTTGAGACGTTCGATCCGCTGCCGGGAATCGGCACGGTTATCGTCACCATGTATGCGCATCCGCGCGTGACCACGGTCGATTCCGACCATTACGGCTGCTCGCTGCTGCTTATGGATCACCTGTTTGAGCTTGGTCACGAACAGATCCGCTATATTGGCGGTCCGTCCTTCTCGGTGGACGAGCAGTTCCGCCGCGCCGGTTGGCAAGACGCGCTCGAGCGCAGGCATATCGAGCCGGCAGAACCGCTCGAGGGCGACTGGTCTGCCAACAGCGGCTACGAGGCCGGCAGGTATCTGGCCGAGCACGACCGAACCATGACGGCGATCTATGCGGCAAACGACCAGATGGCAAACGGAGCCATCGCCGCGCTGCGCGATAGCGGTCTGCGCGTGCCCGAGGACGTGAGCGTGGTGGGCGTCGACGATTCGCTCGATGATTTTGTCGCACACAACGAGCTCACGACTGTGCGGTTCGATCTGCATCAGCGCGGACGCGAGGTGTTTGAGCATGCGGTTCCCAAGGAGGGAACGTCGGGCAAAACCGTTGCGATCCGTATCCCCGGTCAGCTCATCGTTCGACATAGCACGGCGGCACCGCGCGCGTAGTTTGCGCAGGTCAACGGCGCGTTGCTGCGTTTGGATAACAAACGGTAAGGATGCCGGAAGATAGCTGTTGGGATGCAGCCGAGTGCTATGATAGACGGGTTCTTTTGTCTATCTAGGAGGCTTTGCCTGATGGAGATCACCAAGGATATCCGCTACGTTGGCGTCGACGATCACGACATTGACCTGTTCGAGGGCCAGTACGACGTGTCCGAGAACGGTATGGCATACAACAGCTACGTTATCTTGGGCGAGAAGATCGCTGTCGCCGATTCGGTCGACGGTGATTTTGTCGACGAGTGGCTCGGCAACATCGAGACCGTGCTCGACGGCCGTACGCCCGATTACCTGGTCGTTCACCACATGGAGCCCGATCACTCCGCTGGCATCGCCGCCTTTATGGAGCGCTATCCCCAGGCCCAGATCGTGGCTAGCATGGGCGCCTTCCGCATGATGGTTAACTACTTTGGCACCGATTACCCCGAGCGCAAGATGATCGTCAAAGAGGGCGATGTGCTCGACCTGGGCGGCCACAGCCTGACCTTTGTCGGCGCCCCCAACGTGCATTGGCCCGAGGTGTTGTTCTCCTACGAGGCCACCGACAAGGTGCTCTTCAGCGCTGACGGCTTTGGCAAGTTCGGTGCCAACGACATCGAGGACCCGGAAGGCTGGGCCTGCGAGGCACGCCGTTACTACTTTGGTATCGTCGGCAAGTTCGGCAAGTTCGTGCAGGCCGTGCTCAAGAAGGCCGCCGATCTGGATATTCAGATCATCTGCCCGCTCCACGGTCCTGTGCTCACCGAGAATCTGGGCTACTACATCGACACCTACAACACCTGGTCGAGCTATCAGCCCGAGGACGAGGGCATCACGATTGCCTACGCGAGCGTTTACGGCCATCTGAAGGCTGCCGTCGAGGAGCTCGCCGCGGCACTCGAGGCTCGCGGCCAGAAGGTCTCCGTCTTCGACCTGGCTCGCGATGACATGGCCGAGGCCGTTGAGGACGCGTTCCGTTACGACCGCCTGGTGCTTGCTTCCATCACCTACCAGGGCGAGATCTTCCCGTTCATGAGCACCTTCATCCACACGCTCGCCGAGCATGCCTATCAGAACCGCACGGTGGCACTCGTCGAGGCCGGCTCCTGGGCGCCCGCCGCCGCCAAGGCCATGACCAAGGAGCTCGAGGGCATGAAGGACATCACCCTGGCGCAGAACAAGGTGACCGTCCTGGGTTCGCTCAACGACGCCTCGCGTGCTCAGATCGAAGCCCTCGCCGACGAGCTGTCCAAGTAACAACGCGCTCGCTTCTACCGTCAAAACCACCACAAAGGTGCCTGTCCCCTTTGTGGCGGTTTTTGTTTTTAGGCGGTGGCGATGATGAGGGTTGGGGCGTCGATGCCGGTGGCCTCGGCGATTGAGGTGGCGATGGAGCCATCGGGGTCGCGGTCCATCACGATGGTGTCGACATCGGTAAGTTCGGCGAAGCGATACATGCCGCGTCCGTTGACCTTGCTCGCGTCCATGAGCGCCACGCTCTTACGCGCAGCGGTGATCATAGCGGTTTTGGTCTCGGCCATCTGCGGAAAGTCGGTGGTAAAGCCACAGCCTGGAACAAAGGCACCGGGGCACATAATGGCGAGGTCGGCGTGAACCATCTGCAGTGCCTGCATGGTGAGCGGACCGTACAGATAGCGGTGCCCTTTGCGCAGCGCGCCGCCCAGCATGACGACATCGACCGAGGGCATACTCTCGTCGATGTAGTCGGCGATGGTAATGTCTGCGGTGATGACGGTGATGCCGTCGCGTTGGTCGAGCAGGCGGACAAATTCGAGCGCGGTGGTGCCCGAGTCGATGAGCAGCGTGTCGCCGTCGCTGACGAGTGCGATGGCGCTTTGCGCGATGGCCTGTTTGGCGGCAACGTTGACGTTGATGCGGCGATCCTGCGTGGAGACGGTTAGGCGTTTGTGGAGTGACACGGCGCCACCATGTGTGCGGCGCAGTTTGCCGGCCTCGGCGAGCGCGTCCAGGTCGGCGCGGGCGGTGACGGAGGACACGCCAAAGGTCTGGGCGATTTCTGCTACCTGCACCGAGGCGTTGTGCTCGAGCATTTCCATGATGGCGGCGCGGCGTTCGTCGGCAAAAGCACGGTTGGTAGCTTGGGTCATGTCTGCTCCATTCTCGGCTAAATTTGCAGGAATTGTGTTGACTCTATTTTCGTTCATTTTCTTTTTGAGTAAGAAAACACCTTTCGATTACTTATCTTTTCTATAAAAGAAAGACGCTCAACGCCCAAAATTCAATATCGAACACGCCCACTCGGCTCCAATTCCTTCCGTTTACTTTTCAAAAACGACGGTATTGACCTGCATGGGCTCAATATCTCGCACGTGCAAAGACGCTGAATTTCATACAATGAGCGCAGTAAAACGCAAGGTAAAACGCCTTGTGAACAACTACGCCCGATGTCCAGATGCGGGCGAGGGAGAGGAGCAAACGCTCATGGCACTTGTTACCACCGAAAAGATGCTCAAGGACGCTCAGGCCGGCCACTACGCCGTCGGCGCGTTCAACGTCGAGAACCTCGAGTTTGTTATGGCCGTTCTGGCCGCTGCCGAGGAGACCAAGTCCCCCGTCATCATGCAGACCACCCCGGGCACCATCAAGACCGCTGGCCTGGATTACTTCTACGGTATGGTCAAGGCTGCCGCCGAGCGCGCTTCCGTGCCCGTCGCCCTGCACCTCGATCACGGCGATGGCTATGACCGCTGCATGCAGGCCTTCCGCACCGGCTACACCTCCGTCATGATCGACGGCTCGCACGAGTCCTTCGAGGACAACATCGCCCTGACCAAGTCCGTCGCCGACGCTGGCCGCGCCATGGGCGTGCCCGTCGAGGCCGAGCTTGGCAAGGTTGGCGGCAAGGAGGACGACGGTCCCGCGGTTGAGGGCGAGAGCCCCTACACCGATCCTGCTGAGGCCAAGGAGTTCGTCGAGCGCACCGGCTGCACCTCCCTCGCTATTGGCGTTGGCACCAGCCACGGCGTGTACACGAGCGATCCGCACATCGAGCAGTCCGTGGTCAAGGCCATCCGCGACGCCGTCGACGTGCCGCTGGTCCTGCACGGCACCTCTGGTGTGCCCGATGAGCAGGTTGCCGAGGCTGTGAAGAACGGCATCTGCAAGGTTAACTACGCTACCGAGCTGCGTCAGGCCTACACCAAGGGCTTCATGGCCTATATGGCCGAGAACCCTGCCTGCTTCGATCCCAAGAAGCCGGCCAAGGAGGGCATGCGTGAGATCACCGAGCTGGTTAAGATCCGCATGACCAACCTCAACTCTGTGGGCAAAGCAGAGTAACAGCAAGGGTACTCTGATCCCACCGGACGGCTTGGGCGGGTCCCCGTACTTAGTTTCCAAAACGTCCTCGCGCATGAAGGCCCCCGTTGCCTCGCTTCTACGAAGCGTTGGCAACGGGGGCCTTCGCGCTGCGGAATGATTTTGGAAACTAAGTACGGGGACCCGCCCAAGCCGTCCTGCTCGATCGCCCTTGTGGCGTTAGGGCGGAAAGGATGGGGCGCGAGGGGCGCTTTGTTGATGAGGGGTTAGTATGCCCGGGCTTGGTTGGGGAAGGTTTTGTCTAGGGATGCTTGGAGCTTTTTGAATGAGGTTTGCAGGTTGAGGCTCTGATTGGTTGAGCGTTTTGGCTGCGAGGTTGGGGAGTCGAGGAGGCCGTTTCTCTGTGTCGGGGGGAAGGAGAAAAGGTTTGCATGTTTTAGGGATGGCTGCTGTGCTGCGTCATTGGAAGAATGCATGCTTGTGCGGCCTCCTCGATGTCCACCAATAGATTGCGCTCGGGGTATGCTGCTAGGTCCCGTGCGTTGGCAGTATTATGCCGCGGCTGCTGCAAAGAAGCGCTAAAGAAAGGCTTAACCTGGTTTGATGTTACGATGAAACTGCAGGTCAAAGCCATCGAGTAACACTCTTGAAAGGTTTTGAGCTTAAGGGCTTTCTAAGGTTTGTGACGTGGATGTGGCGCGGACGTGCGGAGCGTGTGAATGCTCGCTGTTAGCGCTGCGGCTCTGCGGCGCGCACCTGCTCGATGACCTTTTCCATCGTGGTGTCGATGCGGTCTTTTTTGAGCTCGCATTCCCAGATGGTTATGGGCGTCCAGCCCATTTGAGTGAGCGCTGCCACGGCGGCGCGATCGCGCTCGACGTTGCGACGGAATTTTGCTTCCCAAAACTCAACATTGCGTTTGGGCTGACTGGGATTGCATTTGGGACAACGGTGCCAAAAGCAGCCGTTGACGAAGATGGCGATCTTGCGTCCGGGGAAGGCGATATCGGGTTTGCCGGGAACCTTCCATTCCAAGCGATAACCCGTAAGGCCTGCTGCCCGCAGGCGCTGGCGAACGAGCAGCTCGGGCTTGGTGTTGGCGCGTTTGTTGCCCTTCATGGACTTTTTTATAGCGGCGCGACGGCGCACGAGTTCACGCTCGTCGGCGGAAAGGTCCGAGGTGTCGATGCCGTCGAGCAGGCCGGGCTTGGGGCGCTTTTTGCTGCGGCGCTTAGGTGCGCGCTTGGGTTTGGTAACGGGCTCGTCGGCTGTGGTGGACTCGGTGTCGTTGGCGGCGTTAGCCTCAAGCCGATCTTCCTTCAGCTCAATCAGGGCATCGATAAGCCCCTTGTCGGCGGGCATCCATTCCACCGTGGCAAGCGAGGCGCGCGGAATCCAGCGGATATCGAGCTGTCGGTCATGTTTCTGAGGCTCATCGGATTCATCGGCGAGCGAGCAGTAGTAGCACTCCATGGAGAGATGAAAATCGGGGTAGTCATACTCAACGGTATAGAAATCGCGCAGGTTGGTAACTTTTACCTGCAGCTCTTCCATGAGCTCGCGGCGCACGGCGTCTTCGGGTGTCTCGCCGCGCATGAGCTTGCCGCCCGGGAATTCCCAAAGTCCTTGCATGTCGCCGTAGCCGCGCTGCACGGCAAGCAGCTCATCGGATCCTTCTTTGCGAATGATCCCAGCGGCAACATGAACAGTCTTCAACAGGAGTCCTCTCTCAATATCATCACGTGGCAGGCTAGCTACCCCTACCTTACACAACGGTAAGGCAAGTGTAAGCCATATCGATGGTAGCCGACTCGTCTTCTTGCGACTATAGATGCCGTAGACTAATCGCAAGAAAGGACTCGGTATGCAAACCACGCACATGGCGACCCCGGTACTGGAGGTCGCGCATCTCGAAAAGGTATATGGAGCGCTGGGCAACGTGACCCGTGCGCTCAACGACGTCAGCTTTACCGTCAACCGCGGCGAATTTGTTGGCATCATGGGCGCTTCGGGCTCGGGCAAGTCGACGTTGCTCAACTGCGTGTCGACCATCGATAGCGCCACGAGCGGCACCATCCGCATCAACGGCCAGGACGTGACGCGCATGAAGCAGGCTAAGCTTTCGCAGTTCCGCCGCGAAGAGCTCGGCTTTATCTTCCAGGACTCCAACCTGCTCGATACGCTCACGGCACGCGAGAACATCGCCCTGCCGCTCACCATTGCCCGCACAAACTCGGCAGAGATCTCGACCCGCGTGCAGGATGTGGCCGCGCGTCTGTCTATCAGTCAGGTGCTCGACAAGTATCCCTACCAGATGTCCGGCGGTCAGCAGCAGCGCGTTGCCGCGGCCCGCGCGCTCGTCACCGACCCCACCATGATCATGGCCGACGAGCCCACCGGCGCCCTCGATTCTAAAAGCGCTCGTCTGCTGCTCGAGAGCCTGGAGGCCCTCAATCGCCGCCTGCGCGCCACGGTGCTCATGGTCACGCACGACAGCTTTGCCGCCAGCTATACGAGCCGCGTGCTGTTTATCCGCGACGGCAAGATCTTCACCGAGCTGCGCCGCGGCGACACCGACCGCCGCGAGTTCTTCGACCGCATTATGGAGGTCGTTGCCATGATGGGCGGTGAGGGCTCCGATGCTCTGTAAACTCGCTTGGGGCAACGTCCGCCGTGCCGGACGCGACTACCTCGTCTACCTTTTGACGCTCACCCTGGGCGTCACGGTCTTCTATGCCTTTAACACCATCTCGATGCAGGTCGACATCGCCGGCATCGATGAAAAGGGCTTGGCGCAGGTTATGGGCAGCATGCTCGGCGACCTGACGTACTTTTTGGCCGGTGTCATGGCCTTTTTAATGGTGTATGCCAATAACTTCATCATGAAACGCCGCAAGAAGGAGTTTGGCCTGTACCAGGTGCTCGGCATGGGGCGCGGGCGCGTCGCCACGATCATGGCGCTCGAGACGGTGATCGTCTCGGTCGGCGCCTTTGTCGCCGGCATTGTGCTGGGCGTGGGACTCTCCCAGCTCATGACGTTCTTTACGGCCTCGCTCTTTAAGACACAGATCGCCAATTTCCACTTCTTTTTCTCGGTGCATGCGTTCAGCCTGACCCTTGCCTGCATGCTCGTGATGTTTGTGCTCACGCTACTGCTGAACCTTCGCGCCGTGCGTCGTACCAAACTCATCGAGCTTATGGGTGCCGAGCGTCGCAACGAGAGCATCAAGACACGCAACCCCTGGATCGCGATTGCCATTTTTGCCGTGGGCGTGGTGCTTGTGGGCGTGGCCTATTACCGTCTGCTACGTGATGGGTTCCCGCTAACCGCGACGGACAGCAAGCTGCAAGAGGCCATGAACCAGTTTGGTATTACGACCGCTATGGTTACCGTGGGCACCTTTGCCCTGTTCTGGGGACTCTCGGGCATGCTCATCAAGCTGCTGCAGAGCCTGCGCAGCGTGTATTGGCGTGGCCTCAATATGTTTACCGTGCGTCAGCTTTCGGCCAAGGTCAATACGGTGTGCTTTTCGATGGGCGTCATCGCGATGCTCCTGTTTTTGGCCATCACTTCGGTGACGTGCGGTATGTCGATTGCCAACGTGATGAACGAGAATCTGGAGCGCTATAATCCGGCCGACATGTCGCAGACGTATGTCTATTACACGCCCGATACGCTCGACTTCTACAAAGAGTCTTTCAATCCGTCTGAGGCCGATCGAATGGTGCTGGCCGATAGTACGGTCGATTTGTACTCCGCATGGCACGGCGATCGTATCGATCACGATAACGTTGCAGACGGTATTAAGGGCAAGTCGGCGGACAACAACGACGAGACCGGCAAGAAGGTCAATATCGCCGATGTTGCCGGTGAGCATGTGCAGATCGATTCGTATCTGAGTTACCCGCTTGGCGGCTCGGATCCTTCGGTGACTCCAAGTGAGATGTGCAAGACCATGGGCGAAAAGCTTCCCAAGGCGTTCGGGGGTAGCAATGCCGATGCGATGGGTCTGTTTGTGACGCCGGCGAGCCAGTACAACAAACTGCGCCAGATGATGGGCGAGGAGCCGGTGCACATCGGTCGCGACCAGTATCTGCTCACGTGTGATATGGGCGGCGAGCTGGTCGACCTGTACACCAAGTATATGGCTGGCGGCCATGCCCTTACCTTGGGCGGGCATACGCTCAAGCCCGCAACCGATAAGTCGGACGAAGATACGGCGGCCATCGCCAACTCGGCGATGGGCAGTAATCCGGGTACCGTCGTCGTTGCCGACGAGCTGTTGTCCCAACTTAATCTGCAGCCGTATTCCAGTAGCCTGCTCGTTAACTACAAACAGGGGATGGATACGACCGAGGCAGACGAGAGCATTAAATACACTGTGCTCGACAATCTGCTCGTTGACGGCAAGGAGTCGGGGTCGTGGGGAACCTTCATCACACGCTCCGAGATGTACACGCAAGCAGCGCAAATGAATGGTCTTATTAGCTACCTAGCCATCTACATCGGCTTTGTATTGGTCGTTGCATGCGCGGCGATTCTGTCGATCCAGCAACTTTCCAACGTGGCCGACGGCAGCCGCAGCTATCGTGTGCTGGCACAGATCGGCTGTGACGACCGCCAGGTTCGCCATTCGGTGATGGCGCAGCAAGCGGTATTCTTCCTGTTCCCGTTGGCGGTGGGCTTGGCGCACTCCTTTGTGGCACTTAAGGTGATCATCGAGATGGTGAGCATATTCGGAAATATGAGCATCGGCGGCACCGTGGGCCTCACCTGCGCGATCTTCCTGGCAGCCTACGGCGGCTATTTCCTGGTGACCTACCTCATGAGCACCGGCATGGTACAAGCTGCCATCGCCACCCGCTACAGCGAGTAACCTACCTAGCGAAAAGTAAAATCATCACAGGTTGAGCATAAGTCAGCGAAAGCGCCCCTAAGCGAGCAAGGTGACGTGAAAGAGGAGTGAAGCGTACTTCGGTACGCGACCGACGATTGAACGTCAGATTGCCGCCTAGGGGCGCTTGCAGCGTCGAGCCGTTACGCGGTTTGGCAAAACCGCGTAACTAAATACGCTCCGCGATCTCGTGGATGAGGTAGTCGGTCTTTTCCCAGCCCAGACACGGGTCGGTGATCGACTTGCCAAAGACGCCGCCGTCGACCGGCTGGTTGCCGTCCTCCAGGTAGGACTCGATCATAAAGCCCTTGACCAGCTTGGAGATGGACTCGTTGCGGCGGCAGCTGTCGAGCACCTCCTTGCAAATACGATACTGCTCAAGCGGTCGCTTGCCCGAGTTGTCGTGGTTGCAGTCGATGACCGCCGCCGGGTTGGCATAGCCGGCGTGCTCGGTATAGCGCTCGGCCAGGCGCTCCAGGTGCTCGTAGTGGTAGTTGGGGTAGGTGCGGCCATCGAGGCCGATGTAGCCGCGCATGACAGCGTGCGCGAGCGGGTTGCCATCGCACTCGACTTCCCAGTTACGGAAGATAAAGCTCTGGTGAGCCTGGGCGGCGTAAATAGAGTTGAGCATAACGGTGGTGGAACCAGCGGTGGGGTTCTTCATGCCGACGGGCACCGAAATGCCGCTCGACACCAGGCGATGCTCCTGGTTTTCGACCGAGCGCGCACCCACGGCGACGTAGCTCAGCAAGTCGACGAGATACTGATAGTTGGAGGGGTAGAGCATCTCGTCGGCGGTGAAGAAGCCCGTTTCCTCAATAACGCGCAGGTGCATATGGCGGATAGCCTTGACGCCCTCGAGCAGGTCGTCGGGGGCCTCGGGATCGGGGTTATGCAGCAGGCCCTTGTAACCGGTGCCCTTGGTACGCGGCTTGTTGGTGTAGACGCGCGGAATGATGATGAGCTTGTCCTTGACCTCTTCGGCGGTCTTGGCCAGGCGGTTCATGTATTCGAGGACCGAATCCTCGCGGTCGGCAGAGCACGGGCCGATGATGAGCACCTTACGTGCGTCCTCGCCGGTAAAGACTTTGGCGACCTCGGCGTCAAATGCCTGCTTTTTGGCGGCAAGCTCGGCAGAAAGTGGCATTTCCTCGCGGATCTCCATGGGGATCGGCAGCCTGCGTTTGAATTCCATGGCCATAGGGGTCTCCTCAATCTATAGAAAGAGCAATAAGCGGATTGTCGAATGCTCGGCATTATCCGCTGTCGCACGCTAAAGTGCAAGCCCTTGTCACCCCGAAACCTACCAAAAAGGGACAGGTTTATTTTGGCAGGTTTTATCTGGGTAAACGTCGGCGGATGCTGGGAGGGAGCGGCGCCGCGCGGGACCCTAAGGCTGTTGTCGGTTCCCCAGGAAATACCCTGTGGGCAAAAAATGCCAAATATGAGTACGGTTGCTAGCTTAGTATCATATTGCCTTCGCAAAATAATAGACATAACAGCAAAATATGTTCATTAACGCAAACACATATAAGTTCGCTATAGGGCTGTTTGATCATTTTAGGGACGCGTGTAAGCCGTGAAAACGGCATTTGGGGCTGTTTTGGCTGTTACTAAAAGGGTAACAGTACTCATATTTGCCATTTTTTGCCCACGGGGCCTCGAAGGGGCTGTCAATCAGGTCCCAGGGGAGGCGGTTTGAGGGCCGCAGAGCAAAAACGGGGGCGCAGGTTGTCCTGCGCCCCCGTTCTCGGGCGTCATTCGTTCCCTGCGGCCGAATCTACGCCGCCTCGTCGAACTGCGAGTTGTACAGGTCGGCGTAGAAGCCTCCTTGGGCGAGCAGCTCGTCGTGTGTGCCCTTCTCGACGATGTCGCCGTCGCGGATCACCAAGATTACGTCGGCGTTGCGGATCGTGGACAGGCGGTGCGCGATAACAAAGCTGGTACGGCCCTGCATCAGCGCATCCATGGCGCGCTGGATGAGCTCCTCGGTGCGGGTATCGACGTTGGAGGTCGCCTCGTCCAGAATCAGCGCCGGGCGGTCGGCCAAAATGGCACGGGCGATGGTCACGAGCTGGCGCTGACCCTGCGACAGGTTAGTGCCCTCCTCGTTAATCATAAAGTCGTAGCCGCCGGCGAGCGTATGGATAAAGTGGTCGCAGCGTGCGGCGCGTGCAGCGGCTTCGACCTCGGCATCGCCCGCATCGGGGCGTCCGTAGCGGATGTTCTCGCGGATGGTGCCGTTAAACAGCCAGGTATCCTGCAACACCATGGCAAACTCGCCGCGCAGTGCTGCGCGGTCCCAATCGCGCACGTCGACGCCCTCGACACGCAGCGAGCCGCCGTCCACGTCGTAAAAGCGCTGCAGCAGCTTAATGAGCGTGGTCTTGCCGGCGCCGGTGGGGCCGACGATGGCGATGGTCTGGCCGGGCTGTGCCTCGCAGCTAAAGTCGTGGATGATGGTCTTGTCGGGCGTGTAGCCAAACTTGACATGGTCAAACTCCACGTGGCCGGGGCGCTTTTCGGGAATCTGTGCGTCGGCTTTCTGCTCCTCCTCGGGCGCGGCCAGGAACTCAAAGACACGCTCGGTGGCAGCGGCCATCGACTGCATCGTGTTGCTTACGTTGCCCAGCTGCTGCACGGGTTGCGTAAAGTTGCGAACGTACTGGATAAAGCTCTGGATGTCGCCGGGCGTGGCATTGCCGGTCAGCGCGAGCTGTGCGCCCACCACGACGACGCCCACGTAGCCCATGTTGCCCACCAAGCTCATAAGCGGCATCATCAGGCCCGACAGGAACTGCGAGCGCCAGCCACTAATAAAGAGGCGGTCGTTTTGACGGTCGAACTCCTCGATTGAGGCCTCGGCGCGGTCGAACACCTGAATGACATTCTGGCCGGCAAAGTCCTCCTCGATAATGCCGTTGACGGCGCCCAGGACTTGCTGCTGCTCGCGGAAGTACGGCTGCGAGAAGTGGATCATCACGGTCAGGATAATCGCGGCGGCCGGCAGCGTGAGCACGGTGACGCCGGTAAGCGGCAGACTAATCGACAGCATCATGACGAGCACGCCGATAATCTGCGTCACCGACGTGATAAGCTGCGTCACGCTCTGGTTGAGCGACTGGCCGAGCGTATCGACGTCGTTGGTGATGCGGCTGAGCACGTCGCCCTTGCTGTGGCCGTTGAAGTAGCTCATCGGCACGACGGCAATTTTGGCGGCGATTTCCTTGCGCATACGGTAACAAATCTTTTGCGTGACGCCGGTCATGAGCCAACCCTGGATGAGGCTGCAAACAGAGCTTGCCAGATACAGGCAGAGCAAAAAGCCGAGCGTCTTGGCAATCCAGCCAAAGTCGACATCGCCGGTGCCGTTGACCTTGGCGACCAGGCCCTCGAACAGCTTGGTCGTAACCTGGCCGAGCACCTTGGGCCCCACAATGTTAAAGACGACCGAGCACACGGCAAAGGCGACGGCGGCAAACACGGCAACCTTGTGCTGACCGATATAGCCGAGCAACTGCTGCATGGTGCCCTTAAAGTCCTTGGCCTTTTCGCCGCGGCCCATGCCACCCATACGGCCCATAGGACCGCGCCGGCGGGTGGGCTTGGGAATCTGAGTCTTGGTCTCGTCTGCCATTAGTGCTCGCCTCCTTCCATAACGGCTGCAATTTCTTCTTGGGTGAGCCCCAGCTCCTCGGCGGAAAGCTGCGACTGTGCGATTTCCAGGTACGCCGGGCAGCTGTGCAGCAGCTCCTCGTGCGTGCCGGTGCCCACCACGTGACCGTCGTCGAGCACGATGATCTGGTCGGCGTGCATGATGGTCGCAATGCGCTGGGCCACGACCACGAGCGCGGCGTCGGTAACGTTTTTGGCCAGCTCCTCGCGCAGGCGAGCGTCGGTCTTGTAGTCGAGAGCGCTAAACGAGTCATCGAACACCACGACCTCGGGCTTTTTGGCCAACGCGCGGGCGATGGCCAGGCGCTGGCGCTGACCGCCCGAGACATTGGAGCCGCCCTGGCTGATGGGGGAGTCGTAACCGCCCTCACGCCCGGCGATAAAGTCCTCAGCCTGTGCGATGCGCGCGGCCTCGTGCATGTTCTCGTCGCTTACCATGTCGCCGGCAAACTTAAGGTTGCTCTCCACGGTGCCCGAGAACAGACGCCCCTGCTGCGGGATGTAACCAATGCGGCGGCGCAGCTCGGAAAGGGTCATGTCGCGTACGTCGATGCCGTCGAGCGAAATGCTGCCGCCCGTGACGTCGTACAGGCGCGGAATGAGCTGTACGAGCGTGGACTTGCCCGAGCCCGTGGAGCCGATGATGCCGAGCATCTGGCCGGCATGCGTGGTGAAGTTCACGCCGCTGATGACATCGGCGCGGGCATCGGGATACTGGAAGCTCACGTCGCGGAAGGTGAGCTCACCGCGCGGCGCGCTGGCAGCAGGCAGTTTGGGCGAGGCGGGGTCGTTGATGCTCGTGGGGCAGGTGATGACCTCTTCCACGCGCTCGGCGGCGACCTCGGCACGGGGCAGGATAACCGAAACCATGGTGAGGATCATAAACGCCATGACGATCTGCATGGTGTAGGAGATAAACGCCATCATGTTGCCGACCTGCATCACGCCGTCCGAGACGCCCTGCGCACCAAACCAGACGATAAGCACGGTGATGCAGTTCATGACGAGCATCATGAGCGGCATCATAAAGCTCATGGCTCGGTTGGTGTAGAGCTGCGTGGTCATCAGGTCGAGCGAAGCCTTGTCAAAACGCTCGAGCTCATGCTCCTCGCGGTTGAACGAGCGGATGGGCATAAGACCGTCGAGCAGCTCGCGGGCGGTAAGGTTCAGACGGTCCACAAAGCTCTGCATCTTCTTGAACTTGGGCATGGTGAGGCCCATAAGCACGCCGACGACGGCCGAGACGGCGATGATGGCCACGGCGATGGTCCACTCCAGGCCGGTATGGTTGGCCAGGACGCGCATGACGGCGACGATGCCCATGACGGGCGCCAGTAGACACATGCGGATAAACAGGGTTGCGGCCATCTGGATCTGCTGAATGTCGTTGGTGCAGCGGGTGATGAGCGAGGCTTGGCTAAACTTGCCCACCTCGGCCGGCGAGAAGTGCATAACCTTGTTGAAGGTCTCGCGGCGCAGGTCGCGGGCGATGGAGCAGGCGGTACGCGAGGCCACGGCACCGGTCAGGATGGTGGCGACGAGCGACACCAGGCACAGGCCAAACATCGTGGTCGCCATGCGGCCCAGGTAGGCGTTCTGCACATCGGCGGGGTCGATGCCCTGCGCCTTGTACTCTTCTTGCACGTAGGTCACGGCACGCTGGGTGACGATGGAGCCCGACATGGAGCCCATTTTGTCTGCCATATCGTTGGCACCCTCGACGAGCTTGCCTTGGTTGATTAGGCCGCCTTCAACGCCTAGACGCAGGCTCTTCATGGTAATCTTGCCGCCGTCGGCATCAATCTGCTTTTGCATGTTCTGCGCCGCTGCGGCCTTCTGCTGCATCTCGGCGAGCTGCTCGGGCGTCATCGCCGCCATCTGCTCGGGGGTGGGCATGGCCTGGGCAGCGTTGCTGTCTTTCTCGCTGGACGTGCCGGCCATGTCGCCCATGGAGTCGGCGTCGATGCCCTGGTTGAAGGCGAGCACGACGGTCTCGGGCAGGCTCATGATGTCGGCAATCTTGCCGCCGTCGGCGCGCTCCTCCTCGGTGCCCCTGTACGTTCGAATGCCGTTATTGTCTGCCTTGCTAAACACGGCCTCCACAGCCTTGGCGTCCTTGGCGCTCATAAAGAGTTCGAGGTCGTCGAGCGATTCGGTGCGGATGGTGTCGGGCACGGGCGAGGCGATGCCACCTTGCTGCACGCCCACGTCGACGATGTCGCTCATATAGGTAGGCAGCGCCAGATCGGCGTTGCAGCTGATTACGATAAGTACGATAGCTGCGAACAGTGCCAGGATATGCTTTTTAAAGAGTCTGAGAATCCTCACTCGGCATCTCTCCTTTCTTGATTGCGGTCGATAATTTCGTTGGCACGTCTTAGAAGGCGCACCATCTCTTGGGTATCTGTTTCGCCGAGCTGCTCGAGGAAGGCCGCGGTGCGGTCCTCGAATTCCCGACGTTTGATTTCGATGACCTGGAATCCCTTGTCGGTCACCGTGACGTGTACGCGACGACGGTCGGTCTTTGAGTGCTCGCGCTCGACCCAGCCCTTGGCTTCGAGAGCGCGCAGGATATTGGCGATACGGGCGCTCGAGACCCAGGCACGATCGGCAAGTTCGCTCGGCGTGAGCGAACCGCCGGCGCGCATGAGGGCGCGCATGACGGCCATCTCGCCACCCAGGGCCTGGTCGGCAAAGCGCGAAACGCGCTGGTGCATGCTGCCAAACTCGGTAAAGAGCTGACGTCCAAGCTCATGGAAATCGGTATCTTCCACCGAAAACCCCTAACACTAGAAACTATTTTCGGTGAAAGATGATACCCCCGCTCAGCCATCCCATTCGGTAGATTTCTAGGCATGTCCCAAAAATCTACTTGGCCGCTAGGCAATATAAAGAGCGCATAAAGACTTAAAATCATTCAATTGCTGAAGCGTTTCAAAGAATTATCATGCACGCGGTTAGGCTAGGGGTTGTCACCACCATGACGACTGGGACTCATGAAATCGCCACGTGCGATGCTCCAACTTCCCGCAAGGAGACACCTTACATAAAGGGGGATGGAGTCATGGCATTTGACTTCACGGGCAAGACCGCGATTGTCACGGGCGGCACTCAGGGCATTGGCCTCGAGATCGCCAAGGGCATCGTCGCGGGCGGCGGACATGTCGCGCTCATCGCAAGGAACGCTGCTAAGGGCGAGGCCGCTGTGGCCGAGCTTGGCGAGGGCAACAAGTTCTATCAGCTCGATGTCGCCGATGCGCCCAAGGCGCGCGAGACCGTCGAGCAGATTTTTACGGACCTGCCGCAAACCAACATCCTGATCAACTGCGCTGGCGTCATCAGCACCAAGAAGTTCGACGAGATCGATGACACCGAGTGGCGTCGCACCATCGACATCAACCTCAACGGTACCTTTACCATGATGAACGCTGTGTACCCGCACTTTAAGGCGGCCCACGCCGGCACTATCGTCAACGTGAGTTCCGTTGCGGGCAAGATCGGCGGCGGCCTGCTCGGCACCGCGGCTTACGCGAGCTCCAAGGCCGGTGTTAACGGTCTAACCAAGGCAGTCGCCAAGGAAGGCGGCAAGTTTGGCGTCCGCTGCAACGCCGTGTGCCCGTCGCTCACCCTTACCGATATGACCTCGATTCTCTCTGACGAGAACTCTCAGCGCATCATCAACGGTATTCCTCTGGGCCGCGCCGCCCAGGCCAGCGAGCCTGCGCAGATGGTGCTGTTCTTCGCTTCCGACCTCGCCAGCTTCGTGAACGGCGAGATCGGTGACTGCGACGGTGGCATCGTCCTGGACGGGTAATACCCCGCGGTGATCGTTTGGCGGCGACCCTGGCGACTCGGGGTTGCCGCCTTCTTTCTGACATAGGCGCATGCGGCTACGATTCGCATGCATCCAAAGGAGATATATATATGAGTGAATCGACTGCGGTGGAGGCACCGGCGGCAAAGGAGCCGTTCTTTAAGATGTCCTCCATCCCGGGTGCCAATATTTTGGTGCCGCTTCTGTTGGGTTGCCTGCTCAACACGCTGTTCCCCGACCTGTTCAAAACGCTCGGCAGCTTTACGCTCGGCATGACCCAGCAGGGCGCAGGCCCGCTTGTTGGCGCTTTTTTGCTCATCGTCGGTACGACGATTTCGTTTAAGAGCGCTCCTGCCGCCGCTGCCCGCGGTGCCATCATCATCGCCGTCAAGCAGATCGTTGTCGTTGCCGTTTCGCTGCTCATCCTTTATGTGTTCAACGACAACCTGTTTGGTATCTCGGCCATGGTGATGCTGGCCGCTTGCACGGGTGCCAACAACGCTATGTACGCTGGACTGATGGGCACCATGGGCAACGAGGCCGAGCGTGGCGCCGTCGCCATTACCACGCTGGTTGTCGGCCCTCCGGTCACGATGATTGTCCTTGGCGCCGCCGGTCAGGCTCCGATCGGCTGGTCGCTCGTGGGTGCCATCCTGCCGATCGTCGTCGGCATTATCCTGGGCAACCTGTTCCCCAGCTTTAAGAAGATGATGGCACCGGCACTTTCCGCCATCATCGTGCTCGTCTTCTTTGCTATGGGTTCGACCATGACCTTTGGCCAGCTCATTAATGGCGGTCTTCCCGGTATTCTGCTCGGCGTGATTTGCTCGGTAGTCTTTGCAATTCCCGTCATCGCGGTCGATAAGCTCACGGGTGGTACGGGTGTCGCAGGTGCGGCCATTTCGAGCTGCGCCGGAGCCAATGTGGCCACGCCTGCTGCCATGGCAAGCGTCAACGAGGCCATGTACGGCGGTGCGGTGCTCGCGACGGCTACGGCGCAGGTTGCTGCCTGCGCTATCGTGACGGCCATTTTGACCCCGCTGGTCACCAGCTGGTGCCACAAGCATTTTGAGGGCCAGGGCCACAGCAAGGCAACGACCGACAAGGCCGCCGCAGCCGCCTAATGCCAAGCGGCAATCAAAGCTAAATAACTAGCCACGCCACAGGGCGGCCACGGGAAAATCCCGTGGCCGCCCTGCAGTTTCTGTAGAGTCTCTGGGACACTTTACCCTGATAAAGCTGGCATAACAGCTAGAGTGAACGTCGTACAAAGGCAAGGAAAAATACCAAACAAATCGGTGAACGGTAGTTGCTCGCGCTCGCATTTCCTGCGGATTTGTTAAAAACGCCCTAATGGTATAAAAAAAGAAACATATAACAGCCATGATGAAGGGGGTGGCTATGTTATCCTTCTCAAACGGGTGAAATCTTGGGTTTTGGGTTGCAGCTCCAAGGTGGACAAACGTTTTTCCCTGTACCAACGTGTGGCGAAGAGCGGAAGAAGCCGGTAGTGCAAGCCGATAATTCAAGAATTCAATAAGCAGCGGTGTGAGAGAGCGCCGCATTACACGTAACTAGGAGCGTGGTTACACAATGCAGGAGGCATGGGAAGGCTTCAAGGAAGGCATCTGGACGGGAGAGGTTGACGTCCGAGACTTCATCCAGAAGAACTACACCCCCTACGAGGGCGACGAGTCGTTCCTCGCCGGTCCGACCGAGCGTACCAAGGAGCTGTGGGGCGAGGTTCTCGACCTGCTGCTCAAGGAGCGCGAGCAGGGCGGCGTCCTCGATATGGACACCAAGACCGTCACGGGTATCGTGAGCCACCCCGCTGGCTACATCGATAACGCCCACCGCGATAAGGAGACCATCGTTGGCCTCCAGACTGACAAGCCGCTCAAGCGCGCGCTGCACGTCAACGGTGGTATTCGCATCGCTTGCCAGGCTGCCAGCCAGCACGGCTATAAGGTCGACGAGAACGTTGTCGAGCGCTACACCTTCGAGCGCAAGACCCATAACGCTGGCGTCTTCGATGTCTACACCCCCGAGATGCGTGCTTGCCGCTCGGCTCACATCATCACCGGTCTGCCCGATGGCTATGGCCGCGGCCGCATCATCGGCGACTACCGTCGTGTTGCCCTGTACGGCGTCGACTACCTGATCAAGGACAAGGAGGCCCAGAAGGCTTCCACCCCGACGGTCATGACCGCCGACAACATCCGCGATCGTGAGGAGCTGCAGGAGCAGATCCGCGCCCTCGGTGAGCTCAAGATGATGGCCGAGACCTATGGTTTCGATATTTCCAACCCTGCTACCAACACGCAGGAGGCCATCCAGTGGATGTACTTCGCCTACCTCGCTGCCGTCAAGGAGCAGAACGGCGCCGCTATGTCCATCGGCCGTACCTCTACGTTCATCGACATCTACGCTGAGCGCGACCTTGCCAACGGTACCTTCAGCGAGGAGCAGATCCAGGAGTTCGTGGATCACTTCATCATGAAGCTCCGCATGGTCAAGTTTGCCCGTACCCCCGAGTACCAGGCCCTGTTCACCGGCGACCCGCAGTGGGTCACCGAGTCCATCGGCGGCATGGGTGTCGACGGCCGTACGCTCGTTACCAAGATGAGCTACCGCTACCTGCACACGCTCGAGAACATGGGCACCAGCCCCGAGCCCAACATGACCGTTCTGTGGTCGACCCGTCTGCCCGAGAACTTCAAGAAGTTCTGCGCCAAGACTTCTGTCGCCAGCTCCTCGATCCAGTACGAGAACGACGACCTCATGCGCGTTTACCATGGCGACGACTACGGCATCGCCTGCTGCGTGTCCTCCATGCGCATCGGCAAGGAGATGCAGTTCTTCGGCGCTCGCGCCAACCTGGCCAAGTGCCTGCTCTACGCACTCAACGGCGGTGTTGACGAGGTCTCCAAGAAGCAGGTCGGCCCCAAGTATCGCGCCGTCGAGGGCGATACGCTCGATTACGACGACGTTGTGGCCAAGTACAACGACATGATGAAGTGGCTCGCTGGCGTGTACGTCAACTCGCTGAACATCATTCACTACATGCACGACAAGTATTGCTACGAGCGCATCCAGATGGCTCTGCACGACAAGCACGTGCACCGCTGGTTCGCTACGGGCATCGCTGGCCTTTCCGTCGTGGCTGACTCCCTGTCCGCCATCAAGTACGCCAAGGTCCACCCCGTCCGTGACGAGAACGGCATCATCGTCGACTTCGAGACCGAGGGCGAGTTCCCCAAGTACGGCAACGACGACGACCGCGTCGACCAGATCGCTCACGACGTTGTGCACCAGTTCATGGAGTACATCCGCATGAACGACACCTACCGCAACTCCGTGCCCACGACCTCGGTTCTGACTATTACCTCCAACGTCGTGTACGGTAAGAAGACCGGTTCTACGCCTGACGGCCGCAAGGCTGGTCAGCCGTTCGCCCCGGGTGCTAACCCCATGCACAAGCGCGATAGCCACGGTGCCATCGCTTCGCTGTCTTCGGTTTCCAAGCTCCCGTTCCGCGATGCTCAGGACGGCATCTCCAACACCTTCTCCATCATCCCGAGCGCGCTCGGCAAGGAGGACCAGGTGTTCTTTGGCGATATCGACCTTGATCAGCTGGGCGAGTAACTATTGTTAGTGCTATACTAACAATAACGATTACTGATTAGCGCGCCGGTTTCGGCCGGCGCCTATCAATCGAAGGAGACACATTATGAAGGTTTCTGAAGTTTCCGAGACTCAGGCCGATAACCTGGTCCACATGCTCGACGCTTACGCCGAGAAGGGTGGCCACCACCTGAACATCAACGTCTTCAACCGTGAGACGCTGCTCGACGCTCAGGCTCACCCCGAGAAGTACCCGCAGCTGACCATCCGCGTTTCCGGCTATGCCGTGAACTTCCACACGCTCACCAAGGAGCAGCAGGACGAGGTCATTTCGCGTACCTTCCACGACAAGTTCTAAAGGGGTTTAACTCCTGTAGGATTACTGGGGCCGGTTTTGGGTTATTTTCCAAAACGTCCTCGGACATGCAAAGAGGCTCCGCTGCGCGCGTTGCGCGGCGGAGCCTCTTTGCGTCCTGCGGGATGTTTTGGAAAATAACCCAAAACCGGCCATGTGGGGTCCTTTGGAGTCACCCTTTAGGCGGAACTCTCCTAATTATTTGGATGAGTCGTTTACTTACTTGTGCTGTTACCGTCTTCCCGCTGTTGTTGGGGTATGCTTTGTTCGTATGTAAACGTATGACATGTTGATGGGGGAGGGTGCTATGGCTCGCGAGAGTGCTCGTTCTAAGGATACGGCTAAGCCTGGCATCAAGGAAGTTGCAGCGGTGGCGGGGGTTTCGCCTACTACGGTATCTCGCGTGCTTAATAATCGCGGCTACATTAGCCAGGAAACCCGCGATAAAGTCCATGCGGCGATGGAGCGCATCAATTACACGCCCAACGATATCGCCCGTGCCATGCTCAATGGCCGCCTGAACCTTATCGGCATGATTGTTCCCTTTGTGAGCAGCCCGTTCCATGCTCAGGTTGTGCAGGCGGTCGAGCGCACGTTAGCGGAAAACGGTTTTAAGATGCTGCTGTGCAATAGTGCCAATCGACCTGATCTTGAGCGTTCTTATATCGATATGCTTCGGCGCAATATGGTTGATGGCGTCATTGTCAACTCGCTTAATATCGGTGCCGAGGCGTATGCCGAGATGGGCTTGAGTCTGGTTGGTATCGACTGCGACCTTGGCGAGGCCTCTGTTCAGATTGCGAGCGACAGCTATAGTATCGGCGAACTTGCCACGCGTCGCCTGATCGATGACGGATGTTCACGCATCCTGTGCCTGCGCAGCAATAGCCGCATGCGCATGCCTGCCAATAAGCGTACCGATGCCTACCTCGATGTTGTTGAGCAGGCCGGTTTGCCCGTGCTTGTCCGTGAGGTCGAGTTCGTTAAGCCCGACGACGAAAAGAGTGCGGTCGTTGCGAAGATCCTCGATGAGAACCCCGATATTGACGGTATCTTTGCGGGAGACGACACGATGGCGGCTATCTGCCTCAACGTTATGAAGCAGCGCGGCTTGAGCGCTCCGGACGATATTAAGGTCGTGGGCGCGGATGGTGCCCGCCGCACTATGACGTTTATGCCTGACTTAACAACCGTACGCCAAGATATCGATCGCATCGGAGAGCTCGCGGCGCAATCCATCATTGCTCTTATTAACGGCGAAAAGCCCGAATCGAATATCAAGCTCCCCGTTGAACTCATTGAGGGTAAAACCGCGTAGTTCATCCCGTGCCAAAAGAATTCCTCAAACACCTCTGATGACCGTTCGCCGGCATATGTCAACCGTTTGCCGACGACTGGAACTGCGAAAAGACGTATTGGTGTGAAAACGTTTGACATATGAAAACGATTGACATATCTTGCAGTTGTACCGAGTTAGTATCTCGTGAGAAAGGAAGTCTCGGATGCACAAGGTGTATTACCAGCCTGAGGGAATTTGGGTAGGCGACATCATGCCGTACGGCGAGGACGGCACGTTCTATCTCTATCACCAGCGTGACACGCGTAACCCCGGACCTTTCGGAGAGCCGTTTGGCTGGGCACTCGCGACAACCAAGGACTTCGTCAATTACAAAGACTTTGGCGAGAGCCTTGAGCGTGGCGGCGACGAGGAAGTCGACCAGTATGTTTATGCCGGCACGGTGTTTAAGGTGGGCGACAAGTACCATGCGCTCTACACTGGTTGCAATCGCGATAAGGTCAAGGCACGCTTGATGAAGCAGGTTCTTCTTCACGCAACGAGTGACGACGCCGTCAAGTGGGAGAAGAACATCGCCGAGACGCTGCTTCCGCCCCAGGAGGGTTACGATGACCGCAACTGGCGCGATCCCTTTGTGCTTTGGGATGAGGAGAACGAAGAGTACATGCTCATCCTCGGCACGCGTGTGGGCGAGGACAAGCGTCTGATGACCGGTCGTCTGGTCAAGTTCACCTCCAAGGACCTGGATACCTGGGAGTTCCAGGGCGACTGGTGGAATCCGGGCCTGTACACCATGTTCGAGATGCCTGATCTCTTTAAGATGGGCGACTGGTGGTATCTGGTGTTCTCCGAGTACAGTGATGGCAACAAGACCCGTTACCGCATGTCTCGCTCTATCAACGGTCCTTGGGTCACTCCTGCGGACGATTCCTTCGATGGCCGCGCGTACTATGCCGCGCGTACCGCATTTGACGGCGAGCGCCGCGTTCTCTTTGGTTGGGTTCCTACGCGTGACGAGGGCGGTGACCCCAGCTCTTACCTGTGGGGTGGCACCTTTATGCCCCTCGAGATCGTTCAGCGTGCCGACGGAACGCTCGGCACCAAGCTTCCTGACAGCATGCTTGGCGCCTTTGGCGAGGCTAAGGCAGTCGAGGCCTTTGAGCTCTCCTGCGAGTCGGGCAAGGTCGAGCAGGTGCTCGCCGCGGATGCCGGTTCCACCTATATGCTCGATGCCGACATCGAGCTCGCCGGTGACGCTGCCGGCTTCTCGGTGAAGCTTGCCGAGGACGCCGAGTCCGGTCTTGCCTATGAGTTCCGCGCCAACCTGCGTGAGGGCAAGCTCGAGTTTACGGCGGCCCCCCAGTATCCGTGGTTCCAGGTCAACAACATGGGCCTCGAGCGTCCGTTGTTCTTTAAGGGCGAGGGCACTCATCATGTGTGCCTGGTCGTTGACGACGATATCGCGACCATCTTTGTCGATGATGTTGCGCTTAACGCTCGATTCTGCAATAAGCAGGGCCAGGGTGTGGCGCTGACGGTCACCGACGGTACGCTTAAGTGCGCAAATGCAACGATCGCGTCTCTGTAATGGCATCAAAACGTCTTATGATTTCGTAAAGGAATGGAGAGGAACATGGACTACAAAGTAGTGTCTCAGCAAGTCGTCGATAACGTCGGCGGTCTGGAGAACATCGAGGGCGCCACGCATTGCGTTACGCGTCTGCGTCTGGTGCTCAAGGATACGAGCAAGTACAACAAGGCCGAGCTCGAGAACATCGATGGCGTCAAGGGCGTGCTGTACAACAGCGGCCAGCTCATGATCATCTTCGGTACCGGTACCGTCAACAAGGTCTACGATGAGTTTATGGCTCTGACGGGCGTTAAGGAGATCAGCGCTTCCGAGGTCAAGGGCGCCGAGGCGGACAAGAAGGGCAAGTTCTTCTCGGTCCTCAAGGTATTCTCGGACATCTTTATCCCCATCATTCCCGCTTTCGTTGGCGCTGCTATCATCATCGGCCTTAAGTCGCTGATCGTTGCCAACGGCCTCTTCGGCATGGAGGGCAGCCTTGCCGACCACAGCGAGTTCCTCAAGAACCTCGCAAGCTTCTTTGCCATTATCGCCACCACGTTTGACTACCTGCCTGTCCTGGTTATGTACAGCGCGGTGAAGCGTTTTGGCGGTAACCCGATTCTGGGCATCCTCGTCGGTATCGTCATGGTTCACCCGAGCCTTATGAACCGCAACACGTTCGTTATGGACCCGACGGTGCTGAGTACTGGAACTTCGGTCCGCTCTCCATTCCCATGGTTGCTTTCCAGGGCGGCGTGTTCCCTGCAATCCTGACTGCCTGGTTTATGGCCAAGGTCGAGAAGATTGCCCAGAAGTACATCCCCGAGGTCGTTTCGTTCGTCTTTGTCCCGACAGTTACCCTGATTCTTGCTAACGTCGCCCTGTTCACCGTGTTCGGCCCGCTCGGCAACCTAATCGGCGACGTCCTCGCCGGCGTAATCGATATCCTGTACAACAGGATGGGCGTCTTTGGTGCCTTTGTCTTCGCCGCGTTCCTGCAGCCGCTTGTCGTTACCGGTACGCATCAGTTCATCCAGGGTATCGAGGCAAACCTCGTTGCCACGACTGGCTTCAACTACATCCAGGCCATCTGGTCGGTTTCCATCATCGCCCAGGGTGGCGGCGCCATCGGCATGTACCTCATTCATAAGAAGCATTCCAAAGAGCGCAACATCTGCATGTCGTCCTTTATCCCGACGCTGGTCGGAATCTCCGAGCCCGCTATCTTCGCTGCAAACATGCGCTACTCGATCATTCCGTTCATCTGCGCATGCATCGGTGCAGGCTGCGGCGGTGCCTTCGTCAAGCTCTTTGAGGTGCGCGCTATCGGTCAGGGTCTGACCGGCGTGCTTGGCCTGCTCATCGTCACGCCCGAGACCCTCGTTTGGTATGTGGCTGGCAATCTCATCGCCTTTATCGTGCCGATCGTCTTGATCTTTGCCTACAACAAGGCAAAGGGCGTTCCGACCACCGATGAAGAGGGCGCTGGCGCAGGCTTCGATGTCAGCTTCTAGTTGAGCCGTTCAGCGTAATCTGAGGATAAGTCCATTTGGGGAAGGGCGTTCGACTCGTGTGAGTCGAGCGTCCTTCCCCATAGACGAGAAAGTCAACGGCGATGTTTAATCAAAAAAATAAGGTGACACGCGCGGACTATGAGCAGTGGCGTGCCGGACAGGATGAGACGGCGGGTCGCATCGCGTCCGACCCCGATAGGCTCCTGTTCCATGTGGAGCCTGAGCTTGGCTGGCTCAACGACCCCAACGGATTGGTGCAGATCGGTGATACGTATCACATCTATCATCAATACGATCCGTTCGATGCTGCGCATGGTGGTCCAGTGCTTTGGAACCATCTGACGACAAAGGATTTTGTGACATACGAGAATCACGGCCCCGTGCTGTTCCCCGATTCCGATTTGGATTCGAGTGGAGCGTATTCTGGTTCTGCCTTTGTACGTGATGGCAAGATTCACTACTTCTATACCGGCAACGTTAAGCATTTTGACCGCGATGATTACGACTACGTGTTGACGGGCCGTGAGCAAAACCAGATTCATATGGTTGCCGAGAATCCCGACGAATTGGGCGAGAAGCGCATAGCTGTTGGGCCGGTCGATTACCCCGACGATATCGGTACGCACGTGCGCGACCCCAAGATCCTTGAACACGACGGTATCTACTACATGGTTCTCGGCGCTCGTACGAAAGACGATCGCGGGTGCGTGCTTGTCTATACCTCGCGTGATCTAGAGGACTGGGGCTATGCGACGCGCATTGAGCTGGGCGAGAAGTTTGGCTTTATGTGGGAGTGTCCTGATCTGTTTGAGCTCGATGGCGAGCTTATTCTCGTTTGCTGTCCGCAGGGCGTGCCCGCCGATGGCTGGCGTTACCGCAATCCGCACCAGTGCGTGTGGTTTTCCATCGAGGCCGATTGGGAGGCGCCGAGCTTTAAGATCGCCGGGCAGGGCATGCCTCCGATGGTTGATGCCGGTTTTGATTTCTATGCCCCGCAGTCCTTTGAGGATGCGGCAGGTCGACGCTTGATGATCGGATGGTCGGGTTGCCCCGATACGATGGCAGAAAGCCCGACGGTGGCACGCGGATGGCAGTGCGCGTTGACGGTGCCGAGAGAGCTGAGCATGCGTAGCGGTAAGCTCTGCCAGCAGCCGGCGCACGAGATTGAGAGGATGCGCGGCGGCTGCGTTCGTGCTGTAGGCGGAGAGACCGTCGAGGAGCCTGGGCGCCTGTTTGATGTCGTGGTTTCCTGCGAGGACGCCAAGATGGTCGAGCTCGAGATTCGTAAGGGTGTCTTTGTGCGCTATGCGGACGGGACGCTTACCCTCGACATGGGTGACGAAGGCTATGGGCGTGACCGGAGGTCGATTGAGCTCAGCGAGCTCCGCGACCTGCGCGTGCTTTCGGACACTACGATGGTCGAGATTTTTGTCAACGGCGGCGAGGCGGCACTTACGAGCCGTACCTATTCGCCGGCGGTACCGGCGATGGAGCTGCGCGCCGAGGGTGCGGCATCGATGGATTTGTACCGTCTTGCGCGTTAACCGTGCGTGGAGCACGATTAGACTTGCTGGGCGGAATGTGTCGCAGTTGCCGCAGCGAACTACCGTTTATCGCGTATAGCGACCGTTTGCGGAGTAAGTAACACATTGTTGTAAACCGTGTAGAATCCTAGATAAGCACGGAGTTTTCCAGGGAGACGCTGTCCTTTGTTGTGTGCAAGGGACGGCGTCTCTTTGGCGCTTGGAGGCCGTTCTGCAGCAGGACGGTGGACGAGCGTCGCATATTAAAAAGCCAACGTCGAGATGGGTCGTGATAAGAATGGGCAAGTACGTAATCGTGGTTGAATCTGGTTCGGATGTGACGCCAGAGCTCTGCGAACGCTACGGCATCGTGCGTGTGCCCATGCATGTCACGATTGGTGACGAGACCGTCGAGGACGGCTCGATCGATCCGCTCGAGATTTATTCGCGCTGCAACGAGTTTGGCGTGATGCCCAAGACCAGTGGCTGCGCACCGGCAGATTTCTCCCGCGTGTACGACCGCATTCACGCCGAGCAGCCCGACGCGACTATTCTGCATCTCGCGTATTCCGAGGCCACGACCTGCTCACATCAGTCCTCAAAGATTGCGGCCCAGGGGCGCGACTACGTGTTCTCCATGGACACGCGCTTTGTCTCGGTGGGCCAGTCGCTCGTTGTCGTCGAGACCGCCAAATACATCGAGGCTCACCCCGATGCCACCGTCGACGAGATCTTTGCATTTACGAACTCCGTCATGGACAGCGTGCTTCTGGGCTTTGTTCCTACGGACCTTGCCTTCCTTAAGGCGGGCGGTCGCTTGTCCAACGTCGCGTTCCTGGGCGCCCATCTGCTCAAGATTAAGCCCTGCATTGAGGTGACGGGCGGCAAGTTCGTGGCGACTAAGAAGTTCCGCGGCTCTATGCTCAAGTGCGCCCGCGCCTTTATTGACCACATGGTTGCCAAGGGCGAGATCGACTACTCGCACATTGGCCTGGCGTATTCGGTGGGCCTTTCCCAGGAGCTGCGCGACGACATGGAGGTCTATGCGCATGACCTGGGCTTTAAGGATATTACCTGGACTCAGGTTGGCGGTGTCATCTCGAGCCATTGCGGCCCGACTGCTTTCGGCGCGGTGCTCACGCTTAAGGCGTAAGGCCTGGCGTCTATCGATTTCTATTGCCTCGGCGGCGGGCGGGTTGTGACAACCTTCCCGCCGCTTTTGCGTGAAGTAAAATAGGACGACCTAATTGACACCTAAACCGTTTTGCCATCATGCGTATGGGCTAGAATGTCTCTGGCATTTATGTAGCTAAAACCAAAGAGAGGCAAGGTAGCGGGAATGGCTGAGATGACGCTCGAGGGTGTGGACGCTCGTCCCGAGGACTCCGCGTTTGCCCTAGGCCGCGTACATTCGATTGAGACGATGGGTACGGTTGACGGTCCCGGCATCCGCTTCGTAGTGTTTGTCCAAGGCTGTCCCATGCGCTGTGCGTATTGCCACAATCCCGATACCTGGTCGGTTAACGGCGGCACCATGGTGACCGTCGAGCACCTGATGGACGAGTTCCAGAGCAACCATGAGTTTTACCGCAGCGGTGGCATTACGGTTTCGGGTGGCGAGCCGCTCCTGCAGCCCGAGTTTTTGGCCGACCTGTTCCGTACAATGCACAACAACCCCGATGGCCGCGTGCATACCTGCCTTGACAGCTGCGGATATGCGTTTGACCCCAACCACCCCGAGAAGTTCGATGCTGTTCTCAACGAGACCGACATGGTGCTGCTCGACATTAAGCATGCCGATCCGGTTGAGCATAAAAAGCTGACCGGATGCGATCCTGCGCGTATCCTGGCGTTTGGCGATGAGCTGGCGCGTCGCAGGATCAAGGTCGTTATCCGTCACGTGGTGGTGCCGGGCATTACCGACACGGTGGAGGAGTGCGAGGCACTCGGTCGCCTGATCGCTCCATGGCACAACGTGGTGGGCTTGGAAATGCTGCCGTATCATACGATGGGCGTCGTCAAGTACGAGCAACTGGGCATTCCCTATAAGCTCGAGGGCGTGCCCCAGATGGATACCGCGCGCATGCCCGAGCTGCGCAACGCCGTCATGACGGGCATGAAAAAGCGCCGCGCGGAACTCAAAAACGCCATCGGCTAGCAAGTCATTTTGCTCCTCTACGTTACCCGCGCTGCGCTGGTCTAACGGCTTCGTATCGCGCGGTTGAGTCAAAATGCTGGTACCATACCGTGGATAAGCAGTTTTCACAGGTTTGGGGAATGACATGGCAACCATCGCAATCATCGGTGCGCTCGAAAAAGAGGTTGCGCAGATTAAAGAAGAACTGAACGGCGCTCGTGTGGCACAAGAGGCGGGCTTGACCGTTGTGAGCGGCGAGCTCGACGGTCTGTCCGTTGTTGCTACAACCGCTGGCATGGGAACCGTAAACGCCGCGGCGGCAACGCAGCATCTCATCAGCAAATATGCCCCGCAGGCCGTTGTGTTTTCGGGCATTGCGGGTGGCCTAAACCCTAAGCTCCATATTAACGACGTGGTTATAGGCAAGTGCCTGCGCTATCTGGATACCGATACGGCGCTCATCGCCGAGTCGGCGCCGGGACTCGAGGAGTTTGTCTCGACGCCGGCGTTGGCTGATGTTGCCGCCGCCGTGCTTGCCGAGCATGGATTTGTGGATGCCTCGGCGGATGAGAATTCTGCGGAGAAGGACCCCAAGCAGTTCCTGTGTGGCACTATCGCCACGGGTGACCGCTTTGTTACGGGTGACGCCATGCGTAACGCTGCGATTGGGGCCACGCATGCCGATTGCGTCGAGATGGAGGGCGCGGCAATTGCGCACATCGCGGCCAAGAATGGTGTCGATTGCCTGGTACTGCGCGCTATCAGCGATAATTGTGACGAGGCATATGACGCGTTTTGCGAGCGCGAGTTCGATCTGGATGAGTACGCTCGCACCGCGAGCGGCATCACGCTTGACATCGTCCGTCGTATTGCCGCCGCGCAATAGCGCGCCCGTATTGTAAAATCCTACGACCAAGGAGTGTCCATGGCCGATTCCATTAACTACCAGCTTGCCAAGTTCGTTGCCAGCTACGGCAAGGTTTCGCAGATTCCCGAGTCCACCTGTCCCGAGGTGAGCTTTGTGGGCCGCTCCAACGTGGGCAAGTCGTCCATCATGAACAAGCTCTTTGGCCGCAAGAACCTGGTCAAGGTTTCGAGCACGCCGGGCAAGACGAGCAATATCAACTTCTTTGAGGCCGACGACGTGCACTTTGTCGACCTGCCGGGTTACGGTTTCGCCCGCCGTTCCAAGGCCGAGCGCGACCGTTGGGCCGAGCTCATTGGCGATTTCTTTGACTCCGAGCGCAGCTTTAACTTGGTCGTCTCGCTGGTGGACATTCGCCACGATCCAAGTAAGCTCGACCATGACATGATTGATTATCTGCAGGGCAACGAGTTCAACTTTATCGTCTGCCTCACCAAGGCCGACAAGCTCAGCCGCACCCAACAGGCCCGCCAGGCAGCAGCCATCAAAAAGCAGCTCAACGTCCCGGCCGAGAACGTAATCATTACAAGCTCCCAGACCGGCACCGGCATCGACGAGCTGAAGAAGCGGATTGCTGAGGCTTGTCTCTAGGACACGTTCGCACTGTCAAACAACTTCTGCTTATCTATATCACCCCAGTGATGTCATTATCGGACTGTCACTAGGGTGATATTTTTGAATTCGAAGGTATCGATATGGGGTTTGATGGCAGGGAGGGTTGATTAAATGATCCAAGAGTTAACGGATTGTGGGCCGAGTAGGACATATCCCGTCTACTACCTCGAGGACGCCATGAACAACCTTGGCGACTACTTTGACTACGCCGTGAACGATTATGGAGCGGAAGGGTCTAAAGTTGCTGAGCTCTTTTGCCTGAGCGGGGTTGCCCGCGAGTTTGAGCGTGGCAATGCATGGGTCGTATCGGGAAAATCGGGCGTTGAGCTGTTCGCGCTTATCGCCGAAAGGTCGGGCTATCAAAAAGGGCCTATACCGGACTGCACCTATCGATTTGAGAAGACGCCGGAATATTGGGCGGGCTGGATGCTGGCATACCTGCAGTGGCGCCTAGGAGAGTCTTTCGAAGATCTGCTGCATGTCGTTCCGTTTGACGCACTGCGCAACTTGTACTACCCCTGGCATGAAGCCTCAGAGGAACGTGTGGCGAGTCTTGTTTGCGATATGGCGAAGAAAACACCTCGTCAAACCAAGCTAGCACTAGCAAGAAAGAGACTTAAGAAAACCCAACAAGACTTGGCATACGAATCGGGCGTATCACTCCGCTCAATCCAAATGTACGAACAGCGCCAGCGAAACATCAACGAAGCCTCGGTAACAATCGTAAGAGCTATAGCAAAAGCCCTCCACTGCAACATCGAAGACCTCCTAGAACCAGTTTTCGAATACAAAGAAACCAGCGCCGCCTAAACCAAGCACACAGCCGATGCCCGCCTCTAGGAAGTGCTCCAGCCTAGCAAGAGCCCCTACCAATAAAAAGCCAAATTATCAGCCCGGCGCCCCTTCAAAGCGTGGGTCCCTGTAGACATCCTCAGTAAGGTAGGCGCAGGGACGGTCGGGATGTTCCCTCAAAATCATTCCGCAGCGCGAAGTCCCTTTGTCCGTCGCTCCGCAGGAGCAGGACAAGGGGACTTCATGCGCGAGGACGATTTTGAGGGAACATCCCGACCGTCCCGGACAGGTATATGAGGAGGATGTCTACAGGTACTCGATTTGAGCGCCCTCGGTGTCGCACGTCAGAATATACGTCTCACACTTGGGGAACTGCTCACGCAGCTTGACCTGCAGGAATTTTGCCACGATGGTGTCGTCGGTCACAGCCATGAGGGTCGAGCCCGAACCGCTGATCCAGATGGTCTTGGCACCGCCGTTAAGGCAGGTGTCGCGCACGGCGTTGTAGTCGGGAATCAGACGGCGACGATAGGGTTCCTGAATGCGGTCGTCATTGGCGGCGGCAATCAGGTCGAGGTTGCCGGACTCAAGACCGCGCGTCATACCGGCGATGCGGCCCATCTGCCATACGGCGGTGGAGAGTGGAACCTCCTGCGGCACGACCTTGCGCGCCTCGCTCGTATGTACCTCGTAGGGCGGAATCACGGTAATAAAACGCAAGCGATCGCTCACCTCGTAGCGCAGGCACTGGGGGAGCGAATCGGTCGGCGTAAAGGAGCAGACGGCGCCGCCCAGGATAGCGGGGGCGACGTTATCGGGATGCCCCTCGACCTCGGTGGCGATGCGGACGAGCTCGGCACGGTCGACGGTGTGGCCCGTCAGCGCGGCGGCCGCCATGATGCCGGCGACGACACAGGTGGAGCTGGAACCCAGGCCGCGAGCGACGGGCACATCGGTTTGAATGTCGATGGCAACGGGAAAAGCCGGCTTGCCCCATGCGGCCAGTGCATCGACAAAGCTCACGTAAACCAGGTTGTCCTCGTTTTGGAACTCCTCGGGGCAGCCCGTGATGGTGAGCTTGTCGGCGCGCTCGAAGGTGAAGTGCGAGTAGAGGCTGACGGCCATGCCGAGGGTGTCGTAGCCGATGCCTAGGTTTGCGCTGGTGGCGGGGACGGTGATTTTAATCATGGGAATCTCCTGGGCGGTCTGCCTGTTTAGTTCGCTGCTCGGGCAGTCCTGGCTCGCTCGGAAAGCACATTAAGTGCTTTCCGGCTCGTGCGGAACTCGCGACGAACTAAACAGGCAGACCCGCATGTCAGCTCGTCATCATCCCGGTGGGTATCTGATAAAAGAAGGTGCGCCGGCTTTCGCCGGCGCCTAGTAAGGGTTTAGTTGGAAGCCATCTTTTTTGCAGCCTGCTCTACGTAGTTGGCCATGTCGGCTAAGTCGCAGACGTCTTCGAAGCGAACGGGCTTGGACTCGAGCTCGGCGAGCTGTGCCGGTGCGACCGTATTGGTGGCCTGCTCGATTACACGCATGGCCTCAAAGTCGTCCTCGGGAACGTCGAGCCCCAGGGCGTCGCAACAGGCGCGCGGGAACTTGTAAGGGCTGGCGGTCGAAAGCAACACGCGGGCCTTGGCGCCCTCGGCGGGAGCGACTTGTTCAAAGACGTGATAGCCGCAAGCGGTGTGCGGGTCGATTACGTAGCCGTTCGCATCCCAGCAGCTCTTGATGGCAGCACGGACTTCGTCCTCGCTGGCCCAGCCGCAGCCAAAGACGCTCTGAATCTTAGCCAGCAGCTCGGCGGGAACCTCGTAGCGGCCGGTCTGGGCAAGCTGCTCCATAAGGCCGGCAACGAGCTCGCAGTCGCCGTCGGACAGGAAGTACAGCATGCGCTCCAGATTGGAGCTGATGAGGATGTCCATCGACGGCGAGATGGTCGTGAAGAACGGGCGGTTACGGTCGTAAACGCCGGTGGTCAGGAAGTCGGCCAGCACGTTGTTCTTGTCGCTCGCGACGATGAGCTTGGCGACGGGCAGACCCATGCGCTTGGCATAGTAGCCGGCCAGGATATCGCCAAAGTTGCCAGTCGGCACGCAGAACTCAACGGCGTCGCCGGCCTCGATGGCGCCGGCGCGCAGCAGCTGCGCATAGGCGGCAAAGTAGTAGACGACCTGCGGCACCAGGCGGCCGACGTTGATGGAGTTGGCGCTCGAAAGCACCGTGCCGGCGGCCTCAAGACGCTCGGCAAGCTCCTTATCGGCAAAGATGCGCTTGACGGCACTCTGGGCATCGTCGAAGTTGCCACGGATGCCGCAGACGGCGACGTTATCGCCCTCCTGTGTGGACATCTGCAGGTTCTGGACGCGACTGACCTTGCCTTCGGGATAAAAGACGGTGATGCCCGTGCCCGGAGCGTCGGCAAAACCGGCGAGTGCGGCCTTGCCGGTGTCGCCCGACGTGGCGGTGACGATCATGATGCGCTCGGCGCTGCCGTCCTTGGCGGAAGTGCGGGCCATCAAGCGGGGGAGCATCTGCAGAGCGACGTCCTTAAAGGCACTCGTGGGGCCGCCAAAGAGCTCCATCACATAGGTCTGAGGGGCGTCAGCGCCCGGCGCAGCGTCGAGGTTGACGAGCGGCGTAACCTCTTCACTCGCGAACGTGCCGCGGTATGCCTCGTCGACACACGCCGAAATTTCTTCGGCCGTGTAATCATTCAGTAACATTCCCAACACATCTTGAGCGATTTCAAAGTACGATTTATCTGCAAGCGAGCTGATATCGACCTGCTGGGTGCCGAGCTCGTCCGAGACAAACAGACCCCCGTCGGGAGCGATGCCGGTGCGGATTGCTGCCTTACTTGAGCACGATAAAGTGCGTCCTCGTGTACTATGATAAGTTCCCATATAACACTGCTCCTCGGATGCCTTGGTCCCAATCGGTGAAACCATGGTATCAGAGCGCGCAAAATAGGTTCGCAGAGGCTTTTTAGAAAGGTAACCTCCAGCCCATGATTAAGATTGCCAAGTTTGGCGGCTCGTCGGTCGCCGACGCCGAACACTTTAAGAAGATCAAGGCCATTGTCGATGCCGACCCGGCCCGCCGTTTTGTGGTGGTTTCTGCCTGCGGTCGCCGCTTTAAGGGCGACACCAAGGTGACCGACCTGCTCTACCTGGTTAACGCGCACGTTAAGTATCACGTGTCGTGCGAGGAGCTGCTCGAGGACATTGGCCAGCGCTACTTTGATATTGCCGACGAGCTGGAGCTCACCTATCCCATCCGCGAGGAGTTCGCGGCCTTTGCCGAGCGCGCCCGCTCGGGCGGCTACTCCACCGAGGAGCTTGTGAGCCGCGGCGAGTACTTCACCGCTCGCCTGATGGCCGAGTACCTGGGCCTGCCGTTCCTGGACGCCGCGACGGTTGTGGCGTTCCATCACGACGGTACGCTCAGCATGAACCGCACTTCCGAGCTGGTGCAGGAGTACGGTCAGCAGGGCGGCTTTGTCATGCCCGGTTTCTACGGCGCGACGCGCGAGGGCCAGATTAAGCTGCTGGATCGTGGCGGCGGCGATATCTCGGGCTCGATTCTGGCTAAGTGCCTGGGCGCCGATCTGTACGAGAACTGGACCGACGTCTCGGGCTTCTACTCGGCCGATCCGCGTATTGTTCCCGAGGCTCAGCCCATTGCGCGCGTTACCTACGAGGAACTGCGCGAGCTTTCGTACATGGGCGCGAGCGTCCTGCACGAGGAGGCTGTGTTCCCCGTGCGCGAGGCGGGTATTCCGCTGGTCATCAAGAACACCAATGCGCCGCAGGACCCCGGCACTATCATTAGCGAGACGGCCGATGAGGGCGAGGCGGAGCCCATTATTACCGGCGTGACCGGCAAGCGCGGTTTTGTCGCCATCAACGTGGCCCGCGACCGCACCAAGCCCCGCGTCGGCTTTATGCGCCGTGCGCTTTCGGTCTTCGAGCGCTATGACGTTTCCGTCGAGCACATGCCCACCGGTGTCGACCGCTTTGGCGCCGTGGTGCAGGAGCAGGACGTGCACGACTCGCTCTACTCGCTCGTGGGCGACATTCAGCAGGAGGTCGAGCCGCTCGAGATCGAGGTCGTCGAGGGCCTGGCGCTTATCGCGACCGTCGGTCGTAACCTGCGCGGTCGTGCAGGTATCTCGGGTCATCTGTTTGGCATGCTTGGCCAGGCTGGCGTGAGCGTGCGTATGATTTCGCAGAGCTGCGACGAGATCAATATCATTATCGGTGTCGAGGAGAAAGACTTCGACCTGGCGATTCAGACCATTTACCGTGCCTTCTCCGATGAGAACGGCATTGTGAAGGTCTCTGACCTAGAGGCTCCCGCGCCGGCCGATCCCGCCCTGGCTGCGCTCCATAAGTAGCTGCTATCTCGGTGGATTTTTGGGATAAGTGCCAAAAATCAACTGCGGGGCGTTTCGTTTCGGTTTCGTTTCGGCGGGGCGGGTTTCGTGCCCGCCCCGTTCTTGTATACACTGGCAACAATTATCGGCCTGCTCGGCGTGCGGGCAAAAGCCACAACCTTTAAAGGGGGAAGCATGAAACAGTACACGGTTGCTATTTTGGGCGCGACGGGAGCCGTGGGCACCCAGATGCTCGAGTGCCTCAATGAGCAGGAGTTCCCGGTCGGCAAGCTCAAGCTGCTAGCGAGCGCACGCTCTGCGGGCAAGACCGTCGAGTTCCGCGGCGAGCAGATCGTGATCGAAGAGGCTTGCCCCGAGGCCTTTGAGGGCTGCGACATTGTGCTTGGCGCCGCCGGCGACGATATCGCCAAGGAGCTGCTGCCCGAGGCCGTCAAGCGCGGCGCCGTCGTGGTTGACAACAGCCACGCCTTCCGCATGGATCCCGAGGTGCCGCTGGTCGTGCCCGAGATCAATGCCGATGACATCAAGTGGCATCACGGCCTGATCGCCAACCCCAACTGCGCGACCATTATCGGCTTGGTTCCCACGTGGCCGCTGCATCAGCTCGCTGGCGTGAAGCGCATGATCGTTTCGACGTACCAGGCGGCTTCGGGCGCTGGTGCTCCCGGCATGGCCGAGCTCGAGGCTCAGCTGGCCGCCCTGGGCCGTGGCGAAGAGATTCCCGAGCCGCGCGCTTTTGCCGCCCAGTTGGCGAGCAACCTGATTCCGCAGATTGGCGGCGTCAAGGAGGAGGGCTTTACCTCCGAGGAGATGAAGCTGCAAAACGAGGGCCGTAAGATCATGCATCTGCCCGAGCTGCGCGTGAACTGCACCTGCGTGCGCGTGCCCGTGCTGCGCTCGCATTCCGAGAGCATTACGCTCGAGTTCGAGCGCGACATTACGGTTGACGAGGCCCGTGCTGCGCTGGCTGCCGCTCCCGGCGTCAAGCTGGTTGACGATATGGCTGCCGAGGATGCGCACGATCGCTTCCCCATGCCGATGGATACGTCCGACCAGGACCTGATCTGGGTCGGTCGCGTGCGCCGCGACATCTCGAACCCCGAGGCTGCGCGCGGCATCACCTTCTGGTGCTGCGGCGACCAAATCCGTAAGGGCGCGGCAACTAACGCCGTCCAGATTGCTAAGCTGCTCTGCGAGTAGTGTGACCTGTCCGGCGGGGGCCGGGCTTAGTTTTCAGAACGTCCTCGACCATGTGTGGCGCCTTGTCCTGCTCCTTCGGAGCCGCGGACAAGGCGCCACACTGGTCTGCGGAGTGTTCTGAAAACTAAGCCCGGCCCCCGCCTGCGGTGACGCTGCTGCAAGCGACCTGCGATGGGGCCGTTGTTGGTTGGGGCCGCTGGGCTGATGTGAGGGCACGTGGCCGTTGCGGGCCCTGGCCCCGGCGGCGGCCTCGGCGCTTTGCGCCTGCCGCCTTGGGGGACCTTGGGGTCGTGCGGCAGCGGCGGCGCTGACGCGCCTGCTGCCTGAGGTGACTTTGGGGCTGAGTAGGGTTGTCTGCACAATTCGCGGTATCATGTTGCGGAGTTTTGAAAGGAGCCGCTGGTGGTCACGACGACGTTTGCTTCGCCTTTGGGCGAAATCCTGCTTGCCGCTGATGGCCGCGGTTTGACGGGGCTTTGGTTTGAGGGGCAGAGCCACTTTGGCTCTACGCTGCTCAAAGAGAATGCAGAGCATGTCGAGGGTGCCGATGCGGTTTCTGGTGCTGGGGGAATGTCTTCGGTGAATCCGGCGAATGGCGCGGCCTCATCGGTGCTTGAGCGTTCTTGGGCTTGGCTGAATGCTTATTTTGCGGGTCAGGAGCCTCGGTTTACGCCACCGTTGCATATGATCGGCACGGCGTTTCAGCGTGAGGTTTGGTTTGAGCTGCTTTCTATCCCGCGTGGCGAGGTCACTACGTATGGCGAGGTCGCCCAGCGTGTTGCGGCTCGACATCGTGTGCCGGGAAACGAGGCACCCGTCGTGTCTCCTCGTGCGGTGGGGGCTGCGGTTGCGCGTAATCCCATTTCGATAATCGTGCCGTGCCATCGCGTGGTCGCGGCCGACGGATCGCTCAACGGATATGCTGGCGGCCTTGATCGCAAGGAGTGGCTGCTTCGGCTTGAGGGCGCGTACGAGGAGTAACGCTCGAGCACTTTGCATAACTAGGGCGCCGTGAAAGGATGAGTCACTGTCCCTTCGTGCCCGGCATGCGTCAAAGCGCTCGACACGTGCGCCTTAAGTTTGGCTAAGCCACATCCTGCGTATTTAAAAACGCGCAGGTTGAGCAGCTAAGGCTGCGCTAAGGCGGTTGACGGTACGCTATCATCGGCAGTATCGAAACCTGTAGAGCCATGCGCCAAAGGAGCAACTATGAAGCTGATGCTTGCCGAGGACGAACCTGGTCTCTCCCGCGCCCTCACCGCGATTCTTCAACATAGCGACTACGAGGTCGACACCGCCCTCGACGGCTTGACGGCGCTCGAGAATCTACTCACCAACGATTACGACGCCGCAATCCTGGACATCATGATGCCCGGCATGGACGGCATCGAGGTGCTCAAGCGTACACGCGCCGCCGGAAAGCGACTGCCCATCATCATGCTCACGGCAAAAAGCGAGGTGTCCGATAAGGTCGAGGGCCTGGATGCCGGTGCCAACGATTACCTGACCAAGCCGTTTGCCGCCAAGGAACTGCTTGCGCGTATTCGTGCCATGACGCGTGCCGCGACGGCAATTGACGCCACGACGCTCAGCGTGGGTAACGTGCGCCTCGACACGGCGGCTTGCACGCTTGTGGGACCTTTGGGCGAGGAGCACCTGGCCAATCGCGAGTTTCAGCTTATGGAACTCTTTATGCGCAACGCCGGCACGCGCATGCCCACTGAACGTCTGATGCTCGAGGTTTGGGGTGAGGACGCGCCCGAAGGCGCCAACGTGGTGTGGGTCTATATCTCGTACCTGCGCAAAAAGCTGACGGCGCTGGGTGCCAACGTGGCCATCCGCGCATCGCGCAATCAGGGTTATTCGCTTGAGGTGATTGAGGAAGGCGAGCAGGCGTGAGCGTGCGCGCGTGGTGGAAGCACCTGACGGAGCGGTTTCGTGCCACCTTTCGTAGTGCAGGGCGGGCAAATTCTGCTGGCGCATTGGGCCGCCGCCTGCGTCGCAAGTTTATCCTCGTTGCCATGGGCGCCGTGACCGTGGTGCTCACGCTCATCATTGCCGGCATCAATGTCGTGAATTACTCGCACGTCTGCAAAATGGCCGATGCACGCTTGGACTATATCCTGGCAGGCAAGGGCGGCATCGATTGGACAGATGAGCCTAAGACCGACCCCGGCCAGGATGTGAGCGCCGGTAAGGCCGCTGCAGGTGACCGGGTGGCCGTGCACGCCGGGCATTTTGAAGGTATGACGGCGGAATCTCCCTTCGACACGCGCTACTTTACGGTGACGCTTGTCGAAGGGCAGGTGGTCGATGTCAATACCGCCCGCATTGCCGCGGTGGGCGCCAAGCGTGCCTCCCGTATTGCCATGGGGCTGGATTCCAAGGGCTGGACTTCGGGCTTTTCTGGTAACTACCGTTATACGGCTACGGTTCAGGGCGACAAGACAACCTATGTGTTCGTGGACTGTTCGCGCGAGCTTGCGAGCTTTCATTCGTTTTTGAGCGCGAGCGTGGCAATCAGTTGCATTGGCTGGCTGGCGGTGCTGGCAATTGTAACGGTCGCATCGGGCGCCGTGATTCGACCGATGGTCGAGAGCTACAGCAAGCAAAAGCGCTTCATTACCGATGCAAGCCACGAGATCAAGACGCCGCTCGCTGTGATCGATGCCGCGAACGAGGTACAAGAGATTGAAAGCGGCGAGAGTGAGTGGACGCAGAGCATTCACGAGCAGGTTGCGCGACTGACGGCGCTTACGGAGCGTCTGGTATTTTTGGCGCGCATGGACGAGGGCTCGGCGGGCTTTACTATGACGGCGATCGATCTTTCGGAGGCCGTGGACAAGGCTGCGGCGCCGTTTGAATCGGTGGCGGTTTCGCGCGGGAAGCGGCTGTCGATATCGATTGCGGACGGCGTGCGGGTCCATGCCGATGCCGCGGCGGTGACGCAGGTGGTTGAGTTGCTGTTGGACAACGCCGCACGCTATGCGAGCGAGGGCAGCGTGATCGAGCTGAGCCTGCGCGCCGTCTCGCACGGCAAGGGTAAGGGCGCCGCCGAGCTTATCGTATCGAACGCCGTGGACGAGCTGCCCGAAGGCGACTTGGACCGATTGTTCGACCGTTTCTATCGTGCGGACGTGTCGCGCAGCTCCAAGACGGGCGGCTCGGGCGTGGGCCTATCCGTGGTGCGTGCCATCGCCGAAGCCCATGGCGGGAGCGCTTCTGTCTGCGGCCACGGTAACCAGATCACCTTCACCGTCCGCCTCTAAGACCTGCCAAAAAGGGACAGGTTTATTTTGGCAGGTTTTATCTGGGGAAACGTCGATGGAGGAGGCTGTGGGCGGAAACCGTGTCCCGGTTTGACGCCTCGGAATGGGATGAACTTTCCCCTTGGAGGGCCTAGCGGAAACCGTGTCCCGGAATACAGCCTCAGAGTGGCATGCCGTTTCCGGTTGAGACCACCTGCTTGGACATCTTTCTACGCTCGCTTTTGCAGAGCGTAGATCGATTTGTCCATGTTGAACAGATAAGCCACAACGCAGACGATGAAGAACATCGGCAGATTACCGAAACCGAAGACCTCGCAGCCAATGAGGATCGGCGCGAGTAGCGTGTTGGTGGCGCTGCCAAAGACGGCGGCGTATCCCAGCGCGGCGCAGAGCTCGACGGGCATGCCGAGAATCCCGGCGAGCACGACACCCAGGCTGGCGCCGATGGAGAACAGCGGCGTTACCTCGCCACCCTGATATCCTGCGGCAAGCGTGGCAATGGTGAGTGTGAATTTGAGCGCCCAGTCCCAAGGCATGATGGCGACCTTGCCGTCACCGTTGAGTGCCGCCGATATCAGGTTGGTGCCAAGTCCGCAGTATCGCCCTTGCCACAGCGCGAACAAAATCGCCGACAGCACAAGGCCCATAACGGCAATGCGCGTATAAGGGTTGGGGAACAGCCGCGCCGCAAGGGTCTTGGCGTGGGCAAGGCACCAGGCAAAAGCGCCACCTACCATACCAAACGCGATACCCAACAACGCCAGCCGTCCAAGACCGGGGAGGTCGAGCGCATACGAGGCGGTAATGGCGACCTCGAACTTCTCGAGTCCCAGAGCGCCGGAGGTCATGCTTGCGGCAAGTGAAGCCGTAAGCGCGGGAAACAGCGCGCGGTATTCCATGCGTCCGGCGACCAGCACCTCGACAGCAAAGACCGTAGCGGCGAGCGGCGTTCGAAAGAGTCCGGCAAAGCCAGCGGCCATGCCGATAAGCAAAAACGTGTTGCCGGGGTCTCGGAAAGGTAGACGCTGGCCAATCCAATGCGAGACGGTTGCACCGATCTGCACGGCCACGCCCTCGCGTCCCGCACTGCCGCCAAAGAGATGCGTGGCCCACGTGCTCAGCATAATGAGCGGCACCAAACGTGGGGAGATGGCGTCCTCGCGTCCGTGGCTTACGTCGAACACCAGACTCATGCCGCGGTCGGTGCCCTTGCCCCAGGTGCGGTAGGCAAACACGATGGCAAGGCCCGCAAGAGCGAGAAAGGGGAGCAGCAACGCGACGTGCGCGTCCCGGAAGGCGCCGATTGCCAGGAGCACACGACCAAAAAGGGCACAGATGGCGCCAACGATGATGCCGATAGGGATTCCGACGGCACCCATAAGCACGAGGCCGCTATAGGTGTTGACCAGGCGTTTAATCCTGCTCGATACGTTGCTTTCTGACATTTTGCTTTCCGACACTTGCTCTCTTGATAGAAAAAGAGCTGGAGTTGCGCATCGTTGAGAGGCTTTCCAGCTTTAGCAAAACAAACTTATAAGATGCGACGGGCCGCGTCAAGATTATTACCGGACGGCCTAGGAGGCGGCTGGTTGGCTGGCTTAAAACCTAGCGCGTGAAATGACGCCCCACGCTATTCAGCGCGCTTGATAGGATGACGAACCACTGTCTTAAGTTTCTCCGGTGCACATTTGCGTGGATCGGAGAGATAGATTTCGTGATGTAAACGGGCGTCTGAGAAGTCGGGGACATAGCCCTGCTCGGTCGCATATTCATGCATGGCGTCTACGGTTGCTGGCTCGTCGTCGTAGGGCCCGGTGTGCATGCATTGAACGCAGAGGCCCTCGTCAACTTTAAGCAGTTCGACGGCGGAAAAGTCTAGTTTCTTTTTGGTCGTGGCTTCCGCGACTGCCCAGTCAAAGTCATCTCGGGTGACGAAATCGGGCAGGCGGATGCACGAGATAAAGTTGAAATTGTCCTTGCGTACATAATCGATGTCACCGCTCGGGGACTCTTGCCACCAGAAACCCTCGAGCGGCGGTACCACAAAGTCGAAATAGCCCTCGATACTCCTTGAGCCTTTCTTTGACATCTTGACGGTATAGGCGATGCCGTAAAGTAGCGGCAGGGCGTTTTGATACTCGCCACCTTCGGTATTTGGGTCACCCTTTCCGCGAACGGCAACGTAGCTCATAGGCGGGACAGTTACGATACTCGGCTTGCTTGCAGGTTTGTAGAGCTCCTTGCATTCCTTCTTAAAGTCGAACGCCATGTTGGCCGCCTTTCTGCGTATTGGCCTGCTTAGATAGTTGAATCATATCATAGAAACGAACAGCTGTTCGAATGACTTGGCTGACAGATTGAGATGCGTGCGTTGTGTTTGGCGGTCGGCCTGACCCCGTCGATGATTTCTCGGCCTCCCCGGCGCCCTATCTATAGCTGCCGTTTCCCCATATAAAACCTGCCAAAATAAACCTGTCCCTTTTTGGTAGGTGCGAAATGGGTAATACTAAAGAGTTATCCGACCAGATGGGAATTAATCGATGGCCTATATCGAATTCAAAGACGTCATCAAGGCATACGGCGAGGGCGACGCCCGCATCCACGCGCTCGACGGCGCGAGCTTTACGGTCGAGCGCGGTGAGCTCGCCATCATTCTGGGCGCTTCGGGCGCCGGCAAGACCACGGCCCTCAACATTCTGGGCGGCATGGATACGGTAACCTCCGGCACTGTGACGGTGGACGGGCGCGACGTGAGCTCCGCCAATGAGGCGCAACTCGTGGAATACCGCCGCGCCGACGTCGGCTTTGTCTTCCAGTTCTACAATCTGGTTCCTAACCTGACGGCGCTTGAGAACGTCGAACTCGCGGCGCAGATCTGCCCCGATTCGCTCGATGCCGAGCAAACGCTTCGTCAGGTTGGCCTGGGCGAGCGCCTGGGCAACTTTCCGGCGCAGCTTTCGGGCGGCGAGCAGCAGCGCGTATCCATCGCCCGCGCGCTGGCCAAGAACCCCAAGCTGCTTTTGTGCGACGAGCCTACGGGTGCACTCGACTACAAAACCGGCAAGCAGATCTTGCAGCTGCTACAGGACACTTGCCGCAAGCAGGGCATTACGGTCATTATCATCACCCACAACTCTGCGCTGGCGCCCATGGCCGATCGCCTGATTCGCTTTAAGAGCGGTCGCGTAGAGAGCGAGACAGTCCAGCAAAATCCCGTGCCGATCGAGACGATCGAGTGGTAGCGCCCATGGATCAGGACCGCCAAAACAGCCAACGCCGCGATGCGCAGAACACGGAGCGCGAGCAGGATTTTACGACCTACCGCACCGCCCAAAGCTCAAACGATATGGTGCCGACGGTTTTTCGCCGTGGCATCTACCGCACGATTCGCGGCAGCCTTAAGCGCTTCTTGTCAATCGTGATCATCACGGCGCTTGGCGTGAGCGTGATGTGCGGCCTTAAGGCGGGCTGCGAGGACCTGTGCGATTCGGTTGACGCTTACTTTGACCAGCAGAATGTCTATGACATCAACGTGCAGTCGACCTATGGTCTGACCGATGACGATCTTGCTGCGGTCCAAGAGGTCGATGGCGTCGAGACGGCCGAGGGCATCTATACCGAGACCGCCTATACCGCCGTGGGTACGACGCGCGAGCGTGTCGTCGTACAGAGCCTCTCCAAAGAGAATATTGACCAACCGGTGCTAGTACGCGGCGAGCTGCCCGAGACTTCGGGCGAAGTGGCAGTGACCTCACGTTTTTTGAAGGCTTCGGGCAAGAAAATCGGCGATACGGTGAGCTTTGCCGCCAACGATGCGAGCTCGTCGAACCAAAGTGCCAAGGATCAATTTGCCGCGGGCGACTACACCATTACGGCTGAGGTCCTCGATCCCACTGATGTGAGCTCCGACTCGACGGTCAACGCCTTTCGCGCTGCTTCGACTGCGGACTATAAGTTCTATGTGAGCGAGGACGCCGCGACATCTTCTTCCTACTCCGCTGTCCACGTGGTCGTCGAGGGAGTCAAGAGCCTCAACTCCTATTCGGATGCCTACTCGGCAAAGATCAATGAGGTCAAGGGCAATATCGAGAAGATCCGCGAGGAGCGTGAGAAGGCGCGCGCCCAGGAGCTGACGGTCGACACACCGGCGAGCTTGGACGCGGCTGAGCGTCAGGCGAATATGGTCTTTGGGATCGAGCAGGACAACATCAATCGCATGGCCGAGGGCAGCGACGAGCGTGCGCAGGCGCAAGCCGACCTGGACCAGCGCCGCGCCGCCGCCGACCAGCAGTTTGCCGATGCCCGCGCCGAGCTCTCTGACCTGGGCGAATGCACCTGGTACATCCAGGACCGCGGCAATATCGCAAGCTACTCGAGCGTCGAGAGCGATAGTTCTTCGATCGAGGCCATCGCCACGGTGTTCCCGTTCATCTTCTTTATCGTCGCCGTGCTTATCAGCCTCACCACTGCCACCCGCATGGTCGAGGAGGAGCGCACACTTATTGGCCTGTACAAGGCGCTCGGCTATTCACGCGGGCGTATCCTGTCCAAATATGTGGACTACTCGCTGTGGGCGTGTCTGATCGGTGGCGTGCTCGGCAATATCATCGGATTTGTGGGTCTGCCGCTGTTCTTGTTTACGGTGTTCGACGACATGTACTCGCTGCCCCAGATGCTACTTTCGTACGACATCGTGTCCTCGATCGTTTCGGTGGCGCTGTTTGCCGTGGGCGTGGTGGGAGCCACGATTATCGCCTGCCGCCACGAGATGGCCGAGACCCCTGCCTCGCTCATGCGCCCCAAGGCTCCGCGCGCCGGCTCGCGCATTCTGCTCGAGCGCATCGGCTTTATCTGGCACCGCATGGGCTTTTTGAACAAGGTCGCTGCACGCAACCTGTTCCGCTACAAAAAGCGCGCCTTTATGACCATCTTTGGCATTGCGGGCTGCACGGCGCTTGTGATTTGCGGCATGGGCATCCGTGATACGTCGGTCGCGCTGTCGCCCAAGCAGTACGGCCACATCACGCGCTACGATTTGCTGGCGGTCGCCAACCCCGATGATTTTTCGCAGACGTGCGCGGCGTTGGATGAGCGCAGTGCAGCCAAGGATTCCAACGTGACCGTGACTTCGACGCTGCCGATTATGACAGACAACGTCACCTTTACATTTGGCGGTAAGAGCGAGACCGTGCAGCTCATCGTGATTCCCGACGACCGCACGGGTGACTTGGGCGATTACGTGCGCCTGGAGGATGAGTCCAAAGAACCGCTCGCCCTGCGTGACGGGGATGTGTATTTGAGCAAGAGCTCTCAGCTGGTGCTGGGGATCAAGCCGGGTGACACGGCGCAGGTCCAGGATTCGTCGCTCAACGTCGCCAAGGTCAAGGTCAGCGACATCTCGCTCAACTATCTGGGTAACACGCTTTACATGACGCAGGGCACCTATGAGCGCGCGTTCGGCCGAAGCGCGCGCCTCAACGGCATCCTTGCGCTGCTTAAGGGTTCGTCGGCCGATCAGATTGCGTTTACCAACCGTCTTAAGAGCGATGGTTGGATTACGCTGTCGAGTACCGCCGAGCATTGGGAAAACTATGAGGCAAACTTTACGATTATTAATTCGGTCGTGGTGCTTGTGACCTTTATGGCGGCGTGCCTGTCGTTTGTGGTGGTATTTACGTTGTCTAACACCAACATCTCGGAGCGCGAACGCGAGCTGGCGACTATCAAGGTGCTGGGCTTCCGTCGTGGCGAGGTGCACCATTACGTCAACAAGGAGACGTTGATTCTTACGGCGATCGGAGCCGCGCTGGGCGTGCCGCTGGGCGGCTTGCTGGCCGAGAGCTTTACCTACATTTTGCAGATGCCGTCGCTGTACTTTGACGTCGAGGTCGAGCCGCTGAGCTACGTGCTTGCCGTGGTGCTTTCCTTCGGCTTTACGATCATCGTCAACCTCGCTACCAATCGCACCCTCAATAAGATCGACATGGTCGGTGCCCTCAAGAGCGCCGAGTAGCCTGCCAAAAAGGGACAGGTTTATTTTGGCGGGTTTTATTGGGGCAAACGCCGGACAACCATTAGGTGGCCCGGCGTTTGCCCCGTCAAACGGGCTTTCCATTTGCCTTTCATTCTATTTGGTTTTCGCTCGCAGGCGTGGATGAGAGGCTCTCTTTGGCCTTCGAGATTGGGCTTGTATGGGTCGTATGCCACAAAATGGGCCTATCTACTACGTTTGCTACCACACCCTCGACCGTGACAAAGATTATGAAATTAAAACCGCAGGTAGAGGGCTTGCCAGTTTTCGGAAAAGGCGGGTATGGTCGGCCCTCTCGAGTTAAACGTAGTAAATAGGCCCTTTTCTTGGTGCGCGGTCAGCTCAATGCTAATCTCCGTGCCGGAACTGACCCAGTTGTTTGTAAGTTGCGGTGATATACGGACTGTTTGGCGCTTTGGAGCTTCAAAACAGTCCCTATCTCACCGCAACTTAGGAGAAGGGCGGGGGCGGTTGGGTGCTGGTGGGTCGGAGCGTGTTAGGCCTGTTTGCGGTGCTTCCATTGTTTGCGGCACCAGCGCATGAGCGCCTTTATGACGGGAATCGTGATGAGGATGATCCATGCAGGATGGGGCTGTCCCAAACAGAGCCACATGTAGAGGAACCAAGCGATGGCGGCTGCCGGGTAGATGGCCTCGATCAGCTTAGACAGGTGGCGCCGATCGATGAAGTCACCAATCGCGTGGTAGACGGGAACCAGAAAGACGAGGAAAAGCCCCATGCCCCATGTGCCGTAGACAATGCCGAGCACCAGATAGGCGAGAGTAACAAGTGCGGGGAAGGGGAATTTGTTCCATGCACGTCCGACCTTGGTGTGGAAATGCTTGCCATGATGGTCGAGCTTGTCGTGTGCTTCCTTCCAGCTGGAAAACGTTTCGCCGTCGATGGTGACGGTGCCGTCGTCATTGGTGCGTACGCTATGTCCATCGTCCTCAAGCGTATCGATATGCACGCCGTCCGGCCCCACATGCACCTCTTCGCCCTTGCGCTCGTTGGTCACATGGATGCCGCTCCAACCAACATGGACTTCCTCGCCTTTATTGGGATCAATGACGTGGATACCGCGCGCGAGGGAAATATCGACAAGTGGTTTGTCGCCGCAATCGGCGTGCCCGGCAGAATCCTCAGCCTCGTCAGCCACATCCGCCGTCTCGGTGTCGGCGCTACCGTCCTCCAGGTCGTCGGCATCGTTGGCCGCCTCCCCATACAACAGCTCATCCAGCGACACGCCATACAGCGCGGCGAGCGCAATAAGGTTATCGGTATCGGGCGAGGATTCGCTGCGCTCCCATTTACTGACAGCCTGACGACTCACACCTAGCTGGGCGGCAAGCGCCTCCTGAGAAAGCCCGGCAGCCTTGCGGCGATCGACGAGGCGCTGTGCCATCGCAAGATCCATGGTGGTTCCTTTCGTTTGATGGTCGAATCGAATGAGCCGAGTATGCCGAGAACAACCGGTAGCGACCACCATTTCTAGTTAGAATCTGCCCCAACCCTACCGCAACTACCAGTAGCAACCCCCAACGGCCAGCCATTTCATGACAAATGTCAGTGCAAGCAACAGCCAAGAGCCCCCATCATTCCAAATCCTCCAGACCAGGCACCCGCAGCAAGAAGACGAATAGCCTCGGCCTTCCCAGTTACCGCAGGAGACCCCAGAGCTTACTTCCCAAATCTATCCGCAGGACGGAAGGACCCCGCCGCGCGAAGCGCACGGCGGGGTCCTGACATGTCCGAGGACGATTTGGGGGGTAAGCCCTGGGGTCTCCGATGGGGGCGGTTCCAGCCGAGGTTATTCGTCGCCGAAGCTGATGCCCAACGCCTTGGCCTCGCGCACCAGATCGCTCTGGGGGTCGACATACTTGAGCTTGCCGGCGACCTCCTCGAGCGGCATGTGGCACATCTTGCCGTCGCGCAGGGCAATCATGTAGCCAAACTCGCCGCGCAGGCAGCCGAGTGCCGCCTCGACGCCGCACTGGGTCGCAAAGATGCGGTCCTGGGCGTCGGGCTGACCGCCGCGCTGCGTATGGCCGGGGATGGCGACGCGGGTCTCGCGGCCGGTCTTGGCCTCGATCTCCTTGGCGATGTCGTACACGATCGACGGGCTCGTGCGCTCGGCAAGCTTCTTCTTGTACTCCTTCTTGGACAGCGCCGCGTCCTCCTTGGAGATAGCGCCCTCGGCGACGGCTACGATGGTAAAGCGGCTGCCGGTCTCCATGCGATGCTCGATGGTCTTGATGACGTTGTCCATGTCGTAGGGGATCTCGGGAATCAGGATGACGTCCGCGCCGCCCGCGACGCCGGCATACAGCGGAATCCAACCGACCTTGTGGCCCATGATCTCGATGACAAACACGCGGCCGTGACTCGAGGCAGTGGTGTGGATGTCGTCGATGCACTTGGTGGCGACGTCGATGGCGCTCGTAAAGCCAAACGTCAGCTCGGTGCCCCAGGTGTCGTTATCGATGGTCTTGGGCAGGGCGATAACGTTGAGGCCCTCTTCGCGCAGGCGGTTGGCGGTCTTGGTGGAGCCGTTACCGCCCAGCATAAACAGGCAGTCGAGCTGCAGCTTATGATAGGTGTGGACCATTGCGGGCACCTTCTCGACGCCGTCGGCCTCGGGAATGTCCAAGCGCTTGAACGGCGTGCGGCTCGTGCCCAGGATGGTGCCGCCGCGGGTGAGGATGCCGCTAAAATCGGCGGGCGTCATAACACGGAATCTGCTGTAGATAAGGCCCTGGTAGCCGTCCTCAAAACCATAGATCTCGATAGGCTCTTCGCTATTGGTCATAAGCGTTTTGACAATGCCGCGCATGGTGGCGTTGAGCGCCTGGCAGTCGCCGCCACTGGTAAGAAGACCGATCCTAAGCATGATGAATCCTTCCGGGCAAGTTATAACATGCGCATAAGTTTACCCCCGCACACTGTTGATACGGGGGTAAAACGTGTTAGCTCAAGCGTATAGAAATGTAAGCAACGTCAGGCGAGCGTAAGGACGACGGTGCCAGCTCCTTACAGCGCGAAGGCGTCGACGTCGCCCCAGTGGCGGCGCAGCGTGATGGCGGCAGCGGGCTCGGTGTTGTCAAAGACGACCGACCACTGCGTGTTGCTGGTGATGTCTTCCGGATTGGGCTTTTGCGCCGCAGCGCGCAGGGCCTTCCAAGCGACTGCCTCATCTTGGGCGCCGGTATGGGCGTCGAGGACATCGGCGATGGCGATGGCGCGTTCCTTGCCATGGCCCAGCTCGCCGTTCTTTTGGTTGGGCAGCACTTCGTTGCCATAGCAGGCGTAGAAGTTCGTAACCTGGCGTACGGGCGTTGCCTTGCATGCACGGTTGGGATCGCGCGGATCCCACTCCACCACCCGCGCGTCACCGGCGGCGTCGTTGATAAAGAAGTGGTAGTCGCGTCCGGCCATGGCGTGCATGTCGTAGGCGGAAAGCAGGTCTACGGCCTCCTGCGTGGTAGCCGCGCGGTCGAGCACCAGGCGGATGGCGAGCGAGGTGTTGATGACGGGGCGTTGCGTGTCCTGGTCACAGGGCTTGGAATCCAGGGTGAGTACGGCAATGGACACGCCGTATTCGTTAACACCGTCGAGCTGGGCAAACGGGCCCATGAGTGCGGCGGCGCGTCCAGCGACGGAGTCAAGCGGAGTGTTGGCGCCCAGGTTATTGAGGGCCGCAAAGCCGATGGAGGCATAGCCATTGCGCGGGTGATTGCGCACCAGCAGCGCCGAGGTGTCGTCCTTAAAGTCGTAATTGCGACCGGTGCGCACGCGGTCTTCGGCATCTACGGCGACAAAAGCGCTGCAGGCAAACTGGGGCGCCTGGACATGTGCCGGCACGCCGGGGAGCACCTGCGCCACCACGGCATCGATGTAGGTCTGGTCGTCGCGCACGCCAGTGGCGATGATGCGGTCAAGGTCGTAGTCGTAGGCGATATCGATCGCGTACAGGTCGTATCCATCCGCATGGTCGGTCAAGCGTTTGAGCGACGCGACAGACTTGATTTGCTTGTGGTAAACGATACCGGTGGCAGCGGCAAGGCCGACGGCGACTCCCGCGACACCGCAGGCGATGGCAACGTTACGTGGCTTCATGACGGCTCCTCTCGTCCTGTTAGCGTAATTGTCGCAAAAGGCGCGCGGGCATGATGGCTCAACTTGGTGAGTGGCGCGGAATTAAGCACGGAATGAAGAGTGCGGCGCCGGCGCGGCGGGGTATGCTGGAGGGGACCATCAACCCAGCGAAAGGGGAGAGCATGACGGATCAGGAAACGCCCGAGCGCGCGCATGTGACGGCCGACGATATCGAGGCCGCCAACGACCTTATCGACTTTATCGAGGCATGCCCCAGCATGTTCCATACGGCGGCGACCATTATGGCCGAGCTCGACGAGGCGGGCTTTACCTACCTGCCCGAGAACGCGGCATGGGATATCGAGCCGGGCGGGCGTTATTACACGCAGCGCAACACCTCGAGCGTTGTTGCCTTTAAGGTGGGCGAGGACTTGGCCGCGACGTGGGGCGAGGACGGCGTTGCCGGCGACTACCATTTTCAGCTCACGGCATCGCACAGCGACTCGCCGACGTTTAAGGTCAAGGCCGTGCCCGAGCTCGACGGCGCGGGCGAGACGCTGCGCCTGAACACCGAGGCCTACGGCGGCATGATCGACTACACCTGGTTCGACCGTCCGCTGGCACTCGCGGGCCGCGTGTTGGTACGCGAAGGCGACCGTATTGAGAGCCGCCTGCTTGCCACCGAGCGCGAGGTCGCTATTATCCCGAGCCTTGCCATCCATATGAACCGCGGCGTTAACGAGGGCTTTGCTCCCAACCGAGCCGTCGACCTGTGCCCGCTCATTAGCGCCGGCGAGCTTAAGCAGGGTGACTTCGATGCCCTGATCGCTGACGAACTGGACGTTGAGCCCGAGCAGATCCTGGGTCGCGACCTGTTCCTGGTCAATCGTCAGGACGCGCGCATCTGGGGCTGGGCCGACGAGTTTATCTCGACGCCCAAACTCGACGACCTGGCCTGCGCCTACACCTCGCTGCAGGCATTTTTGGGTGCCGAGAATGCGCATGACGTTTCGGTCTTTTGCTGCTTCGATAACGAGGAGGTTGGCTCCGAGACCAAGCAGGGCGCCATGTCGACGTTCTTGGCCGACGCGCTGCGCCGCATCAACGGGTCGCTGGGCTTTGACGACGAGTCGTACCACCGTGCGCTTGCCGCCTCGATGCTCGTGAGCTGCGACAATGCACATGCCGTGCACCCCAACCACGCCGAGAAGTGCGATGCCCGCAACCAGGTTGTGCTCAACGGCGGCATCGTCATCAAGGAAGCTGCCAACCAGCACTACTGCACCGATGCCTTTAGCCGCGCGGTGTTCCAGGCCATCTGTGATGACGCCGACGTGCCTACGCAGGCCTTCGCCAACAAGAGCGATATGGCCGGCGGTTCTACCCTGGGCAATCTGTCCAATATGCAGGCGAGCATGCATGCCGTGGACGTGGGCCTGCCGCAGCTGGCCATGCACTCGAGCTACGAGACCGGCGGCGTGCGCGACGTGATGTACGCCATCCGCGCTCTCACCGCCTTCTACGAGCGAAACCTAACCATCAACGGCGCCGAAAGTGTAGAGCTCTAAAACCTGCCAAAAAGGGATGTTAATTTTGACAGGTTTTATCTGGGCAGATGCAAAGGGTGAAACCGAACAAGATCGGTGATACGTGGCCGCCGAGGTGCAGTATGCCTCGGCGGCTTTTTGTGTACAGAGTACGGCTAATACTTATAAGTGCTTTACATGCTTTACGTATCTACCATAGTATTTTATGATAGTTTTGAAGTACTAAGGAGGGGTTATGACCACAACCGCCGCTCAGATCAACGTACGTCTCGATGCCGATCTTAAAAGAAGTGGGGACGCCGCTCTCTCCAAGGCCGGTATGACGCCGAGCCAAGCGGTGCGAGCGCTCTGGCAGCTTGCAGCGTCGCTGGCCGATCGCCCCGGTGCGCTCGAGGATATCCTGCTGCCCAGTCGTGCCCGGGCGGAACAGCGCGAGCGCGAAAAGGCCGCCAAACGTAAGCTCGAGCTCATGGATCAGGGGTCGAAGCTGTTCGCTGCCGCTTGCCGTGAGTCGGGAATCGATATGGTCAAGGCTCAGCCATCGGACGACGAAGAGCTCAAACGGAATGCCTATGCGGATCGCTATGGCGAGGAGATGAGCTGGCTCTATGAGTGAGACTCCAAAGCGCATCTTGGTTGACACCAACGTGTGGCTCGATTACTTCATTCCCTCACGACGTGGTCGTTCGGTGGCGATTGAGTTTTTACGCGATGCATGCACGGCGCAGGTGGATTTGCTGTATGCGGCGACATCGTCCAAAGACCTGTTCTATTTGATTTCAAGCGAACATAAGGCATGGTATCGGCGAGAGCACGGTTCGCTTTCCCAGAATGCCGCTGCGGCAGCGACATCGCTTGCATGGGATTGTCTTAGCGTGTTGTCGCAGCTTGCCACGCCAGTGCCCTGTGACCTGAGCGACATATGGATGGCGAGCAGGCAGCGTGAGCTCCATAGCGATTACGAAGACGATTTAATCATTGCGGCAGCGATACGCGCTCAAGCAGATCTACTGGTCACCAACGATGTCAAGCTCTGTTCGCATGCGCCCGTCGCAGCAATGAGTGTAGAAGACGCAAAAAATTACTTAGCAACGCTCTAGCAATTTGAAGATCCCGCAGGTCGAATAAAAGTCAGCGAATGCCCCCAGGCAGGGCCGCGCCAGCCAGTCCCTACAGGTCGAATAAAATTCAGCGAGAGCCCGCCGTTTGAGCCAAGGTGCCGTGAAATGAAAAGGCGCTGACCTTCTGGTCGCGCCTTTGAAATTGAACGGCAGATTGGCCAAACGGCGGGCTCGCAGCGTCGACCGGTCCGCCGTTCGTTAGAACGGCGGAACCCTAATGCTCAATCCAGCAGCGCAGGGTCTCGCCAGCTTGCAAGTGGCGTAGGTTCTCCGCGGCAATGTCGACCACATTGTTGAGCGTAGCCTCCAAGTGGAACCAGCCCGAGACATGCGGCGTGATGAGCATGTTGGGCGCATCCCACAGTGGGCTTGTCTCAGGCAGCGGCTCGGGGTCGGTGACGTCGACCGCAGCACCGGCAAGGTGCCCGGACTCGAGTGCCGCAACCAAGTCGTCGGCGACCACAAGATCGCCGCGGCCGCCGTTGGCAAAGAAGGCGCCCGGTTTCATCGCGGCGAAGAACTCGGCGTTCGCCAGGCCGCGGGTCTCGGGTGTGCTGGGCATAAAGGATGCGACGATGTCAGCCTCGGCCAGGCGCTCGGGGAGGGCGTCCATGCCGTCCATGTCCTCAAACACGATGGGGTAGACGAGCGGATGACGCTTGATACCGCGGACGTGCGCGCCCATGCTGCGGCAGAGCGTGGCAAAGTGGCCGCCGATATCGCCCGCGCCCAGCACCAGCACGTTGGCGTTTTTGAGCGAGGTGACCGGACCTAAATCCTCCCAGCGATGCTTGCGCTGCAAGTCGTGATAGCCGGGCAGGCGCTTGATCATGGAAAGGACCATGGCAAACATGTGCTCGCTCACGGCCTGGCCATAGGCACCCACCGAGCAGGAAAGCTTAGCGTCGGCTGGCACGGTGCCGGCGGCCAAGTAATCGTCATAGCCGGCGGTCTGTAATTGCAACAGCTGGAGATGCTCGCATGCCGTGAGCATGCCAGGGTCGATGTTGCCCAAGATCACGTCCGCATCGGCGACCTGCTTGCGCGTGGCGGCGTCGGAGCTCGTGTAGATAAAGTCCTCGCCCGGAGCGCTCGACTCAAGAATTGCGCGATGGCGGTCATTGACGGGCAGCAAAACCAGAATGTTCACAAACAGTCCTCTCCGCTTGACCTACCAAAAAGGGACAGGTTTATTTTGGCAGGTTTTATCAGGCAAAACGTTCAAATAAAAACGCCGGATGCAAGACGGGCGTGCCCGTCAGCATCCGGCGCATCTACAGCTACCAGCTGAGCAGTTCGTAGCCGTCCTCGGTCACCACGAGCTGTACCTCGCACTGGGCCGAATCGCTACCGTCCTTGGTGCGCACGCACCAGCCATCGCCCTTGCTGATCTTAATGTCGGGCGCTCCGGCGTTGACCATGGGCTCGATGGTAAAGACCATGCCCGGGGCCATGATGGTGTCCACATCGGGTGCCTCGGTGGTAAAGCCCACAAATGGGTCCTCGTGGAACTCCTTGCCAATGCCGTGTCCGCCGTACTCGCGCACCACACTAAAGCCGGCGTCCTCGACGGTCTTTTGCACTGCCTCGGCCATAACGGACAACGGCAGCCATGGCTTGACAGCCCGCCAGCCCCCCCCCCCCTTAACTACG
>OATO01000084.1_pt1 | contig 61852 bp, 40 predicted proteins | sample 1495011 | NCBI WGS metagenome assembly OATO01 (sample SAMEA2579961, study PRJEB22360) | human gut metagenome | biome: human gut; feature: human-associated habitat; material: faeces | place: Denmark | collected 2008/2010 | reverse complement strand
AGCGGCGTTAGGTGTGCCCCCCCGGGCGTTGCCGCCTGCCGGCTGCCACGTGATTCTGTTCTCGACCGGCCGCGGCACACCGTTTGGCGCGCCGGCGCCTACGCTCAAGGTGTTCACCAATCAGCGTCTGTGCGACCACAAGGCCAACTGGATGGACTTTAACGCCGGCGTGATTGCCACGGGCGAGCGCACGCTCGACGAGGCTGCTCACGATCTATACCAGCTGGTGCTGGAGACGGCGAGCGGTAAACTCACGAGTGCCGAGCGTCGTGGCTGTCACGAGATCAGCATCTGGAAGGACGGCGTCTGCCTGTAGTGGCAAATGCACCCAAGCGTAGCGCTATGTCGTCGGCCCCGTCGGGAGTGTTCCCGGCGGGGTTTTCGTTTTGTGGTTAAGTGAAAAAAAATGGAAAATACGATAAACGTTCACCTATCTCATGGGTGTCCAGCATGGCATCTTTACCAGCAGACAATAGGTCTTAGAGCCTCAATTGTGTCCGTTCAGCGATAAAAAACGACCGTTCGGGGATAATATGCAAGTGAACGTTCACCTCTTGTAAGGAATCGCGCATAATCTAGATAAACGTTCACCCTGAACGCTAGGCAGACAGACGTCAGTGTGGACTCAAATGTCTTGTTACAAGACAATCGAGAAAAGAGAGGGAGCTCGATGACTAATAAGATCGGAAAAAAGCGTAAGATCACATTCTGGACGCGCTTGGGCTTTGGTATGGGCGGTATGCTCAATTCCGGTGCCCTGACCTTTACGCACAGCTACATGGTGCTGTTCCTGTCCACGGAGTGTGGCCTGTCCGCAGGCGAGGCTGCGCTGATTAGCTCGTTTGCCATCTATGTCAACGCCATTCTTTGCCCGCTGATGGGCTTTGTGGCCGATAACTTCTATGCCACTAAGATTGGCCGCATCTTTGGTCGTCGTCGTTTCTGGATCTTGCTGGCCATCCCGATGATGATCGCCGAGCCGCTCATCTTCGTGGCTACGCCGTTTGGCTTCCCGTACTACTTTGTGCTGTACCTGATCTACAACGTCGCGTACACGTTCTGCACCGCCAACCTGTCGCCGCTTACCATTGAGATGACCGACGACTTTAAGGAGCGTACGTACCTTACCGGCTACAAGCATCTCTTTGGTAACGCCGCCGGCTTCCTGATGGCTGCACTCGTCGGCTTTGGCTTTGGCACCTTCGGCGAGACCAACCCGTTCAGCTACTTCATCATCGCTACGGTCAACGCTTCGGTTATGGCAATCTCGCTGCTCTGCGTGTACCTGTCCACGTGGGAGCACACCCCCGAGGAGGTCGCTCAGGAGAAGATCGAGAGTGTCGGCGAGGGCATCAAGAAGTTCTTTATCGACGTTATCTCCACCTTCCGCAACAAGTCCTTCCGCAAGGTCCTGTATGCACAGGTCTCCACGAAGCTCGCTGCTGCCTGCTGGTCTGCCTGCCTGTCCTTCTTCATCGTCTACTGCCTGCAGATTCCTAAGTCCTACGAGTCCGTGATGGAGATGCCTGGCAAGGTCGTCGCTATCGTCTGCACCGCCATCTGGGTCGCCCTCATGGCCAAGAAGGGCTTCCACAAGTCTTGGTACCTCGCAAATGTCGGTTGCGCTGCGTGCATCATCGCCTACAACTACTTCGCCTTTGGTCAGATCAACGGCACCTCCACGGTCGCCATCGCCATGATCGCCTACCCCGTCATCTTCGCCATCTGGAAGTTCTTCTACGTCGGCTTCCAGTATCTGCCCGATGTCCTGCTCAACTACATCCCCGATGTCGATGAGCTCATCACCCTGCGTCGTCGCGAGGGCATCTACAGCTCCGCGCAGCAGCTCTGCCAGCAGATCGCCCAGGCTATTGCCGTCAACGTATGGGCTATCGTCCTTGCTGCCTCCGGCTTCATTCAGACCGCCGGCAATAGCGACGCCGTGACCCAGCCCGCTACCGTTCCTCTGTATATCTGCGGCTACATGATCATCGGCTGCGCCGGCTTCTTCCTGCTTGCGGCCGTCCTTGCCCGCGGCATCAAGATTGACAAGGAACAGTGCGACATCCTTTGCGACGAGATTCACCGCGTCAAGGAGGGTGGCAAGATGGCCGACGTCAAGCCCGAAGTCAAGGCGCTTTGCGAGGAGCTCTCCGGCTTTAAGTACGAGGACTGCTTTGCCCACAACAACGTTGGCTTCCAGGACGGTAGCGTAACTCCCGCCGAGTAAGGCAAGCGCATCGTCCAAATCACAGGGCCGTGCCACCGGAATTCCGCCGGCAGGCACGGCCCTTTTTCAACAGCGTACAATTTGCCTTTAGAGCATCTTTTTGAGGGAGAAACCCATGGAGACGAACGTTATCTGGCGCAACGCGCGCGCGGCGGTTATCGAGCTTGACGACGGCGGTTACTTTACCTGCGCCGATACGTGGGAGATCTTTGTCAACGACGAGCCCGCCGGTACCACGAATACGGTCGAGACCTATGTCGACGGCCTGACCCCCGGCAAGCGCAACCTGGTCCGTTTTGTCTGTGGCGAGCGTGAGCTGAGCGTAGGTGTCACCACGCCGGCTGAGCCCTTTACCATCAACGTTCGCGACTGTGGCGCCAAGGGCGATGCCGAGCATGATGACACCACCAACATCCAGGCTGCCATCATGGCTTGCCCCAAGGGTGGCCGCGTGCTGATCCCCGCCGGTAGTTATCGCATCAAGTCTCTCTTCCTTAAGAGCAATATCAACATCGAGCTCGCCGAGGGAGCGGTGCTGCTGGCCCGCCACGATCGTGCCTCGCTTGCCTACATTCCGGGCACGGTCACGGGCAACGAGGGCGCCGGGTATGCCGGCACCGATATGCTGCCCCTGGGCCGCTGGGAGGGCGAGAGCTTCTCGACCTACTGCTCTACCTTTACGGGTCTGAGCGTGCACGACGTGTGCATCTATGGTCGCGGCGCGATCGACGGTCAGACTGATTTTGCCGAGGACAACTGGTGGAACAAGGACTTTAAGAACATCTTTCGCCCGGAGGAGGGCCGCGAGGTCGCCCGCCCGCGCATGATCTTCCTATCCGAGTGTGAGAACGTGAGCTTGGCCGGCTTCACCGTGCGCAACAGCCCGGCGTGGAATATCCATCCCATCCTGTGCGAGCACGTCGATGCGCTCTGCCTGTCCATCGAGGGCCCCAAGAACTCCCACAACACCGACGGCTTCGATCCCGAGAGCTGCGGTTTTGTTCGCATCCTTGGTTGTCAGTTCTCAGTGGGTGACGACTGCATCGCCATCAAGAGCGGCAAGCTGGGCATTGAGCCCGAGCTTCGTCCCGCCACGCACGACGTGCTGATCTCTCACTGCTACATGCACGATGGTCACGGCGCCGTGGTCCTGGGTTCAGAGGCTGCCGGCGGCATCAAGGACCTTACCGTGAGCAAGTGCCTCTTTGAGCGCACCGACCGCGGCCTGCGCGTCAAGACCCGCCGCGGGCGCGGCAAGGACGCCGTTAACGAGGGCATCACCTTTGAGCACATTCGCATGGACGAGGTGCTCACGCCCTTCGTGGTCAACTCCTTCTACTTCTGTGACAAGGACGGCAAGACCGATTACGTGCAGTCTCGCGAGGCTTTGCCTGTCGACGACCGCACGCCCGGCTTTGGTGCCACGACGTTTTGCGATATCGAGGCCACCAACTGCCATGCTGCCGTGGCCTATATCACGGGTCTGCCCGAGAGCAAGGTGACACGTCTGACGTTCCAAGACGTTCACGTTACCTTTGCCGACGATGCCGAGCCCTTTGTGCCGGCCATGGCCTGTGGTGTGGAGCCGATGGTGCGCCAGGGCATCATCGCGCAAAACGTCAAGGTACTCGACCTGCAAAATGTGGTTATTGAGGGCCAGGACGGCGAGGAGCTGCAACTCCAAAACGTCGACAAGGTTGTGCGCGCGTAAGCGTTTGCTCTTAAACAATCGAATCCGGCATGTTGTGACGTGCGATGGACGGGGCCTTCCCGACCCATCGCACGTGCTCTTTATATGCCGGAACTGCAGCGTAGACGGTCCGTGACGAAAGGGTGTGGCTACTGATGATGATTGAAGAACAAGTTTTTGAAGTATCGACCGAACGTGCGGGGGCATATCGCAGCATTTCCGATGCCTTGGAGGCTGCCGATCAGCTCTATCCGGATGCTGAGCGACCGGTGGTGATTCACGTCGATCCGGGTGAGTATCGCGAGCGGGTCGAGATTCATCGACCGCATGTGACGCTGGTGGGCGAGACGGCTGACAGCGTTCGCATCGTGGGCGGCCTGGGGGCCAAGATGCCCTCGAGTGATGGCTCGGGTGTCGACGGCACGCTCGGCACGTTTAGGACCTATACCGTCTTGGTCGATGCCGATGACGTGCGGCTCGAGAACCTCACAATCGTCAACGATGCCGGCGACGGTCGCGAGGTGGGGCAGGCGATTGCCCTGTACGCCGACGGCGATCGTCTGGTGGTCGACGCCTGCTGCATTACAGGGCGCCAGGACACACTGTTTTTGGGCCCGCTTCCGCCACGCGAAGTCAAACCGGGCGGGTTTATTGGCCCCAAACAGTTCGCGCCGCGCCGAGTGGGCCGTCAGTATTTCCGACGTTGCCGAATCGAGGGTGATGTCGACTTTATCTTTGGCGGCGCGCGTGCCTATTTTGAGGGGTGCGAGATCCGCTCGCTCAACCGAAATATGGATGTGAACGGTTACGTGACGGCGGCTTCGACGCCCGAGGGAGAGCCGTACGGCTTCGTGTTCCACGGCTGCTCGTTTACGGCTTCGCAGGACGTGGCACCGGATTCGGTCTACCTGGGTCGTCCTTGGCGCGAATGGGCGCAGACCGTGCTGATCGATTGCTGGCTTGGCCAGCACATCAAGCGCGAAGGCTGGTGGGATTGGAATAAGCCGGCGGCGCACGAGAGGGCACGCTACGCTGGTGCAATCCTGCATGGCCCGTCGGGCGATACTGCCGGCTGGGTGCCATGGGCCCGCGGGCTCGATGCGGCGGCTGCTGCCCGATACGCCCGTGAACAGGTGCTTGCCGGTGCAGACGGCTGGGATCCCGAGGGTGGCTCGGACAACACCGTGGAGACTGCTAGTCTTTCCGATAACGGTCGCACAGTGCACATCGATACCTATTACGAAGACGAACCGGCGTTTCGCGAGCGCCTGAAGCGTGAGGGCCGCTCTGCCGCATTTAAGGGCACGACGCCTGGTGACTTTGAGGCATGGCAGATTGCGACGAGGGCTCGGCTGTTTGACCTGATGGGCTTAACGCTTATGGATCGCATGCCGATTGAGGTACGCGAGCTCGATCGGGCACAGATTGCCGGCGGTATCGTGCGTACCCATGCGATGCTGCAGGTGGAGCACAACGTTTGGATGCCGTTCTATTTGCTCGAGCCGCAGACCCCTAAGCTCGATGCGCACGGCTGCAAGCGCTGCTATATCTGCCCGCATGGCCACCAAGGTGCCGGCGCCGCAAGTGTTGCGGGCGTGACGGGCGTGCCGGCGGTCGACGATGCCGTTCGTAAGTTCAATTACGACTACGGTCTACGTTTGGCACGCATGGGTTACGTGACCGTCTGCCCCGACGCGCGCGGCTGGGGATACCGTCGTGACTGGAAGGGTCAGGGCGATGACGAGAACAGCTACCTGCGCGGTACGTGCCTGAATCAGGCACGTATGGCCGAGCCACTGGGTCTTACGGTCGCGGGCCTCAACGTCTGGGACAACATGCGCTTGATCGATTACTTGGAGGCGCGCGGCGACATTGCCATGGATGACCTGGGTTGCTTTGGTTTTTCGGGTGGCGGCTACATGACGTTGTACCTGGCCGCACTCGACCCGCGTGTGCGCAAGGCGTTTGTCTCGGGCTATCTGTACGGTGTCGACGATTCGCTGCTGCATCTCAATGGCAATTGCAGCTGCAACTACACACCCGGACTTTGGCGCTTACTCGACATGGGCGATATTGCCTCGCTCATCGCGCCGCATCCGCTGCTGGTGCAAAGCTGCGAAGAGGATCATCTGAACGGTTCGCGCGGGCTGAAAAATGTTGACGAGCAGCTCGAGATCGTGCGCGATGCCTACAAGTTGCTGGGTCGCAGAGATGGCCTGCGGCACGAGGTGTGTCCGGGTGAACACCATCTGGGCGTGGCACATCTTGCCGAGGATATCGAATGGCTCGATTCGCACGTTGCGGAATGCGCCCGTGCATAGCCCCTCGGCATGCTGCGAAGAAACGGTACGTTCCTGTATGACCGCCGATGGGCGGATGAGGAGAAGATTATGGAAACGAAGAGTTTGAGTGAATCGACCATTTGCTGCTTTGGCGACTCAACGACCTGGGGCGACAACGGCTGCGGTGGGGGAGGCAACGACATCTCGTGGACCTCGCATCTGGGCACGCTGCTGGGAGGCGCGGTCGTCGAGAACTTTGGCATCAAGGGTTCGCGTATCGCCATCAAGGCCGACCGTACCGATTCGTTTGTCGAGCGCCTGGACGGTATCGACGATGCGGCCGATATCTACATTGTCTTTGGCGGCGTCAACGACTTTAGCCGCAACGTGCCGCTTGGCGAGTTGGGCAGTACCGATGTGCATGAGTTCTACGGTGCGCTCGATTACCTGATCCGAACCATCACGGCACGCTCGCCTCGGGCAAAGCTCGTGTTTATGACGCCGTGCAAGACGAGCGGTAAGCACGAGAAGGATATCCCGGCAAGCAACGAGGCCAACCATCTGGGCCTGACGCAAGACGCCTATGTGCAGGCGATGCTGGAGGTTTGCGACCGCTATTCGGTGCCGGTGATCGACCTCTATGCGCAAAGCGGTATCAGCCCGTTTTTGCCGGAGCACCGCGAGCTCTATATGCCGGACGGTCTGCACTACAGCCCGGCTGGCTATGAGCGCCTGGCGCATCGCATCGCTGCGGGCCTCACCGCCGTTTGCCGTTAAAAGTTTGCCGTTCACGGGGATTATAGGGTTAACGTTCACCCTATAATCCCCGTTCGCGTTACACTAGGGGTAACGTTCACCTATCGTTTATGTCAGAGGGGACAGCAATGGGTTGCAATCAGATTCTGGACCGTTATATCGAGCAGTTGATCGAGACCTCTACGCCTCAGGCGCCGGCCTGGAATATCGAAAAGCTTCGCGCCGGCAAGGAGAACACCTGGAATTACATTGACGGCTGCATGATCAAGGCACTCATCGAGCTGTACGAGATCACCGGCGAGCAGCGTTACCTGACCTTCGCCGACGACTATATCGACTTCTTTGTCCAGGATGACGGCACCATCAAGCATTACGATCCCCAGGAGTACAACCTCGACAACGTCAACGCGGGCAAAACCCTCTACAAACTCTATGACCTGGTGGGCAAGCCCAAGTACCGTGCCGCCATGGATACCATCTATCGTCAGCTCGAAACCCAGCCGCGTACCAAAGAGGGTGTGTTTTGGCACAAGGCCGTCTACCCCAACCAGATCTGGCTCGACGGCATGTACATGGCGCAGCCGTTCTACATGCAGTACGAGCTGAGTTTCCACAACCGCCGTGCCTGCTCGGATAGCTTCCATATGTTCCAAGTGGTGCACGATTTGATGCGCAACCCCCTCAACGGCCTGTACTATCACGCCTACGACGCGAGCCGCAAGCAGTTCTGGTGCGATCCCGTCACCGGCCTTTCGGCCAACTTCTGGCTGCGCGCCGAGGGCTGGTTCGCCATGGCGCTCATCGATACCTGGGAGCTCATGCCGCCCTCGATGTCGGCCGAGAAGGACGAGATCCGCAAGATGTTCCACGACCTGATCGACGCCATGCTGCCGTATCAGGACGAGAAGACCGGCATGTGGCACCAGGTCATCAACCTGCCCAATATCGCCCCCAACTACCTGGAGGAGTCGGGCAGCGCGATCTTTGCCAACGCCATCATGAAGGGCGTGCGTCTGGGCGTGTTGGGTGAGCGCTACTACCAGTACGGCCGTCGCGCCTTCGACGGCATCTGCGAGACCTGCCTTTCCGAGCACGATGGCCAGCTGGCGCTCGACAACATCTGCCTGGTCGCGGGCTTGGGCAACACCGCGCACCGCGAGGGCACGTTTGGTTACTACATGAGCGAGCCCGTGGTCAAAAATGATGCAAAGGGTGTGGCGCCGCTGGTGCTTGCCTATATCGAGACCATGCATCACGACAAGCTTGCCGGCAAGCGCGACCCGCTGGCCCCTTCGGGCGTGTGCTCCATCGAGGACCCGTTTGGCGGATACACCCCGGGCATCAACGCTCATAAGGGATGTGAATAACGTGGGGGCTGTTACTCCGGGTGTACGTTTGCACGACCTTCCGCAGGGGACCGTCGAGGAACGCATTCGCATGGCGGGAGAGCTGGGCTTTTCGTGCATTCAGCTGCCGAGCAAGGTGCTCTACGCATCGATGGGGATCGATCGAGGCGGCCTGACCCGCGAGCTTGCCGACCATTTGCGTGCCGTGCTCGATGAGTCGGGCGTTTCGGTCGCCGTGCTCGGCTGCTATAAGAATTTGGCGACGCCCGATCGCCAACAGCTCATGGATAACATTGCCGAGTACGAGGCATGCCTGAACTTTGCCCAGATGCTCGGCGGCTGCCCGGTGGGTACCGAGACCGGTCGCCCCAATGCGCAGAACCGCGTTGCTGACGACCGCATGACCGATGAGGCGCTTGAGGCTTTTATGGACGGACTCGCACGCGTCTGCGAGCGCGCCGAGGCCGTGGGCGGGCAAATACTGATCGAGCCTGGCTGGAACGAGACGGTCAACACGCCGGATCGCTGCCGCGAGGTGCTGGAGCGCGTCTCGAGCCCGTCGCTCGGCGTGATCTATGACCCGGTATCGCTGCTGCACCCCAGCGTCGTTGACGAAGCGCAGGAAATCACAGCACGCGTGCTCTACTTATGCGGCAGTAAGATCCGCGTGCTGCACGCCAAGGATTTTGAGGTCGTTGATAACGAGGACAAAGCAGGTTGGTGCGACGGTACGGGTTCGCGCCTGGTGTGTCATGGCGTGGGGGAGACGGGGCGATACGACTTTGAGCCCGTGGTGGCCTGGGCGGCTGCCGCCTGCCCTGGGATTCCCTGCGTGGTCGAGAACAGTGTGCCGGCGACGGCGGCTGACTGCCTGGCGACACTCGAGCACATGTCCGCTCGCTGCGGGGCTTCGCATCGCGAGTTATAGCATTGGCTTTTGCCGTGGCGGTCGATTAAGTTTGCCTGACTGGGGCAGCGGTGAAGGATCTTTATCGTCGCCTCATTGGATTACATCAAAAAGGGGAGTTGCGTGGCTATCCACATTGTCGAAGAGGCGAATCGTTGCCTAGGTTGCAAAAGGGCGTTCTGCCAGCTTAAAGGCTGCCCGGTGCAGACGCCTATTCCGCAGGTCATCGACCTGTTCAAACAGCGTCGTCTAGAAGAGGCGGGCGAGCTGCTGTTCCAGAACAATCCCATGAGCGCGGTCTGCTCCATGGTGTGCAACCATTCGGGCCAGTGCGAGGGTGCTTGCATCCAGGGCCGCAAGGGCACACCCGTGCATTTTTCGAGCATCGAGAACTATATCTCGACAGCGTATTTGGACCGTAAGGAGTGGAAGCCCGCGCCGTCGTGCGGTAAACAGGTCGCCGTGGTCGGTTCCGGTCCTGCCGGTATCACCGTGGCCATTAAGATGGCCCAGCTGGGCTGTGCCGTCACGGTATTTGAGCAGCGCCCCGAGATCGGTGGTGTGCTGGAGTACGGTATCCCCGAGTTCCGCCTGCCCCGTGCGCTCGTGCAAAAGTATCGTCACGTGATGTGCTCGCTCGGCGTGCGCGTTCGTCCGTCGACCACCATCGGCGGTGCGCTCCACATCGACGACCTGCTGCGCGACGGCTACGATGCGGTCTTTGTTGGCACCGGTACCTGGCGAGCTCGCAAACTGGGTATTCCCGGCGAGTCGCGCGGCAACGTGCTGTTTGGTATCGATTACCTGGTCGATCCTTCGAGCGTGGCGATCGGGCAGAACGTGGCGGTCATCGGTGCCGGCAATGTGGCCATGGATGTTGCCCGCACGGCGCTGCGCTCGGGCGCTCGCAAGGTCACCGTGTATGCCCGATCGCTCCATATCTCGGCCATCGATGATGAGGTGGAGCTGACCGAGCTTGACGGTGCCGAGATTGTGTGCGGCAAGGCGATCTGCGCCATCGACGATAACGGTCCGGTGTTCGAGACGGCTATCTTTGACGAGGACAACAACGTGGTGGGTTACGAGGAAGAGCTCGACCATGCGTCTGCCGACACGGTTGTGATTGCGGCTTCGCAGGTGCCCAAGGACAAGCTTGTGCTTACGACGGGTGGCTTGGAGACCGACCATCGCGGCCTTCTTTCGGTCGATGAGAACGGCATGACCACCGTGCCCGGTGTCTTTGCCGCCGGCGACGTGGTCAACGGCCCGCTCACCGTGGTTCATGCCGTGGCAGGCGCCAAGCTCGCCGTCGAAGGCATGATTAACTACCTGGGCCTCTAACCCATCCCATCCATCAGTTGCGGTGGAATACGGACTGTTTTGGCTGTCAAAGGCCTTATCTACTCCGTATTCCACCGCAACTTTTTGTGGGGTGGGCTAGAGACGCTGCATGCGGTACCCGACACCCATGTGCGTCTGAATCATCTTGGGATGAGAGGGGTCTGCCTCGATCTTCTTGCGCAGGGTGCGCATGAACACGCGCAGGCTCGCCAGATCGCTGTCCCAGCTCGTGCCCCATATCTCGCGGGTGATGAAGGTGTGGGTGAGCACCTTGTCGACGTTTTTCGCCAGAAGGACGAGCAATTTGTACTCGGTTGGGGTGAGCGAGAGCTCGCGTCCGTCTTTCGTCGCGTATCCCGCGGCGTAGTCGATATGCAGCGGACCGTTGTCGAACGTGCTCGCTTCTGTCGACTCGCTCGACGCCATCGAGGAGCGCCTCAAATTCGCGCGGACGCGCGCGAGCAACTCATCCACAGAAAAGGGCTTGGTGAGGTAGTCGTCTGCCCCTGCGTCAAGTGCTGCAATCTTGTCGGAATCTTCGGTGCGCGCCGAAATGACGATAATGGGGACTGCCGACCAGCTTCGGATCTTCGTGATGACCTCGATACCGTCAATGTCGGGAAGGCCGAGGTCGAGCATGATGAGGCTGGGGCCGTGCGACACCGCATCCATGATGGCGGCCTGGCCGTTGCAAACCTTGCTCACGACATAGCCGTGGAGGTCAAGCGCGGTCGAAACGAGGTTTTGAACGGTCAGGTCATCTTCGACCAGGAGGATGCGTGGCTTAGCGGCATTATTCATGAATCTCGATCTCCTCAGCGGGCAGGGTAAAACGGAAGACGGCCCCATGGGGGTGGTTGTCGCGAACTTCGATGACGCCGCCATGCGCCTCCACGATGGAGCGGCAGAGCGACAGCCCAAGGCCGATGCTTCGACGCGAATCCACGGGCCGCGTATTGCCTGAGGTAAAGAAGCGCTCAAAGATATGAGGCTTGTCGCAGTCTGCCACACCCGGCCCATCGTCTGCGACGTCCACCACGACGAACGCGCCCTCGCGACGTGCGCTGACGGTGACAGTCGAGTCCTCGGGCGTGTATTTGAAGGCGTTCATGATGAGATTCGTAAGCACCTGCATGATGAGATGGACGTCGACGCGTACCAGCAGGATGTCGTCAGTGTGCTCGATGGTGACGGCATGTCCATGCGATGCTTGGGCGACATGGCTGAGGGCGGCCTCGATGACCTCGTCGATGAGCTCGGATGTGAGGTTGAGGCGAATGGTGCCGTCCTCGACGCGTGTGATGGCGAGGAGGTTCTCCACGGTATCGATAAGCCAGAGGGAGTCATCGTAGATGGCATCGGCAAGATCGCAGCGTTGTTCGAGGCTGAGCCTCTCGTCGCTCTTCCGAAGGATTGCCGCAGATCCGGATATAGCCGTGAGGGGTGTCCTCAAATCGTGGCCGATGGAGCGCAAAAGGTTGGCGCGCAGCTGCTCGTTTTTCGCCAAGACCGCAGCCTCTTCGCGCTCTTGCGCCGCTCGGTCACTTTCGAGCGCCAAGGCGCATTCACCTACGATAGATAGGACGATCGAATGCTCGAAGGCTTCGGTCTCGCGCCCCTCCAGGGCGATGCCGATGACACCGAATACCTTGTCGCCGGTGCGAACCGCGAGGTAGAGACAGCGCGCCTCAGGCAGGGTCCGCGTGCTTGCGCCCGCGCGCTTGTTGTTGGTGAAGGTCCAGGTTGCAACGGCGCGCTCGTAGTCGGTGAGCAGCGACGCGGATCGGTTTTCGGTGCCAGCGGACTCATAGAGCGCCTTGCCGAGCGTGCCGTGTTCGGCGGGGTAGAAGACCACGTCGAGTTTTAGCAGTTTGACGAGTTGGTTCATGGCGACGCGGGCGCACTCCTCCGCGCTATGGGCTTGCTGCAAGAGCTGGTTCGTTTCGAGGAGTACACGCGTTTTGAATGCGTTCTCGGCTGAGGTACGGGCGTTGTCGGCGATGCGCGCAGTTAACTCGCCGGCGACCATAGCGGTAGCGAACATGATGCCGAACGTGACCAGATAGCTTCGGTCGTAGCTGGCGAGCGAAAACAGAGGCGTGACGAAGCAGAAGTTGTAAAGCACTACAGAGAGCACGCTCGATACGATCGTGCAGATACGCCCCGTCGTGGTGACGGCGGTCAGCAGGGCCGTGAGGATATAGAGGGATATGATGCTGGAATCGGCAAATCCCAGATGGCGGAAAGCCGTGCCGATCGCCGTGGCGACAAGAGAGAGGGCCAGCGTGCGAAGCACGTTTCGGCTGCTGGGCGGCTGCAGGGCGAGCGCATGCCGGCGTCCTTTGGGCCGGGAGGGCGGAGTCGACTGGTCTGGAATGATGTAAATGTCGAGGTTCGGGGCGAATGCTATGAGCTGTTCTACGAGAGATTTGCGGCCAAAGAGGGCCTGACGGACGCTGCTGTGCTCGCCCGTGCGTCCCATGACGATCTTCGAAATACCCGACAGGCGCGCGAACTCGGAGATCTGAAACGCGACGTCGTCGCCATAGACGGTTTCCATATGTGCTCCGAGCTGCTCGGCTAGGGCGATATTGGCTGCAAGCTTGGCGCGCTCATCATCGCTCATGGCTTGCGTGCGCGGGCTCTCTACGAACAGGGCGACGAGCTCGCTGCGAAACGCTTTCGCCATGCGTGCGGCGGCACGGACGATGCGGGGATTGGTCGGCGCCGGGGAGACGCAGACTAAGATACGCTCCCTGGTGTAGTAGTCACGGTTTCCCAGCACGCGTGCGGCGTCTGTGAGGTGGCCGGTGCGATCGGCGCAGCGGCGCAGCGCGATTTCTCGGAGTGCGGTGAGGTTCTCGACGGTAAAAAAATGCTGTTGCGCTCGGTCGGCTTGTGCGGGACGGTAGACGAGACCGGCGCGAAGGCGCTCAAGTAGGTCTTCGGGCTCTATGTCGACGAGCTCGACCTGGTCGGCATCATCGAAGATACGGTCGGGGATTCGTTCGCTCACGACAACGCCGGTGATGGATGCAACCATGTCGTTTAGGCTCTCGATATGCTGAACGTTCACGGTCGTATAGACGTCGATGCCCGCATGTAGAAGTTCCTCGACGTCTTGATAGCGTTTGTCGTGGCGAGACCCCGGCGCATTCGTATGGGCGAGCTCGTCGACAAGGATGAGCTGAGGGGCGCGTTCGATAGCCGCATCTAGATCGAACTCGCTGAGCGCAATGCCGTTGTGCTCGATGAGTTTACAGGGCACGTTCTCAAGCCCTTGTGCAAGATGGGCAGTTGCCGGACGTTCGTGCGGCTCGATGTATCCCGCGACGACGTCGACACCTCGCCGCTTGGCGGCGTGGGCGGCTTGAAGCATCGCATAGGTTTTGCCTGTGCCAGCAGCGTAGCCAAAGAAAATCTTGAGGTGTCCCCGGCTGGTTCGAGCGTCATCGGCGACCTCGTCTTTCTCAATTGCCTTGAGGATGAGGTCTGGATTGACGCGAGTGTCCGATGCGTCGCGCTGCATAGCGTAGCCTTTCTGAAGTGTTGCCCATGCGTGCATACGCGGTGAGGACGCCACTGTATGCTCGCGAGGTCGAGTATAGGCGCACTGCAGCTGCAATAGTGCTTTCTACCTGCATCTTTACGGCATCTTAAGGACGTGAGCCCCGGCCCTCACGCCTCTTTAATCCCTAGAAGCGTTTACTGTCCCCAGACGCTTGCGAGGGCAGGCGTCCGAGACATCGGACCGCGTGTGAAAGGGGCGGTAAATGGACATCCTCATTCCCATCATCGGAGTCGTCTGCATTGGACTTCTTATCTATTACATCTACATTCTGATGAGGAGTGATTCGTAAACTATGGACGCTGCGATTCAGTACATCTTGTACTTTGCCGTACTCGTCGTCCTGGCCGTTCCGCTCGGTCGGTTCATGGCCCATATCATGGATGGTGAGCATACGTTCCTGTCGCCTGTGATTGCTCCTGTGGAGCGTGGCGTCTATCGTCTGCTTCGCATCGACGCGGCAGAACAGATGGGGTGTAGGCGCTATCTGGCGAGCGTGCTGGTCTTTTCGGGGATCGGCCTCGTGACTCTTGTGGCACTCCAGGCGCTTCAGTCCTTCTTGCCAGGCAATCCCCAGCACCTGCCGGGTGTGTCATGGGACCTGTCGTTCAATACGGCTGCTTCCTTCATAACCAACACCAACTGGCAGTCCTACTCCGGTGAGACCACCCTGTCCTACCTTGTGCAGTTCATGGGTCTCACCGTGCAGAACTTCGTTTCCGCCGGCACCGGTATCGCGGTCATGTTCGCGCTGATCCGCGGCTTCCGTCAGGTCAAGGAGCAGGGTCTGGGTTCCTTCTGGGTCGACCTCACCCGCACCGTCCTGTATGTGCTCATCCCGCTGAACCTCGTGTTCGGCATCTGCCTGGCTGCCGGTGGCGTCATCTCCAACTTCCAGCCGGCTCAGAAGGCTGAGCTCGTAGAGCCCGTCGCTGTCCAGCCTAATGCAGACGGCGGCTGGAGCGTCATCGACGGCGCCCAGATTGAGGGCGACACGGTCAAGGTCGACGGCAAGGTTGTCGAGGGCGCGCGCGTGGTCACCGAGCAGTTCCTGCCCCAGGGTCCCGCGGCTCCTCAGGTCGCCATCAAGCAGTCCGGCACCAACGGCGGAGGCTTCTTCGGAGTGAACTCCGCTCATCCGTATGAGAACCCCAGTGCCTTCACCAACATCATCGAGATGACCAGCCTGCTGCTGATCCCGGCCGCCTGTTGCTTCACCTTCGGTATCGGCGTCAAAAACACCAAGCAGGGCAAGGCCATCTTTGCCGCCATGTTCATCCTGCTGGTGATCTTCGCCGGCATCATCGCCCTCAACGAGCATGCGGGCACCCCGCAGCTGGCAGATGGCGGCGCGGTCAACATCGAGATGACCGATGGCCAGGCTGGCGGCAACATGGAGGGCAAGGAGAGCCGATTCGGTATCGCCTCCTCTTCCACCTGGTCCGCTTTCACGACGGCTGCTTCCAACGGCTCGGTTAACTCCATGCACGACTCCTACACCCCGCTGGGCGGTTTTGTCCAGATGCTCCAGATGGCTCTGGGCGAGGTCGTCTTCGGCGGCGTGGGCTGCGGCCTGTACGGCATGATCGGCTTCGCCATCCTCACAGTGTTCATCGCCGGCCTCATGGTCGGACGCACGCCTGAGTTCCTGGGCAAGAAGATCGAGCCGGGCGAGATGCGCTGGGCAGTTGTCCTGTGCCTGGCAACTCCGTTTGCCATTCTGGTGTGTTCGGCCATCGCCTGCATGGTGCCCGGTCTTGCCGACCAGCTCAACAATGGTGGCGCGCACGGCTTCTCCGAGGTGCTGTATGCCTTCACCTCATGCGGCGGCAACAACGGCTCGGCGTTTGCAGGCATGAACTGCAACATTCCCTGGATCAACGTCATGCTCGGCCTCGAGATGCTGTTCGCCCGCTTCATGCCCATCATCGGTACGCTGGCTATCGCCGGCTCGCTGGCCAAGAAGGGTAAGGTCGCCGAGAGCGCCGGTACCCTGTCTACCACCAACGGCATGTTCGTATTCCTGCTCGTGTTCATCGTTCTGCTGATCGGTGCCCTGAGCTTCTTCCCGGCCCTGGCGCTTGGCCCCGTTGCCGAGTTCTTCCAGATGATTGCGTAAAGGAGGGCGCAGATTTATGACTATGCAAAAAGACATGATGGGCCGCGCGGTCCGCGACTCGTTTGCCAAGCTGAATCCTCGCGTCCAGATTCAAAACCCGGTCATGTTCCTGGTGTGGCTTTCCGCCGTCATGACCTCCGTCCTGGCCGTCGCTTCCATCTTCGGTGTGCAGGACGCGGGTGTGCCCACCTACCATGTGGTCGCCATCGCGGTCATCCTGTGGCTCACCGACCTGTTCTCGAACTTCGCCGAGGCGCTTGCCGAGGGCCGCGGTAAGGCTCAGGCCGATTCCCTGCGTGCGGCCAAGAAGGATGTCGAGGCCCATCGCATCGAGTCCGTTAAGGACAAGGAACACTTCACCGTCGTTCCCGGCACCGAGCTTACGCGCGGCGACCTGGTGATCGTACGCGCCGGCGAGCAGATTCCCGGCGATGGCGACGTCATCGAGGGCGCTGCCTCCGTTGACGAGTCCGCCATCACCGGCGAGTCCGCCCCCGTGGTCCGCGAGGCCGGCGGCGACCGCTCTGCCGTTACCGGCGGTACCACGGTGCTGTCCGATTGGATCATCGTCAAGATCTCCAGTGAGCCCGGCCAGAGCTTCCTGGACAAGATGATCGCGATGGTCGAGGGTGCCGCGCGCAAGAAGACCCCTAACGAGATCGCTCTGGAGATCTTCCTGGTGGCCCTCTCCATCGTCTTTATCCTGGTCACACTGGCCCTGTATTGTTACTCCTGCTTCTCGGTCGGCCTTAACGGCATGGACAACCCCACGGCCGTGACCACGCTCGTGGCGCTGCTCGTGTGCCTGGCTCCTACTACCATCGGCGCCCTTCTTTCCGCCATCGGCATCGCCGGCATGAGCCGTCTGAACGAGGCCAACGTGCTGGCCATGTCCGGCCGTGCCATCGAGGCCGCCGGCGACGTCGACATCCTCATGCTCGACAAGACCGGCACCATCACCCTGGGTAACCGCCAAGCCGCCGAGTTCATCCCGGTCGACGGCATCGATCCCGCGGAGCTGGCCGATGCCGCCCAGCTTTCCTCGCTGGCCGACGAGACCCCCGAGGGTCGTTCCATCGTCGTGCTCGCCAAGGAGCAGTTCGGTCTGCGCGGTCGCACGCTCGAGGATAAGGGTATGGAGTTCATCCCGTTCACCGCGGCAACGCGTATGTCCGGCGTGAACTACGAGGGCAATGAGATCCGCAAGGGCGCCGCCGATTCCGTGCGCACTTATGTGGAGGCAGCCGGCGGCGTGTTCTCCCAGGAGTGCGACGAGGCCGTCGAGCGCATCGCCAAGGCCGGCGGCACCCCGCTGGTCGTGACCAAGAACTGCCGTGTGCTGGGCGTTGTGTACCTTAAGGACATCATCAAGTCCGGCGTTAAGGAGAAGTTCGCCGACCTGCGCCGCATGGGTATCAAGACCATAATGGTGACGGGCGACAACCCGCTCACCGCCGCGGCAATCGCCGCCGAGGCCGGCGTTGACGACTTCCTGGCCGAGGCCACCCCTGAAGGCAAGCTCGAGAAGATCCGCGAGTTCCAGCGTGAGGGGCACCTGGTCGCCATGACCGGTGACGGCACCAACGACGCGCCCGCTCTGGCCCAGGCCGACGTCGCCGTGGCCATGAACACGGGCACCCAGGCTGCCAAGGAGGCCGGCAACATGGTCGACCTCGACTCCAGCCCTACCAAGCTCATCGAGGTCGTGCGTATCGGCAAGCAGCTGCTCATGACCCGCGGTTCGCTCACGACCTTCTCGGTGGCCAACGACATGGCGAAGTACTTCGCTATCATCCCGGCCCTGTTTTCGCCGATCTACCCGGGCCTTGGCGCGCTCAACATCCTTGGTCTGGCAAGCCCGCTGTCCGCGGTTCTTTCGGCCATCATCTATAACGCGCTCGTTATCGTCGCGCTGATCCCGGCCGCGCTGAAGGGCGTTAAGTACCGCGAGGTCCCGTCCGGACAGCTGCTGACCCACAACCTGCTCGTGTGGGGTCTGGGCGGCATCGTTGCCCCGTTCGTATTCATCAAGCTCATCGACATGCTGCTCGCGTTCTGCGGCATTATGTAAGTGGAGGTTTGTATGTTCAAAGGTGTTGCATCGCGCGCACTGGGCGTGTTCGCGCTGTTTACCGTTGTCTGCGGCCTGGGCTATACGCTCGTCGTGACCGGCATCTCCCAGGTTGCGTTCCCGTATCAGGCGAACGGTTCGCTCATTACGGTCGACGGCAAGGTTGTGGGTTCCGAGCTCATCGGCCAGAACTTCGATGACGAAGCCCACATGTGGGGTCGTATCCAGAACGTGTCAATTGTCGAAGGCGAAGATGGCGGGCTCATGGCGTATGGTGCCCCGTCCAATTTGTCCCCGGCGAGTGATGAGTATCGGCAGCTTGTGGATGCGCGCGTGAAGAAGATCCGCGCCGCCAACCCCGATGCCGATATGGACGCTGTGCCCGTCGACCTGGTGACGTGTTCGGGGTCCGGCCTCGACCCGGAGATCTCTCCGGATGCCGCCGAGTACCAGGTCCCGCGCCTTGCCAAGGCCACGGGCAAGAGCGAAGGCGAGGTGCGCGAGATCATCGCCCGGTGCACCAAGGGCCGATTCCTGGGCGTCTTCGGCGAGCCCACGGTCAACGTGCTCAAGGTGAACCTTATGCTGGACGGCGCGCTGTAGGTGAGGGAGTGGCGGATGAGGGCATGACTGACTACCTGAGCCCTCAATTCCACTCCGCCCATCAGTTGCGGTGAAATACGGACTGTTTTGCCTGTCAAAGGCCTCATCTACTCCGTATTCCACCGCAACTTTTTTGTGAGGGTCGGGATTGAAGGTGGGGAGTGCGAGCGAGTGCGAATGCGGCGGATACTGATACGATAGGTACGTTAGCAACTGCCGCCGAGCGGCTCAAACGAAAGGAAGCCTGTATGGAGTCATCCGCCTACCCGATGCTCTTTAGCCCGATCAAGGTCGGTACGACCGAGGTCAAGAACCGCGTCTTTATGCCGCCGGTATCCACGAACCTGGCCGATCATGGCTATGTGACCGACGACTTGGTCGACCACTACCGCGCCCGCGCCAAGGGTGGTGTGGGCCTCATCATCACCGAGGTCGTGACGGTCGAGCCCACCTATACCTATCTGCCGGGTGACATGTGCTGCTACGACGACACGTTTATCCCCGGCTGGGAAAAGCTCGCCGCAGCCGTCCACGAGTACGGCTGCAAGATCATGCCGCAGCTCTTCCACCCCGCCTACATGGCCTTTAACATTCCGGGCACGCCGCGCCTGATCGCTCCGTCCTTCGTGGGACCGTCCTATGCCCGCGAGGCACCGCGTCCTATCACGGTCGATGAGATTCACGAGCTCACGCATCAGTTTGGCGACGCTGCCGTGCGTATGCAGAAGGCTGGCGTCGACGGCGTCGAAGTCCATGCGGCGCACGCCCACGGTATGCTCGGCGGCTTTTTGACTCCGCTCTACAACAAGCGCACCGATGAGTACGGCGGCTCGCTCGACGCCCGCATGCGCTTCCTGCTCGAGGTCATCGCCGAGATTCGCGAGCGCTGCGGCAAGGACTTTATCATCGACGTCCGCATCTCGGGCGATGAGTACACCGACGGCGGTCTGACCCTCAACGACATGATCTACGTCTCGCGTCGCCTGGAGAAGGCCGGCGTCGACATGATTCATGTCTCGGGCGGCACCACCATCAAGCGCGGCTCTGCGATTCCCGCCGCCGGTACCCAGCAGGCCTCGCACGCCGCCTGCTCGCGCGAGATCAAAAAGCACGTCAACATTCCCGTCGCCACCGTCGGCCGTATCAACGAGGCCTGGATTGCCGAGGAGCTGATCGAGGACGGCGCTGCCGACATTTGCATGATGGGCCGCGCCAATCTGTGCGATGCCGAGTTCTGCAATAAGGCCGCATCTGGTAATGCCGACGATATTCGCCCCTGCATCGGCTGCCTGCGCTGCCTGAACGGCATCATGTTCGGCAAGCGCATCTCCTGTACCGTCAACCCGGACGTGGAGCGCGACGAGGCTGGCTACGAGCCTGCCGCCGAGGCCAAGAACGTGCTCGTTGTGGGCGCTGGTCCTGCGGGCATGGAGGCTGCCTACATTTCCGCCAAGCGCGGCCACAACGTGGTGCTCGTGGATAAGCAGGACGCACCGGGTGGCGAGATGCGCATCGCGGCCGTTCCGCCGGCAAAGCAGGAACTCACCCGCGTGATCAAGTACCAGTATCGCCGTCTTGCTGAGGCGGGCGTGAAGTGCGTATTTGGCACCGAGCTTACTGCCGAGGACATTCAGCGTGACTACGCGGGCTACGAGGTCGTCCTGGCTTATGGTGCCGAGCCCATCGCTCCGGCATTCATGCAGGGCTTTAAGCAGGTTATGACGGCCGACGACCTGCTGGGTGGCAAGGCTTTCCCGGGCAAGAAGATCGTCATCGTGGGCGGCGGCACCGTTGGCTGCGAGACGGCCGACTACCTGGCCCCGCTGGTCAACGACCTGTCGCCGGCCAACCGCGACGTCACCGTCATCGAGATGACTAAGACGCTCGCCGCCAACGAGGGCGGTGCCGGTCGCGCGGTGCTCATCACGCGCATGCTCTCCAAGGGCGTTCACGTGCTGACCGAGGCCAAGGTGACCGAGATTACCGAGGACACCATCAGCTACGAAAAGGACGGCGAGGTCCATACCATCGCCGATGCCGATACGCTGGTGCTTGCCATGGGCTATCGTCCCAATACCAAGTTGGCCGACGACCTTGCCGCTGCCGGCATTGCCACCCACGTGCTGGGCGATGCCCAGAAGTGCGGCAACATCCGCGACGCCATCGGCGATGGCTACAGGGTTGCCTGCGAGCTCTAGTTAACCCCTTGGTGCATGGGGCCTGTCCCCGTGGCGTCAGTCGGTAGATAGCAAAAAGCGGTGGTCGTCCCGTACGTGGGACGACCACCGCTTGCGTTAGCTGCAATGAGTCGTGCGATTAGAGACTCAGGAGCTCCTTGACCTTGGCGATGATGGCCTCATCGGTGGCATTGGCGAAGAAGTACTCCTGGAAGTGCTCGCCAGCCAGGGCGCCCTTCACCAGGTCCTGGTCGATCTCGCCCAGGACGTCGACGAGCGGACGCATGGTCACAGCGCGCACGCCGTCGAGGATCTTCTTGTTGCGCTGCTCGGGCTCAACACGCTCGGCGGGGTAGCCGTTGCCCGAACCAAAGCCAAAGAGCTTCTCGAAGGTGTACTCGAGGTTGAGCTCCTGGCCCCAGCCGTTCTTAAGAGCGAAGGGCATGGCGACGGCGTTGCCGTCATTGACCTGGGCAAAGGTGTAGGCGTCGAGCGGGTCGGCAACGTGGCCGCACAGCACGCCGGGGAAGGAGTTGCAGGCGAGCATGGCGCCCTCGCCAGTGCCGCAGCCGGTCACGACGTAGTCGGCAGCGCCGGAGTTGAGGAGCACGGCCGCCAGGATGCCGTTCTGAACGTAGGTGAGGGGCTTGGAGTCGGCGTCGGCGTACATGCCGTAGTTAAAGACGGTGTGGCCCATGGGCTCGACAACCTTCTTAAGGGCAGCCTCGATCATGGGGTTCTTGGAGTTCTGAGAGTTCTCATTGATCAGAGCGATCTTCATGGGAGTTAACCTTTCAACCAAATGTTTCTTTTTTGTTTCTGTATGCGGGCGGCGGCTATTCCAACCCGAGGTTGGTTTTGCGGGCGGTGGACGATAAGGTCTGTCGCGAGTTCCGCACGAGCCGGAAAGCACTTAATGTGCTTTCCGTGCGAGCAGGACTGTCTGAGCAGCAGACCTTATCGTCCACCGCCTCGCCTGAATGCCCTACTGCGGCTGTTTCCCGATGTAGGCGAGGATTCCGCCGTCCACGTACAGAATGTGCCCGTTGACGAAGTTCGATGCATCGGAAGCCAAGAACACGGCGGGGCCCTTCAGATCCTCGGGCGTGCCCCAACGGGCGGCCGGCGTCTTGGCAATGATGAACTGGTCAAACGGGTGGCGGCTGCCGTCGGGCTGCGTCTCGCGCAGGGGTGCGGTTTGCGGCGTGGCGATGTAGCCGGGTCCAATGCCGTTGCACTGGATGTTGGCCTCGCCAAACTCGGAGCAGATGTTCTTGGTGAGCATCTTCAGACCGCCCTTGGCGGCGGCGTAGCCGGCGATGGTCTCGCGGCCAAGCTCGCTCATCATCGAGCAGATGTTGATGATCTTGCCGTGACCCTTGGCAATCATGCCGGGCAGGCAGGCCTTGGAGACGATGAACGGGGCGTTAAGGTCGATGTCGACGACGCGACGGAAGTCCTCGGCGCTCATGTCGAGCATGGGGGTGCGCTGGATAACACCGGCGTTGTTGACCAAGATATCGGGCGTGGTGCCAAAATCGGCCTCGATCTTGGCAACGAGCTCGGCGACGACGGCCTCATCGGTGACGTCGGCCACGTAGCCGTGAGCCTCAAAGCCCAGCTCGCGGTAGTGCTTCTCGGCCTCGGCGACCTTGTCGGCGTGACGTGCGTTAAAGGCGATCTTGGCGCCGGCCTCGCCGAGCGCCTCGGCAATGGCCATGCCAATGCCATAGGTGGCGCCGGTCACGAGCGCGACCTTGCCATCCAGGCGGAAGCTGTCCATAAGATCAGACATAGCGATCCTTTCAAAAGAAACGTTCATCTATATAAGTCTTGCTTCTAATACAAGCTCAGTATAGGGAAAGCGAAGGAATTAACGCCCGTATTCTCCTAAAAATAGGTGAACGTTCACTTTTAAAAGGTGAACGGTTGAGATTAGTTGTTGCGAGGCCCGCTACTCGCTTTTCGCCCGTAACATCGATGAAGAGGGGGGCAGATGCCTTGAGCACGCCCGTCAGGCGGGGAACGATGAGGTTGCCGCCATTCAGGGGGGGCAACATGGAGTAGCGCCTGTACGCATCGAATTTTTCCTCTCACAGATGCGTGGCATAAAGAGCCCTGAGTTCAATACGAGCTCGGGGCTCTTTTCGTCTGGATTGCGGACGTATTGACAGACGAAAGCGTGTTGCGTCTGGCGCAAAACCGTATGAAAGCGAAATTTACGTCTCAATTCCGGACGCAAAACAAGACGAAAACCGTTTGCGTCTGGAATAAATCAGTACGCAAACGGTTTTCGTCTTATAATACGGTCACAAATAGTATGAAATGAAGGGGTTATGCATATGGTTGTTAGAGAAAGCCCTACGGTCGAATACAAGGAAAGCGTTACGCCGACGTTTCTTAAAACGGTGAGCGCCTATGCAAACTACGGGACGGGCAAGATTGAGTTTGGCGTTAATGACGAGGGTATTGCTATCGGTCTTGCAGATCCGATTGCTGAATGCCTGCGCATCGAAAATATGATTAATGACAGTTTGGACCCCGCGCCTCGTTACTCGCTTGAGCCCGATGAGAAACACGGGACCGTAATCCTTACGGTTTATGAGGGCCAGGACAAACCCTATCGAAGCAAGGGAAAGGCCTACAGACGAAACGATTCGGCGACGGTGGAGGTCGACCGGTTTGAGTATGGCAGACTGACGCTCGAAGGCAGCAACATAACGTTCGACGCGCTCACGTCGGCTTGCCAGGACATGAGTTTTCACACGCTTGAGCATAAGTGTGTTGAACATCTCGGCATTTCAGAGCTAACACCGGATATCATGCGTACGCTTCGCTTGCTCGGCAAGGATGGCTATACCAATGCCGCGGCGATTTTGGCGGATAAGAATGATTTTCCGGGCATCGACTGCGTTCGTTTTGGCGATACCGAGGATGTGATTTTGGATCGCGAGACGGCGACAGGTCTATCTGCAATTGAGCAGGTGGACAAGGCGGTTGCTATGTTTGTACGCTACTACCGTTATGAGCGTATCGAGGGGATGGAACGCGTCCAAACCGATCGAATTCCTCTTGAGGCGTTCCGCGAAGCTGTCGCAAACGCTTTGGTGCATCGGACATGGGACGTTCGAGCGAATGTTCAGATTGCTCTGTACGATGATCGCGTCGTTGTGACTTCACCCGGACCGTTGCCCGCCGGTTTGACGACGGAACAATATCTGTATGGGCAGATATCCGTGCTCAGAAACCCAATTGTCGCCGAGGTCTTTTTAAAGCTGGATTACATCGAGAAATTTGGCACAGGAATCGCGCGAATCAGGCGAGCGTATCGAGATTCTTTGAGCCAGCCGGTATTTGATGTTCGCGGCGGCATGGTGGCCGTCACGTTGCCCGTTATCGATGCCTTTGAAGGGTCTGAGGAAGAGGTCCAGGTTCTCAAGGCTTTGTCAGGTGGACGAATACTGTCGCGGGGCGAGATTGAGCAACAAACGGGATTGAGCCGCACGCGCACGTTGGCGGCGCTTGAATCTTTGCTCAACCGAAACTCGATCGTAAGGCGGGGGACAGGACGCGCCACGAAATACGAGCGCGCATAGGCCAAATAGCCATATTGCAAGACAGGCCCCAAGCCTTTGCTGGCTTGGGGCCTGTTGTATGTCGGCTGGCAGTGGTCGATTTATGGCAAGATATAGCAACGTATAGCAAGATATAGCAAAGTATAGCAAGATATAGCAACGTATAGCGCTGCTCGCGAGTTCTTGCGGTGGCGCTATTTTCCAAAGGCCGCGCGGATAAAACGCTGGGCGAACAGTTTGTTGGCGACGTTGATGACATGGCCCAGGAACAGTGCCGAGATGGCAGTCGTGACGCCAAAGCCGCCCAGGTTGCGCATAAAGACCAGCGACAACGCGAGCGAGGCGGCGACGTGCGAGCAATCGAATACGACCTTCACATCGCCAAAGCGGCGCTTGAGTTTTTCGGCAATGACCTGCACCAGACCGTCGGGCGCATTGGGAACGACGCCCATGTTGACGACAAGGCTCACGCCAAATGCGGTGATAGCAAGCGAGAGCAGCATGGTTACGACCTGTGCCGGCAGCGCGGTGGGGTGCAGAGGGTTAACGTTCATAAAGAAGTCGGTAAAGCCGCCGATCAGAGTTGAGAAAAAGAGCTCGAGCAAAATGCGCGGCTGAAACTCGCGGCGCAAGATCGCTGCCTGTGCGACGATGTAGGCGACGTAGGTCGCGGTGATCCAAAAGCCGAGTGTCTTGCCGGTGAGCATGGACAACGTCGTGGCAAAACAGGTAAGCGCCGCCACGCCCAGGCCCGATGCGGTCTGGATGCTCATGCCGAGGGCAAGCGTCGCGACACCTGCTAAATACATCAGCATCCTGATGACGGTGTGGCACCAATCGGTCTTCTCGCCATTCATGATGATGAGCGGTCGCATGTTGCTACCCGTCCTTTCGGTTGTGAATAAAAAGGCTGACCTGGGCCGGCAAAAGAGGGTTATCGGAGGCACTGCTGTAAAAGCAGAAAAGCCGGCCCCCCACGGTCAGTCGTCTGGGAAGTGTCTCGCTGTGCCGGAATGGGACTGAAGGGCCAACGAGACGGGAGGAAAGCAAATGACAACGCGTGGGCAATAAGATGCCAAGATGGTAGGGTGCGTCTTAACATCCTATTGCCCACGCTTAACGAAATCGGTTTCGCTTGAGCCTTAGTATACGCACGGGATTCTTTTTGCAAAGAGAAAAATAATAAAAAGGTGAACGTTCACCTAATCGAAACAACTCGTTGGCAGTATCATGGCGGTAGTGGACACGAAACCGATTTCGTATCCACTACGCATGCGTTGTATCTGTCCACTATCTGGTGGTGCAAACGGGGAGATTGCACCTGCTGCAAAAGCGGCATTCATTATTGTCCAGATCGAAAGGATCATCATGGAACAGCATACCGATTGCTCATACTGCATGTGCGGGACCGACAACACGCTCGTCGATGCCTTTGGCATCCCCATGCTCGATCTGCCCGCCAGCAAGCTTATCTTGTTTAAGGAGCAGAGCCACAAGGGCCGCGTAATCGTGGCCTCCAAGCAGCATGTCGACGACATCTCCTGCATGTCCGAGGAGGACGCTGCCGCCTTTATGGCCGATGTCCGCCACGTTGCAGCCGCGCTGCACAAGGCATTTAACCCCGACAAGATTAACTTTGGTGCTTATGGCGATACCATGCATCATCTGCATGTGCATATCGTCCCCAAGTACAAGGACGACCCGTTTGAGTTTGGCGACGTGTTTGCCATGAACCCCGGCCGCGTCACGCTCGAGCCGGCTCAGTACGACGAGATCGCCCAGGCAATCATCGCCAACCTGTAAGCGAGCAAAAGCTGCTATTTCAATAGAAGCACTTGGCTTAATTGCCAGTTAAAGGAGCTTATCTATGAATGCAGGAGTTGTTTCACTCCTTTGGGTGCTGGTGGGCGTAGTCCTGCTGGTCGCCATGATCGTTAAGTTTAAAATCAACAGCATCATTGCGCTTATCCTTTCCGCCATTTTTATCGCCCTTGCCGATGGCATCTCTGTGGGTGACCTTGTCACCACCATGGAAGATGGACTGGGCGGAACGCTTAAGTCGCTCGCGCTGATCATTATCTTTGGCGCGGCCATCGGAAAACTGATGACCGATTCGGGTGCCTCGCAGCAGATTGCCGACACTATCGTCGACAAGCTCGGTATTAAGCTACTGCCCGTTGCGCTGCTGATCATCGGCGTTATCTTTGGTATGAGCATGTTTTACGAGGTGGCGTTCCTTATCGTTACGCCGCTCGTTATCAGCATCGCCAAAGAGGCAGACATTCCCTATATGCGCCTGATTATCCCGGCTGTTTCTGGTACCACGATGGGCCATTCCCTTTTTCCGCCGCAGCCTGGTCCTATGGCACTGGTGAGTGCCTTTGGTGCCGAGGTCCCGCCGGTCTACATCTTTGGTCTGATCGTCACGATTCCGACGCTTATCTGCTCTGGTCTTTTGCTATGCCATTTCATCCCCGGTCTCGATGACATGCCACTTGGCAATGTTATGAAGCCGGCGGAGCGCAAGCCCGCAGACGAGCTTCCGCCGTTCTGGCTTTCCATTCTGGTGCCGCTGTTCCCGGCAATCATCATGATCGGAGCCTCGGTTATCAAGAACACGGTGGGCGAGGGTTGCTTTGCATACGATCTTGCCAGCTGCATCGGTAGCGCAGATATCACTATGCTCATCACGATGATTCTTGCCATGGTTGCGTATGGTTATACGCGTGGCATGGATGGCGGAGAGATCTCCAACTCTATGTCCGATGCCATCAAGGGCGTCGCGAACGTGCTGCTCGTTATCGGTGCCGGCGGCATCATGAAGCAGGTCATCATTACGTCTGGCGTTGGCGCGACGCTTGCCGACATGGTGAGCCTCATGCCGGTGTCGCCGCTGATTTTGGCTTGGGTGATCACGGTGGTCCTGCGCCTGCTTACCGGCCAGGGCACCGTTTCGGCCATTACTGCCGCCGGCGTCGTTGCGCCTATGGTTGCGCAGTTTGGCATCAACCCGGTGCTTGCGGTACTGGTCTGCGCCTGCGCATCCAATACCATCACGCCTATGTATGATGGCGGCTACCTGCTGTTCCAGCAGTCGTTTGGCCTGTCGATGAAGGATACCTATAAGACATGGGGCCTGTTGGAGCTCGTCAACTCCGTCGTCGGCCTCATCATGGTTCTCATCCTGAGCCTGTTTATCTAGGCGAGAAACGCATAAGACAAGCGTGTCTTACCTCATGCCCGCGGACAGTTGCCAATCAAACTGTCCGCGGGCCTTTGTTTTTTATACCAACGGCATGCCGCGCCCATTCCCCTCATAAGTTGCGGTGGAATAGTTCCCGTTTGCTGCTGAAGGCCTTGAACAGGAACTATTCCACCGCAACTTATGAGGGGGCGGGGGATGCGATAGTATTACGTGTCGGTATTCGACTAACCGAGGACTTATCCGAGGGCTTTATGGAACAGCACCAGCATTATCAGAGCCTGCAAGACCAGGCATACAACGCATTGCGCTCCAAGATCATCTATGCCGAGCTCAAGCCCGGCACGCGCCTTTCGGCGATTGGTCTGGAAAAGGAGACGGGGATCGGGCGCACGCCCATCCGCGAGTCCTTTGTGCGCCTGCGCGAGCAAGAGCTGGTGGAAACGCGCCCCAAGAGCGGCACCTATGTCTCAAAAATTAGCATGGAACGTGCCGAGAACGCCTGCTTTTTGCGCGAAAAGCTCGAGAGAAGTGTGCTGATCAAATGCTGCTCGGCTGCCACACCCGAGCAAAAGCGCCGGCTCGAGCAGATTCTCGCCGAGTCCGAGTCGCTCGACCATAGCGAGACGCGTCGCTTCTTTGACCTGGACAACCTGTTCCACGAGACGTGTTTTGAGATTGCCGGCCGCCACATGCTGTGGGATTGGATGAAGAGCATCAACACGCATTTTGAGCGGTATAACTGGCTACGCGCGGTGTCTCAAGATCTGGACTGGGAACCGATTCGTCGGCAGCATCGTCGAATTCTTGAGGCCATTAAAGAGGGCGATACCGATGCAGCGAGCTATCTGGCGCAGACGCATCTGCATCTGATGCCCGAAGAGCAGGGCCCAGTTATCGCCCTGCATCCAGATTACTTTGAGCTGCCCAAAGATTCGTCCATCTAATCCATCCCTTCATACGTTGCGGTGAAATAGGGATTGCGGCCCAGGCGGCGCAAAACAATCCCTATTTCACCGCAACTGCGTTGGGGCGTGACCGAGGCATAAAAATGCGGTGCCGTTTGGAGGAACAGACCGGAAGCAAGGGGTCGATTCCTCCAGACGGCACCGCATTTGTTTTTGCGCTCTGGACTATGTTGGGGCAAAGATTCAGCCGAAGAAAAAGCGGCTCGGGGGCGTGTCGCTTCCGTCACGTTCTATCAGCATACAAGACGGTTTCGGTTCTTGTCCGTGACGGAAACGGCACGCTTCCGAGCCGCTTCAAAAATGGGGGCGCGGTCTGGGCGCCCCCAACGATAGAGAGCTAGGCCTAGGCGCGGACCTTCTTGACGACGTCCATGGCCTCGCGGGCGATCTGCTCGACCTTGGAGAAGTCGCCGTCGGCGAACAGGGCCGGCTTGACCATCCAGGTGCCACCGCAGGCGATGATGGCGGAGGAGCTCAGATACTCCTCGACGTTTGCGGTGCTCACGCCGCCGGTGGGCATAAAGCGGTGACCGACAAACGGCGCGGCGAGGGCCTTGATGGTGTTGAGGCCGCCGTACTGGGCTGCCGGGAAGAACTTGGTGACCTTGAGGCCCAGGTTGACGGCAGCGGTGACCTCGGAGGGGGTCACGGTGCCGGGCAGCACAGGCAGGTCGATGTCGATGCAGTGCTTGACGACGTCCTCGTTGTAGCCCGGGGAGACGATGAACTTGGCACCGGCGGCACGGGCCTGCTCAACCTGCTCGACGGTCAGGACGGTGCCGGCGCCCACGCACATCTCGGGTTCGGCCTCGGCCATAGCGGCGATGCACTCGGCAGCGCAAGCGGTGCGGAAGGTGACCTCGGCGGACTTCATGCCGGCGGCCATCAGGGCGTGAGCGAGCGGAGCGGCGTCCTCGACCTTGTCGAGCACGACGACCGGCACGATGCCCAGGGACTCAAGCGTGGTGTAGAACTGATCGAACATGATGTTCCTTTCGATGTGCGGCGCGCGAGTGCGCGTAATTGCTAAAAGGGCTGGTCATGAGCCGGTTTTGGACTGGTTATCGGAGGCACTGCTTGGGGTCACAAGCAATTCCAAAACCGGCTGCGCGACCAGTCGTGTAGGGAATGCCAGGCAAAACCGGAATGGGACTGGTGGTTTTGCCTGACCGGAGGAATCGGGGAGCGGGCTGCAGGGGTATGGGTATGGGAAACTGCAGCCCGCGGAATGGGGAACGAATTAACGGGCGACGCGGGTGCCACCGTCGGCAGCGTTTGCCACGCCGGCGATCTCGTCGGCGGTCACCAGGTTGGAATCGCCCTTGATGGTGAGCTTGAGAATCGAGGCCGCGATGGCGTAGTTGACGGCGTCCTGCGGGTCGAAGTCGTTGATGAGGGCATGGACGAGGCCGGCGTTGAAAGCGTCGCCGGCGGCAACGCCCTCGAGCACGTGCACGTCGTGAGCAGGAGAGAACCAGTGCTCGCCGCTCTCGGCGTCATAGAGCATGCCCATCCAGATGGAGCGCTCGACGCAGGAGATGTTGCGGACGACCGATGCGACCTTCTTGCAGCCGTACTCGGCGCAGATCTGACGGGCCATCTCGACGTAGGTGTCGCGCTCCTCGATGCCGTGGGCAAGGGAGCCGGAGACGCAGGTCATGCCGAGGCCGGCAGGTGCGTCCTCGTCGTTGGCGATGCAGATGTCGACGAGCGGCAGGAGTTCCTTCATGGTTGCCTGCGACTTCTCGGGCGACCACATCTTGCCGCGGTAGTTAACGTCGCACACGGTGGTGATGCCCTTGGCGCGGCAAGCGGTGAGAGCGTCCTTGCAGGCAGCGGCCATCTCGTCGGAGACGGCGGGCGTCACGCCAGAGAAGTAGAAGACGTCGATGCCCTCCAGGATCTCGTCCCAGTCAAAGACGTCGCGCTTGGCCAAGTTAATGGCCGAGTACTTGCGGTCGTAGACGCAACCGTTGCCGCGCTGCGAGGCGCCGACCTCAAATACATAGGAGCCAAGACGGTCGCCCTGACGCACGACGCGCGTGGTGTCGACGTCGTAGATCTTCAGCGAGCGCAGAGCGCACTCGCCCAGGCGGTTGGCCGGGACGACGGAAACGTAGGCGGCCTTGTCGCCCTGGTAGGCCAGGGAAAGCGCGGTGTTGGCCTCGGCGCCGCCGTAGCGGACGTCGAACTCGGTGGCCTGCTCAATACGCAGGTGATCTTTGGGCGAGAGCCTCATCATGATCTCGCCGAAGGTAAGAACCGTTTTACCCATGGTCGCGTAGCTCCTTCTTGACTGTGCGTACACCTTTGATATGGCGTTGGCACGGAGGTGCCAAGACGGTAGGGTGCATCTTTGCACCTCCGTGCCAACGCTTGCCGAAATCGGTTTACGAAATCGGTTTCGTTTCGAGTTGTAGTATACTCACCTACAGCGTTTTGCAAGCGAGATTTTTAAAAAAATGCCTAAAATGGCTAAGATTGCCGACACGTGGGAAACGGGGTGCGCCATGGCGCAGATGAGAATCAAAGACATTGCCGCCGAGGCGGGCGTGAGCCCGGCCACCGTTTCGCGCTACCTCAACAACCGTCCCGGTCAGATGACCGAGGAGACCCGCGCCCGCATCGCCGAGGTCATCGAGCGTACGGGCTATCGTCCCCGCGCCGCCGCACGCAACCTGCGCAGCTCGCGCACCAACCTCATCGGCGTGATCCTGGCCGACATCGCCAACCCGTTCTCGAGCGCCATGCTCGAGGGGCTTTCCGCCAGTGCCGCCGCGCGCGGCTGCTCGCTTATGACGGCCATCAGCGGCAACGACCCTGCCAAGGAGGCCGAGTCGCTCACCAGACTTATCGATGCCGGCGTGGACGGCTTGGTCGTCAACACCTGCGGAGGCAATGACGAGGCGATCGTCGCGGCAGCGGGGCGCCTGCCCGTTGTGCTGCTCGACCGCGATGTTGCCGACGGCGGTGTCGATCTGGTGACATCTAACAACCGTGAGCTGGTCGCCGGCTTGGTAGACGCCTTGGCCGCTGCGGGCAGCGAGCGTCTGTGCCTGCTCACCGAGGCAAGCGACGACAGTCCCGTGCGTCGCGAGCGTGCCGAGGCCTTTGCCGACGAGCTTTCGCGACGCGGCCTTGCGGGCGAGGTCGTCACCCTGGCCGATGGTGGCGCCTCGGGCGTCGGCCGCTTGGACGAGACCATCCGCGGCTATGCAGGCAAAAAGCTCGGCCTCATTGCCGTCAACGGTCTGGTCTTCCTGCGTCTGACCGAGGCGCTGGCGCAGCTTGGTCCCTCGCTGCCGGCGGGGCTCAAGATCGCGACGTTTGACGACTACCCCTGGAACCATGTGCTCTTTGGCGGCGTGACCACGGCCGCGCAGGACACCCTCACCATTGCCGAGCGCGTGGTCGAGCGCCTCTCCGAGCGCATCGACGTTGTTACCACCACCGTGGGCGAGGCCGCAAAGCTGGCGCCCAAACGCATCGAGGTCCCCGGCCACATCGAACACCGCGCTTCCACCTCGCGCTAGTTTGTGTGATAATATATAGACAATGTCATACAGGAGGTATCCATGGCTGCGTCTGTGCTGAGTGTGCGAGTGGACTCGTCAATTAAAGACTCATTTGCCGAGCTGTGCGAAGAACTTGGCATGTCTTCATCTGTTGCGGTCAATATGTTTATGAGACAGATGCTGCGCGAGCGTTCGCTGCCGTTTGTTCCTTCACTCGGTAAAAGCTCTGCGAGCGAAAGCGTCTCGGCGGGCATTTTAGATACTGCCCAGATTGAGTCCGCAGTCCGCGAGGCAGCCAGCTCGATTCCTGCTATCAAAAGCGTGATTCTTTTTGGTTCGTATGCTCGTGGCGAGGCACATGCCGATAGTGATATTGACTTGCGTCTCGAAGTCGATCGTGAGCAGGGCTTTGGTCTTTTCGCGTTGTCGGCGTTTGGTGAGGCGGTGCGCAAAGAAACCGGGAGGCAGGTTGACCTCGTCTCGAGTGATTATCTTGATGACGATCTTGCCGCGGTAATCGAGCGTGAAGGAGTGATCCTTTATGATCGCGCGTAAGTCAGACAGCCTTCGTGCCCAAGAGGTTTTGGAGGCCATCTCTGAAACGAACGAGCGCATCAAGGTTTTTGATATCACCGAGGACCAGTTTCTGCATGCGAATGACGTGCGGACGAGGGCGTTGGCGGACTCCCTTTTGATGTGCGCACTTAGGGTGACGGAAGAAGCGGGCAAGTTGTCGGAACGCTCGCAGCGGCTTCATCCCGAAATTGAGTGGCGTGGAATTATCGGCATGAGAAATTATCTTGCGCATGATTACGGCAATGTCGATCGCTCGGTTGTTTGGGATGCAGTGACGATGGAGTTCCCTGCGCTGGAACGAGCCTGCAGACAAATTGTCTCTGAATCCGAACGATAGCCGCTTGTCATATCTGCCTGTTCGCACACGTTTTTTGAACGCTTGATACGCTTTAACCCTGCGGAAACATTTTTCTGCGATAGTATCTGCGATATAGACCAGTCGAAACCCGCCCGAAAGAAAGGGGAGCGACATGAACCAGCAGAACATCGATTACGTACTCCGCTCCGTAGAGCAACGTGACATCCGCTTTGTTCGTCTGTGGTTTGTCGACATTCTCGGCCGCCTCAAGAACTTTGCCATTAGCCCCGAGGACCTCGAGGTCGCTTTTGAGGAGGGTATTGGCTTTGACGGCTCCGCCATCGAGGGTTTTGCCACGCCCGAGGAAGCCGATATGCTGGCGTTTCCCGATGCTTCGACCTTCCAGATCCTGCCGTGGCGTCCGAGCCATAACGGCGTTGCCCGCGTGTTCTGTGATGTGTGCACCCCCGACCGCAAGCCCTTCGCCGGGGATCCGCGCGATGCGTTGCGTCGCATGTTCCGCAAGGCCGAGAAAGCTGGCTATCTGCTCAACGTGGGCGCCGAGCTGGAGTATTACTACTTCCCCGACGAGCACACCCCCGAGCCGCTCGACAACGTGGGCTACTTCGATCTTTCGGTGAGCGACGCCGCTCGCGACCTGCGCCGCAACACGGTCCTCACGCTCGAGAAGATGTCCGTGCCCGTGGAGTACACCTTCCACGCCGCCGGTCGCTCGCAGCATGGCATGAGCCTGCGCCACGCCGAGGCCCTGAGCATGTCCGACGCCATCACCACGGCCAAGCTCATCATTAAGCAGCAGGCCTACGAGAGCGGTTGCCACGCCTCCTTTATGCCCAAGCCGTTGGCGGGTGAGGACGGCAGCGCTATGTTTTTGCATCAGTCGCTGTTCGACCACGACGGCAACAACGTCTTTTGGGGCGAGGACGACGAGAAGTACCATCTCTCCGATACCGCCAAGCACTATATGGCCGGCATCTTGGCGCACGCGCGCGAGATCAGCGCCATCACCAACCCCACGGTCAACTCGTACAAGCGCATCACCACGGGCGGCGACTCCGTGCCGCAGTACGCCACGTGGGGCCTGCGCAACCGCGCGAGCATGGTCCGCATCCCGGTCTACAAGCCCGGCAAGCAGCTGTCCACGCGCATCGAGCTGCGCAGTCCCGACCCCATGGCCAACCCGTACCTGGTCAACGCCGTCACGTTGGCGGCTGGTCTGGACGGCATCGAGCGCAAGCTGGAGCTCCCGCCCGAGGCCACGGCCGAGACGCTCAAGCTTACCGACCGCCAGATGGTCGAGGCCGGCTACACGCCACTGCCGCGCTCGCTCAAAGAGGCGCTCGACGTGTTTGAGGACTCGCAGTTTATGAAGGGTGCCCTCGGCGAGCACATCCACAGCTTCTTCCTCAAAAAGAAGCGCGACGAGTGGCATAAGTTTGAGTCTACGATCACCGAGTGGGAGATCAAGCACTACCTGGCGAACTCCTAATCGCTCTGGCTTGTCCCAGTACGATTGAGCTCATTTCCTTGGAGGCCGATATGTCCGAAAAGAGTGCCCTGTTCATGGCGCGCACGACGCGCTTCCACGAGTTTGCCCGCAGCTTGACGACTACCCTGGGTGTCGAGGTGAGCCTGGCAACCCCCGATTCGCCGACTGCGGCGCACGACTTTGACCTGCTGATCCTCGATTCCGATGGCATCCGCAGCGACCGCATCGATCAGATTGCCAAGTGGCTTGACGATCGCGGCGGTGTCCCCATGCTGGTGATCGTTGACGACGAGGCGCTCGGTACCTTGCGCCTGCCGAATCACGCGCATGCCGACTTTGTATGCCCCACGGCGACGCCTAACGAGCTCAAGGCTCGCGCGCAGCGCCTGATGGGCGAGGAGGAGACCGTCGCGGCCGACGATGTGCTCAACATCGATAACCTCGAGATTAACCTGGCTACCTACCAGGTGACACTCGATAACGAGCCCATTGACCTGACGCTGATGGAGTACTCGCTGCTGAGCTTTTTGGCGACACATCCCAACCGCGCCTACAGCCGCGAGGTGCTGCTGCACCGCGTGTGGGGCTTTGAGTACTGCGGCGGTACGCGCACCGTCGACGTGCACATCCGACGCATCCGCTCTAAGGTGGGTCCGCAGATCGCGGCGCACATCACCACCGTCCGCGGTGTGGGCTATCTGTTTAAGGACTAGATTTCCACCAATAAAGGGGGCAGGCACCTTTGTGGTGGTTTTGACGCAGGTATGGGTTCCTCTCGAATCTGCAACAGAACTTAAGCCTTCCTAAAAGATTGCGTTCTCATACACGTGCACCCGCATATTGGGGTACAACTCAACGTGAACAATGATGGCCCGCCACATGTTTGGCGGGCCTTTGGTTATTAGACGAAAGGATCGCAGCCATGAGCGAGAACGATTCCCAGCGTCCTCAGGATGCGGGCAACGCTGGCGAGACCCAGCAGCAGCCGCGTGTGCAGGTGGAGTCGACGCCTGCCGGCAGCAACATTCCCTATGTGCAGGCTTACGACACACAGACCGGCCAGCCGCTGGGCGGTCAGCAGGTTGTAAACAAGCACACGGTGGTCAAGACCAAGACCAAAAAGCTGCCGATCTTTATTACAGCGCTTGCCGGCTGCGCCTGCGGCGCCCTGCTGGTCATCGCGCTCATTATGAGTGGCACGCTCAACATTGGCGGCGGAAAGAATGCCGTGACGGCGGGTGCTTCGGGTTCATCGACGCAAAAGATCACGATCGACTCTGAGGACACTACGCTGGCCGAGGCCGTCTCTGCCAAGGCCCTGCCCTCCGTCGTTTCCATCACTGCCACTTCGAGCGGCAGCCAGAATGGCTCGCTTTCGCAGTCTGCTGATGAGTCGGATAGCTCGGGCAGCGTCGGTTCGGGCGTGGTGCTCGATACCGAGGGCCATATCCTCACCAACAACCACGTGGTCGATGGCTATGACCAGTACGTGGTGACCATGGACGACGGCACCACCTACGAGGCCGAGTTCGTGGGCAACGACGCCTCAAGCGACCTGGCCGTCATCAAGCTCAAGGATGCTGACGCCTCCAAGCTCACGCCGATTGAGATTGGTGATTCCTCCAAGCTCAACGTGGGCGAGTGGGTCATGGCGATCGGCTCGCCGTTCGGCAACGAGCAGTCTGTCTCCACGGGTATCGTCTCGGCGCTCTATCGCTCCACGGCCATGAGCTCTACCAGCGGCAACACTATCTACGCCAACATGATCCAGACCGATGCCGCCATCAACCCGGGCAACTCCGGCGGCGCGCTTGTCAACGACAACGGCGAGCTCGTGGGTATCAACTCGCTCATCGAGAGCTATTCGGGCTCCAGCTCGGGCGTGGGCTTTGCTATTCCCGTTAACTACGCCAAGGACATTGCCGACCAGATCATCGACGGTAAGACGCCGGTGCACCCGTACCTGGGCGCCACGCTTTCGAGCGTCAATGCGCTTAACGCCCGCACCAACAAGCTGAGCACCGACAGCGGCGCGTATGTGGCGAGCGTCGTCGAGGACGGTCCCGCAGCCAAGGCTGGCATCCAAGAGGGCGATGTCATTACCAAGCTGGGCGACGACGAGATTACGAGCGCCGACGGCCTGATCATCGCACTGCGCAGCCACGAGGTGGGCGGGAAGGTCGAGATCACGCTCATGCGCGGCAAGGAAGAGAAGAAGGTCACGGTCGAGCTGGGTTCTGATGAGGAGCTGCAGAACCAGCAACAGGACGACAGCGCGACCGACACCGGCAACGGCGGTATTACCGACGAGCAGTTGCGCCAGTATCTGGAGGAGCTGCTGGGCCAGCAGGGCCAGGGTCAAGGCTACGGTCAGGGTTTCTAACGGGCCGTATTGCACATATCGAAGCCAGAGGGGCTGTCCCATCAACGTGGGACAGCCCCTCTTTTCTCATTGATCTGTTGGGGACGGAGGAAAACGGATTATTTAGAAATGGCAAGGACATGGTTTGATCGCGCTATCCACCTCGGTCTGGCGGCTGCCGATTCGGTGCGGTTCGAAAGGGTTATTCGGCCCCATTGCGACCGGTGGTACTCTAGTATCCGTTTGAAATCGAGCGAAGGAGTGCCGCTATGGAGCAATCGAGCCTGTTTGGTGACGGCGTGGACATCGATACCGAGACGCCCGCGAGCGCGGATGTCGCTGCACCGGCCGATGCCCGTGCCCAGGCGGCAGCGCGTGCGGCCGAGCTGCGCCACGAGCTCGATTACCACGCTTATCGCTACTACATGCTCGACGCGCCCGAGATCACAGACGCCGCCTTTGACAAAATGCTCGTTGAGCTGCAGGAAATCGAGGCGACCTACCCCGACCTGGTGACGCCCGACAGCTATACCCAGCGCGTGGGCGGCTACGTGAGCGAGCAGTTTACGCCGGTCACGCACATGGCGCGCATGTATTCCATGGACGATGCCATGGATCTGGACGAACTCGACGCGTGGCTCCAGCGCACCGAGGATGCGCTCGGTGCCGGTAGCGTCACCTATGCCTGCGAGCTTAAGATCGACGGTCTGGGCGTGGCACTTACCTACCAAAACGGCACCTTCGTACGTGCGGCCACACGTGGCGATGGCACCACGGGCGAGGACGTGTCGCTCAACGTCCGTACCATCAAGGACGTGCCCATGCACCTGTCCGAGCCGGCGCTTGCCCACATGGGCGCCGACCGCGAGCGCACCATTGAGGTACGCGGCGAGGTCTATATGCCCAAGGGCAGCTTTGTTCGTCTGAATGAAGAGGCCGATGCCGAGGGCCGCGACCCCTTTGCCAACCCGCGCAACGCTGCCGCTGGCAGCCTGCGTCAGAAGGATCCCAAGGTCACGGCGCGTCGCGACCTGGCCACCTTTATCTACGCTATTGCCGATACCGATCCGCTGCACGTTCACAGCCAGCGCGAATTTCTCGATTGGCTGCGTAGCGCCGGCTTTAGCGTCAACCCCAACGTGGCTCGTTGCGCCACACCGGCCGAGGTTCACGAGTTCTGTGCCCAGGCGCTCGAGCACCGCGGTGACCTGGACTACGACATCGACGGTGTGGTTGTAAAGGTCGACAGTTTCCAGCAGCAGCTCGACCTGGGCTTTACCGCTCGCGCGCCGCGCTGGGCGATTGCCTTTAAGTTCCCGCCCGAGGAAAAGCAGACCATCCTGCGAGAGATCCGCATTCAGGTTGGCCGCACCGGCGTGCTCACCCCGGTCGCCGAGTTCGACCCGGTGACGGTCGCCGGCTCTACCATCGCGCGCGCCACGCTGCACAACATCGACGAGATCCGTCGCAAGAACGTGCGCGAGGGCGACACTATCATCGTGCACAAGGCAGGCGACGTGATTCCCGAGGTTGTGGGCCCGGTACTCGATAAGCGCCCGGCCGATTCGGTCGACTGGCACATGCCCGAGGTCTGCCCCGTGTGCGGCAGCCCCGTGGTCCACGAGGACGGCGAGGTTGCCTACCGTTGCGTGTCCATCGACTGCCCCGCACAGCTCAAGGAGCGCTTGCTCCACTGGGTGAGCCGCGGCTGCATGGACGTGGACGGCCTGGGTGACGAGATTGTCGACAAGATGATCGCCGCCGGTCTGATCCATGACGTCGCCGACTTTTACCAGCTCACGGTCGACGACATTGCCGGCCTGGACACGGGCCGCGTGTACGCGAGCTCCAACAGCAAAAAGGGCGTTAAGAAGGGCGATCCCATTCCGGTTGGTCTCAAGACGGCCGAGAAGATTATTGCCGAGCTTAACAAGTCCAAGAGCCAGCCGCTCGGTCGCGTGCTGTTTGCCCTGGGTATCCGCCACGTGGGCAAGAGCGTGGGTGAGGTCATCGCTGAGCGATTCTTGTCGATTGACAAGCTCATCTTGGCGAGCGAAGAGGACATCGCCGAGTGCGAGGGTATCGGTCCCAAAATCGCAGCGAGCGTCAAGCAGTTCCTGGCTGTGCCCGAGAACCTTGCCGTGCTGGAACGCCTGCGTCAAGCGGGCCTGTCACTCGAGGTCGACTTGGGCGCCGTACATGCGCAGGCTGCAGCCGATGCCGGCGTAGCAGGCGAGCTCGCCGACGCGCAGCCGCTTGCGGGCCTGACGTTTGTGCTGACCGGTACGCTCGTCAACCGCACGCGCGATGAGGCGGGCGCGGCGCTCAAGGTGCTCGGCGCCAAGGTTTCGGGCAGTGTGTCAAAGAAGACGAGCTACCTGGTCGCCGGCCCCAAGGCAGGCTCCAAGCTCACCAAGGCCGAACAGCTGGGTGTACCCGTGCTGGACGAGGACGCACTCGAGCAGATCTTGGCTACTGGTCAGGTGCCCCAGGCTTAAGGCATCGATAGTCAAATTGAAGAACCGCCCGGAAGCACGATGCCTTCCGGGCAGTTCTTACTTTGCTGGGGCAACCGGCACCGTGATCTGCGTCACGTAGGTTGTGGGGTCGTCGCTAATGATGTCGTCGATGAGGGCGATCTCGCGTGAGGGACCGGCTGGTGTCAGGCCGTACTCGCGCATATAGCCGAGCAGCTGCTTGTAGCGTGGGGCTGCTTGCCCGTGCGTGCCGCGGAAGCTTATGGTCAGGCAGCGCGCGGCGGGCCGTGTCTCGACGTCGCCCAAGTACTCATCGGTGTCATCAAGCAGCAGAAAGACTTCGTCGTAGCCGTCAAAGTCGCCGGCGGCCAGGCGCTCGGCGCTAATCCCGACGCCTAAGTTGCCCAGGAAGGCAAAGGTCTCGTGCTGGCCCTTCTGCAGCTGACGAATCTGCCACTCCAGCGCATAAGCGTCGGTAGGCTTGACACGTTCGCGCAACACGGCGCAGCGAAGCTCGGGCGCATCGATTGTGCAAATGGTATCGAGCTCGGTGTTCAAGGCATCGTGCAGCAGAGCAAGCCGGTTATCGATCTTACGCGACACGCGCTCCAGCTCGCGGCGCTTGCGCTCGATGAGCTCCTGCTGCTGAGCCAGCTGCCACTGCATGAGGTCCACGTCGCGCGTGGTCACGAACTCACGTATCTGCGCCAGTGGCAAGTCAAGAACGCGCAGGTTGCTGATGGTGTTGAGGGTGGAGAGCTGTCGCGCTCCGTAGTAGCGATAGCCGCTTGCAGGGTCGATATGCGCCGGCTCCAGCAAGCCCATCTGCTCGTAATGACGCAGCGTGCCAACACTCAGGTTAAACAGGCGTGCTACCTCGCCAATACGGAGCAGGCCGTCGGTATGTTCGCTGGATGTTTCGGTCACAGGACCGCTCCTTTCGGTAAAAAGCAGGGGAGGGGCGCCAAGGCTTGCGTCGCTCCGCTACGCCACGAGCTTGTCAAAAGTGCCACGGCGGTTGAGCACCGTAAACGCCACCACGCAAATGACTGCCGATAGAATCGATCCACACGGCGAGGCGATGCCCATGGGAAACAGCGTGTCGGAATAGGCGTTCGACAGCAGCCACGCGCCCGGCACGCGAATGAGCGCCACGGCCAGCACGTTGTGCGCAAAGCCGATGTAGCTCCTGCCGTACGCGGCGAAAAAGCCACTAAAGCATATGTGAATGCCGGCGAAGATCGCATCGAAAATATAGCTGCGCATATAGCCGGTGCCGGCTGCGATCACCGCGGCGTCCTTGGCAAAAAAGCCGAGAAACGCCGGTGCCACCAGCCACATGAGCGCCGTGATCAGGCAGCCGTACACTACCGAGATGGTCATGGCGTTCTTGAGCACCTGACGTGCTCGGTCGCCCTTGCCCGCGCCTGCGTTTTGCGCCGTGAGCGCGCTGACGGTGGCGCCCATGGAGCTCGGCACGATGAACAAAAAGCTGATCATCTTCTCGACCAGGCCCACGGCGGCGGCGTCGACCAGCCCGCGGTGGTTGGCGATAACGGTGATGAACATAAACGCTACCTGGATGCAGCCGTCCTGCACGGCCACGGGCACGCCAATCTTAAGGATGCTGCCGAGTACCTCGGGCTGCGGACGCAGGTCGCTGCGCTTGACGTGGATGTTTGTGCGGCGGCTCTTGAGCCAGACGAGTGCGAGGGCAACACTTGCCGTCTGCGCGATCACCGTGCCAAGCGCCGCGCCCACGGGGCCGAGCCCCATGTGGCCAATGAGCAGAAAGTCGAGCGCGATGTTGATGACGCACGCCACGCCGATCACATACATGGGCGAGCGCGAATCGCCCAGGCCGCGAAAGATGGCCGAGAGGATGTTGTATGCGGCGATACACGGAATGCCGATAAAACAGATGCGCAGGTAGGCGGCAGTGCCCTCGACGGCTTCGGTCGGCGTGCCGATGAGTGCCACGATCTGCGGGCACAGCGCGAGCAAGAGCGCGGCCAACACCACCGAGACGCCCATAAAGAGCGTGATGGTGTTGCCGATGGCGGCCTCGGCGCGGTCAAAGCGGCGCGACCCCACGGCGTGGCCGACGATGACGGTCGTTCCCATGGCCAGGCCCACGAGCGTCACGGTAATGATATAGAGCGTCTGCGCGCCGTTGCCCACGGCGGTGATGCCGGCGGCACCGCTAAACTGTCCGATAAAGTACAGGTCGGCCATGCCGTAGAGCATCTGCAAAAAGTACGAGAGCATATAGGGCAGGGCGAAGACCGCGATGGTCTTGAGGACATTACCGCGTGTGAGGTCGTGTTCCATGAGCGGGGCTTTCTGGCTTGGTTCGTTTACGTACCAGTGTAGTGAAAACCCTACAACGATTGTAGAGTCAAGGTCCATGTTGCCGGTGGGGCGAAAAATTCTTGCCTTCAATCATTTCGGTTTGAATACGATCGCGCGCCGCGCGGGCTTAGCGCCTGCGCCGGCCTTATAGAAATCGATTTCGGAACACTTGACACCATCGCTCGGCGCGCAATAATACGTGCGTTTGCGAACAACGTTTGATGGGGGATGAACCTGCGTGCGCAATCTCAAAATCTTGTTTTCCTATTTGGGGGCATACCGTCGCGATGCCATACTCGGCGTGATGTTCGTCTCGGTCGAGACCGCGCTTGAGCTGTTTATCCCGGTCATCATGGCCAACATCATCGACGTGGGCGTGCCCACGGGCGACGTCAACTACATGCTGCTGCAGGGCGCGTGCATGCTGGTGTGTGCGGCGTTTTCGCTGGTATTGGGCCTGGGCTATGCCCGCACATCCGCCCGCGTTGCCTCGGGTCTGGGCGCCAATCTGCGCGAGACCGAGTATCGCAAGATCCAGACGCTCGCCTTTGGCAACCTGGACAACTACGACGCCAGCTCGCTTGTCACCCGCATGACCACCGACATCACCGTCATCCAAAACGCCATCGGCAACGGCTTTCGTCCCATGGTGCGCGGGCCGGTGACGCTCATCGTCGGCCTGGTCTATGCCCTAGTGCTGTCGCGCCCGCTCGCCACGGTCTTCGCGATCATCCTGCCCGTGCTGGCGATCGTGCTGGGCATTATCACCTACCGTGTGAGCCCGCTCTACCGCCAGCTGCAGACCTCGATGGACCACCTCAACGGCGTGGTGCAGGAGGACCTCACCGCCGTGCGCGCCGTCAAGGCGTATGTGCGCGCCGAGCACGAGGAGGCCAAGTTCGACACCGTCAATACCGAGCTCGCGCACACGGCGACAAAGACCTTCGGCAACGCCGTGCTCAACCTGCCGGTGTTTCAGCTGTCGATGTACGTGGCCGCCATCTCCATCCTGTGGATCGGCGGGCGCATGATTATCGCCGGCGAGCTGGGCGTGGGCTCGCTCACGGGCTTTATGAGCTACGTGCTACTGATCATGAACTCGCTCATGATGATCTCCAACGTGTTTTTGCTGCTCACGCGCGCACTCGCCAGCGTGGAGCGCATCTCGCGCGTGATTGACGAGCAATCGCTCATCCAGGCGCCTGCGGCAGACGCGGCTGTGCACGAGGTCGCCGACGGAAGTGTCGAGTTCCGCGACGTGTCGTTTAAGTACCGCGCGGATGCTGCCGAGGATGTGCTCGAGCATATCGACCTTCGCATCGAGCCGGGCTCCACGGTGGGCGTGCTCGGCGGCACGGGCTCGGGCAAGAGCTCGCTCGTGCAGCTCATCGCGCGCCTGTACGACGCGACCGAGGGCGCCGTGCTCGTGGGCGGGCGCGACGTGCGCGACTACGACCTGGTCGCCTTGCGCGACGCCGTGGGCATTGTGCTGCAAAAGAACGTGCTGTTTACAGGCACGGTGCGCGAGAATCTGCAATGGGGTGCGCCCGATGCCACCGACGAGGAACTGCTGCGTGCCTGCCGCGCGGCGTGTGTGGACGAGTTCCTGGACCGCATTGGCGGGCTGGACGGCGAGTTGGGCCAGGGCGGTGCCGGTGTTTCGGGCGGACAGAAGCAGCGTCTGTGCATCGCGCGCACGCTGCTCAAGCACCCGCGCGTGCTCATTTTTGATGACTCCACCAGCGCGGTCGATATGGCGACCGACGCCAAGATCCGTGAGCACATCGCGCAGATTCCCGATACGACGGTGATCATCATTGCCCAGCGCATCGCGAGCGTGATGGATGCCGATCGCATTGTGGTGCTGGATGACGGGCGTGTCCATGGCGTGGGCACGCATGAGGAACTGCTGGCGGGCGATAACATCTACCAGGAGATTTACGCCTCGCAGATGGAGTTCGCGGGGGATGCGGACGACGGTGACGACGGTGCGGATGGTCCGTTTTCCTCCGTCCCCAGCGGATCAATTCGAGCCATGGAAGAAGGTGAGTGCCATGCCTAAGACATCAGCTCAGGCCCGTCCGGCCAATCTGGGACAGACGCTCCGCCGCCTGCTCAGCTACATGGGCCACGCCAAGTTCTCGCTGCTCGCGGTGGGCGTGCTCGCCTCTATTGCCGCCATCGCGAGTCTTGCCGGCACATACATGGTGCGCCCCATCGTCAACGGCCTGGCCACGGGTGGCGAGGAGCTGCTCACCAAGCAGGTTCTCTTTACGGCTGCCATCTACGCCGCGGGCGTGCTGTCGGCCTTGGGCTATTCGCAAATCATGGTGCGCGCAGCCCAGCGCGTAGTGTCAGACATTCGCCGCGACCTGTTCGCGCATATCCAGACACTGCCGCTCAGCTATTTCGATAGCACGCGCTCGGGCGACATCATGAGCTTCTTTACCAACGATGTCGACACGGTCTCCGAGGCGCTCAACAACAGCTTTGCCAACGTTATTCAGGCGACGATCCAGGTCATCGGCACTACGGCCATGCTCATTATCCTCAATTGGCAGCTCACGATTATCACGCTCGTGTGCGACGCGGCCATTGTGCTGTACGCGCGCTACTCGGGCATCCGCTCCAAGCGCTTCTTTGCCGCTCAGCAGGCGTCGCTCGGCGACTTGGACGGATACGTTGAGGAGATGGTCTCGGGCCAAAAGGTCATCAAGGTCTTTAACCACGAGCAGGCCAACGTTGCCGGTTTTGACGCGCGCAACCAGGAGCTGCGCCGCACCGGTGGCGCCGCGCAGGCCTACGCCAACTCGATGGTACCCATGACCGTGGTGATCGGGTATGCCAACTACGCCATCGTCGCGGTGGCGGGCGGCATGCTCTGCATCAACGGCCTGGCCGACGTGGGCGCGCTCGCGAGCTACCTGGTCTTTGTGCGCCAGGCGGCCATGCCCATCAACCAGTTTACGCAGCTGGGTAACTTTTTGCTCAACGCGCTGGCCGGTGCCGAGCGCCTGTTTGCCGCGATGGACCTGCAGCCCGAGGTAGACGAGGGCTGCGTGGAGCTGGTGCAGACAGGCGAGTCCGCGTGGGCGTGGAAGATTCCCGAGGGCCGTGGCGTGGGCACGTACGGGCATCTGCACGATGTTGCCTCGGTTGACGATGCGGGTCGCGCGGTGGCGGCCGACGGCACCGAGCTTGTCACTGGCCTGGTGCCGCTTGCCGGCGACGTGCGCTTCCATGCCGTGGACTTTTCCTACGTGCCGGGCACGCGCGTGCTCACGGATCTCAACCTGTTTGCCAAGCCGGGCCAAAAGATCGCTTTTGTGGGTTCGACGGGCGCCGGAAAGACGACCATCACCAACCTCATCAACCGCTTCTACGAGGTCGATGACGGCGAGATCACGTACGACGGCATCGACGTCAAGCACATCGCCAAGGCCAGCCTGCGCGGGTCGCTCGGCATTGTGTTGCAGGATACGCACCTGTTTAGCGGCACCATTGCGCAGAACATCCGCTTTGGCAAGCTCGACGCGACCGACGAGGAGGTGCGCGCCGCTGCCGAGGCCGCCTGCGCCGACTCGTTTATCCGCCGTCTGCCGCAAGGCTACGACACGCCGGTTACAGCCGATGGCGCCAACCTGTCGCAGGGCCAGCGTCAGCTGCTCGCCATCGCACGTGTGGCCGTGGCCGATCCGCCGGTGCTCATCCTGGACGAGGCCACAAGCTCCATCGACACGCGCACCGAAAAGCTCATCGAGCGTGGCATGGACCGCATCATGCGCGGCCGCACCACGTTTATGATCGCGCACCGCCTGTCCACCGTCCGCGACGCCGACGCCATCATGGTCCTCGAACACGGCCGCATCGTCGAACGCGGCACCCACGAGGAACTTCTGGCCCAGCACGGCGAGTACTGGCAGCTGGCACATGGCTTGAAAGAGCTGGATTAACCCGCTCAAGAACGGCTAATCCTGACCCCCCTCGCCCCTTCACCCCGCTTCAAACCATCACAACATTCGATACTTTTCCTCAAAATCGAGAAAACCGTCGAATGTTGTGATGGTTTTTTGCCACTCGATCGGGTGGAATCGCTAACTTGCATGCAAAGGTGTGCGAATCCTCGAGCAGGGGAATAAGGTTGGTTATCCGACTCCATTGGAGGGCTCATGGACCTGCCGATCGTCCTGTCCCATAAGACTGCCTGGCTGTACCACAGCGTGGCACGCCCGTCCGAGCCGCTCTCGCGAGCAAGCAACCTATACGATGAGGACTCGCTTGCTAACGAGGCAGAGCCGACCGCGAGCCTGCCCAAGTTGGGGCTCGATGCCAAGGGGCTGAGGGCTTCAACGGCAGTTGGAATCGTTGCCGACTATCTGGTTTCGCTTGGTATTCCACGAGAAGAGCTCGATCATATCGACACGCTCGTCAACTTCGATTTTGAGCGCTCGACGCCGGCTGGATTTAGGTGCCACGTGTTTGGGGCGCCGATACCTCCAGGCCATCTTATCGAGGTGGCGGAGGGCCTTCTGGTGGTTGATGAGGTCATGTGCTTTGTCCAAGCGGGTTCGTGGATGAGCGAGCCCGAGCAGCTGGAATATGGCTACGAAATCTGTGCCCGATACCATTTGAATCATCTGTCGACAGGCGATTATATCGAGATGGGGCAGAGGTATACCGTTGCCGACTTGATTGCCTATTGCAATGAGAACCGATCTCGTCAGGGGGCTATACGTGCGGCCGCCGTGCTCAAGCGCGTGCACGATGGCGCGCGGTCGCCCATGGAGACGGCCACCGCAATCATGGTCGCAGCAAAACGTTCCCAAGGAGGGCTGGGATACGCCAAGATCGAGCTCAACCATCGGGTCGATGTTCCCAACGAATTCAAATATCTCGCTAAGGCCGGGTATTTCGAGATCGATGTATATGCACCTGCGAGCGGTACGGGGATTGAATACAACGGCTCGGACCATCTTGATAAACAGCGCAGTGCGTCGGATGCGGAGCGTATGACCGTGCTGAGCGCGCTGGGCTTTAGGATGATCGTCCTCACCGGGACTCAGTTTGCCAACCGGCTGCAATTGCACCGGGCGATGAATGCCATCGCGCTCGCTATGGGCCTTAAGTGCGACCGAAGCGAAGCGTTCCAAAAGCGGCAGAACGACCTGCGGGAATTCGTGATTCGACACTGGGACGGCGGCCTTTAGGGACGCTTTGGTCCCTCAACGGGGTGCCGTGGGCGGGCAAACCATCACAACATTCGACGTTTTTTGCCAAAAACGGGAAAAGCATCGAATGTTGTGATGGTTTGTATGCTGAGGATGGGCTTGGGAAGCCGGTTTTGCTCGAAGCGACCTGTCCTGTCGTACGGGTGTCGGCATGATTCTCTCGGGGGGTATTATGTTTTCCGAAGAATAAAACGCCGCGTGAGGGGAGGGCCGTGTGGACGGGCACGTGCAACATGACGGCTTTGGCCGCGATATCAACTACCTGCGCATTGCCGTTACCGACAAGTGCAATTTCCGCTGCATCTATTGCATGCCGGCCGATGGCGTGGCGCCCCGCGCGCATGACGAGCTGCTCAGTGCCGAGGAAATCGCCCGCTTTGTGCGCTTGGTGGCGGGGGAGGGCATTCGCCGCGTGCGCCTGACGGGCGGCGAGCCGCTGGTCAGCCGCCGTATCATTCCGCTCATTCGTGACATCCGCGCGATTCCGCAGATCGAGGACATCTCGCTTACCACCAATGGCGCCCTGCTACCCAAGCTGGCGCCGCAGCTCAAAGACGCCGGGCTTAACCGCGTCAACATTTCGCTCGATACGCTCGACCCTACGCTGTTTGGAAAGATCACGCGCCTTGGTCGTCTCGAGCAGACCATGGGCGGCATCGACGCGGCGCTGGCTTGGGGCTTTGAGCCCGTTAAGGTCAACTGCGTTGTTGTGCGCCGGCTCAACCAGGATGTGGCGGCCCTCGCACGGCTGACCGTCGACCGTCCCATTCACCTGCGCTTTATCGAATACATGCCCATTGGCGACGAGCGCACGAGCTCGCATTGCGCTGTGGATCCGCATGCGCCCGCGCTCAATCCCGAGCTGTGGGACGCGAGCGATACCGTGCCGAGCGACGAGCTGCGGGCGCGCATCAATGCCGGGGCCGCCGCGACGGGACTGGGCGAGCTCGAGCCGCTCGACATCAACGACGCTCCTGACGGCGCGGGCCCTGCGCGCTATTGGCACTTTCCGGGTGCGGCGGGAACGGTCGGCTTCATCAGTGCCATGTCCAACCATTTTTGTGCGAATTGCAACCGTTTGCGCCTGACGGCCGATGGCAACGTGCGTCCGTGCCTGTTCAGCGATGCCGAGTATTCGGTGCGTGAGGCGCTGCGCCGTGGTGATGATATGCAGGTACTTTCGATTTGGCGCGATGCCGTGGCCCACAAACCGCAGGAACACGCGATAATTGAGGGCACGCAACGATTTATGTCCCAAATCGGAGGATGATCATATGGCCAAGAGCAGGTACGCCGATGCCACCAAGGCCGCTCGCAGGGCCGCGATGTCTGCCCACAAAGTCACGGCTACTGACAGCGACGCCGACGCGTCCACGCAGCCGACTGCCAGCGCTGCCACCGAGCCCGCCCGCGACGCCCGTCGCGACGAGCTGACGCACGTGGACGCCAAGGGCGAGGTACACATGGTCGACGTGTCCGACAAGGCCGAGACCCATCGCATCGCTATCGCCGAGGGCACCATCCTCATGCACCCCGAGACGCAGGCCATGGTGCTGCAGGACCGCGCCAAAAAGGGCGATGTGCTTGCCTGCGCGCGTGTGGCGGGCATCATGGCCATCAAACGCACGAGCGACATCATCCCCATGTGCCATCCGTTGCTCATTACCAAGAGCAAGTGCGACATTGCGCCCATCGCTCCGGCGGGGACGCCGGTCGAGGACGTGCCCGAGGGCTGGGCGCCGGCGCGCGCAGACGGGCAGGTTGGCTTTCACGTGCTGGTTACGGCCGGCGTGACGGGCAAGACGGGTATCGAGATGGAGGCGCTGACCGGCGCGAGCGCCGCGTGTCTGACCATCTACGACATGTGCAAGGCCGTCGATCGCGGCATGGAGATCGTCGACGTGCGCCTGTTGCACAAGGAAGGCGGCCGCTCAGGCGTGTGGGATCGCGCAGAGCGTCAGGCCGCTGCCGTTGAGGCCGTGGCCGCTGACGGTGCCGCGCCCGCGAGCGCACCCGTCGCCGTCGCGTCCGCAGCTCCGGTACCGGCCGTCCCCGCGATCGCGTTTATCGGCTACCAAAACTCGGGCAAGACCACGCTCGTCGAGAAGGTTATCGCCGAGCTCACTCGCCGCGGCCTGCGCGTGGGGTCGCTCAAGCATCATGGGCATCACGGCTTTGATATCGACGTGCCCGCTAAGGATACGTGGCGCCATCACCAGGCCGGATCCAAGCACGTGGGCCTCATCTGCGCCACGCGCTGGGCGGAGTACGCCGACACGCGCGAGGAGGACGAGATGCCCGCGCGCGAGCTGCTGTCGCGTTACAACGATGTCGACGTGGTGATCATCGAGGGCTACAAGACCGAGGGCTTCGACAACATCGTGGTCGCGCGATCGGGTGTCGACCGTCTGCGCGGCAAGAGCTCGCTCGACCTGGTCGACGGCCGTACGATGGCCCTTGCCTGCAACGAGGCCCTTGCACGCCAGGCATTCGACGCCGGCTTTGCGACCCGAGCCATCAACATCAACGACGCCCGAGCCATCTGTGATCTTATCCAAGATCATCTGGCCTAAAACCTGCCAAATAGGGACAGGTTTGTTTTGGCAGGTTTTATCTGGGCAAACGTCATTTCCACCACAAAGGGGCCAGGCACCTTTGTGGTGGTTTTGGCTTTGGTCGATGTTTGGGACATGCCTTACAATCTACCAAGTAGTTCATGACGGGCGAAAAACGGAGAGAAGGGTCCTGATGCGTCCTTAATGTTTTATGCGGATAGATTGATTCGTTAGACGGTGGCGAAAGCCCGCCGTCCGCATTCGTATGAAACAAGGAGTCTCCATGCTCGCCTCTCTTTTCTCAAAGCCTCAATCGTCGCTGTCCGTGCAGGCCAAGCGCCTGGTGGCGATGCGCTTTCTCATCTACACCGGTTTTCAGACCAGCTACTTTATCGGCGTCATCGGAACGCTCACCTATGCGGACGGCACCTCAGTCGTCGCGACGTCGCTGGCCGTCCTGTTTATGAACGTCTTCGTGATCCTGGGGTCCTTTGCGGGCGGCGCCGCGCTCGATGCCTGGGGCCCGCGCCGTCATTTTCTGTTGAGCATCGTCGGCACGCTGGCAACCGGCGCGGCGATCATCGCCTTTGGCGACGCGACCGGGATCGTCCTTGCCGGCGCGGCGCTCCTGGGCTTTGTGATGGGGTTCGCCCAGCCCATCGCCACGTCCTATCCGGCCTACCTTACCGATGATCCCGTCGAGCTCAAAGACATCAACTCCGCCATCGCCATGTTCTCAAACGTGAGTATCATCGTCGGGCCCACGTTGGGTGGCTTTGTCGCGGCGGCTGCGTCGTCGCGCGCGGTGTTCGTGCTCATGATGCTCTTTACTGTGCTGGCGTTCGTCGTCGGTTGGGGCTTTAGGCCGCAGACCAGCCATGTCGCCGGGCATGCGGATACCGATTCGGCAGAGGAAGGGGAGCGTGCGGGACGAAGCTCCAGCCCCAGCACGTCCTTCCGCGTCACCTTCGCGACCAGCATCAAGACGGTCTTTACCAATAGCGTCCTCGCCCTGCTGTTCTGCATTATTTTCCTTTCAAACTTTGGCTACGGCGCCTTCGACCCGCTGGAGTCGTTCTTCTACCGCGATGTTCTGCACGTCGGTGTCGAGTGGATGGGCTGGCTCTCGTCGGCCAGCGGTGTGGGCGCGGTGCTGGGTGCCGTTATTGCGCTCCGCCTGCCGCCGCACCTGGTCAACCTTAAAACGCTGCTCATGGCGCTTATGTCTGTGGGTCTGGGAAGCCTGCTCTATGTGGGAACGCCGTACGTGGGCATAGCCCTTGTCGGCCAGATTGCCCTGGGCGTGGCCTGGGGCGTCGTCAACCCGCTCCACAACACCATCGTGCAAACGACGGCCCCGCTCGAGCAGCTCGGTCGCGTGAACTCGGTCATGGGCTTTGGCAACATGTTCGCCGGCGTAGCCCCGCTGGCGATTGCTCCCTGGCTGGCGGCGACGTTTGGCGTGCAGCAGACGCTCGTAGGGGCGGGCATGGTCGTGACGGCAGTTCCCGCGGCGCTGCTGCTGTTTGGACGCCGGCATCTGGATCGTGCCGCAAGGCAGTAAAAACCATCACAACATTCGATGAAAATCGCGATTTTGCCGAAAAACGTCGAATGTTGTGATGCTTTGCGCCCCGGGTCTGGCCACCACAAAGGGGCCAGGCGCCTTTGTGGTGGTTTTTGCTTTGACGGGCCGCGCCCGTGTCTTGGTATACCATGTACGCCGTTCACGAATACACCCCACACCGCCGCGCAACCCAGAAAGGCCCCCATGGACGCCACCTTCAACCACATCAAAGCCGTGTTCTGCGATATCGACGGCACGCTGCTCACGAGCCAGCACACGGTGTCCCCGCGCACCGTGGCGGCGATTCGCGCCCTGCGCGAGCGCGGCGTGCTGTTTGGCCTGTGCACCGGGCGCGACGCCCACGCGACCGAGGCCATGTACGAGCTCTGGGGCATCGAAGGCCTGGTAGACGTGCTCGTGGGCTGCGGTGGCGCCGAGGTCATCGACCGCGCGCACGACATCAACGAGCTGAGCTATCCGCTGCCGGGCGAGACCATCGCGCGCATCTGCAAACACATGGCGGACCTTCCGGCAACGCCCGTCTGCCCCCGAGACGGCGTGTTCTACGTGCCCGAGAGCAACGCTTGCGTCGAGCACCTGTCGCGCGTCGACGGCGTGCCCTACCAGGTGGTCGATTTTGCCGAGTTTTTGCGCGAGCCGCAGCCCAAGGTGATGTTTACCATGGCGCCCGAGGTGATGCCGCAGGTCATCGAGCGAGCATCGACGTTTGCCGATGACACTGTTAAGGCGGCGGCTCTGCAAACCACGCAGCGGCTCTACGAGTTCATGGATCCGCGCGTGTCCAAGACGCGCGGCCTTGTGCGCGTGGCGGAGCTCAACGACATGGAGCTCCAGGACATCTGCGTGTTTGGCGATGCGGACAACGACACCTGCATGGTGGCTGACGCCGGCGTGGGCGTGGCCATGGCAAACGGCAGCGATGCCACCCGCGCCGCCGCCGACTTTGTAACCGCCAGCAACGACAAAGACGGCATCGCGATCTTTATCGAGGAGCATCTGCTGTAGCGCCGGGGGAGAACCACCGCAAAGGGGACAGGCTCCTTTGCGGTGGTCTCAGGCGATTTGGGCGAATTGATGCCTAAAATCTGCGCGAAAATTCAAATAACGTTGTCTGAACATCATGCTTCTAACCACCGATGAGTTAAAGATATTCCCATCAATTTGGTAGTCTATTCCTCCCGGTTAATGATCTACCGTTCACGGTCGATTTTCGACCGTTCGCAGGACGCATGCTCTTGAGCAAAATGTTGTGCAAATAAATAAAATGCTATTAAAAAATGATAACTAGCTTAATTACCAGTAGAAATAGATATTTCATAGCGAATAAACGAAGGTAAATCCGAGCAAATGTCAAGAGAATTGAGAATTCGCTACAAAACTATCGGTATTTTTGCTTAGATGTTCAAACAATCGCTACAATATGGATTACTAAGCGTGCGTAATTACAGGTTGCGCAAATACGTTTGATAGTGAAAGAGCAAGATCGCGGTCTCTTGGGGAGGAGACATCGATGAAAGCGAATTCAGAAAAAACTAAGCAGAGTAAAAAAACGACGCGCCGTGTACTGGCAGGCGTTTTGTGCGGAGCCTCCGTGTTGAGCCTGGTACTGTCGCTCGTCATGCCTCCAATCTCGCAGGCCATTGCCAACGACACCCAGACAGTTTCTACCGAGGAAGTTGTAACGGGGAGTTCCTCAAGTGAGTCCGCTGCTGTAGATAACACCAGCGAGGATGCCGAAAACCAGAATAGCGACGAGACCGATGGCGGCGAGTCTGGCTCTTCAAATAGTGTTGAGCAGGCTCAGAGTGCGAATGCGGCTTCAGCGGGAGCGACGGCCACCGTGAAGCCGGGAATTTACGTTCCCACGTCTATCGGTATCGGTACGAATATCAATGTCTCAACCCCTGATCCCGGCGTGGCCACCTACGTCGGCCGCGACATGTACATCGGTGGTAAGCCGAGCGATAAGCCGAGCGACGGCACTATCGATCTTGATGCGGACAACGCCCCCACCGGCTCATATGCCGCTGAGGCGGAGGGCCTTACCGTGGTCCGTGGCAAGCTTGCCATGAATCCACTCAAAGAGAGCTGGCCCTATAATAATAGTGTCGGCGCTGGTTTCCGCTTTGGCACCGTTGGTTTTGGTTCCCAGTTCCGTCCTGTCTACGGCAGCACCGTGCTTGCGGTCGCCGGAATCGACAGTGCGATCACCAAAATGAGCGTTGGTTACAACGGCAACTTGCCGGGGGCGACTACCGTTGGCGCTTGGAACAAAGGCGCTTGGGTCGGACAGCAGAGACCTTTTGAGGGCGCGACTCCTTCCGGCTTTGCCTACACCGCGCAAATCGCAGGCCCCATCACATACTGGCGCGATAGCGACTATAAACGCCAGTCTGTGGTGACAATGCAGGGTAATTGGTACGAGGGCTTGTCTGCTCTGGAAAGCACCCTGTTCAATAAAGCTGTTGATTTGACTAATGTCAACGGTAGCGATTATTCGAGCTATAACGGTACAAATGGATACCTCTCGAAGCTATCGAAACAGCTCGACTCGTTTGAAGATACCGGCGAGGTGGATGTCAACGGCTTTGCAGAGCCTAATAGCAACTACGTCATCAACAAGTACAATAACGACGGAACAAGCTATACACTCAAATTCGATGGTAGCGACGATGGTAGCGGCAAGTCTGTTTCCGGTGCGCTCGATACCGGAATCCCGGGCAATAAGATTCGCAACACCGAGCGACTCATCACCTTTACCGGCGATGGAACTTCTATGCAACAGGTCTTCACCATCGCCGGTTCCGAGCTCTCCAACTGGAAGGATGGCGTCTACTACCGCGGCGTCGACTTTAAGTTCACCAATATCCCCGAAGGCGCATCCATTGTCGTGAACGTTACAGGTACTAATCCTGTCGAGTTCCACAACGGCTGGCGCTTCTGGTGGGGAGATACAGAAATATCTCGCGGTTACGAGAGTCAGTACGCCAAGAAAGACCTTGACGCGAAATACTCGCTGGCCTCCCAGTCCATCATGTGGAACTTCGTCGATACCACCAGCCTTACCATTCGAGGCGGCATCGCGGGAGAGGACCGCGCGGACTGGGGATACAGTGGCACAGTCAGCGGTGCTAAGTGGACTGACGACGATCCTGCGGCGGCTATGATCGGATCGATTCTCGTTCCCAACGGAAGTTTCGACGACCATGTGACTACCAACGGTCGCGTTTATGTGGGCGTCGATTTCTCAATGAACAGCCCGAAGGTTGCCGCAGCATTTGGTGAGGGTAACTCGGCTTCCGTCATCGACATGGACCAGGAGCGTCACAACTTCCCGTGGTCCGGGTCGTATACACCGGACGGCTCTGCCATTGCGTGGAGCAAGGTCGACGCTGCGGACGGCACTACGCTGCTCCCCGGTTCCTCGTGGGCTATCTATGGTTCTGTCGAGGATGCTGTCGCGGGCCAACACGCTATCGTGACGGTGACTGACGGTGGCGCAAATGATTACGCTTCGGTTCATGGCGAGCTTCAGTTCAACTATTTGAATCAGAAGGCCAACATCGGCGATCCCAAGGATACCAAGTACTTCACGTATTACATCAAAGAGGAGACGGCGCCGGAGGGTTACCAGGTTTCGGACAAGATCTACTATGCCACCATGAACAATGCTGGTGAGACGGTCAACTACGTTCAGGGCTATGTGGATACGGCAAATCGCAACTCACTGGTCCCGTTCGAGAATAACCTTACGGGTGCCATCCCCAACGCCAGGATCACCGGTACGGTGTCTTGGACCAAGGTGGCGGAGGACGACACAAAACACACTCCTTTGCCTGGTTCTGAGTGGAAGCTCACCAAGAAAAAGGATGCCGATAGTACGGCCGACCAGTCCTGGACCGTGATCGACCAGGTGAGCGACCAGTCGACTTCGAGCGATACCACGTGGGTAGACACCGACACCGCGCCTGGCAAGTTCACGCTCGAGGGCCTGCTGCCGGGCACGTACACGCTTGTTGAGACCCAGGCTCCGTTTGGCTACGAGAAGAACCCGACGGAATATTGGTTCACGGTGAACACGAACGGTTCCATTGCGTGGACCGGGGACGAGAAGCCGAGCATCGTTGATGGCACTACGTACATCTCTGACACTCTCACCACCACGTCCGTGGAGATCCCGGTGATCAAATCGGTTCGAAACATGGATTGGCCGAAGGGCGACAAAGGCTATGTGCCGTTCGAGTTCAGCATTGAGGCTACGGGTGACTACGCAGACACAGCCCCCAAGCCCAAAGAGCTCAAGATTTCTGTTGCCCCAAAGGCAGGGGAGACTGACGCCACCAGGCTCAACAACATCACGGCGACCTTTGGCGCGATCACGTTCAACATGTCGCACCTGTCCACTGAAGCAGGCACCGATAACGACTACGCCAAGACCTACACCTACACGGTAAAGGAGGTCGCGCCCGCCACCGGTGCCGTCAATAAGCTCCGCTACTCCAAGGCCGAGTACCAGGTTGCCGTCACGGTGAAGGTTGCCAGGGACAATGGCAAGTACTCCGGCCTCACCACTTCCACCACGGTCACGCAGATGAAGGACGACATGGGCAACGCCCTGGGTGAGAACGGGCAGGGCGTCGTGGTTCAACCCTCCGCCGCCGCGCCCGACGCCATTCCCGCCTCCACCTTCACCAACACCTACTCCACCACTCTGCCTCTTTCCGGTATGTCGGGCGTCACTCTGACGTACCTTGCCGGCGCGGCGGTGCTTTGCGCTGCTGCGGCCTGGATGCACATTCGTCGCAAGGCGAATGCGAAGGGAGGTGAGCGTCGTGAATAAGAAAGTTTGCTCCTTCCCGATCTTGTTTGCGCTGCTTGCCCTCGTGATCGGCACCTGCGCGGTTGTGTTCCCCGCTTCCGCGCAGGCCGCGCCGACCTCGACTGGTTCCATCACGGTGAGCGGCACCGTGGCGAGCAGCTACGACGCCTACCAGATCTTTAGCGCCAACGTCGTCGACGGCGACAGCGACGCCAAGATCGCCACCGACCTCGCCTGGGCAAGCGACGCCGCGCGCGACGCCGTCCTGCCCGTGCTGCACAGCGCCGGCATGTCCAATTCCCAGACCACCGCGCAGGAAGCTGCCGAGTGGCTCAACACCGATTCCCACCTTACGAGCGCGCTGAGCGCACAGCTCGCTCGTTCCCTCCAGAGCTCTGGCGCCGAGTCCGTGGCCCTTAACGCGGGCACGGCGGCCGAGCTGTCCTGTGGCTACTGGCTCATCGTCGCCGACGACGCCGCCATTTCCCAGGACGAGGCCGGCACCGCGCCGATCATGGCGCTGGTCGGCGGCAGCGCCGTCACCGTCAAGCCCAAGGCCGCGACCCCCAAGGTCTCCAAGCATGTGCTGGAGGACAGCACCGCCGTCTGGCAGAAGGCCGCCGACGCCACGGTCGCCGACGACCTGTACTGGCGCCTCTCGGCCATGGTGCCGGCCGGGCTCACGGCCTACGACACCTATACGGTGCGGTTCGTCGACACCATGAGCGCGGGGCTCGACCCCTCCAAGGTGGCCGCGAGCATGCGCGTGTACGTGGCGGCGGGCGCGGACGGCGGCTTCGACGCCGTCTCGGCCGGCAAGGACGGGCGCGCCGGCACCGAACCCGCGAAGGGCTGGACCGACATCACGGCCCAGTGCGGGGTCTCGGTCGAGGGGAGCTCCTTCACCGTGCGCACCGGCGACCTGATCGCCGCGCTCGGCGGGGCCGACGCCTTCACCGCGGGCGCCCGCGTGGTCGCCGTGTACAACGCGCCGCTCAACAGCGCGTGCAACCACGGCATCGCGAAGGGCAACCCCAACGAGGTCTACCTGCGCTACCCGCGTTCTCCCTTTGCCGACCAGTCCGGCGAGGCCGGCTTTACCCGCACGCCGAGCGATGACGCGTGCGCCTATACTTGGGATCTCGCGCTCATCAAGCGCGGCAGCGACGGCGACAAGCCGCTTGCTGGGGCGGTCCTGAGCATCGCCGACGACCGCGGTCGCACACTGGCGGCCGACGGCACGTGGGATGCGGAGGGCAAGGCCACCGTCACCACGGGCGAGGACGGCCGCGTGACCGTCTCGGGCGTGGACTCGGGCAAGCTGGAGGTCCGCGAGTTCAAGGCGCCCAAGGGCTACACCGCCTTTGAGGGCACGCGCTCCGTGACGGTCAAGGCCGAGGGTCTGGACGTCGACCAGGTGGCCGCCGCCAAGCCCAAGCTCACCATCACGGCCGAGTCGCCCCTGCGCGCCGACAGCGCGGACGGGTCGACGGGCAGCCTGGAGGCGTCGATCATCAACACGCCCACCGGCACACCCCCTAGCATTACCACCGGAGGCTTTATGCCCTCGACTGGCGATATGGCAATGTACGCCGCGGCCGCCGCAGCGGTCGCCGGAGCCGCGCTCATCGTGGTCGCGCTCCTGGTCAAGCGGGGAGGTGGCAGCCATAAAGAGTAGCTGGCAGCCCCACAGAGAGCGGGGCGAGACGTAGCGAAGCAGATGCTAAGACACAGACAGACAGATTTAGATCAAATGGAATTCGAGCAGAAAGCAGAGGAAAAGAAGATGAGCATGAGCAAGAACATCGCACGCCTGGCAGTAACCGCAGGCCTCACAGCAGCGCTGAGCTTCGGCGGCGTAATGGCCCCGGTCACGATGGCGTTTGCTGCAGGTACGCCGACGGTGGCCGAGAGCGGTAACGTGACGATTAAGGAGGATACCTACAAGGATACGACCTTTAAGGGAATCCAGATTTTCACGGCTAAGGTCACGCAGGATCAGAAGGAAGACGGCACCTGGAATGGGTCCAAGACGCTCTCTGATATCACTTGGGCATCGCCTGATGTTATGAAGGTTGTGACTAGTGCATTTGCTGGCGTCGAGGGAACTCCTGCTGCGAATGCAGGCGCTCAGGCTTGGGCCAAGTACATTAAAGATAATGCCGGTGAAAAAGTTGGCCAGACTGCCAAGGTTGACGCTGACTCCACGTTGGATAAGATCGCTGCCGCACTTGAGGGCTCGACTCTAACCTGGACAAACCCAAGCGATTCCAGCAAGGGAGACTTTAAGGCTTTAGACGCCGGCTATTGGCTCTTTGTGACTGCAAATGTTGGTTCGACCACATCTAGCGATTCGGCCAACGGCAATACCGACGCCCATACCTCGCCAATTTTTGCCGTCGTTGGTGGCGAAGACGTGAATGTTGATTCTAAAAAGGATGTCCCCAACGTGACCAAGGCCGTTAAGGACGACAATAATGGCAGCTTTGTGGATTCGAGCAAAGTTGTTCCCGAGGGCTCTTCTCGAGATGTCTTTACGGCGCCCAATAGGGTTGCGGACTCTGCATCCGATCAGCTGGTTGAGTATCAGCTTGCAGGTACCGTGGCCAGCAATATCAATACTTATAAAGAGTACAGCTATACCTTCACCGATAATCTGCCTTCTACGATGGTGCCCGAGCTTAACGGCAATGATCCCGTTGTCGAGGTCAAGATTGGCGATCAGGTTGTTCATCCGAGTAGCTACAACAAAAGTTATGTAGATGGCAAACTTGAGGTTTCGTTCTCAAATCTGAAAAATGCCCATGCGAAAAATGAAGATGACACCGAGGGCGCAATCATTAACGTTGATGGCAAATCAAAGGTCTATGTGAACTATAAGGCAAAGCTTGAACCCGCGAAGGTTAAGGCCGATATACTCGGTAAAGGCCAGAAGAACATCGTTACTCTGACCTATTCCAATAACCCTCACTTTACTACCGAAACGGGCACAACAGTCGTACATCCCGCTTATGATTACACCTACGGTATTGACGTCACCAAGGTTGGTAGCGACGAGGACGAGACTGGCAAACCCAAGACCCTCGAAGGCGTTCAGTTCACGCTGCATGAGAAAGACTCCAATAACTTTATCAAGGCCGACGGCACCACGACGTCAGATGAGAATGAAGCAATACTGACCACCACCTCCGATGGCAAGATCAACGTTGTCGGCCTCGATGAGGGCACCTATATCCTCACGGAGGTTAAGCCTGCGCCTGGCTACAACAACTCCGCGGCAAACGGTGTGACCTTTACTATCAGCCGCACGCTCAATCAGGACGGTACGGATGTGAAGCCCGACACGACGAGCGCCATTGTGGCAGGTCAAGATGTTGTTCAGGAGGGCTCCGCGAAAGCTGAAGTCGGTAAGCTCAGCTTCACCATTGTCGACAAGAAGGGCTCCGGCCTCCCGCTGACCGGTCTCAACGGCGTGACCTTCACTTGGATCGCTGGTGGCGCGGTGCTGTGCATCGGCGTGGCGCACCTCATCCGCAGCCGTAAGCAGGCTGAGGAGTCCGAGCAGGAGTAACGCTCGCTCACCCATCCCTTTGGCAGGTGGGATGTGATGGCCATGAGACTTGCGGACACTTTTCTCGTCCATCGACGTTCTTGCTTTGCCATTCTCTTTTCGGGGCAGACTCCGCGCTGGAGTTTGCCCCGTTCTTTTTGGACAACACAGGCAGCCTCCACCGTCCGATGCGGACTCATCCGTCATCGCGTTTCTTGACTCGTATGAGGTTCGGTTTAAGGTCCGTAGGCGCACGCGCGGTGCGGACGGTGGAAGGCATTTGCGCCGCAACAAGCGCAAATAAGAATGCCCGGGGTTAGAGGCCCGGGCATTTAACAAAAGCTGAAAACTAGGCCGCCCGCGCTCTCATACACTTACGCGGGGTGCGTCGTTTTCTATAGACATTGTATCCCGAATCGCTCAGTTGATTCGAGATATTTTGAAAACTCAAATACGGGTCTCTACCTGACCGGGCAATGCCGCCAGGCTCCGCTGCTCAAAGGATCGTGTGTGTAACCATCGAACAAATGTTTGCAAATATTGCGTTTACCAGCTGTAAGTGCGTGCGCTCGCGGTAAAATACCCTTGCGACGCATCCCGTGCGCGGGCGGCCGACGACTCGATCGGAGGTCCCCAAATGCTGAAATTCCTTAACGCGCTCGCTGCCCTCGCGGCGGTGGGCACGTTCGTCATCGCGTTTCTTGACTCGTATGAGGTTCGGTTTAAGGTCCGTAGGCGCTCGCGCGGTGCGGACGGTAGAAGGCATTTGCGCCGCAACAAGCGCAAATAAGAATGCCCGGGGTTAGAGGCCCGGGCATTTAACTAAAGCTGAAAACTAGGCCGCCCGCGCTCTCAATCATTTACGCGGGATGCGTCGTTTCCTGTAGCTATTGTATCCCGAATCGCTTCGCCGATTCGGGACATTTTGAAAACTCAAATACGGGCCTATGCCTGATAGACATCTTGTTATTTCCGATAATTATGTATAATTCCAATATAAACTGGAACTAAACGAAAAAGATGGAAATGAACGAAGCGCTTACCTACTTACAAGAAGCACTAGGCCTCTCCGCCAAGGCTAAAACTTGGCCTGGATCCGCACACTTGCCGCTGCATCTGCGGTCGATTGAGGTCCGCGCCGTTGACGCAAACGGTTTTTCTTTTTTGCTTGCAAGTTTGCCTACTGGCGTCGGGCTTCCCGAGGCTAAGAGAGTCTATAGCCAGCTAGCCTTGCGTGCGGAGGTTCCTGTCGTCGTTTCGTTTCCTGATGCCGATGCGCGCCAACGCAAGGCATTGGTCGCACAAGGAATCCCCTTTGTTTGCCCCGGTAGACAGGCTTTTCTACCATTTATGGGTGCGGCCTGCACGGAGAGGAGCGGCACTCGATTTCATAGTCGCGCGACCAAGATGCCATCCAACGCGCAGGCTGCCGCAATCTGGGGAGCAGAGCAGGAGTCATATCATTCCGATGACCTTTGTCGTGCGCTTGGGATTTCGGCAAGCCGCGCGAGTGAGGCCATAACCGAGCTTGTAGACAGGGGGCTCGCAAGGCGCGAACGGCGCGAGCGGCGTGTCATTGTGTTTCCCGTTGCCGCGGATCTTCTGCTCAGTGAGCACATGGCAGAGCTCTCCTCGCCTGTCTCGAAGGTCTTTTTTGCAAGGAAGGCGCCGCAGATCGACCGCCTTGCTGACGCTGGGGAGACGGCGCTCGCTAAGCGTTCGATGCTCGCTGCGCCGGGCGTGGAGCAAAAGGCTGTCTTAAGAAGTGCATGGCGTGAGCTGTGTGACCTTGAAGTCGCAGATGGGGAACTGCCGGATAACGAAACGGCGATGATCCAAGTGTGGCGCTATGCGCCTGTGTTTGCCGACTCCTCCCGTATCGACGACATTTCACTTGCGCTATCTTTGGCGGCAATCGACGATGAGCGAATTCAGCTCGAAGTCGATCGTCTGTTTGGAAAGGAATATTCATGGCAGGAAGCGCTGTAGAAGGTCTCCAAGAATTTCGGCAGCATATGCAGGAAGCTGAAGGGTCGTATGCCCTTATTGGCGGCACAGCATGCGACATTTTGCTCGCGGAGGCGGGACTTTCGTTTAGGGCGACCCACGATTTTGATGTAGTCATTGTCGCCGACGATCGGCTGCCTCAGGCAGCCGAAGCCCTATGGGCCCTGGGGTAATAAGCAT
>OATO01000083.1_pt1 | contig 62817 bp, 55 predicted proteins | sample 1495011 | NCBI WGS metagenome assembly OATO01 (sample SAMEA2579961, study PRJEB22360) | human gut metagenome | biome: human gut; feature: human-associated habitat; material: faeces | place: Denmark | collected 2008/2010 | reverse complement strand
TGTAATTGTCGCGGGTCATCAGGCCGGTCGCCCTGCGAGCCCGGAGGATATCAATACTGTTTATTAACTGAGAGCGGGGACAAGTGCTGAATCCCGGCTGGTCGGTACGCACCAGCGCGTATTTTTCCACGAGAAAATTCACCGCATCACACAGTGAAATGCCAGCTTCAATATGCTGCTCAATCACACGTTCATCGGCGAACGGTGTGTCATTCAGTGTAAGGCCGTAATGCTGGCCCAGTAGTCGGGAGAGCAGAGTCTGCCAGATGGTGACGGGAGACGGGCAGCTCGATGCCTCCCGTACGTGTGTATCGGGTAATGTTTTCATACTGAAGGTTTTCCTGATATGCAGAGATGAAAAATGGAAAAGTGGCGTGGTGAAAGCACCAGGCCGGAGCAGAAGGTTATTCCGGTGGTTTACTTTTTCGTTTCGGGCGTCGGATAAACAGCCAGATAAACGTAACCACCGCTACCGAGAGTGTCAGCTTTGCAGGTCAGACCTTTTGCATACAGCGTGACGGTATGCTGATGGCGGGGATTCAGTTCACCGCTGGTGAGCATGAGTTCCAGTTGTTTCATCAGCAGCGGAAAGGCCTGGTCCAGGTGGTACGCATCTGCATCGCTGAACCGGCCTCTGATACCGGCACGGTCGGCAAGGTAATGCAACCGGTTACCCTCCTGCACCAGACGGGCGCCGAAACAGGGCGTCACTGTGCAGGGTAGTCCCCACCAGGGATGGTCGTCATTGTCATCGGGATGCGTTGTCCCGGAAAGTGTGTCTGACACGATAAAATCCTCACAGAAAATCGGTGAATGATAGTTTAACGATGACGGGTCAGCCGGCGCGCAGACCGGCTTCGGTAAAGGTGTATTCGTTGATGAGCAGGACCTCATCCACAGCGGCGTCTGAGCTCAGCCAGTCGTACTCGTTTTCCGGGTGACGGAACATCAGTTCAGGGTGACGCTCATCAGCCGGACATACGGACCAAAACTGTCCTTACGGCGTTCAGCAAACACGGCCAGCACACCGGGAATATCCTGCACTTCACGACCGGTATACGCTTCAGCACTGCCGTGCCAGCGGTATTTGCCGGTACAGAACGGAAAAAGACGGGATGCCGGATGCTGACGGTGAATACGCATGGCTTCGCCACGGGTGATGATTTTCATAGTGGGATACCTCTGAAGACAGAAGATAAAAGTGAAAACAGGTGTGATGTGGTTGTGACGGGTTAAAGCAGACCATGTTCGGCAAAGGAGAAAACCTGGCTGCCACCGACTATCAGATGGTCCGGCACCCGGATATCCACCAGGCCCAGTGCCTGTACCAGACGTTCGGTGATAAGCCGGTCTGCCTTACTGGGTGTGACTTCACCGGACGGGTGATTGTGTGCCAGTACCACGGCAGCGGCATTGTGGTACAGGGCGCGTTTAATCACTTCCCGGGGATGGACTTCCGTGCGGTTGATGGTGCCGGTGAAGAGGGTTTCACCGGCAATCAGCTGATTCTGGTTGTTCAGATACAGCACCCGGAACTCTTCACGCTCCAGTCCCGCCATGTTCAGAATCAGCCATTCTCGTGCCGCACGGGTGGAGGTGAAGGCCACGCCGGGTTCATGAAGATGGCGGTCCAGGGTTTTCAGGGCCCGTTGAATGAGGCTGCGCTCGCCGGGCGTCATCTCTCCGGGCAGAAAGGAAAGCTGTTGCATTGTACTTCTCTCCATTCAGTCGATGATGCGCATAATGGCGCTGCATTCCGGATGCTGCAGGGCGTAATCCCGCAGCTGGAGGTACCGTCATGAGAGTTGAGCAGAATAATTTCAGGGACATGTTCTCCGTTTATCTCTCCGGCCCGCCGCAGACGCAGCATGTGTTTTGTGTATCCCCGGCGGCCCGGGTCGCGCACACGGGTCTGGCAGGCGAAGAATGGCTGAAAGCCTTCCCGCTGCAGGCTTTCCAGTACGGTGATGGTGGGGATGTACGTATAGTTCTGGCTTCGGGACGTGTGTTTATCTTCCCCGAAAATCCCCGGCACATAGTGCATCAGTTCTTCGTGTGTCAGCGGACGGTCACGGCGTATCTGGTTCGCATAACCAAAACGACTGGCTAGTCGCATAATTTGCTCCTTATCGGTGGTTAAGATTTACTGGTGTAATAAATGAAAAAGCCACGTCTCCCGGAGAAGACGCGGCCTGATGGGTGAAATGAATGACGTTTATTGTCTGAGAAGACCGTCACTGGCGAGCCGCGTATTAAGCACCTTTCCGGCATCGGGTTCAGAATTCCGGCAGCGCCAGCGTCGCTGACCTTCCGCGTTGCGGATAACCCGACGGAAATGCATTCCCGGGTCATCCTGGATAAACACATTGCGGTAAGCGGTTATGACAGCAACCGCCTGCCCGTATGAGAAAGATCCTTCAGCCAGGACATACTCTGTGTAACCCGGCATATCTGTTTTCTCCTGATAAATAAAAAGCCTCTGCCACGCGTTGTGACAGAGGCTGAAGCATGAAACAGACTTCAGGGATCAGTTAACGTTTTTTCCGGAAACGGTAATCAGCAGTGGATGGTAGTCCTGGGGATTGAAAACCGATAACGGCAGACTGACACGATGGCCGTTACTTTCTTCAGTTGCTTTAATGATTTCGGTTGTGGCGACATTTTCCACGCACTCCGTTTCCAGAAATGCGTCTGTGGTTCGCGTGGCATTACTGTCACCAAAAGCTTCCGTTTCCATTTTTCTGGTCACCAGCGTCTGACCATATTTGTCTTTGAGTTGCAGAGTGATGGTGAGGGGGCCAAATCCTTCATCGTTTCCGCCATTATCCAGCCGGAACTGGTAAGCACAAATATTTCCCGGGAGCCATATCGTATCTGTATTGCGTATACTGATGTAACGTTGATCCTGTGCCCGGAGTGGGGCAGACCACGTTAACCCCAGAATGAAGGCGGTAATCATGCAGGTTTTGAACAGGTGAATCATGGTATTTACCTCTCTGAGTCATGACGATGACACTGACAAATCAGGTGATAAAGCGTAAAAGGCGCAGAATAGCCGTTATGCCGGTAACTCCGGGGGTAATGCTTCTTCCAGTCGGTTAACCATATTGCCGAGATGGGATGCATCATATTCCATGACGGGGCGTTGCCTGATGATACTGACCACCAGTGGTTTGATTAACATATTGGTCGCGGCCCGTTGTTGTATACCGGCGGCGAAAATGATCTCCAGAGCATTCTGATCGATAACACGGGCCAGATTCTCGTTCAGATTTTCAATCTCATGTCCGGTCAGCAGGAAACTGCCGGCAAGCCATGTCACCTGCTCCTGAATCATTGCCAGAATTTTGACGCGATCTTCTTCAACCAGCGCTCCGGCAATTTTTCCTGATACAGCGGAGGCAATCATTCCCCCCAGAACACCGCCAACCACACGCCCTGTCAGTGCACCAAATGGTCCCAGTGGACTGAACAGTATTCCGCCCGCCACTGACCCGACAGCACCACCTGCCACACCGGAAGATGCCACGGCAAGATTCCTGATGAACTGCGTACCGGAAATCCGTCCCCGCAACATTTTGATCATGTCAGGGCCGGTTGTGACAGCTACCAGTGCCAGAGATGTCACCAGCGTACCCTTCATCACTTTGTTCAGGGCACTGATATTTCCTGCACCGGTCCCCTTCTGAAGAGCCAGTCGAACAGTCGGGCTGGCAGTCGAAAAATCAATGTGCTTCAGCATACCCTGAACAACACTGAGCCGGTGGAGTTGCTGGGTTGTGACGTAGACAGCCAGTGTGCGGGTGAAGGTTTTTCCTGCCTGGACAGCAGCTGTCTGCAGGGCAGCATCGCGATCGCCGGTGCTGAGCCAGAAGACCGATGCCGTCAGGGCAAAACTGATCCCTCCGGCCGCCAGACTGACAACCGAACCCTCGGCAATATCATAAGTGACCGATTCGATGGTCCCGAACCGGGTGATATTACGGGCCTGAGTATAAGTCAGATGTCCCCGACGAATCAGCCGGGATGCTTCTGCGGGATCGGTTACACCGGGTACTTTACCTTCGCGGATCTTATTCCTCATGGTTTCAACAGCGCCGGCATACTGATCACGGGGGACTTCCAGTTGCATGGGGCCATTATTTCCCATGTAACGATACTGTCCGTTTTGTCCGTCGAATGCCGCACCGACGCTACGGGCTGCAGTTGAACAATATTTCGTCTGGATTTCTGTTCCGCTGACCAGTCTGTCTGCTCCATTTCTGGCATTATTATCACCGAGGATCCGTGCGTTTTTCAGACGGACTCTGTCGACAATATGGTTTCCCCGTTCAGCGGCAAACCCATGTCCCTGCCCTCCGGAAGCAAACATTTTCTCATTTGTACTCCAGGTTTCCGGCAGTTTCATGAGAATCAGACCATTCGCCGTTGCATCGGAAATAAAGCTGTTGTAAGGGCGTTCATAAATTTCCTGACACAGTGTTTCTGTTTCGCGACAAAGAGAGGAGCAGTACCATTCCGGATCCGGCTTATGATTTTCCGGGGCATGATGTACTTCTGTCAGCCCGCAGGAGGCACAGATACGAAGCTCATCCACGTGATGGAATGATACAAAACGGCGACCTTCTGAAAAGGGATACCAGTCACCGCCGTCCAGGCAACGATCGAGAAAATCGTCATTCGCTTCCGGTGATAAATTCAGGCGGTTCCGGAAGAGCGTTTTCAGTTCATCAGGTGTGAATGACAGGTTCTCTTTCAACTGTTCGTTAAACCCTGCCATGTTTCTTTCATACCAGGCATTGTTCAGTAACCAGTTTCCGTCTGCCAGTTCAAATTCCCTCAGCTCTCCCCGGGAAATCCGTTGAGAAATGAGCGTCAGCCAGATGCGCTCCGTCAGTGAGTCAGGAAGGCTGTAATCGTTTTGCAAACTGGTCAGCCACGATTTACTGTTGAGCACCGGTTGTTCTTCCAGTGTCTGGCTGATGGCACAGGTCAGTTTTTTCAGCGCCTGGATTTGGCTGGCCGCCCATAGCAGCGTCACTAATGCAGCCAGCCAGTACAACAACCCGCCCCACCACATCAGTGACGGTGAAATATCGTACTGTAACGCGATCAATGGTGCGCATGCAGAACACGCCATAAGGAAAAAGGCAGTATAAAAACAGCAGTAATACCCGTTAATTTCCTTGCTGATATCTTCTGGTGTGATCCCGTTCTGCTGAATGTTTTTGATCTGCAGGGGAACAGCCAGCAGACCACCGGCGAGAGCGGTGGTCAGAATAAATTTCACAGAGTCAAAGGTGTGAGCCTCCAGCGCGATATGTTTACCATCAAGTCCCCACATGAAGCTGATGATCATTCCGGCAATCGTCAGAAATACGCCTGCCAGCCAGCGAATATGGAACAACCGGGTTATGCGTTCGGTGATATAGCCAGCCAGTAAGGCCGGGCCGAACAGACACAGCAATATGAGCCCTGCCAGCGCAGAAGCCGTGCTGATTAATGCTCTGAACAAAAGGCGAAGAATGGCAAATCCTGCGATCAGCAGGATCAGCGCGCCGACTATCTGTAACATAGTCACTCCGTGATGAATATCATGTTATTGTTAATGCCAGCGAATGTGGCGTTGAATATCCGTTGCGCCGGTCCGGGTCCCGATCATGATGACCGGGACCACAGAGAGGCGATGGTTCTGTCAGAAGGTCACATTCAGCGTGGCCTGACCGTTATAGCCTTCAGCGCTGCTGCCGCTGACGCTGTGGACATAACCTGCCTGAACGCCCAGGGTGATATTTTCCCGGACACGGGCTTCCAGTCCGGCCTGCAGGTCCAGTGACGTACCATTCTGTGACGGTGAGAACGTCATGTTACTGCCGGCTGCGGCTGTACCCATGCTCATGTCCCCCCGGGAGCTGAAGGTGCGGATAACAGAAGGCTGTACCCACCAGTTCACCGGCAGTTCACGCACACTGTGTTTGGCACTGCCGCGCAGGGTGTCACGGGATGAGGTGCCTTTACCAAAGTTCATATCGTGGTGGCTGCCCAGACGGAAGCCGGCACGCACATGTTGTGCACTGCCATGCCCGAACTTCACATAACTGGCGTTATCCTGGCCGTCATCCAGGGAGAGTCCCTGCCAGGTGTACTGCAGTTGCGGCTCCAGCATCAGATTGTCAGTGATACTGAAGGGCAGACCGGTTTCCAGCGAACCCAGCCAGCCCCAGCCCCGGACGCGGAAGTCGTTATTGTCCGATGAGGCTTTCATGCTGTGGCGGGTTCCCTGGGCCACAATGTCAGCCCACAGGCCGGAGGCGTTGTGTATCAGATTCAGGTATCCGCCCAGGCTGCCGGCATCATCCCGGACCGTGCCGGCACGGGAGCCGTCATCATCCTTAACATCAACGGAAGAATGGCCAGCAGCACCATATACCCCCGCGGTCACAGACATACCGGCAACCTCTGTTCTGAGCAGGTCACCCTCCAGACGGACGAAGCCATAGCTGCCGCTGCTTTCCGGCGTGGCTCCACGGGCAATACCGCCGTTGTTATCGTGACCGAGATGACCGCCCTGAATGCTGAGACGGACGCTGTTATTTTCACCGCTTACACCGGTCTGATGGCTGCGGGAGCCTGCCAGAATCCGGTCATAGTCCATTGCCTGTGTCAGCATGGAGGCATACAGGGGGACTTCTGCACGATAAGCATTTTCACTGCGCAGATACCAGCTCTCATCACTGTCCCGGTTGAGGGAGTAGTTAAAGGCACCGGCCTGCAGCTTATTCCCCTGGACAAAGGCCCCTTCCTCCGTGGTGGCACCGTTAATGGCTTCCACCACCTGAATACCCTTACCGCTGGTCGCCAGCCCCGACGCACTGTTGCCGGCGTTCACCAGGTTCAGGATGGTTTTTCCGGTTGCCCTGCCACCGTCAATGACCAGTCTGTCAGCATTGTTCTGTGCCATATCCGGGCGTACACGCAGGCTGATGGTGCCATTCTGTCCGTTCAGGTTTTTCACTTTCAGGGTTGCCGGTACGAACTTCCCTGTGCGGGTGGAGGTGAAATGAATCTGTCCGGCATGGCTGAGGTCATCCACCACCGACTGCACCGTGGCGTTATCGGGAATATTCCAGGTGGCACCAGAGGCGAGAGTGACATTCGTGGGGTCAATGGCACCGTTCAGCACAGTGCTGCCGGTCAGCTTCAGGGCTGTACCGCGCTGAGCAATGACATCCGTGGTGACGGTACTGTCGTTCAGCGTCAGCGTGCCTTCATTCAGGTTGACGGCTTTCTGGGTGAGTGTGGTGTTGCTGACAGTGAGTGTGCCACTTCCTGATTTTTCCACGCTGCCGTTACCGGTGAGAGAGCCTCCCTGCAGGAGTGCATCGCCTTCACGGATGGTCAGGGTATCGTTGTTCACCGTCTTCCCGGAAAGGGTAAGTATGGCGCCGTTATTCAGCGTGGTGGTGCCCGCCAGTGTGCCGCCCCTGGCGGTGAACAGTCCGCCATTTACCGTGGTATCCGTGGCCGTATCACCGGCGTTCAGCGTGAATGAACTGCCTTTTTCCAGCATCAGGGCATCCGCCTGACCGCCTCCGATACTGAATGCCTTTCCGTCGCTCCGGGTACCACTGACAGCGGCACCGGAATCGGCCAGCAGTACACCGCCATTTCCCATGGATACGGTGGTGGCGGTGCCACCGTTGCGGACATCCAGCGTTCCGCCATCATCCACGCGGGTATTAGTGGCTGTGTGTCCGGTCAGCACATCCAGGCGTCCGCCATTTTCCAGTACGACATTATCAGCTTTACCCTCCACAACAGAGAATGCTCCCAGGCGGTTTATGCCGGTAACGGTTGCAGCCGTACTGGTAACCAGTGCGCCGCCCTGCTTCAGGGTGACATTCGTGGCTGTACCACCGGCGTCCACCTGCAGTCTGCCCTTCTGATTAACGGTGGTATTCCCGGCCACACCCCCGTTTTTGACAATCTGCCAGCCGTCACTGTTCACAACAGTGTCAGACGCTGTACCGCCGTTGTGCACATACTGGTATCCCCCATTCAGCGTGGTATCCAGTGCGTGACCATGTACAGTCTGGTCGCCGCCGGCATAAACCACAGTGGTATTTGCCCTTCCTTCAGTTCTCACAATCTGGCGACCGTTTTTATTGATGGTTGTGCGTACGGCATCCCCGCGAACAAACTGCCCGGTATCACCGTTTTCTGCATCCGGTCCCCCTTCCGCGCCGGTATTCACAACCGTGTCGGTTGCCATTGCGCCGGATTTGACGGCCTGCCAGCCCTTCTCATTAATGACGGTATCCGTTGCAATCCCGCCTTCATGTACCCACTGCTCACCGCCGTTCAGAGTGGTATTCACTGCCTGCCCCTGAAGGCTCTGTCCGCCTCCGGCACTGATAACCGTGTCTGAAACGCTTCCTCCGGCATTCACTCTCTGAAGACCACCACCGGTGACAGTAGTGTTGTTGGCGATACCGCCATTTTGTATCCATTGCCCGCCGGTATTGGCCTCGTTATCCGGCCCATACTCCAGCCCGGTACTGATGGTCATTCCGTTGGCCGTACCGAGAACAATCTGGTTGTCATGATTTGTCAGTGTTCCGCCGCTCACGGTTTCTCCCGCCTGTACGACCGTGTCAGCAGCCAGTGCCGGGACTGATGTGACAGCAGCAAGAGACAGCACAACCGCCACACCGGCGCATTTTCCCCGTGAGCGGGCCAGTTCGGAAGCCACCACCAGGGTGCCCGTAATGTGATTCCATACCAGCCTGTAGCTGGTGTTCAGATGTCGTTTCATCAGCTTTTCCTTACAGAGGGTGAATAAAAAAGCCGGTACCCACAAATGTGGATACCGGCAGGTACAAAACAGCATGGTCAGATAAAGTGGTTTTTCCCGGACATAAATGCTTCCCCTCTCTCATCCGCCAGAGAAGTATCAGTCCGTTGTGTGCAATTCCGTTCTGCATGATGAAGAGATTCAACTGCCTTTTCGCAGGCCATTAACCACTATAAACGATCGATAGTAACGATCGATACCTGTTTTATTGATCGTTTTATTCTATTGATAGCAGAGCGGTCACGCAAGAGAAACAGGAGGGTATGAGGGGTTTGTGTCATGTTTTCAGTTTGTTAATGCAATATAATCAGGCATTTCCCCTGGCAGAGTGTTCAGAAGAAAATCCAGTTCCATACAGCGCGGGCAACAGAGACCACCGAGTCACGGACGGCACGCAGAACCGTGCGTGCAACAGAGGCAATACAGACGCTCTCCGCCGTGTCAAATATCCGGTCCACCGCACCGGTAAACTGTTCACGGGCCTGAGACCGGACAGATTCCGTGCGCAGCTCGTCCTGCAGGCGGGTCATCAGGGGACTGGCGGCATGGTCGGGAAGCGCTGTCATGAGCGCACTGACCAGCGTATCCAGTTCCCAGCCGGTGCGGGCCGATACGGCCACAACCGGATGTACGGGCCGGAACAGACGGAATACCGCCTCCGTTTTTTCGCGAATATTCTGTGCCTGTGCGGGAGAAGGCTGAATACCGGCCATATCCCATTCATGGCAGGGCTCCGTTTTGTCGGCCTGCGTCACCACAAACAGCACCTGCTGATGTCCCCGGTGCAGGATGTGTCGCCAGAAATACTCATCCACAGACAGGGCGCGGTCATCGGCTTTAATCAGCCACAGCACCAGGTCCAGTTCGGGCAGAATGTCACGGTACAGGGCTTCATACTCTGCATCCCTGTCCCGGCTCTCGCCCACCCCGGGCAGGTCAGTGATAACCATGCTGTGACCGTGGCCACTCAGACGGAAGCGCCGCACTTCCCGGGTGCCGGCGTGAACATCACTGACCGGGGTGACCTCCCCCTGAAACAGTGCATTACAGAGTGAGGATTTACCGGCCCCGCTTTTACCCATAATGCCAATCACGGGTTCGTGACGGGTGAGTTTGCGCAGATGTTCCAGGATGTGACGGGAAAGTGAGTAAGGCAGGGAGGAGAGCGGTTTTTCAATTGCCTCAATGGCATCAGACGGATTCATACATGTATTCCCGGTGAAAAAAGACAAAACCCCGCGCACCGGAAAGGTGGCGGGGGATTCACGGAGATAATATCTGTCTGAAATTGTTTTGAATCGATGGGATTGTTGCGTATTAACATGAAGGAGATCAGGACTTATCCGTTACTGGGTGATCTCCTTCCATGAAAATACGCCGTTATTGTTAAACAGCAGGCTGATTTCTCCGTAAAGGGGAAAATATTTATCGGCTGTATGATTATCAGGTGTGTCTGTGTTTACTGCTGTGAGTATTTTTTAGTGTATTGTGGGGGAGATGTCAGTGGGAGATATTAAATTTACGTTTATAATTATCTTACTTCTTCTGTGTGTTTTTTATAAGAGTGCACACGTAATGATATCTGTTGATACCATGTGGTTAAGTGTTTCCCTTCCTGGTCATGCGTAATGATTAAATGCTTTTGTGACACCATTCTTCCGGTCTGAATATTTATCCCGTTCTTTTTTATTTGTGCAGTGATACTGTCGGAAGAGAATTCAGTAATGTGAGGTGTCCTGGTCAGGATAATATCTGCTGAGATATTATTAGTTGAGTGTGTTTTTACTGAGCAAAAGCTGGCTTTTAATTCCTGTACTGAAACACTGTCGCTCGTCCGGGGTTAACTGAAACTGGATGATGATGTAAAATGAAGGCTGTTTTTGTGTTTGTCGAAGAAGTGTTATTTTAATCCATTCTCATCATTGGCTGGCGATTATACAGAAGTATTTGAAGAAAAAATGGTGCATTTTATCTGTGTCAGCAGGGAAGAAGTATTTTATTGATGTATCAGTATTAAATGGTTTTTGTTATTTATAAAAATGTCATCCTGTCCATAGAATATTGTACTCAGCATTCAGTGCAGGAACTGTAGTCTTCTTTATTTTATTCTTCTTCAGGAGGGGGGTGATTCCTGAAGGCGTTATTCCCGGTGTTCTGTTTATGATTCTTCCCGGCAGGAAACCGGTATCTGCAATACCCGGGATGATGCTTTTTGTTCGTACGTGGTTGTGTAAAATTTGAATAGTGGATGTGCTCCGAAGGGAAGGAGGGGACACACAGATTCATTTTGTCTTTCTTCAGCAGCAAAATACACTGTGGTTATTATTTAACCATTAAATCAACAAAAATTTTTACCTCATATTGATTTGACTGCTATTTTTGCTATTAATAGCCAGAATTGCAGTGCTTTTATATCTGTGTATAGTGAGGTTACTATGTCATTCGGTCAGCCTTGTGATGAGTTTCCCCTGAGTTCGCTGCCTCCACTCATTCGTGATGCCGTTATTGAAGCTCAGCAAATTACGCAGGCTCCCCTTGGGCTTGTGGCAGCGTCTGCCCTGGGCGCTGTTTCACTTGTCTGCCAGAATCTGATTGATGTCTGCAGACTGAATACACTGCGGGGGCCGGTCTCTCTTTTTTTCCTGACGCTTGCCGAGTCCGGAGAACGAAAAACCGCAGTGGACAAATTATTAATGAAGCCCCTGTACCAGCAGGAGATGCAGTTATATTCCAGATACAAAAGTGAACTGGCTGTCTGGAAAAACAAGGAAGAGCTTTTAAAGGCTCAGAAAAAAGCATTGTTGTCAAAACTGAATAAAGAACTCCGCAAAGGCGCGGATGAGTCAGAAACCCTCAGACAACTGGAAGTACTTCAGAAAAACAGTGCGGAAGAACCTGTGAGGTATAAATTCATTTTTAATGATGCCACGACTGCGGCAATTAAGAATCAGCTTTGTGGTAAATGGCGTTCAGTGGGTATTATGTCAGATGAAGCCGGTATTATATTTGATGGATATACCCTGTCTGAGTTGCCTTTTATTAACAAAATGTGGGATGGCTCTGTATTGTCTGTGGACAGAAAGAATGAACCCGAACAGATGATTGAAAATGCCAGAATGACGTTATCCCTCATGGTGCAACCCGGTCTTTTTGACCGATATATGGAGCGAAAAGGTTCTGTTGCCAGGGACAGTGGTTTTCTTGCCCGTTGTCTTATCAGTAAACCTGCAACCACGCAGGGGAAACGCTTTATTAACGGAGCTGTGATTCCGGGAGGATCATTAACGGCATTTCATGAACGATTAATGGAACTGGCCAGAGGCAGTATTGAAAAATCCAGTGAGGATGAACGGTATTGTCTGCATTTTTCGCCTGAAGCGCAAAAAATATTTATTGAGCACTATAATGTTCTGGAGCAGGATTTATCCCCTTCCGGACCCTTAAGCCCGTTTCGGGGACATGTTTCAAAAAAAACAGAAAACATTGCAAGAATTGCAGCGTTATTTCAGTATTTCAGCTATGGTGAAGGGAAAATCTCTGCCGATATCATGACGTCTGCTGTCGTAATAAGTTCGTGGTACACAGATGAATATAAAAAATTATTTGCGTTACCTGATGAATCTGAACTGCAGCAGAAGGACGCCGAGGAGCTGTTCGACTGGCTCATTGAGGAGTGCCGCGGAGAATGCCCGCCCCGTGTCAGGAAAAATTATATTCTCCAGTGTGGCCCGGGCCGGTTCAGAAACAGGAAAAAACTGAACGCATTGCTGAACATTCTTGAATCTCAGTTCAGGCTTTCTGTCGTGCCGGAAGGAAAAACCATGTATGTTCTGCTTCCCCAGATAGCCAGTTTAAAGTTGTCTGATGTCTCTGGTATTTTTACCTCGGGTTATCACTACAATAAGCTGAGAGCGAAGTAACCGGTGAGCAGTTTTTCTCCATTATGCTTCAGACTTAGATGATTGATTATTATGGGGATTTCATCACCGATATTCAGATGTATGAATATCGGTGATGAACTAAAGCTCAGGAGCTGCGTGGTGGTGATGAATCAACAGGCATATAACTGATACCCGCCGGTCAGAAGTTCCAGCCTGCGACTTTCCTGTCTGCGTGCCCGCAGTCCGGCGTTCAGGTGCAGCGTGTGACAGAACGCACGGAGAGCGAAACGGCAGGCAGACAGGCCGTTCAGTCAGCCCTGGCACCCTGCCCGGATACCAGCTTCCCTGAAACAACTGGCATCAGGTGCGCTTATCGTCAACCGTTGTGCGGTATGCCAGGAGCACGTACTGATCCATCAGATCCGTCAGTGCTGCGCTCTGCTTCTGACGGTTGATGATCCATTCCTCCAGCTCTTTTTCTGATTTCCGTTTCAGATTCTCCGTCCAGTCGTCAAGGCAGTTTCCGGTCATTAAATCAAGCCAGCAAAGCCAGACCAGTTTGAGGCGCAACTCCGTGCCACCAAACTGACGGAAGAGGCTGATCAGTTTATTTGCCAGCGAACGCTGCCTCAGACGTTCACATTCAGACAGGAGAATGCCTTCCAGCATCGGATGATGAACCAGCAGATGTTCACTGGTGCATAAATTCACTATCAGATCATCATCCAGGGGCGGCGTGGTCCGTTTGTCCGGACCATAAATCAGCCGGTGCAGACTCTGGGGTACGATGGCAATCTCCGGTTTTTCACCATTGAATGACACCCACCCGGGCGTCAGATTATGGAAGTAGTAGATATTCGGATGACACACGCCCCAGGATACGGCGTGCCGGGTGAAGCCGGTCAGCCATTTCTGGTAGCTTTCGTGGAGCAGCTCGTAACGGGTCTGATACTGTGGTTTCATTTTCATATTCCTCACGGGGGATAACAGGCAGCAGAACGCCGCCGGCAGGCCGGAGACTGCGTCTGCTGCAGATGAACGGTTAAGAATTACGGACGGGACTGTGCAATACGCGCCTGCAGCCAGGCTTCCACTTCGCTTTTCAGCCATCGGGAGCTGCGGCCCATTTTGATGGGCGCAGGAAAGTCACCATCCTTGATGAGTTTGTAAAACCACTTATCGGTCAGGCCGGTCAGTTGAGTGATAAATGCCATGTCGACCATCTGGTCATCCATCAGTGAAACTGGGGTGATCATGAGAATGTTCCTCCGGATGTTGTTAAACCAGCCGGTGTGGTCATGAAAACAACGCACCACCTTCACCGGCATAACAACCGGGGAGAAACGTAAAAAATAATCGGGAATGTGACCGCCAGGAGATAAACGGGGAGGTTACGGTGGCTGAGCCGTACCGGTATGCCGGGTGGTTGTTACGAAACGATGCTTCCGCACGCGTGCGCGATAAAGAAGGGATGATTTTCGTGAGGAAGAGGGGAAAACTGGCGTTCTGATAATTGCAGAGTTATTTACGGGGCGGTTACGATGGGGCAGACCGTGTCCGGTGGGCAGGCGACAGGTATCACCGATGGGATAAGACTGTCTGATTGGTATTATAAATATATAAGAGAGATCAAACACATGAGATCAAATACATGAGTTCATATATGTGAAATAAACACGGTGAGTGTGATCAGTGGGCATGATGAGAACGCAGTAGCAACAGACTGCGCTATCCCTGATAGCTGGCGTATAACCCGCGTATATAAAACGTATCTGCAATGTACGTGAACAGAGTGCATTAAGCATCCGTCTGAGCGGTAAACATATCCGACCTGGTGAGTGACAGTCTGAGAGACCGGTTAAGTGGTGGCTCGGGAGTAATGAGTTTGGGGTGGGTACCAGAATGCCAGTCTGGCGGTATGCTGACAGTATCACGTTAATTGCAGCATAAAGTGATGAGAGGCTAATGGAAGTTAAAACCAAAGCAGTTCCGTCGTTGTTCATCCCGGGAGACGCTGGAAAAAGTGATTTCCCACACGCGTTATAAACTTACCTCTGCGGAACTGGAAGCCTTCAACTCTGTGGTTGATCACTGGCTGGCAGAACTGACAATGAACAAGCTTTACGATCGTGTTCCCGCTTCAGTCTGGAAATATGTCATCTGAGCGTTCGGTAATCACAACTGCATCGCGCCAGGTGTTATCCGCTTTGTGATTCTTATTGGCTCTTCTCAGGTTATTAAAAGCTGAATATGTTCCTGTTGTCGGGAACCAGGATAATACCGGGAACGTTAAGCGGTATAGCGACAACAAAGAATTCGAAATCAAAAGGGAATGGTGCCGGAGGCGTGGGCGGTAATGGGCTGATTTTCAGGTATTACCGGCTTACAGCGTGTGGTTGATATTGAGGGGCTGTGAGTTTCACGTATTTGCCAGAAACCCAGACGAGTTTTCCTGTATGGGACGAAATAAGGCAGCGGCAATACATGGAAAAATTTAATATGGTATGAAGGAGAACCTGTCGGTTACGCTTAATATAACCGGTACACTGTCAGCTCAGGGGATACATGAACCGTTATCTCACCAGCTACACAGTATATACACACTGACGCTGACAGTAGTCAGCAGGACCACAATAATCAGTGCCAGCAGTATGGTAACGATACGGTCTGTATTCCGGTAATAGCCGAAGGGGTCGACAGAACCACAATACGGGCAACACACAGTATTATGAGTAATCGCGTTTCCACAGTCCCAGCACTTCTTTTTGCGTATCACCATAACTCCCTCCTCACAGCCTTACCCGTAACCGGTTTTTTACATTAAAAAAACAACGCTGAAAATTCAACCGTCAGTCCGGAGACGACCGTTCGGGTTATCTCAGAGTGCCTGAGATATTGCCTGGTTGGAGATCACTTCAGGGACTCTGCGCATTTTTTACGGCGTGGTTAATCCGTATGAACGAAACCATACGGAGATTTAACCATGACCTACAAATACAACCCCTTCTGGCAGCAACGTATTCGTGAGACGGTGCGGCACGCACTGGATGTTCATCCCCGTCTGACGGCATTGCGGGTTGATCTGCGTCTCCCGGATGTACCGGCAGCAACGGACGCGGCTGTGATATCCCGCTTCATCAATGCCCTGAAAGCCCGAATCGACGCTTACCAGAAACGTAAGCATCGGGAAGGTAAACGCGTGCATTCCTCGACCCTGCATTACGTCTGGGCCCGGGAGTTCGGGGAGCTTAAAGGCAAAAAACACTATCACCTGCTGCTGCTGGTCAACCGGGATACCTGGTGTCGTGCCGGCGATTACCGCGCTCCGGGGTCACTGGCCGGAATGATTAAACAGGCGTGGTGCAGTGCCCTGGGAGTGGATGTCGGGTGCCATGCCACGCTGGTGCATTTTCCGGCCTGGCCGGCGGTGTGGCTGGAACGCGATGATGACACTGGCTTTCAGCAGGTGCTGGAACGTGCTGGCTATCTGGCGAAGGAGCATACCAAAGCTCGCGGCACCGGTGAGCGCAACTTTGGCTGCAGTCGTGGCTGAGCCCGACAGACGACTTATCTGACCTTAGTGTGATGACGCGTTCACAGCGACCACACTGATTTTCCCTTCTGAGACTGAACTGAAAACCGCTATTCACACCTGACCACGCTGCCCGTACCGGGACGGCTGTTGCCTGCGTGTCGTCTGGCGGCTGAGGAATATGACGATGTACGCAAAATCCTTTCTCGCACTTGATGGCAACGGGCGTCTGACTGGTGCCCGTACCGCACAGACTGCACCTTACGATCGCTACACTTGCCACCTTTGCGGCAGTGCACTCAGATACCACCCGCAATACGACACTGAACGTCCCTGGTTTGAACACACTGACGACGGGCTGACTAAGCACGGTCATGAGTGCCCTTATGTCAGACCGGAACGCAGGGAGGTACGCTTGATTAAGCGTCTGCAGCAATTCGTACCGGATGCCTTACCCGTGGTGCGTAAAGCCAGCTGGCACTGCAGACAATGTCACCACGATTATTATGGGGAGCAGTACTGCACAAACTGCCAGACCGGAGGATTCAGTATTCCCCGGACAACTCAGGAGGAAATATGCGAATTCTGAACTGTTATATGGCGAATGACAGCAAGGGGCATTTTGTTACGGCGAAAGAAGCAGCGAAGCACAACCGCCGGGACATTTTGTGCTGTGTGTCCTGTGGATGCCCGTTAACACTTCAGCGGGGCAATGACGGACAACAACCGTGGTTTGAACATGACCAGATGACTGTCGCTGAGAAAATCCTGCTGCGATGCACCTGGCTTGACCCGGCAGAGAAAGAGGCCCGTCGTTTGCATCTGCAGGGTATGACGGTTCCGGATTATACGGTGAAGGTGAGAAAGTGGTTTTGTGTGATGTGTGACGAAGATTATGAAGGAGAAAAGTGCTGCCCGCGTTGTGGTACCGGGGTATACAGCAGGGCGTGGGGGCGGCAGGAGGTGCCGTCGGAAGATGCCAGGGCTGATAATCCGTTACAGAGGTTGTAATGGTTGCCTCTGGCGCAGTTTGCGGTGATGCCGTTCCCGGGAATGGATTGCCAGTGCGGGGACTGTGGAGCTTAATTCCGGTGTTGGTGGCCTTTCCGTTGATTTTATGCCAACAGCCCCCCTGTGACTGACAGGCTGCCTCGTCATTCCATTCGTATCTCCAGTAACAGGGGGTGTATTTTATTGTGCCGGTTCAGGCGTGCGTTTCCCGGCGCGTCTGCACCGGCTTAACCAAATTCAACAGGGATAAAATAGTGTAAATAACCGAAGTATTACTTGCAGAATCGGGGGAAGCATCCGGGGTTTTATTCAACAGGCATGGGAGGCTCCGGCTCTGACAGACATTGTACTGTGGAATGTTGTTACAGGTTGGGGCGGCAACCGTGCCAGGAGACCATGAGCCGTTCACGGCATTAAAGGCCACACTTCAGTCGTTTACATTCCCTGTGGTGGCAGGCATCTTCCGTTAAGGCGTCAGAGCGTTACCAACGTTATGTTGTCATGGCTCACCTTTCATAGTCGATGCTTATCTGGTGACTGAAACTAGCCGCAGATAAAGAGTGTGAAGTTGATACCATGGAGTGGAGTGACGTGCAGGCAGGAGATTCGCTCTATGCAGGGTTGTGAGATGAATTCAAACCGGCTGTCAGCGCCAGTAATATTTGAAGATTCGTCCGGTTGTTATCCAGTGTGCATTAAAAACCCAGACATTATGGACAATACAACGGCTTCCATAACAGGGAGGAGCCTGTTTATTATCCGGGCGTAATGACTAACCTTTGTGGGCTTTTTCCCGTCGTGCTTTTAACGTTGAAGGCATTTTCTGCCTGCCGATTCAGGACAGCGACAAAAGCCATATCAGACTATTGGTCAATGATGACCAGCGTCTGGAGTAGATGATAAGCCAAATTGATAAACTGGAATATGTGATGAAAGTGCAACGTAATCAGTCCAATCCGACGATGTTTAACAAGAGTACGGTGTTTTTTCAGTAAGTCATTCGTCTTCTGAATCAGGTGTAATGATCTTTACAGAAGCATTCCGGCAGTGCGTAACATAATCTGCCGGTAACGGACGCTCGCTAATCAGAACATCAAATGCAGAGAGCGGTGCGAGGCTGGCAGAGGCTACTTCATCGAACAAGGCGTGGCGGGCGAGCAAAATTTTCCTTAGTCCACGGGCCATCGCTTTACGCTTAGTGGCAAGATCTTCGGGATTAAACCAGCTGACGCCAAAGTGATCATGTACACCGCTGGCGGAAATAAATATTTTTCGCGGATTGAGAGAGTCTAATGGCGAAGAGTTACTGGCATCGTAAAAAGCATCACTTCTGGCACGATACGTACCACCACAAAGTATTGCTGTCACATTAGGTTTTTCATTCAACGCAACAAAGACACGATGTGAGTAACAGATGCCAGTGAAGGTGATTGCATCCGGGATCATGCTTATAACGAGCGGTATCTCCTGGCCATTATCAAAGAAGATCAGATCATTTTCATTAACCATTCCGGCGGCCAGAATTGCAATAGGTAAGTCATCACGATGATTTCTCGGAACGTCCTGGATTACTGGCATGGATGGTGCGGGTTTATGCACCATTACAATATAGCCACCCAGTAGGGTCAGTGGCAGAGGTTCATCTTCCTGATGGAGATCGCGACGAATAGTCATTACAGAAACTTCCAGCATTCGTGCCGCGTCTTTCAAATGGATTCTGTCGGTTTTCTTAAGTATTTCAATCAAACGTCGGATACGCTCTTTTTGCTTCGTTTCCATCAACTCTCTCCGTAAAATGTTATAAAAATAACATTATGGCATTAGTAAACATTGTTTTAGTTACCATACTATACGACCGACCCTTTGAAATGAAAAGGGTATAGACTGCTGAATTTTCGGTATTAATCCTGTTAGGTTGCTTATGATTAGATAGTGTTGGCCTGAGTGATAAGACTGGAAGTCTATTAAATAAACATCGGGTTGATGTGCTAATCGCGATCTCAGTCACAAATGATGCAAAAGTAACATGCTAATGTTATTTAAATACCATTGTTATGCGAAAGTTTATAAGAGGTAGTGAAATGGACATTGCAGTTATTGGTTCCAATATGGTGGATCTCATTACTTACACTAATCAGATGCCTAAAGAAGGAGAAACTCTGGAAGCACCTGCCTTCAAAATCGGATGTGGTGGGAAAGGTGCTAATCAAGCGGTGGCGGCGGCTAAATTGAATTCAAAAGTCCTGATGCTGACTAAAGTAGGTGATGATATTTTTGCGGATAATACTATTCGTAATCTCGAATCATGGGGAATTAATACCACTTATGTTGAGAAAGTCCCCTGTACCAGCAGTGGTGTTGCACCGATCTTTGTTAATGCCAACTCGAGCAATAGTATATTAATAATTAAGGGAGCGAATAAATTTCTTTCCCCGGAAGATATCGATCGAGCTGCAGAAGATCTGAAAAAATGCAAATTGATCGTTTTACAACTGGAAGTTCAACTGGAAACAGTTTACCACGCGATTGAGTTTGGTAAGAAAAATGGTATTGAAGTGTTATTAAATCCGGCTCCGGCATTGCGTGAGTTAGATATGTCTTATGCCTGCAAATGTGATTTCTTTATCCCGAATGAAACAGAACTGGAAATATTAACCGGTATGTCGGTTGATACTTATGATCATATTCGTTTGGCCGCACGTTCGTTAGTTGATAAAGGGCTGAACAATATTATTGTTACCATGAGCGAAAAAGGCGCATTATGGATGACCCGCGATCAGGAAGTCCATGTTCCTGCATTCAAAGTAAATGCTGTTGATACTAGTGGCGCTGGTGACGCATTTATTGGTTGCTTTTCCCATTATTATGTTCAAAGCGGTGATGTTGAAGCCGCTTTGAAAAAAGCCGCTCTCTTTGCCGCTTTCAGCGTCACAGGGAAAGGTACGCAATCATCTTATCCGAGTATTGAACAATTTAATGAATTTTTAACCTTAAACGAATAATCATCCTGCACAGTTAAAGGTAGCACTATGAACGATAAAAACATCATTCAGATGCCTGATGGGTATCTGAATAAGACTCCCTTGTTCCAGTTTATTTTGTTATCGTGTTTATTCCCGCTATGGGGATGCGCAGCTGCATTAAATGACATATTAATCACTCAATTCAAAAGTGTATTTTCGCTAAGTAACTTTGCTTCAGCATTGGTGCAGAGCGCATTTTATGGAGGTTATTTTTTAATTGCAATACCAGCATCCCTTGTGATTAAAAAGACCAGTTATAAGGTGGCAATTTTAATTGGCCTGACGCTGTATATTGGTGGTTGTACACTTTTTTTCCCTGCCTCGCATATGGCAACCTACACTATGTTCCTTGCAGCTATTTTTGCGATTGCGATTGGCCTGAGTTTCCTTGAAACTGCAGCGAACACATACAGTTCAATGATCGGTCCAAAAGCCTATGCCACATTGCGGCTCAATATCAGCCAGACCTTTTATCCGATTGGTGCTGCGTCTGGTATTTTATTGGGCAAATATCTGGTTTTCTCCGAGGGGGAAAGCCTTGAAAAGCAGATGTCAGGAATGAACGCCGAGCAAATTCACAACTTTAAGGTGCTGATGTTAGAGAACACCCTTGAACCGTATAAGTATATGATTATGATTCTGGTTGTGGTCATGGTGTTGTTCCTTTTAACCCGCTTCCCAACCTGTAAAGTGGCACAGACAAGTCACCATAAACGCCCGTCAGCAATGGATACGCTGCGCTATCTGGCTAGAAATCCGCGCTTTCGTCGCGGTATTGTGGCGCAGTTCCTTTATGTGGGTATGCAGGTCGCAGTATGGTCATTTACCATCCGTCTGGCGCTGGAGTTGGGCGATATCAACGAACGTGATGCTTCAAACTTCATGGTCTATAGCTTTGCCTGCTTCTTTATTGGCAAGTTTATAGCCAATATCCTTATGACGCGTTTTAATCCGGAAAAAGTATTGATTCTCTATTCCGTTATAGGGGCGCTGTTCCTGGCATATGTTGCACTGGCTCCAAGTTTCAGCGCGGTCTATGTCGCCGTCCTGGTAAGTGTTTTGTTTGGCCCTTGCTGGGCGACGATCTATGCAGGAACACTGGATACAGTTGATAACGAACATACAGAAATGGCAGGAGCAGTCATTGTTATGGCTATTGTCGGTGCCGCGGTGGTTCCGGCAATTCAGGGATATATTGCAGATATGTTCCACTCACTACAGCTTTCATTCCTGGTTTCTATGCTCTGCTTTGTCTATGTCGGAGTCTACTTCTGGCGTGAAAGCAAAGTACGTACCGCACTGGCTGAAGTCACAGCGTCCTGAGGAGAATCGTTATGAGTACGCGTATTAATTTGTGGCGGGCGCTTTTTGGCGAGAAACCTCGTATCTTGCTGGAAAATAGTGATTTTACTGTCACGTCTTTTCGATATGACAGCGGTGTCGAGGGGCTTAAAATTGCAAACAGTCGTGGACATTTGATTATTCTTCCCTGGATGGGGCAGATGATTTGGGATGCGCAATTTGATGGACACGGCCTCACCATGTGCAATATGTTTCGCCAGCCTAAACCGGCGACAGAGGTGATAGAGACCTATGGCTGTTTTGCTTTTCATTCAGGTTTGCTGGCTAATGGCTGCCCATCTGCGGAAGATACTCATCTGCTACACGGTGAAATGGCCTGTGCCGCGATGGATGAAGCATGGCTGGAATTAGACGGAGATATGTTACGCCTTAACGGGCGTTACGAGTATGTAATGGGTTTCGGTCATCATTATCTGGCTCAGCCAACAGTGGTCCTTCACAAATCCTCTACACTGTTCGATATTAAGATGGCCGTAACCAATCTGGCTTCTGTAGATATGCCACTACAATATATGTGCCACATGAATTATGCATATATACCAAATGCTACATTCAGCCAGAATATCCCGGACGAAATATTAAGATTGCGTGAATCAGTGCCTTCGCATGTTAATCCCACCGCTCAGTGGCTGGCGTTTAATCAACGGATTATGCAGGGAGAAGCCTCTCTGTCGACGCTGAGTCAACCGGAATTTTATGATCCAGAAATTGTCTTCTTTGCAGACAAACTGGACGCTTATACAGATCAGCCAGAGTTTCGCATGATCTCTCCCGATGGCACTACGTTTGTTACTCGTTTCTACAGTGCTGAACTAAATTATGTGACACGCTGGATCCTTTATAACGGAGAGCAACAGGTAGCCGCCTTTGCATTACCTGCAACCTGTCGGCCTGAGGGGTATCTTGCCGCGCAACGTAATGGCACGCTGATTCAGGTTGCACCGCAGCAAACGCGCACTTTTACAGTCACCACAGGAATTGAATAACCACTCAAGGCCTGAACAGCGGCGCGCTTATCGTTAAGGTAAGCGCGTTTTTTTACCCGCCAGGACAAGACTATGATAGCGTTGCCCTTATAGACGATCACATTATCGTCCACTCCAAATTTGCGCAACTACTGTAGAGTGGTGTACTCCACAGCTTCTTTGAGGAGCTTAACCTCCATTGTTTTCTTACCGAGCAAGCACTGCAACTCTTTTATTTATTTGTAGTGGTCAACAAAAACTGGTCACAATTTCAGTTTTTTTCCAGTATCTATTTTCCGATTCGTTCGGCGGTAATCCACCGTTATATTCATGAGGCCGGAGTGCACTATAAAAGTGTATGCGTAAACCGACTGCTGTATGTAGCCATTAAGCCAGTATTGGTAACATAGGTACCCACCTTTTCAACTAGTGGACACCTGTTATGGAACAAAAAACATTATCAGTTGAACCCCGCAGGTCATTTTCAAATGAGTTTAAACTTCAAATGGTTAAACTGGCTTTACAACCAAGGGGTTCTGTTGCCCGTATTGCCCGGGAGCATGATATCAATGATAATCTTCTGTTCAAATGGCTCAGGCTCTCGCTGATCAAAGGGCGTATATCACGGCGTCTTCCGGTAACGAACTCTTCTGGCATTGGCGTTGAATTATTACCTGTGGAGATGACGCTGGATGAGCGGCCTTACCCCGTTTTTTACGCGAGGTAATTATGAAGATCAATGACTAGCCGTCGAACCGTGTGCATGAACTGCTGCACTGAAACTTCTCAGCTGTAAAATAATCCTTACGCTACGTACTTCTCGGAGCGCTTACGATTAATCGGATGCAGTCCTGACTGGAAGAAAGAAAAATGGAGAAAATAAGAGGAATTAATATCCTCCACGTTCCTGAAATCCTGGAGGATATTAATGTCATCAAAATATTAGCGAACGATAATCCCTAACAAAATACCCAGTGCGCCAAAGTCAGCATCACTGAAGGTGGTGTTAGCAAAACCAATATCACCCAGCACCGGCAATAAGAATACTGGCAGGAAGGTAATAAGCAAGCCCTGAGCGAAGGCACCCAAAATCGCACCACGACGTCCACCCGTTGCATTACCGAATACCCCTGCAGCTGCACCTACGAAGAAGTGCGGCACCACACCAGGAATAATCACGATCATGTTCAGCAGATACAACGTGAACATACCGATTAAACCTGCAGCAAAGCTACTCAGGAAACCAACCAGTACAGCGTTAGGTGCGTAAGGGAAGACGACCGGGCAATCGAGAGCAGGTCTGGCATTCGGAACCAGCTTGTCTGAAATACCTTTGAATGCCGGGACAATCTCCGCAATCACCATGCGCACACCCTGCAGAATGATGTACACGCCAGCTGCGAAGGTAATGGATTGCATGATGGAGAACATGAACCAGTTTTTACCACCGCTAAGCTCTTTCACCGCATCTGCACCCGCAAACAGGCACGTCACCAGGAAAATTATGCTCATGGTAAAAGAGATAGCAACCGGCGTGTCGCGCAAGAACAGCAGACTTTTCGGCACATTCATGTCTTCAGTCGAGTGCTCTTTATTACCAAACTTGCTGCCGATGAAACCGGCCAATACATAAGATAATGTTGAGAAGTGGCCGATGGCAACGTCATCAGAACCGGTCACTTTCTTCATGTACGGATGCGCAATAGCCGGGAAAAAGACCATTGCCACGCCAACAACCAAAGAGCCAACGGCTATAAGCGTAATGCCGGTCATGCCTGCTGTTGCCAGAATTACCGCTACCATCATCGACATAAACAACGTGTGATGACCGGTCAGGAAGATAAATTTCCACGGTGTGAAACGGGCAATCATAATGTTGATAACCATCGCAAAGAACATAATCATCGCCATTTCTTTCCCGAAGCTTTTCTGCGCTACGGAAACAATGGCTTCATTGTTCGGCACTACACCCTGAATACCAAAGGCATGCTGGAAAATGTTTGCGAAGTCACCCAGTGACGACACAACTAAACCCGCCCCTGCGCCTAAAATCACAAACCCCATAATGGTCTTGACGGTACCTTTAATGCATTCGGTTACCGGTTTTTTCTGTGCAATCAGGCCAATCAGGGCGATTAAACCGACCAGCACTGCGGGTTCGGAAAGTACATCGCTCATCAAAAAACGAAAGAAATCCATATCGCCCCCAGCTTACAGTGCGCCTAATTCGGTTAATACCACGGACAAACGTTCTCTCATGGCTTTCTTATCAATCATATTTTCCAGTGCGACGATTTTGCCTGCGACAGACTGCGCGGCTAACTGCTCGGCAATGTCTTTGGTGCCGACATAGATATCACTCGGCGTCCCTTTCGCGGAGCCCAGGTCGACGTGATCAACATCAGCGCTGACGGACAAATCCTTCAAAATGCTTTTAATGCTCATTTCCATCATCAGGCTGGTGCCTAAGCCGTTACCGCAAACCACTGTAATTTTCATAAATGTTCCTCTGGATTAATAGCGCGCAATAACAGACAAAATGTCCTGCGTCGTTTTGGCCGTCAAAATGGCCTGTATGTCTTTTTCGTTATCGAATAACTTGGCGAGTTGAGAAATCGCTTCAATGTGGCTGGTACTGTCGGTTGCAGCCAGCACAATCAGTAATTTCACTGGATCGTTTTCATCGGCATCAAAATTCACACCTGAAGGGATCAGGGTCAGTGCTAATGACAGCTTGTTAGCCCCCTCTTCCGGGCGCGCATGAGGCATCGCAATACCAGGGCCAACCACATAGTACGGACCGATAGTGTCGTGCGAGTGATAGATCGCATCAACATAACGCGGTTCGATAGAGCCGTTTTCAATCAACGGTCGGCATGAAATCGCCACGGCTTCCCGCCAGTCTTTGACCTGTTCCACGACCTGAACGACCTCTGTATTTAATAGATTTTTTAACATGCTACTGATAACTCCCGATGATAATTAACAGGAGAGTAGATATTTTACGCATTAATTAATGTGATGATTGTCGCATTTGATAGCGCTATCTGATAACGCTACCAATCTTTGTGATAGCGCTATCATTTCTCTGCCGCCATGCTTTGGCTATATTCGGTTCCTGCATATACAATGCAACAGGATATTTGCTACCGTGGGCAAAAACTGGAAAGAGTAATGGTAAAATAAAAGTAATGAAAACAGCTGGTTGTAATTATCCATGGAGTCGAAATGGAAAAAACACGTAAGCGCCGTGGTACCGGACGGGTGACGCTGCAGGAGGTCGCTAACTTTGCAGGTGTCGGAACCATGACCGTTTCCCGCGCGCTGAGAACACCGGAACAGGTTTCTGACAAGCTGAGGGAAAAGATAGAACAGGCCGTAGAAGAGTTGGGTTATATTCCCAACAGAACTGCTGGCGCCCTTGCATCTGGTCACAGTGATACAGTCGCCGTACTGGTTCCTTCCCTGACAGATAAAGCCAGCTCCCGCTTTATGCAGTCGTTGCAGCAGGTGCTTAATAAAAATGAATTCCAGCTACTGCTTGGGTGTCATGAGTATAATCAACTCAAAGAAGCTGAAATTCTGATGACGCTTCTTCAAGGCAACCCGGCGGCGTTAGTTATTTTTGGTTCTCAGTTGGCTGATAAAACTCACCAGATACTCGAGAAAACAAATATACCTACCATTAACGTTGTCGGTTCCCCTTTCAGTCCGGCTCAAATTACCATCGAAACAGCATTTTTTGAAGCATCACATAAACTGACCGAACATCTGCTGGAGCAGGGTTATAAGAATATCGGATTTATCGGTGCGCATATGGAAAACCGCCTGCAACGTCAGCAACTGAACGGCTGGCATAAAGCAATGCTGAGCCATTACCAGAACACTGATCTTGTTATCACAATGCCGGATGCCGCAAGTCTGCAATTGGGGCGTTACGCATTAAACGAGATATTACTGCGACAACCAGAGTTGGATGCTGTGATTTGCAGCCACGAAGAGATTGCGCTGGGTATCATGTTTGAGTGTCAGCGGCGTTTGTTAAAAATCCCTGGAAATATCGCTGTAGCTTGTCTTGACGGTTCAGACAGTTGCGATCAAACACACCCAACCTTGACATCCATCCGTATTGACTACAAAAAAATGGGGATAGAGACGGGTAAGTTACTGATTGGACTATTGAATAATAATCATGATGAATCAGAAGAGTCGCGTATCGTGCAATTCAACTACCAGATAGAATTACGTCAGAGTACATGAGCCTAAAAGGGCACTATTGCAAAGTTAGCTATTGTGGTAGGGATAGCCGTTTCCGGCTATTCCCCGCGCAGATCCGGATGTGTGCTGCTAACGCATCCATTCCTACTTCAGGTATTTGGCGTAGAAGCGGATGCTAAAAACTTGCCGCAACACCGCAGTATCAGCCCGCAGAGTCGCTCTCCATCTCCAGATTATCCATTCCTATATTATCTCTGCACCGGATGAATTACGCGAACAACTCAGAAATATGACACATATGCAACTTATCAGGACTCCGGGATCCTGGAAGCCTAGTGCCAGTGAATATCGTAATGTTACCAACGTTTATCGCATTGCATTGAAATCACTTGCCTGACGCTATTTCGAGTTACATGATGAAATCGCCGACCTTGATGTCATGATTGCGGCAATTGTCGATGAACTGGCACCTGAACTGATTAAACGTAATGCTGTTGGATACGAAAGCGCTTCGCAGTTGCTCATCACTGCCGGAGATAATCCCCAACGGCTAAGAATAGAATCAGGTTTTGCGGTGCTGTGTGGTGTCAACTCGGTTACCGTATCTTCTAAAAAAATGAACCGTTACCGACTTAATCGGGGTGGGGAGCGTGCTGCAAATAGTGCACTTCACATCATCGCTATCGGACGTTTACGAACTGACGATAAAACAATGACACCTGAACCAGTATTGTCCTTTACTTTCAATACGTAGCTGAATGTTACCTCTGATACGACCGATAAAATCCCATCCGAGAGATTTAATATGTCAGAACCAAGTATTCTGGAACCCTGCATAGGTAACCATCTTTTATTTGTTTTATAGCAGTTGCCAACTCTGAAGCAGGAACGACATCCTCACCGGCAGCAATAGCAGTGAGACTTCATTCCTGATATCGTTATTAACGATCCAAGCTATCATCTGATACGTACTTTTCACGAAGCGGGTATCTGGATATCTAGGCAACTGTATAATGCCGCTACCTGAGTCATGTGCGGCAATTGCCGCCTTGAGCGCCTCGTTGGTCTGCCTGCCGACGCGTAGCTATAGGCCGAATTGCCAATGAAAAAGGCGCTTGCGCAGCAGGGGGAGTAAATCCCTGTAGCTGGTCTTGCCGAGTAGGCTGTGCCTTAGCCGGCCTACTCATAGGTACAGGCGTTTAGTTAACGGGTATCGCCTCAAACACCAGCGTTTCCAGTGCCTGCAACGTAATCACTGTTGCGTTTTTATACTCAACGGGCAAGGTTTTATTAATGCCATATACCGCTTTCAGACTAACCTGCGCCGCGTATCCTGTTGGTATTTCGAAATCCTTCGCTAACTCTAGGTAGTAGGTTTGTGGCTTATCCGACGGGTTGCGCAAACCAAGAATGGCTTTGTCTTTGTTCCAAGATGGCCAGTCGTACATGGCAAGCGCCGTCGAGTCACCACCAACCCAGTGGGTATCAACCAGCACGCTGGCATTTTCCTTCAACCATTTTGCGACCTTCGCCAACGTATCCCACTTCACCTTTTTCAGCACAGATGGGGTAATATACAGCTCCTGCAGTTAGGTGCTGGTCACGAAGTAGGTCCAGACCTAATCGAAAAAATCGCGGTCCGTTTGCTCTTTTTCTAGTCCATAATAGGCATTCTCGGCGCTGGCTATCCCATGGTACATCAGCGAATTCAGCGGGAACAGCGGGCCTTTACGAATGAAAAGGGCTTCCCCAAGATATGCGCCTGATTAACTCTTATGCAATCATGGGGTAAACATAGCCCCGGAGGGATTCGTTATGACCATCACGACTGTCGGTATCGATCTTGTTAAAAATGTGTTCGCTGCTCACTGCGTTGACTAACACGGTAAAAACTATTCTGGTTAAACCCCAAAATATCGGATACTACCATTCCTTAGCTGATTGCCAGTTTACCTCTCTGTGTTATCGGGATGGAGGTATACTCCGGGGCTCACTACTGGACAAGGTTGTTTCGACAATATGGTCATGAACCACGTCTGATGGTTGCTAAATTTGTATCTCCTTATCGCATGGCTGGTAAATCAGGCAAAAATGACGCAAATAATGCTCAGGCTATCTGTGAAGCAGTTCGTCGCCCACATATGCGGTTTGTAACAGTGAAGGATGAGAACCAGCAGGCGATGCAATGCCTACACCGTACCAGACAGGGTTTTATCGAAGAGAAAACAGCAACATATAACCGATTGAGAGGTTTGATATCGGAATTCAGTGTCATCGCCCCACAAAGTACAGATGCCCTTCGTCATATGTTTTCTGAGCAGAAGAGTTTTTTGCCACTTCAGGTTCAACAATACGTTCATGACCTGCTGGTACACATTGATCGTATTGAAGATAATATTACTGAATATGACCGGTTTTGTCCCGCATGGCAAAAGCAGATCACCGCAGTCAGCGACTAATGGAACTGAAAGGGATTAGTACCACAACGGCCTGTGCGCTGGTCGCCATTATCGGAAATGCACACGATTTTAAAATGAGCGACAACTGGCAACTTGGCTGGGACTAACACTATCGCAATACAGCAGTAGTGGGAAATCAACGCTTGGCAGGATAACTAAAGCTGGCGATACGTATCTGCGAATTCTGCTGGTTCAGGGGGGCGTTCGGTTCTGATTGGTGCCGAAAAAAGGACTGATTCATTCAGTCGTTGGGGCTGATCACTGGTCGAGCGCAGAGGATACTGGCGTACCGTTGTAGAGATCACCGCCAAAAACGCAAGGCTGTGCTGGGCATCATTGCATTACAGTGATAATTTCAGGCTGTACTCAGCCAGCTAAAGCACAAAACAAAATACCCATGTGACCGTCAATTCGTTGATGATAAAGGGTTAGACCCCGTGAGGCCTATCTGGCTATTGTACAGAATATACGTATCCGCTTAACGAAGAAGAACCTCACGCGCGTCTTTCATCAAGGTCCGAGTCGATGACGACTCATCATGGCCATTTATCGTTCTGTTGTCTCTCCCCTTTATTTTTACTGAAGAGCAGACAGAAACCATAAACACCGGCGTTGACATGCCGGGGAAGCCCTTATATTACAATAGAGCTGTATGTCTCGGCATCACAGTAGTCATCCACTGCTGCACCGGCGTGCCGGGACCATACTGGTTTATATAATCCCCCTGACGCCAGATAGAATCGACATAGAACAACCAAGACGGGCTGGCGTCGGTGCCGGTATCAACGTCTTTGCTAGTGTTAATGCAGCAAAAGGCAACGGTGCTGAATGGACCGAAACGACCCTCGACAAAGGTAAAACCGTCACCATCAACAGTGGTCGGGACATGGTGCTGAACGGTGATCAGAACGTAACTCAGTACGTACATCTTACGTTCATAAGGCCGAACATATTGATGAACGGCGACTGAGCTGCAGTAGTGGGCTGATTTTTGGATGTGAATAGGAAAAGGGAAGTTAGTCCTTATGACTTTGGCATGTAGTCTAATTCCTGATGCTTGCTATATTCGAATTTGAAAAGCCAGCTTGAACTATAACCCATACTTTTTTATAACTGTATTATTCTGGCGGCTCAGAGGTGCACTATGAAAACTTTCGATACCCAACTTGCGATGAGCATTGTATCGCACTCAACGGGAGGTTTTAGTTATGACACACTCGCTAGAGCCTTGATTTCTAAAAATAAAAATGAAAATCCTGACGACCTTCTTGAATCATGTCGCAATTTTTGTCTCTCTCTTGAGGAAAAAGGTATTCTGAGGCGATGCCAAAAGTGTTCTCATTCTCAAGATGAGTATTTCGAGTATATTCCTCACTAGCATCAGTCCCTGAAAAATTTTTCAGGGACTGATAATTCCGTTCTTGTCATCCCCTTTTTTCTCCTGTAGCTTGTGTAGCACGATTTAGGGGGGCGATTGTGAGCAATATCAACTTAATAACAACATGTACAAACGGTAAACACTACGATAGTGGGGATATATTGAGTCTGAGTCAATTTTCATCAGGCCGGCCCCCTTCAAATGTGCTCGTGAATTCTTGGTGCAATGCTCTGAATGAAGCGATATCTACATCTGCAACTGTATGTGCAGAAGATCTTTATAAAGGTGGGCACTGGGCGACAGCTAAAGCGATCTTAAATGAATACCCTATTGATTTATGGGTTCTTTCTGCCGGTTTAGGCCTCCTCCACCACAAAGACAATGTAGTACCGTATAAAGCGACCTTTGCTGTGGGCTATGATGAATCAATACCATTGTATTCACAAGAATATATAGGAAAAAGTTTTCACAGAACATGGTGGAAAGAAATAACTAATAGATCTATTTTTAGATCTAAGCACCCTACATCCATTGTAGAATTAATGAAAAAAAAGAAAAAAGACCATTATATTATTTGCGGTTCTCCAGACTATATTAATGCAATTGAATTGGATATTATTAATGGTATTGAGTATTTGGCTGACGCAAAAAAACAACTGCTCATTATAACTTCCCAAAAGGTCAATCGTAGGCTAACGGCATACCTTTTCAAAACAAACAAAAATATGGCTCAGTGGTTGAGATGCAATATGCTTATGCTTAATATCAGTGTAGCAAAATACATTGTGAAGGAATTTACGTCAAAACAACTCAATGATTTAAATGAGTTATCTCAAAAGTTAACAGAAGAACTCAAAGAGTTACCTGTGCGCGAAGTGAAAAAAGGAATTCGTCGTAGCCAAGAGGAAGTTAAGTCATTCATTTTAAAGCTTATGGAACAAAATCCTAGTGTCAGTGCAACACATGCGTTGCGTGAATTTCGTGACTCGGGAAATTCATTTGAGGAAAAACGTTTTCGGGCTGAGTTTAAGGCCCTTAGAGAGGCTAAACCTTAATGCTACTTGCTGGGATTTCATGGTAGAATCCCTCGTTTTTTGAGACGTTGCAGTGGTGTCACAGGAGAGTAAGTTGTCGAAGCTAAAGTATTTTTTCCCAGATAGTCAGGATTTTATTGATCCCAGTTTCGACTTCTTCCGCGAAACGCGTAACGAACATCGCGTGCGTCAACGTGACGATCATTATCCGCATGAGGTTTTTTCTCATCCTTACGATGGTATGCTGGTTTCTAAAGCCGTAGTAGATGGTCTTGGTGGCGGTGAGAGCAAATATACCCGTGCCCAGCGTTTACGTTATTTCCGTAATGGAATGAAGCACTTTTTCCGTCTTCCAGAAAATATGGAAACTATGGGTGATTGCGGAGCCTTCACCTATGTTAACCAGGACGTCCCCCCATACCGTGTGGAAGAGGTGATTGAGTTCTACGAAACTTCCCGCTTTAACTATGGCGTTTCTCTCGATCACATCGTCTTTGGTTATGAGAGGCCAGGGGAAGTATTCAGTGGCGAAGTATTGACTGAATGTCGCCGACGCCAGGATATCACTCTGACCCTGGCACAAGAGTTTTTAAACAAGTCTCAAAAGTCCTGTTTCACTCCCTTTGGTGTTGCACATGGATGGAATAAAAACTCCTACCGTCAGTCTGTAGAGGCCCTGCTAGCCATGGGATACAAAAATATCACCATGGGGGGGATGGTACCGTTGAAAACGACGCAGATCCTTGAGACCCTCGAAGAAATTAAACCGCTGCTGAAAAGTGATACACGTGTTCACTTGCTTGGTATTGCCCGTCCAGAGAGTTTCGCCGACTTTATCAAGTTTGGTGTGACCAGTATTGACTCGACAACACCGCTGCAGCAGGCCTTCAAAGATCGAAAAAATAACTACCATACGCCTGATGGCCCGGCCTATACCGCTGTGCGAGTTCCTCAGTTTGATGCGAATCCAAGTTTGAGTCGCAAAATAAAATCCGGCGTGATTGATCAGGATATTGCTCGGCATCTGGAAAAGGATGCCATGAATGCCCTGTTCGAATACGATAAAGGGGCTTTGCCCCTTGAAAAAACTCTTGAGGCAGTACTGGCTTATGAACGCCTGCATTCAGGTGAAAAAGAGGCCAATAAAATCCGTGCGGATTATGAACGCACACTGGGTGAACGTCCCTGGAAACAATGCCAGTGCAATATTTGCCAAGCTATCGGTATCAACGTCATCATTTTCCGCGGAGCAGAACGTAACCGTCGCCGCGGTTTCCATAATATTCAGGTGTTGTACAACCGTTTACAGCACACATTGTCATTACGCTCAGAGGAACTGTCATGAGTGAATATCGTGTTCCCGCCCTGCGAATCCGACAGGGTGAGGAGAGGCAACTCTATAGCCTTGCGATAGAAGGTAAACAGATTAGCAAAATTGCAGCGATTTCGCGTATTCGTCGCGGTGAAGAGAATTTGGTTGGTTATCAGCGTCCAGAAGTACGTAACCATATTCGCGAAATTCAGCGCTATATTGAGAGTAAAAACCCGATGATACCCAACCCGGTGATTATCGCTTTTGATAAGCGTGTGCGTTTTGAACCGCTTACAGATAATGGCGACATGGGGCATCTGGTGATACCTTTCTCCGAAGATAAGGATTTTGAGAAGCCTGGGTTTATTGTGGATGGTCAACAACGTACCGCTGCTTTGCGGGATGCGGAAATCGACTCGTTTATGATGCCGGTCTCTGCATTTATCGCTAATGATGCAGAAGAGCAACGCGAGCAGTTTATGCTGGTTAACTCCACAAAACCTCTGCCCAAAACGTTGTTATACGAATTGGCACCACATACCCATGGTCGTTTGCCATCCGATCTGCAAATGCGTAAGTTTCCTTCACTGCTGACTCAACGACTAAACTTCGGCGAAGGACCACTTGCAGGACGTATCAAAACGGCAACCAATCCTGATGGGGTTATTGCTGACAACTCGATGATTAAAATGATCGATGCCAGTCTTCGTGAGGGAGCATTGTATCGATTCCGTGACCCGTCGACAGGTTTGGGGGATGAAGTGAAGATGGTGAAACTGCTGAATAACTTCTGGTCGGCGGTGGAAACCGTGTTTACCGATGATTGGGACAAAAAGCCACGCTATTCCCGCCTATTACACGGCGTTGGTATTCTTGCTCTTGGTAGTTTGATGGATGAAATCGATCAGGTTCATCAGGACTATAAAGGTGAACCTGGCTGGACTGAGATTCCTTCCTATACTCGTTTTGTCGAAGAGTTAAACCGCATCAAGCCACTTTGTGCATGGAGTAGTGGCGCGTGGAACTTCGGTACGGATATTGATGGTCAGCCCATTGTTCGTAAATGGAATGAACTGCAGAACCTGTCGAAAGATATCTCATTAGTGACGGATTATCTGGTCACCAGTTATATCAAAGCAGCGAACGCCAATATATAAAAAGGGGGCATTTGCCCCTATTTTTATACCACTACTGTTGAGACTTGCTGAACGTGCGTAATAAACGCGTTCAGCATTGACCCGGCACCTTTACCTGTTGGGTAGATTAAATCTCTGCGCTGCGCTGAGACCGCGTAAAAAGCCTGATGAGTGGCGCTGCCTGCCGAAAAGATGAAGTAATCAGCCTGTTTTGCTTGATTAATCAACTTATCGGTTGCAGTGTGTGCTTGGCTGATCTCCACTCCGATCCCGGGAAACAGCGTTTCCAGCATCCGTTTCGCGCGTCTTGCAGCACCTTCTGTCAAGCTATAAATCGCCACTCTGGCTCCGGATAAGTCCGGCAATTCATCTTCTGCATCTGCCGAACAGCTATCCTGCTCAACCGGAAATACACTCTCTGCACCTTCCCCTAGCACGTCAGCCGCCAAGTTGCGCATCACGGTACGAGCAGTCGGATCCAGTCGCGTCCATATTCCGCTCACAAAAGACTGAACGCTGAGCCACAGCGAGGTGAGCGTCGCCTGATCCTGCACCGGAGAATCAAGGAAGAGTTCGATCAACTCGCCCAGCACTGACAGGTTACGGAACGAACTGGCGCGTTCGACGATCAGTTCCAACATGGCTCCGAACTGTTGATATGCTTCCTGGCTAACAGAGCCTTGTAGGAAGCGCTCCGTCGCCATCGTGGCCAGCTTGATATCCGCCTGACTGACGCTTTGTTCCATCGCAAGAACATCCAGCCACTTTAGCCACGTCCTGCTACTCAGACTGAAATGATGACGCTCAAGCCATTCAATAAAGGCAGGCATCACGTTACGAAGGAGCGGGAACGCGTCTGGTGGAATCTGACTTGATAGTAACTGGAGCAGCGTCGCTTCATGGAACGAGTCAGCGGGCCAGTTTTCACTTTCCAGCGCAACCAGTTGCACAAGGCTGTTGCTGTCGACTTCTGACTGACATAGTCGGGAAAAACAAATATCCCAGCCCACGATTTGCGGATTGGTCAGATGGCGGATCTCCTCGATGAGTGTTTTCAGTAGCGGTACCGCCATCGCTTCCTCTATCAACTGCTGGTCAAGCGTGTGGAGCGTTTGTGCGTAGCCGATAATCTCCTCTTGCGTTGCGGTCAGGGAGGTTTGTAAATATGCCGCAAGCTGTTGCAGCGTATCCGGGACCGACGTCGTCGCTGTCGTCGCTGACGGACTCACTAAGTTGAACGGCCGACTAGCCCAGGTGTGCAATCCATTCAACCAGTCGGTTTTTAGGCGTTCTGGCAACGCGTTGAGCAGGTCGACTTCACCAATAAGCATCACTCCAGTGGCCCAAGTTTTCCACGCCGCAAAGTCAGTTTCATCTTGGGATAAAAAAGGTATCTGCGTAAACAGAGGGTTTAGTGCCAGACATTGCGGGCGAAGATCCGCCGGTGAGGCTTGCGGATACCCATGGCTGTCGGGTGTAAAATAGCGCTGCTGGTATGCTTTCAGCAGCATCCGCATCAGGGTTGTAGGAATGCGTCCCCGAACCAAATCAGCAAGAGAATCGTGATTCAGCAGTGTGTCCCACTTCTCTAACTTACCCGCCTGCTGGAGTTCGAGCAGCATAAGGTTACGTCGCGAAAGCGTACCGTTGTTCTTCAGTTCCTGTAGTAAAGCGTCGCTTGTGGCTTCGTCTTTTTGGCTATTCGCCAGAATGAAATCACTCAAGATTCGCCCGAAGGGGCGTTTGACCGTGCGTACGATTGATGGCCTGTCACGAAATAGGACGATAACGTCTTTTAGCGCGGCGAAAACCCGCTCTTTTGCTGGTTTATCTTTAAGCTTTGTGGGCAATAATTCGATCCGGATAAATCCGGCTGGACAGTGCGTCAGCAACGCCGTTTCAGACAGGGACGTCGCTCCCTGTGCGGGGACAAAGGTCACCTTTCTGTCAGCAATAACATCTGCAGACCCCAGCCTGGCATTCAACACATTGCTGAGTTCCTGCGTGGTGCGAGCTGTATCTGCCGCGGCAAAAAATACCCAGCGATGGGCATCACACCAGGGCAGAATGAGTGGCCACTGAGCATCAGTCGCGCTCTCGTAAAGCGGCAGTAATACGGCTTTTAAGTCTGCAGGGTAGGCGTTTTCAACGTTGTCCAGCAACCTGTCCAGCTTCAGTAAATTTCCGTTGCCAAAGAAGTCACGCAGCCATTGAGGAACATTAGTCATGGGTGTCTCCAAAGGTGTACTGGCCGCTAAATTCAATCAACGCATCTGAAATCACCGTATTATTGGTTGAAAACAACAGATGCTCATCGTTCACGTTTGCGCCGCTCCAGGTGTAATTCATGGAGCCTTTCAGAAAGAAATGTTTGGTCAGCAATCCCTTAGCGTGCAGGTTCTCGTGATATAGGTATTGCATGTCGTGATCGGGCGATAAGCGCATCAATAGTCGCTCGATAAAGACCACGCTGTGCGTGTCTTTACGTGTCACGATACGTAACGGGCAACCATTGTTAACGGCGGTGGCGAGCAATTCCTGAAAGCTGATCATCCGAGCTCCCCATGAAGGATCAAGAAAACTCCACTGACCGCCTCGGTTATCAATCACGTCAAAGTCACTCATCCACGGAGAGATCAGCCAGATCAGTTCCGGATAGAGGATCAAGCCACTAAACTGCGCGCTTAGGATTTCCCGCAAATGTCGCTGGCCCAGTGGGCCATGCAGGAAAATTTGTCGTTGTTCTTCCATTTCTGCGTTCCTTACAGTAGCGCTTCGGCCAGTTCAAAACGTAACACCAGATTGCCATCCTGATAATCCACGGCGGATTCGCGGGGATAAAGATGCAAACCAAAGTACTCAATTGGAGTCACCTGCACCAGAGAGATCACTTCCACAATACGATGGCGAGCCTCGCGCGGGATATGCAGTTCTGCAAAGCCGTGTTGGGTAATGGCGTGATGTAACTGCGCTAACCAATCGCTCTCGCTGATGCTGATGCTACACGCCGTCTGTTGAAACAGTGAGCTTAGCAGCAGTCGTTCAGTCAGGTTGTTACCGGACTTAAACGGATTGTAATAGCTGAGAACCGACCGACGGATGGCATTGCCGCGCTGCCAGAGCATTCCCTGAATTTTGCAAAAGCGCTCAAAAACTTTAATCACACTGGCGTCAGGCAGTTCTTGCGTCGCTTGGGTATGGGCAAAAATATTCAGAGCGATTTCGTATCCGGCTTTATCTTCCAATTCCCGCCATGCGTTGAGATATGCAAGCATCTGCGCATCATGTGACGCTTGGCTGCCCGGACGTAATACCCGCGTGTGCAGCACCGACATAAAACTGTGACTAAGTGCAAATCCCTGCGCCTTTAGCAGCGCTCTGAGGTGGGCGTTAGCCTGGCGACGCTGCAGATGACTGCTGGCCTGACGTATCGCATTCAAGGCCTCCTGAAGTTCGCTGGAAGATGAGAGCCGCGAAAGCATCTCGAACAGGTTGTAGTCGATCTGCTCGTAATCGCTGACGGCAAAACTACGCATAAACAGATTCAGTACGGAGACCGGATCCTGATGAAAAACGTCTTCCATACGGGTAATGATACCACAGCCGCCGGGTTCTGATTCGGTCAGCCAGACGTCCAGTACTTCGTCGTTTAGTTCGGTATCCACCACCAGACCGCGTTCATCGACATCCGGCAGCAACAGGTGGCTGGTTTGTTTGACCGCTCCGGCCAGCGTCGTTGTCAGTAACTCCTGTAGCCAGTCCTGAAAATCGACATCATCACTGAGATCCTGAGTCAGGATCGCGCTGTGCCTATCTATCATGTCCAGAATGTCGGTCTCTTTAAACAGGTTGCGCAAATTTTGCTGCAGTTCCTGACTTTCAACGTCGTCTTCACCATCCTCGCAATTTTCAAAGATATTATCTGCCTGGAAGAGTGTGTCCGCGATATCAGCGAGGCGACGTCGGCCGTCCGGAGTTTTTAATTCCGCGATAGAATCTGCCAGAGACGACTGTGTGACCAGTTCCCGCGTAACCGCAGCCAGATAGCACTCGTAGATCCAGTCAGCGGTAAACGTGTCATATTCGAAGCGTGGTTCACGTTTGATGCGATGCTGGAAATAGAGTGTTCGCAGTGCGCGCTGAATGGCCGGGTCATGCCGGAGGCGTTGCAGCAGATTGGGTGGCAGCGTAAATCTGAGCCGTGCGCCATCCACCCACTGCCGCACGCCAACCCCGACAGGCTCGCCATGCTCGACCCATCTGAAGTTCACATGCGCCTGTTGCTTGGTTTTATTGCGTAATGAGGCTGTTGCGTGGGTGGCGTAACGCGTGACATCTAGAGGTGTCATGTTCTGGTGGGTGAAGAACGTAATGGAGCGGAGGATCTCCGCCCACGGGCCGGTAGGAATGGGGAGCGGAACGGCCTGATCGTCTGGGTTAAAACGGGTATGCCAGTACAGTTGCGAGTTGCTTTTCTCGGTGAGATTTTGATCAAATCTCAGCGCGCGCGTAAGCACCTGCATCGGGCGAATGACCCTAATAGGGGGCTGACCTTCGCACTCGATGACACACTCGGGCTGCCAAGTATTGCCGAAAGCCTGCTCAATTTCAAAATCAACATCCGAAACGCAATTCATCGCCGGAACAAAGTTGTTTGGGATAAGCCAGTCTGCTTCATTGTCGGAGTAAACGGCATAGCGCTTGGAAATGCGCCCCGGCGCAAACTCTTTCAGCCCCTGAATAAAGGGCAAATGTTCACGCTTCTCGAACTTCCGCTCGAGATGGATCTCCAGTTCCGGCAGATTAAGCTCACTGAATAGCGCTGAAGGAATAAAGGCCGGCAGTGGGGAACGTCCCGTCGAACGATCTGCCTCCGGTTGGCCCATCCGCGACCATTGGGTCGTGAGTTGTCGTTTTAATGTCGGCAGCAACTCCATCATGATCGAACGGGGCGGCGACCACAGTACACGCTGAAGTTGCTCGTCAGTGATGCGCAACGCGTAAAACAGATACTTCTCCAGCTCCAGCTGCCACGCATGTTGTTCAATCACGGCAGTAATCAGGTGGAGCATACGATCAAGATGATCAAGAGATTCTCGCTTTGTCTGCGGTTTATTCAGCAATGACCAGATATTACTTCCGGGGATCTTCATGCTCAGCCAGTCAAGTGTCGCCATTGCCGCCTGCATTTTCTGGATATGGATGTTGCCCATTGGCAACAACTGTCCTTTTATCTCTGGATTAATGAGCTCTTCATAGCGTTGATAAACGACTCGGTCGCGGCCAAATTCGGATAGGACAGCGACCATCCACGGACGCATGGTTCTTGAACGACCAGCACGCCCTTTGCGCTGCAAATAGGAGGCAACGTTACGTGGCGCTTTATGCTGAATAACCATGCCAACGGAGGGGTCGTTAAAGCCCACCTCCAGCGACGCGGTTGCAATCACCACTTCCGCTCTAGGATCGACCCCGACGTCCTGACTGGACGTGCGGGCAACGATGGCTCGGTCATTTTCGTCAAGTGAGTGACCAATATCCAGCGCGATACGCCAGTTCTGTCCTGCCAGTGTCAGCTTATGGCTGTTTTTCGGTGTTTCCAGACGCTGAGAAGCCAGCGGTGGTTTTGCAACGTATAAGTTTTGACCACGCGACCGCCAGCCTTCGGCGTCACACAGTTGATGATAAAGTCGGTTATTGATATCCAGATCGTCGGTGAAGACAAAGGTTTTTTGCCCCCATGTCCCGCATGATTTTTTCCTTTTCGTATCCAGAATACGCCGAGCGAGCATGCTGGTCTGGATAGTAGTAGATAGCAAGGCGGTTTGCGAGACCGGATCACCGCGTAATGCCAGCAGATATTCAGCCCCTTCATCTTCCATTTCGTGGAACTTCGGTTCGATCAGAGCCACATGTTTTTTATGTGCACCTACCAGATCGGCGAAGAAACGTTCGGCGTCACTCAGCGTTGCCGAAAGCCCAACAAAATGAGGGTGGCTGCGCGCAAGTTGCATCCAGCGTCGCAGTAGATAGGCCGTCTGTGCACCGGTATTCCCCACATAGGTGTGTACTTCATCCAGCAGGACTACCGGCGGAGGTGTTACGTCAATGCCAACGCCAAATAGGTGATTCGTTTGGTTATTCCCTAGGTGCTGATTGAGCATTTCGGTAGTGGTAAACAGGATGTCAGGCGGGTTTTTCATCAGCGAGACGCGGGTCAGGATTACTTCGTCACTGTCTACGCTGTGATTACAGTGGCTACAACGAAGAATCTCTTTTTTCGCTTTGATATCTTCTGCTTTCCAGTGCATTTGCCCCGAACATTTCGGCGTGGTACAACGGAGTAAATCAAAGGGCATATCCTTGTCTTTATCTTTCATTGCGTATTGATGGTTGAACGGGGTATCACCGAAAAAAGAACCAATACGGATCTTGCGTCCTGTCAGTACTAGGGCCTGATTATCAAGTTCACGACATTTACTCCAGGTTTCCATGAACTGATCTTTAAGCAGTTCTTTACGTGGATACAGTGCCAGCGTCCTGACCCGTTGCGCATTGTCGCGCTGAATATCATTGAGGAGCGAGGTGAGTGCCGGGAGATAGAACGCCAGTGTTTTACCACTCCCCGTACCGGCACAGACAATGGTCCCGGTAGCTTCTTTCACGCGGGCATGATGACTATGAAAGTGCCAGGCGCGCAAAATACGTTCGGTTGAGCGTTCCTGAAAGCCGGCAATGAAAAAGTCGCCGATCAGTCGGGAAAGCGCCTGGCGTTTAATTTCGTTCATCCACGGAACATCGACCCATTTGCTCAGCACCGTTTGCGCCGGAAGTTCACGCTTCGGATAGTTGCGCGGGCGACGGACGAAACGGTAGTCGGCGACAAGCGTCCGGGCTTGCTGAAGCGGTTGATTGCGGAACCATTGACGCTGGTGGCGGAACAGGCATACCGCTTCTGCCATACGCGTGCGGTAGCGAGTTCCCCCTTTGCTGGTCGGGACGCTGAAAAGCATGGCTGCCTTCTGCAGTTCTGCCAGTAACGACTCGGCATCTTCGTACGGAAGGTGCCGGGTAAAGAGCGAGATGATATCGGCATGGGTAAATGCGCCATCTGTATCCCCCCAGACCAGCAGTTCTGCTTCCCGCTCTTCGAGCAGATCCAGCGCTTGGTGCAGGAGGGACAAATCAGCCGTAGACATAAATTATTTCCTTGTGATCACGAACTCATCCAGCATCTCTTCAACCGTTAACCACTCAAGCACCTCAGGCGTAAGGGCGCTTAACGTCGGGCGCAAGTTCTGCGGGCCATTAATGCGATTGAAAAATGCCTGAACCACGTCAGGCCAGTCCGTTTTCATCATGCCGCGCAGGGAATACAGTTTCTCGGCTAGCGCTTTAATTTGGTGAATCTTTTCATCGCTGACTGGCTGGCTCTGCGTTAAGTTTTCGAAATCCAGACGTCGACGCTCGTAGTCGGAGGCGATATCATCAAATTTATTCGTATTTTTCTGAAAATTCAGAGTTTTGTCATCGACGTGAACTTGATGATGTAACTCTTCCAGCCATGTATTCCAAGCATCTTTTAGTTCTTTGCTTAGGTCCTTGTGCAGGGCGCCGAGTTGGTTGACGCAATGGGTCAAGGAATCATTCTGGATGATGTCGTAGGCAGTAGGTTCCTCTGAGGCGGTCAGAGTCTCACCCAGAGATTCCTGTGGTGACTCTTCCTGATCTGCAAGGTTCTCCTCCTCGCCAGAATTGTCTACCGACTGTTTTTTCAGCCAGCGTCTCCACTGCAACATGAGACTTTTGACGCTGTTCGCGGCAGCGATCAGTTCGCTACGCTGCTCGTCATTCCAGGTAACCGCAATGCCCCGCGGGAGTTGTTGCTGGGCTGAATATTGCTGTTTAAGCAATACAAACTTATCTGCAATGGTGTTAGTTTTGCTGCACACCAGATTACATTTATCGATGATTTGTGAGGCCTTACCAGCCTGAAAGCTAAGATCGAGTTCTTTTTGCATCTCGGCCAGTTGTTGGCGTAAGGTGGTCATTGATCAACTCCAGAGGCGATGATATCGCTCGCAAGTGTTTTTAGACGGTCATTCACTTTATTCAGAGCAAGAGTCAGTTGCTGGATATCCCCTTTGGCATTCATCTGCTGGAGTGTGAACGCGATCTTGGGTTGTACCAGTTGCCATTGCGCAAGTATGCTGCTGATTCTTGAAACGTAGTCACCATCAAGTTGACAGATCTCCAGCCACAATTTCGCACTATCTTTCTGTTTTTCAATGGAAAGTAACGCATTTAATGTCGCCAGACTCTCCTCGGAGTTGGTTCTGAGAGCTTCAATTTCCCCCAGCAGCCACGAAGATGGCTTGTACTGAGCGCTGCCAGTGGGGTAGTGCTCGGCCCGCACAGTCTCAATAAACGTCTGCCAGTCGTTCAGTTGTCTGAGGAAATCGTCACTATCTTTGATGTTGGCAAAGAGCTGAACATTTTTTAACGTGCTGGCAAGTTCCTGTTTGACGGAGAGCGCCGCACGTTCAATTTCTGCGCCAAGCGGCTGTTTTAACACTGTTTTCAGCGCAGAATATATTACATCGGCATCCAGCGCACGACTGCTGCCCAAGCCTGAGCCTTGCTCCGTGATGGCAACCTGTTCAAGCCACGCTTTTCTGGCATCATCCCATCCTACGAGCGCCTGCGCCCTAGCTTCGGCGACTCTGGCACTGGCGTGCGGATGCAGTGTTGCCTCAATCCCTCTGAAACAGATCTCGGAAGGAGCGGTCGTCAGCGTTCGACCGGTACTTTTACCTTCAGTTCTTCCGACGCCTTTCTGGGTGAGGCAGAGGGTATTGACGATTTCCGCCGGTTCTTCTTTACCGGTCACCAGGCCAAGCAGCAGAGCTTTTTGCAGATGCTTTTTCAGCGCATCCCGTAAGTTACGCGCCCGGAAGTGATTAATGGCACTTTCCGTAGCCTGCGGTACCCACCACTGGATGAAGTTTTGATAGCGAGTATAGTCTTCCTGCGCCTCTGGATAATTAAAACCTTGCTTTAAATCGGCGTAATGCTGGATACGTAACAGGGCTACCGCGGCGTTATACACATCTACCCGTCGGGAAGGATCGGTCAGGTCCTGCTCAGAGTAAAAGTTCGTAATAATACTTGAGGGGTTAGATGCCGCTTTTGGCAGAAAAATCAACGTAAAACGACCTTCTTTCAGCGGTGGTCGAGAAGACATACCAAACAACTCTGGCTGTGCATGAATTTCATAACAAGCGTTCAGTGCCGTACGCAAATCACGGGCAACCTCCTGCGGCAGAATGACATTATCATTCACCCATGCACGGACAGCCCTGATAAAGGGTAGTTCGGATTTGGCAGTGTATTTTGCCTCTTCTTTCGGTTCGAACTCCGGATTGTCAATCTTTTTACCCGCCGGCGTACTGCCTGTCTTGCCAGTCGTTTCGTGTGCGTTCTTTGTTACTGGTTCCACCGATTTCATCGTGGGACCTTTGCCATTCAGTTGTGCGGCTAGCTCATCGAGGCCAAAGGTACTCGCAACGCTACTTGGCAGTTTTACGCGTAGTTCATCAAAAGAATCAATGCCATATCCCCAGATGGCGGCAAGTGTCACCGAACTGCCAACCCGACTGACAACCAGTTGTGAAATCTTGTCTTCGATCTCGGGAACGGCATGAATTCCAGCGAAATTTGCTGGCGGGAACTGTGTTTTTTCCGCTTCTATTCGGCAATCGCGTAGAATATCTAACAGGATGCGGTTAATGATTGTGCGCGGGTTAAAAATCAACTCGCCGCTGCTGTCGCGGCAATGCTTATCCGCCAATGCCAGAATGGCACTACGGTTATACGGGAATAGCGGGAATTTCTGATTGGCAGAATAACCAAAATCCTCTAGTGCATCAGGGATCTCATCACTGTGCCATACAGGTGGCCACAGAGACTTACCTTGCTCAGGACGTTTTTTTAACTCCTTTGATCCAAAGCGTGCGGCGTTCAGATAGCGACCACAGAACGAGACAATACGATCTTCGTTATTGTCTTTATCGACGTTCTCAATGACCCACTCGTAGCCAGCACGTGTGATTAACGTTTCCTGGCGGCGTTTATAGCCAGGATAATTGTCGGTGACTGCAATCACTGAGTGGACAGGACAGAGAACTTGCACGCCGCCAGGTGCCGCTTCTTCGATCAGACTGTCGATCAGAACATCTTCAATAGCGGAAATCGCCGCCATATCTTCTACCAGAATCACCAGACGACGATTAAGTCGTAGAAACTCCTTGCGGATGTCCTGAAAAAGCTCCTGAAAAGATCCTCCATTGAAGGTGAACAGGCGCTTGAAAAGTGATTTCAGCGAGGTATGCATGGCTTCATTGAGCACGCGCGCTGCTCGGGCACGCGCCTCCACTTGGTCTGACTCATGCAGTTGAGAATGGTTCAGATAGCGGCGTGCACGCGCGGACAGATCGTCAGGTTCAAAGATAAAATAGAGATCTTCCGGAAGAAGTTCATATTTATCATGATCTTCTTCTCCTTCTTTCAGACCACTACTCATCCGACTGGCAAGTTTGAAAATACAGTGGCCTGGATTCAGAAGATTCTGTTTGAAGTTAGGGTCGGTGATCAGATCACAGATACCGTTTTCGACCTCTTCAATGATAGCTTCCATATAGGCGAGTCGGTCTGCAGGAATGTCTTTACCTTGCGCCAGCAATGTTTGACCTTCTTCCTTGACCGCTTTTTGCATGTCCTGCAACTGATGGGCCATCATGGTCAACAGTAGGTCTGCCAGATCTTTCGCTGGGTACTGTTCTGTCACTTCATTAACGCGCATGCGTGCGTTGTCGAAAAATTCCCCCGTCAAATTTTTTAGGATGCGTAAAAGCACCTGCCGTAGACTGGCGTTTTTGGGTATCCGGACAATTTCCCATTGCTCATTCTTGTTGTTTTCCGCTAGGTACATGTTGAATCGGCAGTCTAACCAGCGCACCAGATGTGATTTCCCCATCCCCGAGCGGCCAATCAGTGGGATCGCGCGCTCCGTATGAAGTAACTGCTGGAACAGGTCTTCATCACGCAATATTGTATGATTTTCATTGACGTCGCGTCGGGTCAGTAGCATCGGTTCATGTACGGCCAGAAGCACATGATCCTCTAATTCTTCTGCTTCATTGCGAATGCATTGGACGATATTTTTCCTGGATGGCCAATATTCCATTATGCTCATTCTGCATCCTCTCTTAGCGTGATTTGGCTAACCCGGCGAATTTTACCGCCAGGTAAGTGAAGTGATAAGGCGTCTTTATCATCACTGTGGATGGAGAGGATAATGCGTCTACTGATTTCAAGTCGTTGCAGCGCAACAGATGTGCTGGTGCAGATATTGTCACCTTCCGGTGCGATCCAGTCTTTTTCCTGCTGCATCACGTCATGAACGGAGTTTCTGTACTGGCCCCCGTCCATCATCGGCATGACCTCCGCCATGTTTGCCATAAAGATTTTGGCGGGAAGGGTATGCGTATCGTCAAAGATCTCCGGCAGAAAATATTGGATGGCCCGGGTAGGGTCGGTGACATAATTTCCGTCCGGCATTAACTCGAGAAAACCGAGAAAACGACCAAATTCTCTCACTAGTTTTTCGGTGTTGCTATTGATGGTTTCGCCAGGTAACCATTTATGCACTTTGTTGGTGATGATCGTAGGGGAAAGAGGTTCCCGGCCCCCGACCGAGTGTTGCTGAAGGCTCAACAAGCAACTCAGTACCCGCCACAACGGTTCGCAATCATTCCCACTGGCAACGCCTTTTTCACGACAAGCATCAATCGTACAGATAAGCAACCGATGCGCCAGTGGACGCACACCTGCTTCAAGCGGTAACATCTTTCCGTCGAGCATCGGCCAGAGTCCCAGATTGCACCAAAAGCTCAGGTTCTCTTTTAATTTTCTCCACGCGTTATCGTTAGCGGGCAGGTTATCAGGACGATAGCGGGCGAGCAGTGTGTCCTGAGACAACGGTTCCTGTGCGCTTTGCAGAACGCGTTCAATCAAAGGAAGCAGTATCAGTCCGCTTCCTGGGTTTGCGTTGTTAATTATTGACATGTTGTAGTTGCCTGATAAAAGAGTCCAGCGACAGCGCATTAGCGGCACTTGCGCACCATGTTCGATGTGGGAACTGAGGATCGGCGAGATGCTCAGGTGCAATAATAATTCGCTCAAAGCGCGTCATGGGTAGATCTGGGAACGCATTAGCCGTGTTAGGGATGATCACGATCTCTGGTCCATCCGATGCAGGTGCTGTCATTTTCTGTGCGCTCCAGAAATGCGAAAGCGAATCTAGGTTGTTCTCTAGTTGCAGGAACACTGCTCTGTCTGCACGAATAAACACGTATTCGCCAGAGGTGATCAGTGATCGCAACGTCACACGAAGTTCCATCAACAACGAATGTAACTTCATATTTTCGTTGTAATAAACTTTCTTTTCCGCACCTACGAAGAGTGCTTTTTTCTTCGGCTCGGAACGTAAAATTTGTACATCTGTGCCCACGGTGGGCGAAAACGCCCTTTTCCCTTTCTGGCGACATCCCGGACAACCACCACAGGTTAACTCGGGAGGATGGCTCTGATATTCATAGAATTTCTGCAGAATTTTACACAGTGGTTTGCCAGGATCCTCCAACCACGTTTCCATTACCGTAAAGGCTGCCCGGCGGTTATTCAACTCGGACTGGCGGATCTTCTCCACATAGGTGTTCCAGTGCGCTTCTGAATAATGCGCATCGTCACAGTGACGGATATGTACGTGGTTATAGTAGCTTTCGAACCATTCAATCAGTTGCGTGTTGTTGTCATCCAGATTATCTCGCAGGTCGTCAGGAATTTTCGGTTCAGCAAAGACCAGTTTGATGAGTCCGGCTCTTTGCATTAACAGCAACGTCCGACGATTCCAAGCTTCGTTTTTATCGCCTTGGTGATCGATATGAACGGGCTTGGTGTTCAGTGAAATCATGTAGTCAGCGATCGGGCTTTTCTTACGATCGTCAAACATTGCTTTCCAGCGGGCAAAACCTTTTTCTACGCCAATCAGCGTCTCAACGGCCAGCGATTTTGCCGTTTTCATTTGCGCCTTATGCCATACCAGATGCACCTGGCAGGATCTGCCGTCACGCCCAGCACGTCCACAGTCCTGGTAATAGCGGTCGATATTTTCCGGAATAGCAGCATGAATGATGCTGCGGATTTCCTTTTTATTCATCCCTACCCCAAAGGCAGAGGTAGCGACCATGATATCGAGTTGGTCATTTTTCCATTTTGAAATCAATTTCTTGCGATTGTTTGTGTCAATTTGACCGTGGAATATGCCGATTCGCCAGTAGCCCAGTTCGTTCAGACGGGCAGACCACATTTCCGCATCTGTGCGGGTAGTGCAATACAAAATCAGCGGGCGGGGTAAGGTCATCAGAAGTTGTTCGACCCGCTGACGATGCGCGTTTTCATTTGCCTCATGATGCACAAAATATTCCGGCTCTGGGCGTAGGAAATTAGCTGATACTTCAATCAGTTCACTGTTTTCATCATGGAACTGCTCGACCAGAATGTCGCGGGTACTTTTGCTGTAAGTCGCCGAAAGCAGCAGCGTACGAAAACGGCATTTGCCCATGGCTTTCAGTGAGCGAATCATAGGGGCAATTAGCTGAAAGTCAGGGCGGAACTCTGCGCCCCATTGATCGATCAAATGCGCTTCGTCTATGACAATCGCGCCAATCATATTCAGTCTGGAAAGCTCAAACAGCAACGGAACCAAAGAAGAGCGAACGGATTCTGGGGAACAGAAGAGAACACGCTGTGTTCCCGCTTTGATTCTTTCCTTAATTGCCTGACGCGAGGGCTGATCTTGGCCTCCGATCCAAACATAACTTCCACCATGATCTTGGTCAGCACCGCGAAGCAGTTTTTGCATATCGTCAGCCTGCTCAATCGCGAGGGCGACAGTGGGGACGATCACCAGCGTGAGGGTGTTTGTCGGTGCGCTGAGCGCCTGGAGTTGGGTGAGCAGACTTTTACCGCAACTGGTGGGCAGATTAACCAGCAATGTACAGTTATTATCAGACGTTAGCAGCGTCCGGATGGCGGCCTGTTGACCGAATCCCTGATAGTGAGTCAGCCATGGCTCTTCGGGTAACAGGCGCCTCAGTGCCGGATCAGTCTCGGGGCGCAGCAAGTTCCTGCGTATCTTACGCTGATAGGTGGCTCTGGTCAGCGCCAGGTCCGACTCTTCAGCCAGTTGAATTTGTTGCACGGCAGGCAACTTTGTCATGCCCCACTCAGGTGCCGGAGCATCGGTCAGTTCTGGCGGCAGGGGTAGCCACGGCTCGCTAATACCACTCGCGTGAGCGGCACGTAACGCATCGGCGTAGCCGGCAAAAATGTCACCATGACCTGCCGAGGCATCGGTGATGATCTGAATCAGTCTGTTCAGAAACTGATTTTCGATGCCATCTTTAAAGGTGACCCCTTGACTAAAATAGGTGGTTAGCGCCTGCTGCAGGCGTGACCATTCCTCTTCCATCAGACGATTTCCTCTAATAGATTTCTGCTGCACACCACCACGGCTTTCACGGCCATTAACTGAAGTCTGGCTTGTTCGCCGAAGGTTGCCTGTTGTTGTTCTCGGTCACTGGTATAGACTCGTTCCACCATCTCTTTCCACGTGTCCGGTGAGACAAGTTCTTCGATTTCTTGCCAAAGATTAGGGCGCAGATTTATATCTGCATAGAATTTCTGCGATGTTTCATGTTTGGCGTACTCGCCATTGAGCAGTTCCAGCAACTGCGGATTTATCACCGGTGTACCATTAGAGGACAGCCAGTGTTGCACAATTCGCGGCGGGTACAACTCGTCTGCAATACGGCGTTGTGCGTAGGTATCCTGCGTCTGGCAATGGGTGACAAGCCAAGTTGACTGAAAGAAGTAATTGGGCTCATTCAGTGGCTTGGGGAGCACTCGCAGTACCGCCATGGAACTGCCTCGGGCATCTTGGTTTAACAGTTGCCAGATCGTATCGACAAATGGCTGCCCATAACGCAGCGGGTAAACGGTTGTTCCGTCGATCGCCGGAATGCGTTCAGCGCTCATCAGATGCGTTGACGGTGGGTTGCCCCCTTCTTTATCGAAGCTGAGCATGCAGGTGGTGAGAAAGGTTTTAAAATCGACCAGCGTCCCTGTGCTGCGATCAGAGAGTTCGAACTGAAACTTGATACCTTTTTCTGCAGTGCCAGTGGTGCGAAAACGTAGCACACGCGTGATCCAACTTGTCAGTGCATTACACTGCGCTACTGCAAGATGATCGTCAGCGCTGATCTGTTGCGCAAAAATCGCCGCCTCTGCAATCTCATCATCCATCGCCAGCAGCTTTTCCTGCATGTTAATTTTATGCGTTTCATTGGCCAGAATGCCCTGTTCGCCAGGGAATTCTCTGGCAACACGTTCAAGGGCCACCGGGCCTTCTTGGTAGACATTTTGCCACGCATTTTCTAGATAATCGTCGAGGACGAACTGGAGGCTGGCGATTGTGTTATTAAATACGCCAATATAGTCTTTCAGAATGCGGGCCCACACGTTGCGTAATCCACAGTCGGCGTGATTTTTCAGGATCAGACTCTGGACAGGTTTTACGCCTTTCAGGTTTGCACTGTACCTGTTCAGACGACCAAGGCGCTGTTCAATACGACTACAAGAGCGCGGTAAACCGTAGTGAACGGCTAGTCGCAGCCCCCCATGGAGATTCAGACCATCTTCGCCGCTTTTATCGCAAATTAGGATCCGAATAGGGCTGCCGGGTTTGAGGTACATCAAGGGATGACCCGGCTGATAGAGTTCCTGGGGGTACTCCAGCAGTAGTTCGAGCTTTATTGCCAAGTGTTGGGCAAGATCCGGACGATCGCAGAAGACGATTGCTTTTCCTGTCGGATTCTTTTGCAACCACTCATTCAGTGTGATGGCAAGCTTGTAATCAATGGCCTGTAGTTCATTTTTTGCAGTTGAAACAATGTGCTCTAACAGATCTCGTTCTTCCTGAGTGCGTTCCGCTTCACCCAAATGTACTTTAGCGCGTTGCATAACACAGAGTGGGCTGGATAGGAGATCGTCAACCCAGAAGAGGTACGTGTCTTCACTCATTGCCCACTGCGTATTCTGCGGCAGTAAAGATAATGAACGATACTCATCAATCAGTTCGTCTAATGCTAACCCATCGCAATACCAGCGGCACTCCTCTGCTCCATTTAGCCCAGGAAACAGAAGGTTTAGATTGAGGTTTTTCGTTTCATCGAAGCTGAGTGAAACCTGACGGCGATTACGCAACAGTCGATGATGAATGCGATAGTTTTCCCCCAAGTGCCGGCGAATATCCCGGATCCCTTCTTCACGCTCCGGCGTATTGGGGGAGAACGTCCCAATAAGCGGAATGAGTTGCTGGCAGAGCGTCATCAGAACAGTATCTTCTGGGAACTGCTGCTGCAGTGTTTCCAGATTACGACGTAAGCTGACGTTTGAGACGGAAGGTACTAACCCCGAGAAGATCCCGCCAAGGTTTTCGCGATTTTTGACTAGTTCGGTAAAGTCTTGCAGATGGGTCTCATCCACTTGGTAGGCTTCCGGATTAATACAGTGCAGCATCGACAAGAAGTTCCTTTCATGCCCATGCAGAGGGGTCCCCGTGAGTAACAGAACGTAGTGGGCTTTCCGGCACCCCTCTGCGATCAGGTTGAAGTCATAACGTTCATCTTTATCTCCTGACCACGGCCAAGAGGCAATCTGGTGGACCTCATCTACTGCGATAAGTGAAGGGGTGAATCCCCGTTCAATCAGGGTACAGCCATCGCAATGACTGCAAATCACGATGCCTTCCGTGGCCTCATTTTGTCGCAAACCTGCGAGGGCCGTCGAAGCATCAATAATAAGTTGTTTCAGTTGAAAACGTTCAGCCAGTTCTTCCCGCCACTGGCTAACTAGTGGTGCCGGAACCGCAATAAGCATGCTGACGTGGCCAGTTGCTTCTAACGCGTGTTCACGGATGACCATTCCTGCTTCGATGGTTTTCCCCAGCCCAACCTCATCGGCCAGAATATACTTGGGGTTTTTATCCTGAAGTACACGGCGTACTACCGCCAATTGGTGGGGTTCGAGTTCAACGGCACTACTAGAAATGGATGCCATCGCGCGGCATGCAGCGCGTTGCTGGATGTAGGTTTCAATAAAGGCTTGGCGGTAAGGGAAAAAGAACGGTGCGTCATTAGCTTGGAGGGCAAGGAAATCTGCAGGGTTTATCGGGGTATCCGGCGCTTTGTTCAGAACAAAAATTTCGTCGATTGGCAGCGTCGTAGTTTCATCTTCGCGAAAGATGACGAGAAAATCCCCTTTGGGGCGCGATCCGCCAAACCGGGCTCTAGTCCATCGTTGGCTATGTGGCTCAATGCAATAAATTACCGTCTCTTCGTGCGGGATTGTCAGGGTGAGTTGTTCTAAAGGAACTTTCATTTGTCGTGCATAAGGTTGAGCCGGTGACTCAAAAAAAGCGACCGTGGCGTTATTTGTATCACTATCGACGGTGACAACTTTACCGATGCCTTCAAATTGCTCAGAGATAACCAGTGACCCGATGGGTAATACGTTCATCCTCACATCCTTGAATTGTTTCTTATAATCACATTTGCTCAAAAACAACCAAAGACAGACCGAAAATGTTACTTTGCTATGCCTGAGCGACATGCTTATAAGTGCATTGATTTGAGTATTATGATCAGGATACTGAGATAATTCTCATATTCAAGGGGGAAAGTAGAAAAAGATCAATGAGATGTTGGCTTGTGTAGGGGAGATTTCAGCGATATCAATTTTATCTGTTACAATGAGTATTTTTCAATCTACTAATGTAGGCTGGATGAATTCAAAAATAATTGTTAAGTAATAATAAAATGATCACCATCGAATATTAAATATTCATATCAACGCCACTAAGGAAAACATAAACTGCCGAGAATTGTGATGCAAGTTATAAAATGGAAGGTTGTTTGTTGCCATCGACTAAGGAATGTGACTGGTTTTATCCAAACCAGTCATCGGGTCGGATATCATTCACCGCGATAAATGCAACCCGCTGTGCAGGTTTCTTTCACCATTACAGCGGTCAGGTGTGGCAACTGTGATTTAATCTGCTTCCAAATCCATTCTGCCAGTACTTCGCTGGTCGGGTTTTCCAGACCAGGAATATCGTTGAGGTAGTAGTGATCCAGTCGGTCTAGCGTGGGTTTGAAAATCGCCTTCAACTCGGCAAAATCGATTATCCAACCGGTGTGTTTATCGACCTCTCCGGTAATTTCCAGACGTACCACAAAAGAGTGTCCGTGCAAACGCCCACATTTATGCCCATCAGGCACGTTTGGGAGTCGGTGTGCGGCTTCAAAGGTGAAATCTTTGTACAATGTTGTTTTCATAGCGACCTCGTTTTTTGTTATATAGTAACAACAAGAAGCAAGACTTCCTAGAATTTATGACTTAGTGATTAACACTACTGTATTGTGTAGTGGTCAACAAAAACTGGTCACAATTTCAGATTTTTTCCAGTATCTATTTTCCGATTCGTTCGGAGGTAATCCACCGTTATATTCATGAGGCCGGAGTGCACTTAATATTCAATTATATACTCTGTTATTGTATGGACACCTTCGTTAAGGCTAAAGTAACCAGTCACTGGTGCCCACTCGTTCTTCAGACTTCTGAAGAAACGTACCATTAGGCTAATATCCCAGCAGTTTCCCCGACGACTCATACTCTCCTTGATCCGATAACGCCACATCACCTGCCTGAACTGCCTGCTCGTATAATGACTACCCTGATCGCTGTGGAACATCACCCCGCCGGGTTTACCACGGGTTTCCCATGCCATTTCCAGCGCTTTCATGGTGAGCCTGCTGTCCGGCGAGAACGACATGGCCCAGCCCACTGGTTTTCTTGCGAACAGGTCGAGAACAACGGCGAGGTACGCCCAGCGCTTACCCGTCCAGATATAGGTCACATCACCGCACCACACCTGATTTGGCTCGGTCACGGCGAACTGCCGTTCAAGGTAGTTAGGGATAGCAACATGTTCATGACCACCACGTTTATACCGGTGAGTCGGCTGCTGACAGCTGACCAGCCCCAGCTCTTTCATGAGCCTGCCAGCAAGCCAGCGTCCCATCTGGTAGCCTCTCCGGGTTGCCATTGTGGCAATGCTTCTTGCTCCGGCCGAACCGTGGCTGATGCCATGTAGCTCAAGTACCTGACTGCGTAATACAGCCCGTCTGCCGTCTGGTTTTTCAGGACGGTTTTTCCAGTATCTGTAGCTGCTGCGATGAACCCCGAACACATGGCAGAGTGTGGCCACAGGATAATGCGCTCTGAGTTTCCCGATTATCGAGAACTGTTCAGGGAGTCTGACATCAAGAGCGCGGTAGCCTTTTTTAATATTTCATTTTCCATTTCAATACGTTGTAGCTTTTTCCTCAGCTCACGGATTTCAATTTGTTCCGGGGTAATGGGGGAGGCTTTTGGTGTTTTGCCCTGACGCTCATCACGCAGTTGTTTGACCCATCTTGTCATTGTGGAAAGGCCAACATCCATAGCTTTGGCGGCATCTGCCACCGTGTAGTTCTGGTCAACAACCAGTTGAGCGGATTCGCGTTTAAACTCTGCGCTGAAATTTCTTTTTTTCATTGGAGCACCTGTGTTGTTCTGAGGTGAGCATATCACCTCTGTTCAGGTGGCCAAATTCAGTGTGCCACTTCATGCCGCACTTCTTGAAGTCATCGCTACAGAATTGACAAAAGCTGCTGAAGGTAATTCTACCCTTATATCAAAAACTAAGAGACTCCTTAGTCGAGTTGATGGTTTTAGAGCTATGGGATTACTAGCTGAGGGTACAGCTTTAATGGCAGGATTACCTACTGGCGGTTTGCTTTCTAGGGGGATTGGTGCATTAAGAAATATCACCGATGGCATCCAGAGCCAGGAAGAGTATGAGGCTTTAGGCAATATAGCTAAAGAAGGTAAAGAAACTGCTTGTGGTTTGATTAAACCACAAACAAAAAAAAGCCCCCCTCAGCAGATTGATGCCTTTCGTAAGGAATATGGGGAAATTCTAGAAGAACTTGGAAAGCCACTCATTGTGGTAATAGATAACCTAGACCGCTGTCTCCCTGCCAATGCTATCCATACACTTGAAGCTATCAGGCTATTCCTTTTCTTGACTAATACAGCCTTTATTATTGCAGCAGATGAGGACATGATTCGCTCTTCTGTGGCTGATTACTTCAAAGGGGCATCACAGCGCCATCAAATAGATTATCTGGATAAGCTAATCTAGGTTCCTATTCGGGTGCCTAAGGCTGGGGTCCGTGAGATCCGTTCGTATCTGTTCATGCTTTATGCCATTGAACATGGCTTAGAAGGCGAAAAAATAACTATGCTCCGTGAGGGCTTAGAGAAGGCGTTACAGCAATCCTGGAAAGATGAACCAATCTCACGTCAGGAGGCCTTAAAAATGACTGGTGAAGCGGATGATAGCAACCTCGCGCTGGCGTTTGCGCGTGCTGACCGTATTGCTCCCATTTTAGCCAACTCTCCAATTATTCATGGTAATCCCAGGATCGTTAAACGCTTGTTGAATGTTGTGAAAATGCGATCTCAAATTGCGAAGCGACGAGCAATGCCTTTGGATGAAGCAATTATTACTAAGCTAGTAATTTTTGAACGCTGTGTTGGAGTGGATGGCACCGCTGATTTATATCATCTCGTGGATATTGAACAAGGTGTTCCCCAGATACTTAAACAGCTTGACGATAATGGCGGTCAAATACCTACTGATGCACCAAAGACATGGACTGATAGTCCAACGACTAAATCTTTCATCAGTCAATGGGCCCAACTTGAACCTCGTCTTGGTGGGATTGACTTAAGGGCCGCCATATATCTGTCCCGAGAAACTATGCCAATAGGTGCATATGTGGTTGGTTTATCGCCATCTGGACGGGAAGTACTAAATGCACTAATTGAATTGAAAAACACTAGTTCTCCTACAGCAGAAAACCTTTTGAAAGCACTTCCTCGTGAGGAGCAAATACCTGTAATGGAAGGTTTAATTAACCAGTTACGGCAGGTATCAGATTGGGATCGTAAGCCCAGAGGCTTTTCCGGCGCATGTCTGTTGGCCCGCTACTCAACAGATGCAGCCAGAATATTAATTCGTTATCTACAGGAATTACAGTTGGGGATGAAACGACCAGCGTGGATGACTGCAGCATTAAAAGATGAACAATGGAATAAGGACGCTTAATGGGAACATCACAATCAAGTAAAGGTCCAGGAGGTGGCTCTCCGCTGGTTCCACCATGGGCTGATGATCAGCCACAGCAACCGTTACCCTCGCCGCAAGAAAGGAGGTTTGCGCCATTTCGAGAATCGTTGGGAAATGCGGTATCAAATGGAAATCGAGCAGATTTCAGAAAAGCCATAGGGCACTACGCGCGAAAAGCCTCCGGAGGGAGCAGTAACGCTGCTCGGCGATTAGGGAGTGTCACGCAAGCTGGGGCCGAATTATTTGGGGCTTTAGTGGGAATGCCTTCGGCTCCCGGAGAACCAAGCATCGATTTGGGCAGTTTGGCAGGCCTTCCATGCGAAATAGCAATATCAACTATTGCTCAAGCTTTAACATCACAGGATGGTGACTCAGAAAAGATCTGTGCGGCCATGAACCATGCTTTAGTGGAGGCTCTTGATGGCGTAGAAATTTTCGATCCTCAAAAAATAACTGATGGTGTGATTGTTGACACAATGATTGGTTATCTAGCGGAAAGTATTTTCCTTCAGATGGTAATGGATTCTAATAGGGCATGGAACAAAGCAGATACACCTTCAAAGGCAATTCATGCAGAAATTGAACTCCGGGAATTGATTAAAGTTGTTGTTGATAAACATATGGCACCAAAACTTGCCGGTAACATAAGATCGTTCACACGAAACCAAATGGTAAAAATTGAACGTCAGGCCATTATTGAGGCCTGGCAAGAATGGGAGGCATACCAGTGACACAATTAGTTTTCCATCATAAACATCACCATTTGCCGCCAGCAAGTGAGAAAGTGTTACCTGTTCAGCTATATGGATTAAGTGGTCAGAGGCGCGGAGATATATCTGTTATCGGGAATCCTGCGATTGATCGGATCAGACGTTTGGGAGTACAGCTTCCAGCTAAGGTCATGGATTTTCTGAGTGTTGCATTAGCAGTAACTGCAGCAGATACTTTCGTTCAGCGTGAAAGTTCCGAGGATGGTTGGACCCGCCAATTGTCGTTACGACTCCCCCTTCATGAACCATCCAGATGGATTAGTCTAAAGAAAGAACTTGAGAGTGCTTTGCATTTTCTTAGTGGAGACATCTGGGATTTCGAATTTTGTGACGATGGTTATGCACCGCCAGAGCCTTATAGCCAGCATTCAAGGCATCGTCTGATTAAGCTAAAAGGGCTTGACTGTGTCAGCTTATTTTCAGGAGGTCTGGATTCAGCTATTGGTGCAATAGATCTTCTGGCTGCAGGGCGCGCTCCACTTTTGGTTAGTCATGCTTATAAGGGGGATAAGTCTCGTCAAGATCAGATTGCTGAAAAATTAAGTGGCCAATTTTCGCGCTTTGAGATTAATGCTGACCCACACATTTATCAAGGCGTGACTGATATTACGATGCGAACTCGTAGCCTCAATTTTCTTGCCTTTGCGGCCGTAGGTGCTTGTGCCGTACAAGAGATATCTCAACAAGAAAAGATTGATTTGTTCGTACCTGAAAATGGATTTATCTCATTAAATGCACCACTTACTCCACGGCGGATAGGTTCGCTGAGCACACGAACAACACATCCACATTTTATTACGAGCATACAAAAGATCTTTGATGCGCTCGGTATTTCTTGTCAAATAATCAATCCATATCAGTTTAAGACAAAAGGAAAAATGATCTCCGAATGTTCAAATAAGCAGCTCTTATCTAAAATTGTGGAAAGTACAGTATCCTGCAGTCATTGGAAACGAATGGGGCAGCAATGTGGGGTATGTATACCGTGTATCATTCGACGAGCATCACTTCATGCAGGGGGAATTAGTAGAGATGTTGAATATATTTTCCAGTCCTTAGCTAAAGTAATGAATGAAATAGATCGCAGGGACGACCTGATCGCCCTTAGGATTGCGATCACGCAGAAATCGACTTTGAAAATAGGTACATGGATTGCCAAAAGTGGCCCTTTGCCTACGGCAGAATTTGATAATTTCAAGCAAGTATTTAAGGATGGCCTGGATGAGGTTGAAAGCTATTTACTGAGTGAGAACATAGTATGAGCATCGATATGCACTGTCATCTCGACTTATATCCTCGGCCAGACCTCGTGGCTGAAGAAAGTAAACGTCGAGGGACTTATATTCTGTCGGTGACAACAACACCTAAAGCATGGCATGGTACTTCTTTATTGGCTAAAGAAAGTCAACGAATCCGAACTGCTCTTGGGCTACATCCTCAAATCGCGCATCAAAGATCGCATGAGTTAGACCTGTTTGATTCATTGCTTTCGGAAACTAAGTATGTAGGGGAAATAGGGCTTGATGGTGGACAGGGATTTAAAGAACATTGGGATATTCAATTGAAAGTGTTCCGACACATTCTCAACAGTGTAAATCGGGCTGGTGGCAAGATTATGACTATCCATAGTCGGGGAAGTGCATCAGCGGTGCTTGATGAGATTGAAAATATCGATGGGGTGGCAATATTGCATTGGTTCACTGGAACACCTAAGCAGCTTGAAAGGGCAATTGATTTAGGATGCTGGTTCTCAGTGGGGCCTGCTATGCTCGATACAATAAAGGGTAAGGCCTTAGTTTTGAAAATACCCAAATCACGCATTCTTACAGAAACAGATGGGCCATTTGCTAAGTTTCGTAATGACCCACTAATGCCATGGGATAGTGGGATTGCAGAGAAACAGTTAGCCGCATTATGGGGGATTAGTCAGATGGAGGTTAATGCTCAGCTAGTTGATAATTTTAAGGTATTATGTACATCATAAGAATGAAAAACTTAGATATGCATTTACAGTTCAATTCATTTTTCGTCATCAGTTAATTACACATAAAATTAAAAGTAAGAATATATCTACCCTGTGAATGAGCAAGGCGGATTTATATAGTTTGTAATTAGTTTAAATGTAAGCAGTTCGTCAGAGTGCGTATTCCGCTCTATTCGATCACGGATTGGCCGTTATGACCCGATCTCGATGGAAGTTATTGGGTGATCCCCTTCCATGAAAATATACACCGAAGCTCCCGCAGAGGTTTCCGTGGGCGAAGGCATGATTCTGTCCGAGAGCCGGATGTGTTAGAAGCGCATGTCCGCTTCGATGAGCGGGGTGTGGAAACAGGATTTATGGTCAGGACAGTAAGGCACCGCCAATCGAAAGAGGCGGCAACAGATATGCCTGACCTGTAAAATTACCGCGCCACATCTTGACTCTACCCGTTTTCCAAGCGCCCCCCCTTATAGAACGTACACTGGATGGTGATACCGGCTATACATCGCATATTTGACAGTCAGCTTGCTGAATTTTTCATTGGCTGCAGCATCAGGGCGTTTTCCAGATGACAGCTATAGTAAAAATGATCGCCAGACCGGCGAGAAAGCAGAGCGAAAGCGGGATTTTGTCCTTCAGTGTCAGGTTCAGCTCTTCTTCAACCCATGCTTTTTCAAATTCACAGTAAAATTTATAATGTGCGTACCAGTTACTTCCGAAGATCTGTTTGCTGATGACCGTGCCGTAAAACCGGGACATGATAGCGTCGATGGATTGTTGTGTACGCTGATAGTCAAAGTTTGCATCGCTTTTTACGTTGCGGTAGATGACTTCAAGTTCATTAAAAATTTTGGTCTGCTCAATCCCCGCACTTTCATAACTCTGCTTTTCCGAGTCATAAAACTGAATGTACATTGTAGCAACACCAAATATAATTAATATCGCGGAAATGACGTTTGTGGCCAGCTCAGGAATAAAAAGGGCGAACACACCGACAGCAAGAGAAATAAAGCTAATCCAACCGGATGCCTTACAAATCAGATCATAGGTGGCAAAGTTTTTCTTAGCGCCAAATCCAACGTTATAACCATGTCGGGCGATTAATTTCAGCATCTCTGATTGCGTCATAAAAACCTCAGCTTATGGGAACTTCAATCTGGGCCCGGGCAACCACAACCTCATTTTTTATCACATAGCATTCTACCATGTGATCTCCGCGGAAGTCGGTAGTTTCTTTCTTCGTACAGTAGCCGCCGTCCGAAACGATTTGTCCCCGGATCATATTTCTTCTGCGTGCTTCGTCACCCACGTTCAGTACCTTCCACATAACGGTGTAGGGTTCCTCTGCCTCCATTTCTGTTAAGTCTGCCCGGAAAAGGAGAGATTTTCGAGCGGAGAGGCGGAATCTTCTGGTAAGCATCTCCCTCAGGCTTCTGGGAGGGAAACCATCCTGGGTTACGGTACAGTCAAGGTTGAGTGAGTACCTGATATCCACCGGATATTTATCCTCTATAAACTCTTCGGTATCGGTCCAGGGAACAGCATCTGCCGCATGCGATTCCAGACCAAGACGGGCTTCCATAATACCCACTTTACGTCTGGGGAAGGCTCGTCCGAACACTTTGCGCCAGCGGTCATTTTCACTGGCAGCCCCCTCAGCGTCTAAGGCATCACAACATAATTCATACGCGTGTTTCGCTGCCCGGCCAAACCAGGGAGATTTAACACGTACATGCTGATTACTGCCTAACGCGAGATACCTTTCCTTTCTCTCCTCATTTGACAGATATTCAAAAAAGTCTCTGGCGAGGGCTCCCAGGCTGCCATTTCCGGTATTGTCATAATCTGATGTTGATGAAAGAAAGCGATACGCTAGTGTGTCTATCAGTAAGCCACCCATATTGACGCCATGCAGGTTCTTCCAGGCTCTGATCATTTTACACAGCTTGCGCAGATTATTGGATTTATCTCGCGAAAATGCGGTCATGGCCGCCTTTTCGTGAAGAGGTTTTGTAATGCGCCATGCTCCTCCATTATAGCTTTCAGGGAATTTAAAGCTGTCATCATCCTGTCTGAATACAGGTTGAACCTCGACATAAAAGTTTTTAAAGATGATCTGAACAACCAGTCTGTCCTTTTTCACAGTCTGGTCAGGATATTCTTCCGCCAGAATGTTTCTGACATCTGTAAGCAATGCAGACTGACCATTATCCTTACGGTTATAATATTCATACTGATTGGGGGGCATAATATAAAGCATATCCAGATCGGATATGCCTTTTATTGCGGTATGTCTGCCTACTGACCCCACTTTCAAGCGGTTTGCTACCCGGGAACTCGTTCCTCTGAACGCAAGATTTAATGACTTGGTTATTTTTCGATAGTGATAGCTGATCTTTTTTGCCTGTTTGAGGTCAAGATTCAAATTTTCAAGAAATTCGCTGAACAATTCCCTGTGGCTCATGGTGTTTCCTTTGGCATGTGAAACATTAGCTTACATTATCATTACACCTTATAAAAACCAAGATCTTGGGAGGTGAGCGTTCTGCATGGCTTTATGACTTAAACGTAAGCGTTAACGGAGTGCCGTATTGACGCTTATTTATTGGTGAGTACTACGTTCCATGGCAGGAGTTCGTCAACTCGGTTGGAAGGCCATTCCGGCAGTACGCTCAGGATATGGCGCAGATACGCTTCCGGATCGATACCGTTCAGTCGGCAGGTGCCGATCAGCCCGTACAACAGTGCTCCTCGCTCGCCGCCGTGATCGCTGCCGAAGAACATAAAGTTTTTCTTTCCGAGACAGACTGCACGAAGCGCTCTTTCCGCGGCATTATTATCCGCCTCCGCCAGACCATCATCACAGAAGTTGCACAACGCAACCCAGTGCTTCCGGATATACCGGAACGCATCTCTCAGACGGCATTTTTTCGATAATGTGTGTTCTTTCTCCTGCATCAGCTTATACAGGGAAGTCAGTAGCGGTTTACTCTGCATTTGCCTGACCGCCAGGCGTTCAGACACCGGCAACCCGCGTATTTCGGTAATCGGCTCATTTAAACCGTCTGGTGTGTTTCCTCCGGCTCCACAAAAATAATGTCCATCATTTTTAATGGACACTATCGTATGGAATACCGGACCTGGATCACTGAAGCTTTACGTCTTCACTTTGAAGAACATTTACCACGGATTGTGGCCGGACGTCGCCTGGGCGTACCAAAATCAACAGTTTGTGGTATGTTCGTGCGCTTCCGAAAAGCTGGCCTTTCATGGCCTCTGCCCGCAGGTATGTCGGAGCGGGAACTTGATGCCCGTCTTTACGGGAGTGCCTCCACAGTACCTGTCGTACTTACTGAAAACACCGTTATGTCCGAAGTCCCGGTGGTAAAAAAACGCCCCCGGCGGCCTAATGCCAGTCAGTTAAGCAACTGACTGGCTCTTTTTCGGGGCTGTGGGGTATTTCCAGGGCCTCTCCTTTACCACTCTCGGGAAGGCCCTTTCCCTTATTGTCGGTAATTTCACAAGTTGTCCCATACTTGCAAGATCGCGCATCAGCTCCGGTATATGTCCCGGTGAAGCGCCCTGCAATGTCATCAGCATTTTCATCACCATTCCGCATGATTCTGAGAAACTCAGTTGATTCGGCCAGTAACCTTTCAGATGTTCCGCCATTTTAATCATCTGATATCTCACCAGATTATAAGCCAGTAAGACACCCCACAGCTCTTGCTCCACAAGCTCCGGCTTTTTACTTCTCAGCGTCAGCCTGCTCAGTTGCATCGTCTGTTTTATCTCCCTGTATCCCAGTTCGATTGTAAGCGGCTCGCCAGAACCGTATTGATATTTACTGAGAGGTCAGATCAACTTTCCAGGGCAACAGATCGCGTACCCGGTTTGCCGACCAGTCCTGCATATGATCTGTGACGTAATGCAGCAATTTTTCTGACTCCGCATTGTTCAGACGGCAGGTGCCGATCAGTGAGCACAATATGTGCTGCATATTTGCCGCCGCTGTCGGAACCTGCAGCATATTACAGGTTATTACTCGATCCCGATGGATGATATTGGGGGATTTCTTTCCATGAAAATACGTAAGAGTCGGGAGTAATTTGTCTTACCATCAATCTTCTTCATCACGCCCAAAGAAAAATAGTCATTCAAAGTACCCCGGGCATTTTGCCCGGGGATTATTACTATTTTAATGGATTGTTGATCTTTGCATAATCAAACGGACTGATACATTTCTCTCTGTTCGCATTCAGAAAATCTGCCCACCACTGTAGCATCAGCCGGCGTTCTTCCAGATGTTCGGCTTTATGGATGTAAGCAGCGCGTACACCGTTACGTTCCTGATGGCTCATCTGACGTTCAACAGCATCGCGGGACCACAAACCTGATTCGATCAGCGCACTACATGCCATCGCACGGAATCCATGGCCACAGACATCCTGGGTTGTGTCATACCCCATCACCCTCAGGG